>Ga0222654_1000273_pt1 | contig 40045 bp, 33 predicted proteins | sample AntAcemetagen421_FD_179805 | JGI IMG/M metagenome (GOLD analysis project Ga0222654, IMG submission 179805) | Saline water microbial communities from Ace Lake, Antarctica - #421 | ecosystem: Environmental > Aquatic > Non-marine Saline and Alkaline > Saline | place: Antarctica: Ace Lake...
CTGGCACGGAAAAACCGGAATGGGTGGCACAAAACGAACCGTTATATCCACCTTCAAGGCAACACATAAGGTCAATATTGACAGTCAGATCGGTCAGGTTGTAATAGAAGTAGGAGAAAAAATAGCTTCCCTGCTCAGAAAGTGTCCTTTTTGCAAGACCGGAGAATTGCATACAGTGGCATGTTTTGACCAAAGCGGATCACCAGCTAACTAGTTTAATAAAATTAGGAAGCAAAAAAATGAGCGTCAGTTAACTAATGGCATAGCTGTGCCCAAAGGTAATATTAGCTCAAAACTCACTCCTTAACCATAAAACAAGTGGACACCATCTACTAAAAAAAGGAACCCCATCCCAAAGAACAACATAAAATCAGTAACTTTTTCAATCTCCCAACGCTAAAAAAACAAAAGGGGAAAACCATAGCCCATATTAACCCTAATACCCAGCACCCTTCAAATAATTCATTGAAGTGGATCCTGAGCCTGTCGAAGGGTCAGACTAGGCTGTCCCAGCCGTCAGAATGCTTAGTTATTGTGCAGAGTTATTTTTATTCTATCTTGCATTTTTCTTTTCCTCAACTTTCCGTTTTCTTTCTTCTTCCACTTTTATACGTTTTACTTCTTCCTCAATCCTTTTTTCTTCTTCTTCTTTTAGTTCTGAATCAATCTCCTTTGTCCTTTCAAATGCTATATTCTCAGACTCCGTAGGCTCATTTTCTTCAAATTCTTTTATTAAAATCTCTCCGTAATTCTTCTTACCAACTCTATATTCTTTAGAATCAGGAATAAGATTGAAGAACTTAAACTTATCATCTCTACTTTTAAGTCCATCGAATAAAATCATATATAATTCCTCAAAATCACAATAACTAGAATTTGATAAGCCTTTGAAGAAACTTGAAATTTCTTCTAACCTTGTTTGATAACCAAGGTCAACTATCGCTTTAATAAAATTTTTAGTTGATTTTAATATGTCATTTTCAAAAGAGCAAATTATGCCATGAGGATAGAAAATGATTAAATCAGGTCCAATTGATTCATCTTTAATTGCTAAATCCAAAAAATGTTGAAAGAATATCAATTTATAAGAATCTTTGTATTCCAACCCAGATCTATAAGGCCCTTGTTTTATAGGTAATAATTCATCTAGAGACAAGTAAGCTTTCTTTAGTATCTTAAAGTCTTCCCGTTCTAATTCTCTTGATAACAACTCACTACTAACATTAGAAATATCTCTTGGTACTTTTAAAAGTCTATTTAAGATGTACAAGGTTTCCTCTCTCTTAATTCTTAAGAATAAACCATTTATATCTTTTTGGATTAATTCATTAGTTGCAACTACTTCATTCTTTACTATTTTACTCTCTGATAATAATTGCTTATTTTCTTCACGGATGCTTACAATCTTTTTTTCAACATAGGTTACATAAATTCCTATTATCACAGCTGCTATAGCAAAAAGAATCCCAAAAATAGTTATACTGTATGAAGCAGCACTTAACTGATTAGAAATACTATTGAATGATTGTTCATTTATCTTTACTTGTTCTTCATGTTTACGATTTAATGAAGAAATTTCATTTTCAAGAGAGTCAATTATCTCATAATTTTCCCTTAATTCAATAATTCCAGATTTTAATTCATCATAATTTTTGTCATGACTCTTTTGAGAGAACAAAACAGTCGGAATTACTATGAATATAACTAAAAATAAATGTCTCATATTTTCGCTTTTGTTAATTCTGCACCGTTTAGTATATGGTGACCTGGCTGACGTTAGGAAGCCATACACTATATACAGTGTGTGCCCAGCATGGGCACCTGGTATCGAAGATACCAAATTATTCCAAAAGGTGAAAAGCCTGTGCCGATTCCTTCCGTATCCCTTATGTGCAGGAATTTACGTCCCGAAGCATTAGCAAGTCGCAAAGCCTGTCCTGTTTTTACAGGGCTCGTTTGTTGTAAAGCATGGAGTGAAGGAAGCGAGTCTGCAAACCCCGGTTCTAACGAACAGGAATTGGATACGGAGGCTGGTAAGGTCGGATGAGAGGACTGAGTGTAAAAAAAATATCCAGTGAATATATTTAGCGAAGGGCCAGCAAGAGGGGAGGCATCATACTGATGTCCAAAGTTTGGGTAACTAACAGGTGTCTTGCCGGTAGGAAAGGAGGATGGGCAGTAGCCCAAAGCCCGATTCTGAATACTACTAAACGTTGTCACGCTTGAGAAGAAAATGGTAAGAATCTATGCTTTCTTTTTACCTCAAAACGCAACCTGCAACCCAGTGAACTGGGGCTGAGCGTAAAAAAATGAAGAGCCGGAATGCAGGGTGGGTACGAGACCCGTACGTACGGGATGGTACTTCGGCAAGCTCAGTAGAACTGTGTGAGGCGCACCGTGGGCTTAAGGCTCACGGCCGTCTACACGATTGTAGCTAATGCTTCCCGTTATTTAATTATTATTTCTGTTTGCGCATCAAGTCTAAAACCATCAGTTTCTTCAAAAAATCTCTTACTAAGTTCATTGTCAATTGTAGTGAATGAGGGATGCTTTCTATTACAAGCAAAGGCTTTTTTATACTTAAATCCAATATTTTGATTCTCTTTAATAAGTTTAATAGTATTTTTAAGTTGAGCTATCGCTTCTGGTAACCAGCCACCAGTTCTTTTAACTTTTAATTCGACAAGAAAAATACTATCACTAAAAGTCAACATACCATCACAAGTACTTTCCTTATTTTTTGTGTCTTTCTTGTAGATAATTAAACAATTATCTATCGGTGTAAAAACAACATCTTTGCTATTATCATTCTTGACAATAGCAATCCAATCATCAGGATTAGAATCATCACTATATGCTTTGACACCATTTTGTGTATCGCATAGACCTAAAATGTTGTTATTTCTTGACCTTTCTTTACATTCATTATCGAAAAAATTTAGACTCATAATTCTTGTTCGATTTCTAACAATGAATCAAAAAGTCTATTTCCATCAGCTAAAGAGTGATTTAAGTAATTATTATCAGATGGTATCCCTTCGTAATCATTAAGTTTTTTAATTGTCCCATCTTTTTCATCTAACTGATAAATAGATAAATCACTAGAAGATATGGTAGATTTTAAAGGAACAATTTTATCTAGTCTTTGTAGTAATAATTTATTATTTATTATTCTTTCTTTTAGAAAATTTGCTTGTACAGAAATACTCATATAGTTAATAATATATGGACTATGAGTTGTTATAATAAGTTGATTGCTTTTACTTATATTATTGAACTCCAACAATTTTTTTAATAATTCCCATTGTGAAGTAGGAAATAAATTTTGTTCGGGTTCTTCAACAATATTGATAAAAGAAGTCTTGTTAAATTTTGATGATAATACTGATAAAGCTACTCTTTTTTGTTCATCGGTTAAACTCTCATTAGAATATATTTGTTTAACACCATTCTTAAATCTATTCGTTTCGTCGATACTCATTGATTCTTTATTGTCGCTTTGGTCTTTAACCGATTCTGACAAATATTTGGACACCAAATAAACTGGAATTAGAGATTGAAAACCACTCGAAGCATCAGTCAAGCGAACTTTATAATTATCCCCTCTAATACTAAGAATCTCGTTTAATTTATCATATTTAAGCTCGACATTATTAATGGGTATAGAAAGTACGCCCTTCATTGCTTTTTTTGCATTATCAAATTCGGTTAAGAATTCTTTTAATGAATCGGATGATAGCTTGAGTTCGTTAGGGCTTTTAACATAAGCAATAAAATTTCTTTCAGCAGGTACATACATTATCTGTGGCAAAGAATAATATTGATTCTCAATCTCAGAAATTAATAATAGACCATTCTCATATATAATATGAAAAGCATTGCCCTTATATTCTATTAGAGTATTGTCAAAAATACCTTCTTCAAAATAACTATCTAATCTGTGGTATTTTAAATAGTTATTTTTTAACCTGTTTTTTCTCTCAAACCAACTTTTATTGTAATCTCCTCTAACTAAAGCCTTTTCAATCCAACTAAAAGTAGAAATTAATTTAGCAACAGTACTTTTCCCACTACCTTGATTCCCAATAAAGGCTGTAACTTTTGTAATATCAATCCATCCTTCATTTTGAAGAAGACCTTGACGAATTGGGCCGAAATTAATAATTTTTATTTTACTCATTTATCTTTAGTTCTCTCTTAAAAACAAATTTACTAATATAATTTGGTTGTTAGGTGTTGTTTTTCTTGCATTAGCTACAACATTTGTATATACCCATATTTACCCACGGAGTTGCGTATAAACGGAGGATGTACCCAACTCCTTCTGTTTGTTTTCTCTGTCAAATTAAGGATTTCGGACAAGGAATCTAGGGGAGAGACCACATTTTTGTTGGAAACTGCCAAAATAGGACTGTGGAGTTAGGACCGATTGTTCCAAATAAAATTTCAGGGATAAAAAATGCTCCAGTTAGCTCAACGGAACAGGTAGGTCCAAATGGTAAAAACAGCCTAAAATTCGCTCCAAAACCCTTTACCTAATGGATACCATCTACTAAAAAAAGGAACCCCAGCCCAAAGAACAACATAAAATCAGTTACTTTTTCAATCTCCCAACGTCAAAAAAACAAAAGAAGAAAACCATTCCCCACAGTAACGCTAATTCCCAACACCATTTCAATAATTCATTGAAGTGCTTGCATCCTGAGCCTGTCGAAGGGGACTAGGCTGTTCCAGTCGTCAGAAAGCTTAGTTATTGTATGCCTCTTTATTTTAGTTCTAATTGTCTATATCTCCCTTCAAGTACCTCTTTGTATGCAGTTTTCATATCCTTTGATAGAAATGATCGATCTATCAAATCGAATGCTCCTGATTTATTCTTTATCATTCGATTGAAAGTTCCTTTGATCTGTTTAGAAGTCAATTCCAACCCTTCTCCGAATTTTTCAAAATGTTCTCGCTTAAACTTTTTTTTCTTCCCAACTAATGTCAATGCAAGTTCTTCGGTATCTTCTGGGAACAATATTGCAACATTTAGTAGATCATAAGCAGGAGACAATCCCCAACCAGAAATGTTTTCAATCATAGAGAAGTTCTTTAGATGCATGTCATTATTTCCAGTTAGAAAAGAGAAAATGGCTAAGTCAAAGTAAAAGGTTTTATCAAGCAAAGTGTTACTAGAATAACTGCCCAATGCTTTTCCAACTTTCTCCATGGAGCTTTTATACTTATCAAATGCTTCCGTGATCTGAAACATATCGATCATGTGTATCTTTGCTCCGGTTTCACTCCGATCAATTCGTTTAGTAATATAAGACAGTTCTCCTGATAATAATCGGATCAATGATGATGGTACAACTCGAATTCCAAAAGATTCAGCCACTCGCATTGTTACATGCTCATTCTCGGTCATTTCGGGAAATCTGTCAGAAGGTGGTTTAAAAATATAATGTCCACCTAATGCCCCGACCACGGTTAACCTTGTGTCTGATTTCTCTTTGGCTTCCTTAACTAAGGACATCGATAGTTTTGGCTGAACACCAGGGATAGCAACACTTCGCTCTACTACATTTTTCGCAAGCTCATCCATTTGATCGAGCGAATATTCTAATTTAGGGGGAGTCGGTGTTCCAAAAAATTCCATCGAACATTTCTCGTGAAAGTCCGATTCGCCTTCAACTGTTTCGTAGCAATATAAACATCTATTTTCCATCTTCTTCCACTATTGGTTCCACACTCACTGCACCTATGCAATTTTTACAACAAGCCAGTAGTAATCCCATTCGATCATTTTTATTGATTTTCCAGTTTTCAGAGGCTATATCTAACAACCATCCTTCTGGGATTAATCCTTCAAAAAATGGAAAAAGTCGTTTCTCGGTGTATGGGTTATCTGTGACCGGCATAGTGAACGTGATAAAATCATTTGGATGATCTTTTATGTACTGATGATCATAATGGAATACATATTCACCCTCATTCGTTTCAGTAAGGATACCAGCCAAATAATCTTTATAAAATACTTTACCCTGTCTCATTTATTTAGCTCTTTACTGTTAACAGGAGCTAGTTCATGCCCAAACATGTGAAGAACCAAGTTAACCTTATCCATATTCAGATTTGTTTTACCCTGTTCGATTTTACGTACTACAGTTAGTGCAACCCCTGCACGTTCAGCGAATTCTTCTTGAGTCAGATTGACTTCTTTTCTCCGGTCTTTGACAAACGTTGATAATTGTTTCATTATATGTATTTAGATATAATAATAGGTAAATATACTATATTATATGTATTTAGATATAATTTATCGCTAAAATAATAATTTATATGCTTTAGCATATAGTCGAAAAATTGAACAGGAGCTGCTAAGGTTTTTGAATGGCATACAACACCGAGGTATCTATTGATTGAAGAAGTCAATATAGGACGGTATATCTCCGCGCTGCTGAAGCGGCTTCCTAACTAACAACACCGGATCATTCTAAAACCCAAATTATACTATAAGATAAGAATCAACCCGGATTATGCTTTCCCCATAATTTCACTAACTCCCGGCAACCCTCAATAATTTATTGAAGTTTAGCATGAGTCTGCCGAAGGGTTCAACCCAGTAATCAGACAAGGCTGTTCCAGCCTTCAGAATACTTAGTTTTTGTAACCACTACTTTTGCAAAAATTATTAATTAGAAAAACAGGAAATAACGTCTTTTTCAAAATATGGTTTTTGATTTACCCAAAACATATAGTTAACCCTTAAAAAATCTTTTGCAAAAGCAAAGAGCATCGGAACAATATTTTTTCTCTCACCATTATTGACATCACTGTCTTCATTATAGTTCAAGTCAGAGCCGGTCTTACCTATATAATTTCAGATAATTCTTTTTTTTCCATTAGTTACAATTTTGGCTTTGGTTATAACGATGGCGGTATGAAATCGTTTGGGATTGCCGTGTACTTTTCTTTCCGGTAAGGCCAAACTTGATGTGTGGCAGAATATTTAACCACAATGTTTTACACCACGGGTCTTGTTTTCGTGATTAACTCTCCGCAGTCTGCCCATGTTTTGGGGCAGGCATCCTCTTTGACAATTTTTTGACTCTGGGCCGACTTATTTGAGCACCTTGGTAATGTGTATGGATGCGAAAGGTTGGCTATTCAACGCTACTAATCATACCGTAATGCTTCAACCGGATTTCTTGTTGCCGTTTTCCAGCTTTTCCAACTAACAGTCAGTAAAGATATCAACAATGCCAATACACCTGCCAATGCAAATATCCACCAACTCAAATCCGTTTTATATGCAAAATTTTCTAGCCATTCATGCATTACGAAATATGCAATCGGTGTGGCCATTACAAACGCAATAGCTACCCATTTTATAAAATCTTTGTTGAGCAATACCATTACTTCGGAAATGGTAGCGCCGTTAACTTTACGGGTGCCTATTTCCTTAGTACGTTTTTGCATGGACAACATGGACAACATGGACAACGCCAACAATCCCATGCATGCAATTAGTATTGCAATCCCAGCAAAAATGTACAATAACGAAGACAGGTCATCTTCGGCTTTATACATTTGGGTTAGCTGATGGTCAACAAATTTGAACTCAAAAGGATATTCGGGTACAAATTTTTGCCAAACAACTTCAATATTTGAAATTATGTCTGCAATTTGAGGGTCAAGTCTGACAATGATGTCGTTATACATAAACCTATTCATATTGAAGCACATTGGAGTGATTTCGCTATGTAAAGATTTAAAATTAAAATCTTCGACAATTCCAACAATTGGACCATTACCATAAGCGTGCAACGTTTTACCAATGGGATCTTTAATTCCCATTTCTTGTGCTGCTTTCCGGTTAATGACATAGCTGGATTTACCGCTTTCATAGCTAAACATGTCATTCTTAAAGTCGTGTGAAAAGCCGCATCCATCAACTATATTTAATCCTAGAGTCTCGAAATAATCGTAATAAACAGAATTCCATTGCATTTCAACTGTTTTTCCATCAGGCATCCCCTCACATCGAAATTCACCGGTTGACGTTTGCACATCAGCAGGAGACGAAAACGCAAGTGTCGCATTTTTAACTCCCTGAATCTTTTTTAATTCCTGGGTAAAAACATCGAATTTACTCCCGTTTAGCCCATCATCTATTCGCATATTTAAAGGAATAGTTAATAATTCAGAACGAGCATATCCGGGATTGTGGTTTTCTAAAAAATGAATTTGCTTATAAAACAATATGGTAACTGCAAATAAAATAATACTGACCGTAAACTGACTAAAAACAAGGATATTTAATACCTGTGGCTGCTTCTCCAACGGATGCTTTTTAGATTTTAAAACCTGTGTAGGCTTTTGTCGAGAAACGTAAAAGGAAGAAAATACTGAAACTACTACCGCATAAACTAAAACAGCACTTAATAAAATCAGAAAAAGTTCACTGTTTATGTTATGAATTGAAGGGAGGAATGAGGTTTTATCAACTAAAAACGAATGGTATATAACAATTATACCAAAGGCGAATAGGGTACTGATAATGATATAAGAAAGTGTTTCTTTTAAATGATCTAAAAACAATGATGTTTGAGACGCACCGCAAACTTTTTTCACAAAGGAAGCTACAGAGCGTTTAAAGTTCATACCAATAAACAACATCAGAAAATTTACAGCAGACATTGCCAAAATCACCAGGGCAATAACCAGCAACAGATACAGATAACTTCTGCTGGCCTGCGGAACAGATTCCCAGCCTGTATGCTTTTCAATATGAATATTCTTCAGCGGTTGTAGGGTTAGCTTTTCAGGATCTTCCTCTACGTGAACTGACAGATAATTCGATATTTTCGACTTTATTGTTTCTGCATTCGCTTCATTTTCAGCCAAAATAAAAGTATGAATGTCAGATGGATGTTTCCAGGATGGCTCAATCCAAACCTGAGTGAGTTTCGATATACCCTGTAATGGTAAAATAATATCCGCTCTAAAATTCGAATTCTTTTCAAAATCATAAAAAACGCCCTGAACAGTAACTGTTCGTTTTTCGCCAATTTTTATTTGTTTTCCCAAAGCACTATTTTCTCCAAAATATCTTTTTGCTGTGCTTTCTGACAATAAGATTGAATTGGGCGAATCAAGGCATTTTGAGGCATCACCCCTTTTTAATGGGAATGATAAGAGAGAGAAGAAGTTCGGGTCAGCAAAAATGGTTTTCGTTTCGTTGAATTTTCTTTCTCCGGTGGAAAGTGCCAAATATCCCCAGTAAAAACTAATACGGGTAGCATCTTTTATCTCAGGAAAATCGGATTTTAGACTTTCTGCCAAAGGTCCGTATGTAGCACTTCCCGACAATTCATTTTGTGCGTTTTGCAACAGCACCCTATAAATACTATTGGAATTTTCCTGCCTTGAATCGTAATTATACTCCTGATAGACATACGCCAATACAATAATTGCTGCCGCAATCCCAATGGCCATTGATGATATACTCGATAGGTTGAGTTTTCCATTTATTATTAGTCTACGAAGAAGTTTTTCATAGATTATTTTTGACAACCATTGCGCCAATTTCCTTAGGTGCTTATTATCAGAGAAATACAGGAACTTATGGTTTTCTTGTGTAAAGAAATTTTACACAATGTGTCAAAAATATATGCATATTTTATAGCAATGCAAACGCAATAAATAGCTGTTTTGCAATTTTGGTTTTGTATTCGGGCTTGAGGGAATTGAAAATGTGGTATCCGTTCATTGGCTTTTGTACCTGCATTAAACCCGAAATATGCAATAGAATTTCTATTCTGGGGTTAAACCACTTAAAAATCAGTCCCTTTTTCATTCTTCCGGCGCTAAAAAAAGAAAAATGAAAGACATTCCCGTAGTTCCCATAACTCCCGGCATCCCCTCAATAATTTATTGAAGTTTAGTCTGAACCTTTGGAAGGGTTCCACACTGCATTCATACCATGATGTTCCAGCCTTCAGAAGGCTTGGTTATTAGCTTGAGTAATTATTTCAACCAGTTCTCAAAATTGTCCTTATTAATTACTTCGAAAGATGAATTAGGATAAGCATTTTTCCATTGTGTTGGGATTTTTACTTTTGATTCTTTCCATTTAAATTCATATCCAAATAGTAAACCTTCCCGCTCTTCAACCCAGTCAATCTCTTGTTGGTCATAAGTTCTCCAAAAATAATTATTGGATGAAAGTCTTTTATATTCCTGATATTTTAGTCTTTCACTTATCATGTAATTCTCCCAAAGAGCTCCGATATCATTTCGTGATTCAATGGGGTTAAAATTTGCAATTATAGCATTTCGTATGCCATTATCTAAAAAATACCACCGTGAGTTTTTAGTGATTTCTTTTCTTAAATTTCTACTAAAACCTTCAACTTTATGAAGAATGAAAACTTTACTTAATAAATCTAAATACTTATCAACCGTATTTTTGCTTATACCTAATTGACTGCCTAATTCCTGAAGAGATACTTCTCCTCCTATTTGGAATGCTATCAGACGCAACAGGTTAAATATTTTTTGCGAATTCTTGATATTTTCATACACCAGAATATCTTTTAGAAGGTATGAACTTACCATTTCATTCAGATAATCAATTTTATCCTCTCTATCTGGCAGTTGCAATAATTCAGGATAATTTCCGAAAATCATTCTTTCGCGTACCTTATCAATTTTAGAAATACTATTTTCAACCTGATTATATTCATTTTCAGACAAGGCAAATAAATTGAATGTATACTTCCTACCTGTTAATGGTTCTCCGGCATCATTGTGTATGTCAAATGATGATGAGCCTGAAATAATGATCTTTAATCCATCAATCTCATCAATCATCAGTTTCAATTTCAACCCAATTTCTGGTATTTTTTGCGCTTCATCAATATAGAGAAGTTTGTATGAACCTAAAATCTGTCTATAATTCTCAATACTTCTAATGGCAAGCTTGTCATGAACATTAATATCCTCTCCATTCAATGTTAGTACCGGCTCATTGACTTTGTCAAGAATTTCTTTAACAAGTACAGTTTTTCCAACCCTGCGCGCACCAAATACAATCACAACCTTATTTGGCTTTAACTTCTTTATGATGGTTTCCGATAAATCTCTGACTAAATAACCCATAATTCCGTCAATTAAATGACGCAATTTGTACAAATTTAACTAAATCACCAAATTTTACCCGGAGTAGGAAAACCTTTGCCTTTATCAAAAAAACTAAAGAAGAAAACCCATTCCGCATTTTATCCTAACTCCCGGCACCCCTTCAATAATTTATTGAAGTTTAACCTGAGCCTGCCGAAGGGTTCCACATTGGATTCAGACCAGACTGCTCCAGCCGTCAGAATGCTTAGTTATTACTACAAGTTTCTATTCTAAAATTAGATGTTCAACATTATCGCTCAGTTCATTTTCCCAAGCAGATTCAATTGTTTCTTTTTCTATCTCAGTAGGATGCCTATGCCAGTAAACACTTAACGTTCCTTTGTGGTCATATAATTTAGATAAGTTTAAATCAGAAATAGCGTTATTAAAAAATTTTGCTACATTTTCTAATCTTTTTAGTCGCCAAGCTTCATCATCTTCTCTGTTAGCAGATAATTCTATATGTTTAAAAATTTTTAGAGCAGTTATTTTTGATATTGCTTTAATATTTTCAATTGAATGTACAGCGATTTTTGAATGAATTAAGAGCTTAGATTTTTCAAAAAAATCATCAGTTTTATACATCCAAAATCTATTGTTCGATATTGCTAATATTTCATCAATCAGCTCTCTTCTGGGTGAAATGGGTTGTCTTTTGTTATTAAGAATCCACCAATCTTCTTTTAAGTCGTCCATTATGAAAATAACGGGTTTCCCACTCTTTTTAGCTTCATTAATTATTTGTTTCCAAATAATTAAGTCGCCATATTTTTGAAAACCTAATTCGTCATTTTCGTCTTTATACCCTGGAGGAATGGAGTTTCGGTATCTAAATTCTCCTTCCTTTATAATCTCTGTAGTTTCACTATAACTAAATTCAGTTCCTATCGAAAAAAACGTTTCAATTTTACTGAGAATTTCGTCATTTACTATGATTTTATCAAGTTCCTTCTCTTTTATTATAATTTCACCTTCTAATTTTGTTTTAAATATTGTTAAGTGGGTTTCTAATTCCGAAAAAATTTCTCTCGGAACATATGGATGTTTTTCTTTGGATTTAGTTCTGTTTTTGATTTGCTCAAAATTGTCATAAATTGATTTGATATTCCTTTTTAAATCATCATATGAGCCTTTGGCTTTATTGATCGGTTTGATTCTATTGTTTATGTATTCTGAACTTACATTATAAGGTAACCATAATCTATCTTTTAAATCTATTATTGTGGTTGAAAAAAGATCATTAATTGTTGGTTTAGAATATTCATAAAAATTCAAAATAGAGGAAGTGTCAAAAATGAAAATTGCGTTTTCCCATAATTCTTTTTCATTTTACGTGTTTAAATTATATTTATCAATGTTCATTTTTTTGAATATTTGCCAACATTTGTATATATACCTGTTTTACCAAGGGACTTGGGTATATACGAATTCTACCCCCACCTCCTTCAACTTAATAGCCTTCCTCAAATTAAGAATTTAGGACAAGATTTCTAGCATAGAAACTACATTTATAATGTTAAGGGCCAAAATAAAGCTGTAAACCTAATTTCCAGCACCCTTACAATAATTCATTGATTTGGACACTGAGCCTGTCGAAGGGGCAGCCATGGCTGTTATAGGTATCAGCTTGCTTAGTTATTGTGCTCACAAATTTCCCTTGCTACTTTACTTCACCGAGTTTTCGACAATTCCGATTTCTTTTGGAGTCAACTCATAAATGTGGTACACAAAGCGGTCGCTTTCTGCTTCGGGGCTCCCCTTTTTGAGGGTGAGGATTTTTGCGCATTCATTATTTTAGCCTTAATGTTTTAATATTCCCATTCTTCGAGTAGCCCCGCAGTGGTGGATGTATGAAAATCAGCATATTCTTTTGGTCCCCCAAACCATCTTATTACTTCATTTCTTGTGAGCAATGTAGGTTTTTCTGAAAGGTGAGACCGATATGAACTGTAACTCCAATCTCGTATATCTTTTGTAAACCTGTGTTTTTGGTTCAAATTTTTCTAACCCTTTCATTTGTATAGAAGTTACTTTTTAAAACCTTATAGGTCTGTTTAGCTATTATCTCCCCTACCGATAAGGCGAGGGACTGGTAGAAGTCCAGCCGCCGTCAATGACCAAGCTCTGTCCTGTGATGTGTCTTGCGGCGGGTGAAACCAGAAAGGCTACTGCTTCAGCAATGTCTTTAGGGTAAGCAGGCCTACCCATGGGGGTTATTGTGGACCAGGTTTCTTCATAGCCTTCTTCTGAGGCCGTGCGTTCGGTCATGGTGGCTCCTGGGGCCACGGCATTTACATTTATTTTATAGGGGGAGAGTTCTACGACCAATGTTTTGGCCAGCATTTCCAAGGCGGCTTTGCTCATGCCGTAGGCCGCTAGATTTTTGTGTGCCTGATGGCCTGTTACTGAAGACATAAAAAGAAGGCTTCCGCCTGTCTCCTGCTTGATCATTTGTAAGGACACTTGCTGTGCTAAAAAAAAGCTTCCTGCCAGGTTAAGCTGCATTACTTTATGGAAGTCAGCCTCTTTGTAGGTAAGGAAATCCCCAAAAACCGTGATGCCTGCATTGGCTACTGCTACGTCTATTGCGCCAAATTCGGCGACTGTGTGGCGCACCATTTGTTCGATAAAATGGGTGTTGGAAACATCTCCGGAAATTCCTTTGCATGCCTGGGGAAAAGAGGCGTTTATCTTATCACATGCTTTTGTGGTGAGTGCTTCATCCAAGTCATTAAGCATGACTTTATAACCTCTGGAAGCAAGCAGAAACACGATTTCAAAGCCAATTCCTACAGCAGCTCCTGTGACTAAGGCTACTGGAGCAGCTTCCGTGTTGGTTTTATTCATTGGGTTTAGTAAAGTTTAAAAATTACCGGAAAACAGAATTGCTTTCCGGTAAAAATGGGAATGGATTAATGAGAGTCTTTGGTGACTTCACTTCCTGAATTGCCTTTAAGGAAATCCAGATCGGCTCCTAAATTGGCTTGTTCAACTGTCTTTACATAAAGGCTCACATAACCTCTTTCCGTCAGGGTTGGAGGTTTTTTCCAAGCTGCTTTTCTTTTGTCCAGAACTTCATCTGATACCAATAGGTTTAGCTTTCTGCCTTCTACGTCTAGTTCTATTTCGTCTCCCGTCTGAACCACTGCGAAATTACCTCCTAAAGCTGCTTCTGGGGTGGCGTGTAAAATCACCGTACCAAAACCGGTGCCACTCATCCTTCCATCAGATATACGAACCATGTCCTTGATGCCTTTGGCAAGCACTTTTGGAGGAAGCCCCATATTGCCTACTTCTGGCATTCCTGGGTAGCCTTTTGGGCCTACATTCTTAAGCACCATGATGGAATTTTCATCTATATCCAGGTCAGGATCATCAATTTTATTTTTATAATCATCGATGTCCTCAAAAACAACCGCTTTTCCTGTATGCTTCATCAATGCAGGACTTGCAGCCGAAGGTTTGATAATGGATCCCGTTTCGCAAAGGTTGCCTTTAAGCACCACTATCCCAGACAGCGGATTAAAAGGTTCATCTATGGCGGCAATTACCTCTTTGTTATAATTTTCAAATTTTTCATTGTTCTTTCCTATGCTCTGACCGGTTACCGTAAGGGCCCCATTGTGCAGTCGGTCTTTCAACTGACGAATAACGGGAGGCAATCCACCGGCATAGTAAAAGTCTTCCATAAAATATTTACCGGAAGGCTGAAGGTTGGCCAAAAGGGGAATGCTGGTGGAGTATTTATCAAAATCTTCCAGGTCCAGGTCGATCCCCATTCTACCGGCTATGGCCAGAAGGTGAATGACAAAATTGGTAGACCCGCCTATTGCTGCATTTACCATGATGGCATTTTCAAAAGCTTCTCTGGTAAGAATGTCAGAAAGCTTCAGGTCATTCTCAACCATTTTTACTATTTCCATTCCTGTCATGTGCGCCATCACTTTTCTGCCGGTATCCGGAGCAGGAATAGCCGCATTACCAGGAAGGGACAATCCCAGAGATTCCACCATACAAGCCATGGTGGAGGCCGTTCCCATTACCCCACAGTGGCCATCACTCCGGCAAAGGCCTGATTCTGCCTCATATAAATCTTCCTGTGAAATTTTTCCAGACCTGGAATCCTCGCTAAACCGCCATATATCGCTGGTGCTGATTTCTGCTCCCCTGTACCTACCTGTTAGCATGGGACCACCCGAAAGGACGATTGTTGGCAAGTTTACACTTGCCGCTCCCATGACAAGGGAAGGAGTGGTTTTGTCGCAACCACAAAGGAGCACTACTCCATCCAATGGATTGGCACGAATTGACTCTTCCGTATCCATGCTTGCCAGGTTTCTGAAAAGCATGGCTGTAGGCTTCATCAAGGTTTCACCAAGTGACATTACCGGAAATTCTACCGGATAGCCTCCTGCTTCCAGTACACCCTTTTTCACGAATTCTGCCAATTCCCTAAAGTGAGAATTACAAGGGGTTAACTCAGACCAGGTATTACAAATTCCAATGATTGGTTTGCCACCTAGTTCATGCGTTGGGATACCCTGTTTCTTAAACCATGACCTGTAAATAAGACCATCCTTGCCAGTTTTCCCGAACCAGCCTTGGCTTCTTCTTTCCTTTTTCTCCATTTTTTGGGTTATATTAATTTATACAAAAAAGTGCTTAACCCAGCAAGGGTAGTACTTTCTATTCCATTCAAAGTATAAGAATAGTGAATGTTTGGGCAAAATAAAATTTTAACATCTAAAAACCTCAATCGCAAGTTGCATTAAATAGATGTTGTGGTAAGAAGCTCTTTCAACGAAATAAATGATAAAAATATTCATTGGAAATTGTTAAAAAAATGCTGTTTAATCGGTAATATAATTGGTAAAGATACGAATGGTAAAATTATATTTTGACTTGGTGAAAATAAACGGAGAGATCGGCCTATAGCTGATTTCGGGAATGATGAAAAATCAGCTTTAAACTCTTATTTTGGGGTGTGAATTAAATATAAAATCAAAAAATATATCAATGAGCTTTGAAATAAAATCATCCATGGATACTTACGATGTGATAATTGTAGGATCAGGTGCCGGCGGTGGAATGGCAAGTAAAATTCTATCTGAATCCGGTTTGAGTGTAGCAGTAGTAGAGGCGGGAAGTGACTTTGATCCTGCAAAGGAAGAATACAGGACTCAAATGCGATTCCCTTGGGAATCACCTAGAAGAGGTGCCAATACTGTGCGTGCTTTTGGCGATTTTGATGCCGCCTATGGAGGATGGGAAATAGATGGAGAACCTTACACCCGAAAAGACGGAACTGAATTTGACTGGTTTCGTTCCAGAATGGTAGGAGGAAGAACCAATCACTGGGGAAGGATTTCGCTACGCTTTGGCCCTGACGATTTTAAAAGAAGAAGTATTGATGGTTTAGGGGATGATTGGCCGATTGGCTATGACGACGTAAAACCTTTCTATGATAGGGTAGACAAAATGATAGGTGTCTTCGGTTCTAAAGAAGGCTTGAGGAATGAACCTGATGGAAACTTTCTTCCCCCTCCAAAACCAAGGTTACATGAAGCTGCCTTTACCAAGGCAGGAAAAAGAATCAACCTTCCAGTACTTCCATCAAGGGTTTCGGTTTTAACACGTCCTGTAAATAACGAAAGAGGGGCCTGTTTTTTCTGCGCGCAATGTAACAGAGGCTGCCAGATTTATGCTGATTTTTCTGCTGGTACTGTGTTGTTAAAACCTGCGATCAAAAAAGGAAATGTAGACCTTTATACCTATGCAATGGTGCGTAAAGTTACCACCAATGATGAGGGAGAAGCTACGGGTGTATCCTATGTGAGCAAGGTGGACATGCAAGAATACAAGTTGAAAGCAAGAGTGGTCGTCTTGGGTGCTTCTGCTTGTGAAAGTTCAAGGATCATGTTGAATTCTGCTTCTACCAAACATCCAAACGGATTGTCCAACAGTAGCGGTACCTTGGGTAGGTACTTGCATGACTCTACGGGAGCAAGCCGGTCAGCATTGATGGAAGACTTTATAGGAAGAGATAAATACAATGAAGACGGAGTTGGCTCACTGCACGTGTATACTCCATGGTGGCTAGACAATACGAAGCAAGATTTCCCTAGAGGTTACCACCTTGAGTTTGGTGGAGGTATGCGCCAACCGAATTATGGATTTGGTTTTGGTATGGATTCCATGCGAAAATACATGCAGGATGAATTTGGTAAACCAAGACCAAATGGTGGGTATGGTGAAGGCCTTAAAAAAGACATAAGAAATGTTTATGGCGCCACTGTAGGTATAGCTGGTAGAGGAGAAAGTGTTCCTCAATTCGATAATTACTGTGAAATTGATCCTACAGTAGTGGATAAATTTGGTATTCCTGTACTTCGATTCAACTATAACTGGACGGAGCATGAAGTAAAGCAAGCCAAACACATGCAGGATACTTTTGAGGAGATGTTTGATGCCATGGGCGCAAAAGTGATGGGGGAAAAGCAAGGTGCTGACACGAAATATGGTCTAGAGGCTCCAGGGCGTATCATTCATGAAGTAGGAACTACAAGAATGGGTAATGACCCTAAAACTTCTGTTCTGAACAAATATTCCCAGGCGCATGAATGTGACAACCTGTTTGTAGTTGATGCAGGTCCATTTGTTTCTCAGGCGGATAAAAATCCAACATGGACCATTTTGGCCCTTTCCATCCGTACTTCCGAATACATAATAGATCAGCTTAAAAAGAAAAACATAGGTTAATAAGTCAAATATTTGCTAACGAGATCAGCACTGGAGTTTTACACTAAACTTCGGTGCTGATTTTTTTTTTGTTAAAAATATATCGCAAATTCGGCCCGTGGACTGGCAATATATAGTAGAAGGCATAGAAAGTGGAATCGCAGCGATGAGCTGGTTAGAAGGCATAGCTGTTGTTTTCGGCCTTGCTTCTGTTTATTATTCCATAAAGGAAAATATATTGGTGTTTCCAACGGGGATCGTCAGTACATTGATCTATGTTTGGATTTGTCTTCAGGTCAAATTATATGCTGATATGGGCATCAATGCCTATTATTTTTCCATGTCAATTTATGGATGGTACATCTGGTCTAACCCTAAGCCAGGCAAAACCGCTGTACCCATCACCTGGTTAAGTAAAACTGGCATTTTTCAATCTTTGGCGCTATGGATTTTCTCCTATCTGACATTGTATTATGTTTTGATTAGCTTTACAGACAGTGACGTTCCTTTTTGGGATGCCTTCACCACCGCCTCTGCATTTGTAGGGATGTGGTTGATGGCAAAAAAGAAAGTGGAAAATTGGATTGCCTGGATTGTTACAGATTTGGTTTCTATTCCGCTTTACTTTTATAAAGGATTGGTGCTTACTTCTTTTCAGTTTTTGGTTTTCACTATTTTGGCTACCCTTGGGCTAATCTCCTGGATCAAGGCTGCCAAAAGCTATGCGCAAGACGATGCATAAAATAGTGATCATTGGGCCAGAATCTACGGGTAAGAGTACCTTAAGCAAGGAATTGGCAGCGCATTTTGGGGAACCCTGGGTGCCGGAATATGCCAGAGAATATATAGGGGAATTGGATAGGCCTTATATTTATGAAGACTTGGAGGCCATCGCCAAGGGGCAGGTAAAACTGGAAGATGAAAAAGCGGGAAGGGCTGTTGATAAATTATTTTGTGATACGGACCTGCGTGTCATTAAAGTGTGGAGTGAGCACAGATTCAATCAGACGAATGATTGGATAAAGCAGCAAATCCAAACCCGGAAATATTCATTGTATCTACTCACTTCGATAGATATTCCCTGGACGGAGGATCCACAACGAGAGCATGCTGATCCGGCCATGCGTAAATATTTTATGCAGGTTTATGAAAATGAAATGAAAGCTTCAGGAGTACCATGGAAAAAAATTTCCGGAACCGAGGGAGATCGCTTAAAATCTGCCATTGAATGGATTGACAAATGCTTAATTGAAAAGGTTTAATTATAAATTCGCTCCATTTTAGCCATTTGAGCCGAACCAATCATCTACGGCTCAAGCCGAAACTGTCTTAATTTTGGTAGATTAACGAAATCTTGCTGATAGTTACGGAATTTTTAAATAATTTCAGGATTATTTTAACCAATAAACTCAAACATATTAATATATGGATAACCACAAACAAAAAATGCAACAATACTGGAAGCGCAATATAAGAACCTTATTGATTCTTCTGGCGGTTTGGTTTATTGTTTCTTTTGGCTTCGGAATTTTGCTTGTAGAGCCCCTCAATGCCATTAAAATTGGAGGGTACAAATTGGGCTTCTGGTTTGCGCAGCAGGGCTCCATATTTTCATTCGTGATATTGATTTTCGTTTATGTATATCGAATGAACAAGCTTGATGAAGAATTTGACGTCAACGAAAAATAACCCTTTTAAATAATCACCTCTATATGGATATTTTAACCTGGACCTACATTTTAGTAGGTCTGTCCTTTGCTTTGTATATCGGTATTGCCATATACACTAGAGCAGGATCAACCAAAGAATTTTATACGGCAGGCGGGGGCGTTTCTCCGCTAGCAAACGGTATGGCTACTGCTGCTGACTGGATGTCTGCCGCCTCCTTTATTTCCATGGCCGGAATAATCGCCTTTTCTGGCTATGATGGCTCGGTATACCTTATGGGTTGGACCGGAGGTTATGTTCTTTTGGCCCTTTTATTGGCTCCTTACCTTCGTAAGTTCGGGAAGTTCACTGTTCCTGACTTTGTAGGAGACCGTTATTACAGTAACAAAGCACGTGTAGTTGCCGTTTTTTGTGCCCTTTTTATTTCCTTTACCTACGTGGCAGGGCAAATGCGTGGTGTCGGTATCGTTTTCTCCAGGTACCTGGAAGTGGATATTGAAACAGGGGTGCTAATAGGCATGACCATTGTGTTTTTCTATGCAGTATTGGGTGGTATGAAAGGGATCACCTATACTCAGGTAGCCCAATATTGTGTGCTGATTTTCGCTTTTATGGTGCCTGCAATATTTATTTCTATCCAGTTGACTGGAAACCCTATTCCTCAATTAGGTTTAGGTAGTACTGTACAGGATGGAACCTATCTATTGGATAAATTGGATGGGATTTTATTGGACATGGGATTTCAGGAATACACCTCTGGGAGAAAGTCCATGACGGATGTTTTTGCCATTACCTTGGCTTTAATGGTAGGTACGGCAGGATTACCACATGTTATTGTGCGGTTTTTCACGGTGCCCAGGGTTAAAGACGCAAGGCTTTCTGCTGGTTATGCGTTGATTTTTATAGCCATCTTGTACACCACTGCTCCAGCCATTGCGGCCTTTGGAATATACAATGCCATAGAAACTGTGGCCGATAAACCAGTGAGTGAGCTGCCTGTTTGGGTAGAAAACTGGGAAAAAACCAATCTAATAGTTGTTGAAGACATTAATAAAGATGGAATAGTACAATATACGCCCAACCCTGAAACCAATGAACTTAGAATAGACAAAGATATCATGGTTTTGGCGGCTCCTGAGATTGCTAAATTGCCCAACTGGGTGGTAGGACTTGTTGCAGCCGGAGGCATGGCTGCGGCTTTATCCACTGCTGCAGGACTGTTATTGGTTATTTCCACTTCTGTTTCCAGGGACTTATTCCGAACTTTTGTGCCTTCGATGACAGAAAAAACTGAATTAATTATCGCACGGGTTGCTGCTGCGTTTGCAGTGGTTATCGCAGGGTACTTTGGTATCAACCCGCCGGGATTTGTAGCAGAAGTGGTCGCTTTTGCTTTTGGCTTAGCAGCAGCCTCCTTTTTTCCTGTAATTATTATGGGTATATTCTCTACGAGAATGAACAAAGAAGGAGCTATATCTGGAATGATTTCGGGGCTGGTTTTTACCTTGGCCTATATTACCTATTTTAAATTTATTGCACCCGAGTCTAATTCTATGGAGCATTGGTTGTTTGGTATTTCCCCTGAAGGAATTGGTACCATAGGTATGGTTATCAACTTTGTCGTCTGCTATGTTGTTTCCAAACTTACACCACCACCACCTGTAGATGTGCAGGAAATGATTCAAGATATCAGAATCCCTAGAGGAGCTGGTGACGCCCAAGAACATTAAATCAATGGACACAAAGGATTTGTGAAAAACTAAATCCTTTGTGTTTTTAATTAACTTTACGTTTAATACAACCTAAAATATCGATAATATGAGCGATAGAATTCATACGCTGAGCGGTTATTTCCACGAGTACCAAAAAAGTGTTGCAGACCCAGAAAATTTCTGGGCTAGAATTGCAGATTCTTTTCATTGGAAAAAACGCTGGGACAAGACCCTGGAGTGGAATTTTGATGAACCTGATGTTAAGTGGTTTTTAAACGGTAAGCTTAACATTACCGAAAACATCTTAGAAAGGCATCTTTACACCATGGGCGATAAGCCCGCCATCATATGGGAACCCAATGAACCCGGAGATCCAAATCGAATACTTACCTACAAGGAATTGTACGAAGAAGTATGTCGTTTTTCAAACGTCTTGGTAGAAAAAGGCGTAGAGAAAGGGGATAAAGTCATCATTTATATGCCGATGGTTCCAGAGGCAGCTATCGCAATGCTTGCCTGTGCTCGGGTGGGAGCGGTTCACTCTGTTGTTTTTGCTGGATTCTCTAGCAATGCATTGGCAGATAGAATTGAAGATTGCAAAGCCAAGGTAGTACTTACCTCAGATGGAAATTTCAGAGGCAAGAAAAAAATTCCTGTAAAGGCTCTTGTAGATGAGGCCTTGGAAAGTACGGATCTGATTGAAACGATGATCGTTTTCCAAAGGACAGATCAGGAAGTAACCATGAAGGAGGGCAGAGACTTTTGGTGGCATGAAGCCATTGAAGGAAAAAGCACCAAACATGAAGCCGTGGAAATGGACAGTGAGGATGAACTGTTCATTCTTTATACCTCTGGTTCCACTGGCAAACCTAAGGGTGTAGTCCATACTTGTGGTGGCTATATGGTTTACTCCAAGTATACCTTTGAGAACGTCTTTCAATATACTCCTGGAGATGTATACTGGTGTACCGCTGATGTAGGATGGATTACCGGGCATTCTTACATTGTATATGGCCCCTTATTGACGGGCGCCACCACCATTATGTTTGAAGGTGTTCCCACCTATCCTGATCCGGGAAGGTTCTGGGAAATTATAGACAAGTATAAAGTCAATCAATTTTACACAGCCCCTACAGCTATACGTGCATTGCAGGTACATGGTACTGAGCCGATCGCACCTTATAAGCTTGACTCTCTTAAAGTTTTGGGATCAGTAGGCGAGCCCATCAATGAAGAGGCCTGGCACTGGTACCATACCCATATTGGTAAGACAAAATGCCCTATAGTAGATACTTGGTGGCAAACCGAAACAGGTGGTATTATGATCTCTCCTTTGGCAGGAATCACCCCTAACAAGCCAGCATTTGCCACACTTCCATTGCCTGGCGTGCAGTTGGCCATAATGGATCCGGATGGTAATGAACTTAAAGGTAACTCTGTGGAAGGCAATCTTTGTATTAAATTTCCATGGCCGGGAATGATCCGTACCACTTATGGTGATCATGACCGATGTAAACAAACCTATTTTGCTGCCTATAAAGGCATGTATTTTACAGGTGATGGAGTAAAAAGAGACCACGACGGATACTACCGTATCTTAGGGCGTGTAGATGATGTAATGAACGTTTCCGGACATAGAATGGGAACGGCTGAAGTAGAAAATGCAATCAATGAACATCCTTTGGTGGTGGAATCTGCTGTAGTAGGCTACCCACACAAAGTAAAAGGACAAGGTATATATGCTTATGTCATCTGTGACATGTCTAATAGGACAGAAGCCAACCTTATCAATGAGATCAAGGAATCTGTTACCAATATGATCGGTCCGATTGCAAAACCTGATAAGATTCAGATCGTAGAGGGACTTCCTAAAACACGTTCTGGTAAAATTATGAGAAGAATCCTTAGAAAGATTGCCGAAGGCAGTGTGGATAATTTAGGTGATACCTCTACTTTGCTGGATCCTGATGTAGTAGAAAAGATCATAGCTGGGAGAAAGGAATAAATTTTTCCCTTTCCCGCGAGTCATGAAATATAATGTAAGGTATGGTTTTCCATACCTTACATTTACCTTTCCCAGACCCAATTCCCATATGAGCAATGTCATCGTAAATAGGGTTATTGATTTCCTGAAAAAATTTCCTCCCTTCAGTTTTTTGTCTTCAGAACTACTCACTCAAGTAGCGAAGGAGGTAGATCTCATTTATTTTGAAAAAGATGAGTTTCTATTTCAAAAAGGGGAACCTGCCAAAAATTATTTTTTCGTGGTCAAAGATGGAGCAGTCAAACTGACTGATTTCATTGATGGGGAGGAGCAGACGATCGAATTTTGTGATGAAGGAGATGTATTTGGGGTGCTGGCTTTGTTGGGAAAACGGCCTTATATACTGAGTGCCAAAGCCAACGAAAACACCCTTATTATGGCTGTTCCCGTTGGTATTTTTGATAAAATCCTGCAGGAAAACAGCCAAGTAAGCTTGTATTTTGCTTCAGGATTCGCTTCCGGGCAGGTAGTGGTGCGTTCAGCTCTTTCTCAAACCCAGAAAGTACGTTCCCTCCTAGGTAACAATTCTCAACAAAATGGCCTATTTCTTTTTCCGGGTCAAGCCGTCATCAATTATTCTCAGCCCGTTATCCAATGTCGTATTGGAGACACTATTTCCCATGCTGTGGGGAAAATGAGTGCCGAGAAAGTGGGATCGATCATTATTGTGGATGACAACAATCACCCACAGGGTATCATTACAGACAAAGATCTTAGGAATCGATTGATCGCTAAAGGGCTGCCTTATGAGACCCTTGTAGAAAATATCATGAGCCATCCGGTCATAACAGCGAAAAAAGACCTTGAATTTTCGCAGATTTACCTCAACATGGTTAAGAACAGGTTGCATCACCTCGTATTTACCGAGGATGGGAGCAATCAATCCAAGTTGATAGGGATTATTTCTGACCATGACATTTTACTTTCCCAGGGGAATAGTCCGGCAGTACTTATCAAAGCATTACAGGACAGTAATGACGTACACGAGATCGCCAAATTGAGAAATCAGGCAGAGGGAATGTTAATTTATTTTCTGGAAAATGAGTTGGCCATTGATTTTATAGCAGGGATCATTACGGAGATCAATGATACCATTATTCATCGGGCGATAAATATCGCTAAATCAAGGCATTCGGAGCAATTTCCGGAAGTGTGTGAGACTCCATTTTGCTTCCTGGGACTAGGATCAGAAGGCCGGGGGGAGCAGTTGTTAAGGACTGACCTGGACAATGCTATCGTCTATGAAGATGTGCCGGCCGCTCTGGAGGAAAAGACCAGAAGGTTTATGCATCTTATGGCAAGGGACATTATGGATATTCTATTTGCTTGCGGATTTCATTCCTGCCCTGCAGAGATGATGGCCAATAATCCTGAATGGTGTCAGCCCTTGTCCCAGTGGAAAAGCTATTTCAGCCACTGGATCAGTAAGCCTGACCAACAATCGCTTTTAATGGCCTCCATTTTTTTTGATTTTAGGGCCATTGCAGGGAAAGTCGCCTTGGCAGAGGCGCTGACCGAACATGTGTATAAAGAAATTGGTAAAGAGCGAATTTTCCTTAATTTCTTTGCCAAAAATGCCTTGTTAAATCCACCACCACTAGGGTTTTTTAGAAACTTTATGGTTGAGAAATCAGGAGAGCATGCCGAAAAATTTGATATTAAACTAAGGGCCATGATGCCATTGGCCGATGCGGCAAGGGTCCTTATGCTCAATCATCAAGTGGTGGGTGTCAACAATACTTTCAAACGGTATGAAAAACTTGCTGAGCTTGAACCCAACCAAGCGGAGCTTTTCAAAGATGCGGGTAAAGCCTATGAAATATTTATGAGAATTAGGGCTTTGGAAGGCTTGTCTACTTCCTCCTCAGGTAGGTTTATTCAACCAGACTCTTTAGGAAAACTCCAACGCCAGCTACTGAAAAATGCATTTTTCCCCATTGATGAAATCCAGAAGATTTTAAGAGTGAGGTTTCAACTGGATTATTTTGGTAAGTGATATGGACTGGAAATCAATTTTTGGACTTCGACCGCTGCCTAAGCCAAGCTACATCAAGGCCTACGAACAGACTTTAATAAAAAAGACGTCGAAAGAAAAACCAATCAGGGAATTGGACTTTTTGGTATTGGACACAGAAACTACCGGTTTGGATGTCAGAAAAGACTATGTGCTTTCTTATGGCGCGTTGCATGTCAGCAATTATAGAATAAGAATCTCCGGTTCGAAAGAGTTTTATGTACGTCCAAAAAAACGCAGCAAAGAAGCAGTAATAGTCCATGGATTGATTCAGGTAAGGCCCTATATCAGCAGGGAACAATTGATTAGGAGTTTTCTTGAGGATGCTTCAAATAAGATCCTGGTGGGGCATCATTTAGGCTTTGATCTTGCTATGCTAGAAAAACTGGGGAGAAACCTAGGTATGAAGAAAATCAAGCAACCTGGCCTGGATACCTATGAATTGGCTGTCAGACTGGAAAATGGGAAATACCATGACCCGCATACCATCGCTAATCAGGATTATTCGCTGGACAAACTTTGTGAGCGGTACCAAATCCCACTTGATGACCGGCATACGGCAGCTGGAGATGCCTTACTTACCTCCCAGCTTCTATTAAAACTCCTGAAAATTGCTGAGAGGAAAGGAATAAAAACTTTCGGCGACCTCATGACCTAGTACGTGTATTAGGGATTCCATTTGGCCGCTAATTTGGCCACTGTTCGAAGATATATATCCAGTCCAGTTGTGGAGGGGAATATGCCATCAATAATGATTTCGGGGGATTGTAAGGAAAGGGCAAATAAACTCAAATTCAATTGACTTTCCTTGAGCAAAGTAGTTTTTGCGTTCTCCAATTGATCTCCTACTGGAAATACTGCCTTTTTCTGAATGGCCTTAAGTACTTTTCTCCGCTTCATCCAATTTGTGGTATTTGCCAAAAAGCTTTTTGTGACGAGCTTAAAATCAACATTGTCAAGCACTATTGCTTGTAATTGTGGATCATATTCTGGTTTTCCTGCCAGGTAAAAAGTGCCATTTAAATCCTTCTTGCCAGCTCTCTTTCCGATAAATTCCATTGTTATCATCGTTCTTTCGCCAAAATGGCGCAAGCTAAATTTCTTTGGTAGTAGCTTTGTTTGCTTGTCTACAGTGATCAGGCTGTCTTTTAGTTGCTGCTCGAGGTAGGAGGCCATCTCCTCAAAACCAATGTAGATAGGTAAGGTTAGGCTGAAATCATTTCCTTCAACTTTCTCTTGGCTAACTGGTGGGAGCGCAGCCAATTGTGTGGCCAGTGGGCGGTCTATTTGCCGTAGTATTTCTCCCTCCAGGCCAATGTTCAACATTAGTTTTTGGTCCTTTGTGAATTCATCGTGAATGGCTATTTTTTCAGGATTGGTATACAAATAGCTTGCTGAAAGCCCATTGTCCAAGTACCTTGGTTTACCAAAAGTGGACCAGAAATTATTGGCGATGGTTTTAATATCCACCGATTTTAAAGAGCCAGACAACAGCTGGTCTTCCATTATGCCAATCATCTTCTTCTTCACCAGAGGTTCGAAGTCGATGTTAAAACCCAGGAAATCGTACTGTAGGGATTTGCCCCAGGACAGGATATCAAGCTCCTCTATTCCAAAACTGTAGTCCCGATTGATCTGTGGGATGAAACTTATCTGTGGCGAAAGGTTTTCCTGAAAAGGGATGGCTGAGGAGATTTTCTGTCCAAAAATCCTTTTCTCCAGCCTTACTTTGCCATCCAAAAACACGGGTAGGCCGACCAGCAATTTCCCATCATCCGTAGCCGCCAGGCTAAGCATGCCATTCTTTTGTAAATCTACATCAGCAAATAGGCCATTTCCCAGTTCCAGACCTTCCTCTTTGAATAACTTTTGATTGAGACGCTCATTTATTTTCCCTTGCAAATAAGACAATGGAATTTCGAGACCAAGGTGTATGGACATTTCTGCTTTGGGCAGTGCTGGTGGAGGGGCCTGAGCCTCTGGCCCATTCAATTTAAGACTGCTACAACTTGTGAAAGCAGCCAATAGGAATGTTACTATAAAGGGTAAATATCTTGGCATGTTGACTATAGCGTCTTAATGGAAAGACTTGGGGTGAAGCAATGGGATTTTAATGCAGAGGTAAGGGAAAAATAGCAGAAATCAAAAAAATAGCTGTCCTTTGAACTTTAAAGCCATGCATTTGGGTTATTGGTTTCAATATAAGTCGATAGAAATTATGAGTTGGATAAAATTAGAGGACGCTGCTCAGCTGAATGAGATAAAAGAGGCAAGTACGGAGAAACCAGTGGTAATTTTTAAACACTCTACGAGTTGCCCAATAAGTGGTATGGCATGGAATAGGGTGCAAAGAAGCTGGACAGCTGCGGATAGTGATAAATTTACTCCCTATGTTCTTGATCTTTTGGCCAACAGGGCATTGTCTAGCGCCATTGCCGATGAATTTGGTGTGGCGCATGCTTCGCCACAGGTGATTGTAGTGAAGGACGGGAAAGTGGTCTATAACAATAGCCATATGGGGATCAACTATAAAGAGATCGTTTCATTAGAGGTTTAAACCCGAAATATGCAATGGACTTTCTAAGGGTAAAGCATAATTCTAATGCCCTGAAAGGGCGATATACCTTAGCACAGGTTGATCGCCCTGTGCGTCTATGGGTTGAAAGTCTAAATTTTAAGCCCTGAAAGGGTGACATGAAATCAAAATCAGTCCCCTCGTTGGTGTTTGGAGATTTCACCATAGCGGTGCTAGCTAAAATCTCCAAACAGCCTGATTTTCTTACGGTTCCAACCCTTCCCCTGAGAAAGGTCAGGACAGGCTGAGAAAAGTCAGGAAATCCTATTGCATAATTCGAATTAAATTGAAGTTTTCAATACATTATATAATTTAACTTTTTGGGTAAAGGCTAGATAGGTACTGACAAAATCACAACTATCTAGCCTTACTTCTATCAAGTGCTGGTATCTTGGCGGAGGTTCAACCCCATTCGGGGTTGGGGTATAAGTTAGAAAGTCCTGGGCCGTGGGCACAACCCACGGTTATTATTGTTCAGGCCCTACAGGCCTGTGTGTATTTAGTTAATTAATGTCTGGTTTCTGATAGATAGTAGTCTGTACTTATAAAATGGAAGGGGTCAGAACAAGCCGTCAGCCAGAGTCTGTATTTGGTTTGTCAAACCTGAGCTTAAATAAGCAAAATTAAAGCTCAATAAATTGTGAATAGACGAAGAAGCCTGAAGGGCTTCAATAATAATAACCCTGGTGTGTAAACCCAGGGCTCCCAAGGCTATTCATTTTCCTCACAACCCCAAAGTGGGTTGAACATGATTTTCGCAATAACTTCTGTAAAACTACTTTAGGTTGGGTTGGTGAAATTCCTTTGGCTATTAATCCCTTAAATTTACCGTTTGATCAATGTAATTTCCTTTTAAACATTTTTGCGAGACCCATTAAACCTTTGTTAAAAGGCATGGTCTAATCCTCATGTTTAGACAGATATAATATGAGGATTTTTACTTTTCTTACCTTTTTTGCCCTGATTCTGGCTTTTACCCCACTTTTGGCGCAACAAGACCGACAAGGTTCACCTATGATTCGAGGAACTATAGTGGACAAAACTACCAAGGAACCCATGATTGGGGCCAATATATTGCTGAGGAATCAACAAGATTCGCTTATCAGCAATACCACCACAGGGTCAAATGGTAGTTTTTCCATTGCCTATCCCCGACTTCCCGTTTTCAAACTGGAAATTACTTATGTCGGATTCGAGAAAGTGACCAAGGAATTTCGTCGCGGAATGCCATTGGATCTTGGCGAAATCAGTATAAGTGAAGACAGCCAGTTGCTAGGTGAAGTGACCATAGAAGGCGAAAGTGTGGTAGGAGAAATGAGAGGAGACACCGCTGTGTTCAATGCTAGTGCCTTTAAAACAAAGGAGAATGCAATGGCAGAAGATCTTATAGGTAAACTCCCTGGTGTGACCATTGTAAATGGAAAAGTTCAGGCCCAAGGAGAGGATGTTCAAAAAATATTGGTAGATGGCAGGGAATTTTTTGGGAGTGATCCTTCCATTGCACTCAGAAATATACCCGCGGATGCGATTTCGAGCGTAGAGGTATTGGATCAGAAATCAGATCAGTCCAGATTAACAGGGCTTGACGACGGCAACTATGCCAAGACCATAAATATTATCACTAAAGGGAACATGCGGAACAGCTACTTTGGCAGGGTCTATGGAGGCTATGGAACCGATGACAGGTACTCAGCAGGAGGAAACATTAATTTTTTCAATGGCTCACGGAGAATATCGATTATCGGAATGTCAAACAATGTCAACCAACAAAATTTCTCTTCAGATGATTTGCTTGGTGTCAGCGGAGGTTTAGGCGGGGGAAGAAGAAGAGGCCGTCCTGGTGGAGGTGAAGGTGGTAACTTTGGCGTAGGTCAAAACAATGGAATAGTTAATACAAACTCCCTGGGGCTAAACTACAGTGACAAATGGGGCGAGAAAATTAATTTTACCGGAAGCTACTTTTACAATGCGACAGAAAATTCTGTTTTGGAAAACACCAACAGGCAAACCGTCATATCAGCAGATAATAGTCAGGTCTATCAGGAAAGCCAGATTAGTAATATTACCAATAATAACCACAGAGCAAATGCCAGAATAGAATACGATATCAATGAAAAAAATGCACTGATTATCAGTCCAAGTATTAATTTCCAGGACAATAGCAGCTTTAGTAACCTGGAAGGTTTGAACCTTGACCAAAACCTGGACAGCTTGAGTGATACCAGAAACCAAACAGAGAACAAGACCAACGGTTACAGCATTTCAAATAACCTGACCTACAGGTATAAATTTGATAAAAGAGGTAGAACTTTTTCAACAGATCTAAGCACTTCCTGGAACAAAAGAGACCAGCTCACAGACTTAATCTCCTCCAACAAGGATTACGTAAGAAATTCATTCGACACCCTCGTTCAACAAACAAATGCTTTGTCTGATGGCTTCAACTACAGGGCCAATTTCACCTATACTGAACCTATTAGTGAAAGATCGGTAGCAACTGCTTCTTACCAAATTGGAAACAATAAAAGTGCTGCGGACCAGAAAACTTTTCAGCTGGCCAATGAGCAGGGCATTATGGTTTTAGATACTGCCTTGAGTAATGAATTTGACAACAAATTTCTTACACAGAAAACAGGCTTGGGCTATCGTTATAATAATAAAGGGTTGAACGTCAACATGAACCTTGATTACCAGTACGCACAGCTTAACAATGTAAGCTTATACCCTACCGAAGGAATATTCAACAGGGATTTTAAGAACGTTCTGCCAACCGTGACAATGAATTACAGGAATGAAAGTGGTACCAGTTTCAGGTTCAGATACAGAACCAGAACAGACGAACCTAGTGTCAACCAGTTGCAAAATGTAATCAATAACAACAATCCTTTGAACCTATCTGTGGGTAATCCGACGCTGGGGCAAAGCTTTAACAACAGCATTTTTGCCAATGTTTCGAAGTTTGACATGGAAACCAATAAGACCTTCTTCATGTTTTTATTGGGCTCATTTACCAGTAATTATATAGGCACGAGCACATTTGTGGCCCCTCAGGATACATTGATCAACAATGATGTCCTTTTGAGGAGAGGTGGTCAGATTACCAGCCCGGTTAACCTCAGTGGCCAATTGAGTACCAGGCTTTTTCTAAACTATGGTACCAGCATTCCGAGATGGAAAACCAAAGTCAACCTGAACCCTGGAGTGAGTTATGGAAGAACACCCGGAATCATCAATGGGCAAACCAATACGAATGAAAATATAGACTTTAGCCAGGGCGTAACCTTTGCCAGTAATATCAGTAAGGATGTGGATTTTACCTTATCTACCCGGGCCAGCTATTCCATCGTCAACAGTAGCCTTCAAAGCACTTTGGACAACAACTATTACACCCAGACCAGCAACTTGAAATTCTATTATTCCCCCAATGATGGAAAAACCTTTATATCAAATAATGTGAGTCATGTGCTTTACAGCGGGCTTGCAGAAGGTTTTGACCAGTCGGTATGGTTGTTGAACGTAGAGGCAGGTTACCGCTTTCTTAAAAACAACAAGGGAGAGCTAAAGGTATATGTATTTGACTTGTTGAAACAAAACAACAGTGTGTCAAGAACCATTTTTGATGTATCGGTTTCCGATGTCTATTCCAATGTGCTGACCCGTTATGCGATGGTATCCTTTACTTATATTATCGGTAAGTTCAAGAAGGAAGTCCTTCCGGAAGACAATGGTAGAGGAGGACATCCAGGCGGAAGACCAGGTGGCGCCAGAAGCTGGTAAGTCACGGAATTAGAACCCTCATTTTTGCGGATAATTATTATATCAAGACTGGAATTCCTACAAAATATGGGACTAAATTTATCAAGCCGCTTTTTTATTTAAGTTTCTTAATTTTATTTCCATTTCTAAAGGTGAAAGGTACCCCAAGCTGGAATGTAACCTGGAGATGTTATACCAATTAATATAGTCCTCAATGCAATCATATAGCTGTAGGTAAGACCTGAACTTATATCTATTCAAACATTCATGTTTAATTGTTTTGTAAAAGCTTTCAGCTACAGCATTGTCCCAGCAATTCCCTTTTCTACTCATGCTTTGCGATATTTTTTTGTTAAAAAGGAAAAGGCTAGATACTTTATTACAGGCATATTGAACGCCTCTGTCTGAGTGGAAAATAAAGCCATCCTTGATATCCCTTGATTTACGGGCTTCAAGCCATGCTTTCCATATTGTATTCTCAGTGGTCATATCTTCGCTTAAAGTCCACCCTACTATTTTTCTGTCTGCTAAATCCATAATGGTTGTCAAATAATTCCATTGATCACTTACACGGATATAGGTGATTTCTGACACCCATTTTTCCCCTAACTTCAAACTGTGCAAATCTCTATTCAATTTATTCTCAGCAATAGGAAATGAGTGTTTCGAGTCTGTAGTTAGTGTAAACTTCCTTCTTAATATGCTCTTTAGACCCATTTCTTGCATTAGCGAAGCCACATAAGATCTAGCATATCAGAGACCTTCCCGCTCCAATTGTTTTTGAATCCGATGACTTCCATAAATTTCTCTACTTTTCTCAAAATGCACTTTTATTCTCTCCATTAGAATACGCTTTGAAACTTTCATCTTCACTAAATCTTTTGTCTTCAGCAAGAATAAAACGAATTCTTGCTGACCCTCATGTGTTTACACATCTTTCAACAGGATAAATACCTTGGTTCTTTAAAATGAACTGGTATCTCATCTGTCCCTCTTGGAGAAGATGCTCACTGCCTTTTTTAGGATATCACGTTCTAAGGTGATTTCACGTAACTCTTTTCTTAAAGCTTTAAGCTCTTGTTCTTCTGGAGTGACTTCCCTTTTCTTACTAAAATCACCTGATTTAGCTAAAAACTCTCGCTTCCATCGCCTAAGCATGCTCTCATTTAAGCCATACTCCTCACTGATTTCTTTTAACTTCCTTCCAGAATTTAAAAGTCCTACAATCATTACCTTAAATTCATTTTCATACTTTTTTGACATAATCCAAATATATAATTTCTGGGCGCAATTAATTTGTCACAACATAGGTAGACACTCCATAAAATATCCTGCAACACCTTGAAACGATTCAGCGAGAAAAAGAATTTACGTTGCTATATGTTACCCATGACCATCGGGAGGCAATGAAAATTGCTGATTATATCATCGTCATGGATAGGGGAAGGATAGTAGCCGCAGGAACGAAAGAAGAAATCCTTGATTCTTCCATGGATTTTGTAAAATCATTTTTGAACATCTAAAACAAGCAATATTATGAACACAAGCACAAAAAACTTCACCCTCTGCATCTTTGCCGGTTTACTAGCGATTGCGTGCGGCAACTCCAATTCAAAACGATCTGAAAAAGAAATCGAGGAACTGAATGCCCAGGCTAAAATTCCGGAGTCTGTAAAACCAATAGAAAAAATCAGTTTTGACTTTGAAAAATATACCAACGACCAACTTCCGGGCGAATGGTCAGAATTCTATACAGGTTCGGGCAGTACCAAGTGGCAAGTCAAAGATGACGATGGAAATAAAGTGATGGTATAATTGTACGGTGACAATCCCAACAACCACTTTAATGTGGCAGTCTATAATAATATGATAGCAGAAGATATGGTGCTTACAGCCCGTTTAAAAGGCCTTACCGGAAATCATGACCAAGGAGGCGGATTTGTCTGGCGGTTTACCGACAAGAACAACTACTACGTGGTACGTGCAAATCCACTGGAAGACAATATGGTGCTTTACAAAGTGGAAAATGGTAAACGTACCGATTTGCCCTTAATCGGCAAAGGAAGAACCTACGGAGCCGATGTCCCTCCTATGGGCAATAATTGGCATACTTTAAAGCTGATGGTCAATGGTGATTTGTTTACTGTTTATCTTGATGACAAAGAACTATTTCAAGTACAGGACACTACCTTTGAGAATTCGGGAAAATTCGGTTTCTGGACCAAAGCGGATGCCGTAACCTACTTTGATGATTTTGAAATTGAAAAATTTAAATAAATGTTTAACTGCTAAAATTAAAAAATATGATACGCACGAAAAATAGAACTATCTTAATAATTTTTACAAGTGTTTGTTTGATGATTTATTCCTGTGATACAAATAGTCAAAAAAATACTTCGGAATAAAGAACGGATAAAGTCGCGGAAACAGTACAGCATCAAAAAGACGTGCAACCACTGGATATCCAATCAATAAAAAACGTCATTGGTATAGAAGGCACAGAAAAGAACGGAGAGTACAAGATAGTTGTTGCTCAGAATGATCTCAAGATCATGGTGGACGGTTTCCAGATCATTCCACCCATGGGCTTAGGTAGCTGGGCAGCATTTTCACCTGCAAAAAACGGAGCGATGGTGATGGGTGATGCGATAGTCACTGAAGAAGACCTCTGGCCTGTGCAGCAAGAAGTGATCAAGCAGGGACTTACGATAACGGCCATTCACAACCATTTTGTAAGGAACACTCCAAACGTGGTGTACATGCATATAGGAGGAATGGGTAAGGGGGAGGAGCTTGCGGCTAAGGTAAAAGCGGTATTTGACAAAGTTGCAAATAGCCGAGTGGCAACCCGGCAAATGGTATGAAATCTGAAGTTGAAAATTCACTGGATACCGCCATGATTGCGGAGATACTGGGGCATTCCGGTGAGCTCAACCGGGGCGTTTATAAAGTGACCATTGGCCGCCCGGACGTAGACCTGATGGAACATGGAGCCCCTGTAAGCACATTTATGGGCTTCAACACGTGGGCAAGTTGGCAGGGCACTCCTGAACGGGAAGCTGTGGCCGGTGATTTTACCATGCTGGCTGATGAAGTAGCCCCGGTCATCAAAGCACTTGTAGAGAATGACATTGAAGTAGTAGCAGTCCACAATCACATGGTACATGAAGAGCCCAGGATTTTCTTTTTGCATTATTGGGGTGTAGGCAATGCGGAAAAATTAGCGAAAGGACTTAGACAAGCACTTGATCAAACCGGGCCTGTTTCAAACTAATTTGGAAAATTAAACTCGGGGAGTGTAAATAAAAGAGAGTACCTTTTATATTTTGCATTCCAGATTCTTGACTTTATGGTCTGTGTTCTTTGGTGACTTCGGGTTTTAAGTCTTGATAAGCCTAAAATCCGTTTTTGTCTTTTGAGAAAATGAATAGTGTGTTTATAGTAGTGGGAGGAGCAGCAACTGGTTGTATATTGACATTGGTTTTGAAATGCCAACGCTCACCAGCCACGCACATTGCCAAGTTGCTCAAGCCCTCCCACAGTCCAAAACTTGTCAAAGAGCGTGTCTGCCTTCGCACGGACGAAAAAGAATGCACTACCTACAACATGGTATAAGCGTAATGCGGGCTGAACGGCTAAATTTGAGTATTTTGGCTTCTAATAAAGTTTTTATTTTTCCCTGGTGCGTTTACGCCGTCATACCATACCCATTTGGGTCACCAATTTCTTTTCTGCTGCCTTTTTATTCATGGCTCTCGCCTCAGACACATGATGGGTAAGCGGTTTTTGGCAGTAAACGGCCTTACTGTGATCCATTGCTAGCATGGAAGCTGGAGAGTGTGTATGATCAGGGGTGGAGACTACTACGGCGTCGATATCGTCCGCCATTTCTTTCAGCATTATCCTGTAATCTGAATAAAACTTGGCGTTGGGATAGACCTTCCTGAGCGGTGCCAGCATGTTTGCGTCAACGTCGCAAAGTGCCATGACATCAACTAACTCGTGGGAGGAAATTGCTTCCAAGTCGGCTTTTCCCATACCTCCTAAGCCCACGTGTGCTGTTCTTAGGCGGCTATTTTTATTATTAGCCCATGCCCAAGAGGGAAACATAGTCGCAATAACCACGGTGGCTCCACCTTTCAATAAATCTCTTCTATTTATCAATTTTGGATTCGTAATTTTTTGATTTTAATATTTCTAAACCAAATCGGACTGGCGTGATCTTGAAGGCCAATATATCCTTTCTTGGCTTTCGCGTAATCGGGTGCATTACTCCATTTCCCAGAGTTTTTCTTCGCTTCCCATTCTTTGGACCAGGGCACAAACGAAACCACGACCTTTCCATTAAGCCAGTGTTCTACTTTTTCGGGCGTAAATACTATTTTAGAGCTGTTCCATTCACCGACAGGATTTAATACTACTTGCGATTGATCGGCAGGAGTCATTGCATAGTCTGAGCCTGTTTTCTGCCAATCTTGCAGTTGGTCTAAGTTTTCGGTTTCTCCCATACTTTTATTGTAGGAAGTTAAATCATGCATGGAAGCATAGTTTTCGTCATCAATGAGTTGATATTCTGGAGCCAATCCCGAAGGGCCCGAATCTGGTATTCCTTCAGTTAGGTGATAGAATATGCCACTATTACCACCCTTGGGTAATTTCCATTCTAAGTACAATTCAAAGTTTTCAAACGCTTCTGCACCGTAAATAATGTCTTTACCGCCAGTGTAGTCTTGCTCTAAACCCAATTCGGTGTCATACGTTAATTCCCCGTCTTTTATTACCCAGCCGGGTGGGAGTTCATCGCCGTTGTAGGCTCGCCAGCCGTCGGTAGTAGTACCATCAAAAAGGATTATCCAGTCTTCTTCTTGATCTTTACTTTCGTTTTCCGTTGTTGTACTGCTGCTGCAAGCATTGAGAGCTATCAAAGCAAGCAAGGAATAAATGGTTTGTTTCATATTATAGACTTAAATTTTCAATTATAAATATAATGCGAATTGTCTGCTCCAGCAAGATTTGAATAGCCTGAGCAGGTGATTCCCTTTTATACTCCTACGCCTACATTATTTTCAGTTTTTTTTACGGTGAAAAATTAATCGAGTGGCGTTCCGCTGAAACATGGTGAATAAAAAACAACAATACCCACCCCAAACAAACTTTGGTACTGTCGTTTATCAACCAGCAAGTGAAGAACTGGGCGAAGTCTTAGTAAAAAATTATATACCAAAGTAAAGACAGCTATATCAGTTGTTGACAAGATGAATTTTGGATTGAATGAAGTGATGATCCAGTCGAGTTAAAAGAAAAAAATCGCTTACAAACGGATATATTTCAGGTTTAAAAATCTAGCCACCATCCCCCTCATTGGCTTTAGCCTAATCATTGCTCTAAGGTTTCCCCAAAAGGAAAGGTGCTTAACCCCTCATTTCATGTTTACCATTTTGGCATTTATCAAAAGCATGAAATTGGAATTACAAATTCCATGGGATAGGCAGGGAATACAATATTAGATATTACGTACTACTCCATGTGGTAGTCCTCCGCATATCATCACTGTTAACTGCAATAATTTAAGTGTGATACCGAAGGAAGACGCCATGGGCTACCGAAATGCTTCAGCACAGGTATTCTCCGGTAGGAACGGTCAAATTATTGACCTATATTCATTATTCAAGGCGCACACATTCTGTATATTGCATACTCTTAAGTATAAGTACTATACAGTTGCTTTAAACCTTCATAGACTTCAATTGGAAAATATTTTAGATAAAACAACTCAACTCTGGGTTAAAATAACTGGTCGAAGAATTGACCCAGACGAATTTTCATGGTTAATTGGGCCGGTCGGAGATCCTGATCAAATTGGAGAAAAATTTGTTGAAAGGCTAATAGTTAAAGAATCTCTTTCTTGCACGTCTAATGAACCAAATTCCGGTTTAATGGAAGATATTAATGTACTCCGATTCTCAGAGGCCGAACAAAAAAGACTTAACCCTGAGGTTGCTGACTTCTATGAACAAACCTCCAACTATGAAATTGAGTTTTGGTCTTCGTGGAGTGGGATTATTCGCCCTTTTGGGTGGTTACTCTCGGTTCTTTTCAACAAAAGACTTCATCAGCTTAATTTGCCACTAAACCCGATGGACTCATCGAGGGGTCTTAACAGTCAAATAATCAAGTTAAAAAATGACGACAAAACCAAATGGACGATTTGGTTCAGAACGCTCAAGTCTAATAATAGGGTGATTTATTCAGGTATTTATACTCACTGTTTTCCTCCAAAATATTCAACTCCCCTACTTAAGGTGATTTTCCCTCTTCCGAACGGAAATGCATCAGTAATAATGACAAAGAAAGTTGAAAATGATGGATCCCTGTTACTCTCTTCTGACGGGAAAACGTTTGGCCAAAATGGTTTTTACTTTACCCTTACTGACCATAAAGGTAAATATTGGGCAAAATATGTCAAATCAATGCACGAGTGGATTAGGGTTTACCAAGACTCAGACAATATTCTAAGGGCAGATCATAACCTGAACTTCTATGGAATGCGATTTCTGAGTTTGCATTATAAAATGAGAAAAAAAAGGCTGGCGACAACCTAATATGAACGGCTAAATCATCTGTATAAATTCTCCGGTACCATAATTTATTTGGTCAAAATAAATGCTGTTGCTATATCATTTTGTCTAAAAATCCCTTAAATTGAGTCTGAATTTTCTAAATAGAACATGGAAGGTACAGCATATATAGTGGTAGTCAGTATAATGATTGGTTTGGCCGTTGCCTACTTTATCATTGAAATCCTGCTACTTCTCAATGATGTGGATAATGACACTTCCAATATACTATTACTGGAATGGTCAAAGGGCAGGTTCTTCTTTATTCCGTTTGCCTTGGGGGCGATTGCTGGCCACCTGTTTTTGGGTACCTCAAATGATGCTTTTAAAATGTCAAATGGCATGTTTCCGGTTTTAATTATATTTGGCCTGACGATAATAATGGTTTTAGTTGGTTTTAAAGTGCCATTTGAAAAATCCAAATCGTTCCTAACGGCTATTTTAATAGTGGGTGTTTTATATGGACACTTTTTTTGGTCCATGAATTATTTGGTAACGCCATGAAAAAACTTAAAAGATTTTTAAAAAGGCATTTGTCTGAAATCCGAACGATCAAAATCGTTGTGGCGGTAATGTTGGGATTGATGGTGCTCATCGATATTGTGCTCGTTACATTGGAAGGAAAAGATTACCCTACATTCAGCTATGTGGTCAAAAACCTCAGACATCGTTTGATCTGGTTTACGTTTCTTTATGGAGGATTGTTATCCAAGATTTTTTACAACAGAAGAGTTGGTGATAGGAAAAAGGAAGTCACCGGACTGCTTGCTTTCTTCTCAATAGTGTTTTTGCTCTTCGTCATTGGGAGATCCCTGGAAACAGCGCCAAGTTTGTTTCTACAGCTTTTGTTGTTGGCAACAGGAGGCATCCTGGCCTACAGGGTATGGCCGCAATACCAATAAAACCATTATACTGCTTCAATATCTCAAGATTCAGGATATTCTTGGTGATATTAAGACATAACCGCTCCACTACCACGGAGATATATTCCTATACTGTCAGTTTCAAATAAAAATGTGAAGTCCTAGCTTGATTCCTTGTCCTAAATCCTTAATTTGACAAAGGAAAATAAGGGGCAGCGGCTTGGTACATCGTCCGTATATACGCAACTCCGCAGCTAGAACATGGTTATATACAGTTGTTGTGCTTCATTAAACCAATCATCAAACCATGAGCTTATTCAAAGGTCTGTTTTCTTCAAACAAGTCTGAAAAAGAGTTCGGAATTGAACTTTTCAGAGCTTTATATGAACCTAACAAACAGAAAGTAATTGAATTGATAAAGAAAGGTGAAATTGACTTATACGAATATTTAGACAATTCAAACTCAATCCTAATCAACGCGGTAAATTGTGCTTCTGAATTTCTAGACACAAAAGAACAGTTAGAATTAGTAAACTATCTGCTCGAAAACAATGCAGATGCAAATTATAAAAATGAAAACGGATTTAACGCCTTGCACATCGCTCTTGCATATCATAATCTTTCAAAAACGTCTTTGCTTCTTATCAAGAAAGGAAGTCCGAATGTAAATGATGCGGAACAAAAACACGGAAATAGTCCATTATTTACAGCCATTAGAGAATAGGGATTAACTTGGCAAGAAGAACATAAAGAAGTTAACCATTTAAGATTTGAGATTATTAACCCAACTTGAAAATTTTGGAGTAAAAATTTAGAAAATTATAAAAAGCACTATTTTTAAGGTGCTGAATATCAATAATTTGGAAAAATAGCTTTTTTGCAATAAATC
>Ga0222654_1000276_pt1 | contig 39662 bp, 26 predicted proteins | sample AntAcemetagen421_FD_179805 | JGI IMG/M metagenome (GOLD analysis project Ga0222654, IMG submission 179805) | Saline water microbial communities from Ace Lake, Antarctica - #421 | ecosystem: Environmental > Aquatic > Non-marine Saline and Alkaline > Saline | place: Antarctica: Ace Lake...
CCTATACTCGGGCGTGAAAATGGTGCCTAAATTTGCCCAACGCGGCGCAAAGTAGAGCGGGGGGGAGTGAGCTGATTTGCCACTGAAATCGCACGTGTGCGCAACGGTGCCTACCCACTGCAAAGGACCTGAGAAGCCCTTGCCGTAAGGCGTGAAGGTTCGAGTCCTTTCCCGAGCACCGTCCTATGCTTCCGGGATGAGCTTCAGCTGGCAGGCAGGGGGCGGGGCTACACCAAATTTTAAGGTTTGGTTGAGGGGCGAGAATTATGAGGTCAACTCCCTCTTTTTGAGTGCCTCGTGGCGATGACCTTCGCCTCGGTTGGTGCGCTTGAGCAAAAAAGGCCGATAGGTGCCGGCTCTTTTCCCCGTCTGGGAACGTGTTGCTAAAAGAAAAATAGGTTTCCGGATTTTTAGAAAGTGTCTAGCAGTGCCATATCTCTCGAGCATTTAGATCTGAGATTATATTTGATGAGACTATAGTGCTACTGGATGAGTGCTAAAGTGTAGCGGATTTCACGCCTAATTGTCATAGTGGTTTTCTTCAATTTTGGCGTATGATGATACGCGCCTCTTAGTTGCCACTAGGCCATGCCGCCGTTCGGATATTGGTTTTGGCGGCGTGATACCCTCGATACATATTATGGAACGCTTAAAAGATTTGGTCGCAATTGTAACCGGCGGAGGTTCGGGCTTCGGTGAAGCCATCTGCCATGCCTACGTGGAGGAAGGAGCGAAGGTGATGGTCGCGGATCTCAATTTTGAGGCAGCTGAGCGGGTAGTGAAGGCCATCAACGCGGCAGGAGGTGAAGCCGCCGCTTGTAAAGTCGATGTAGCTAGATCCGACGATTTCGCGGCCTTGGTGAAGCAAACGGTCGAGGTTTTTGGCCGCGTAGATGTCATGGTCAACAATGCCGGCATGAGTCATGCAAATCGACCCATGCTTGAAATCGACGAGGAGTTCTTCGACCGCCTTTATGCGGTGAATGTGAAGAGCGTCTATCTCGCGGCCAAACACTGTGTTCCGGTGTTTCGGCAGCAGGGGAGCGGGTCGTTCATCAATATTGGTTCGACGGCGGCGGTTCGCCCCAGACCAGGACTTTCTTGGTATAACGGTTCCAAGGGGGCGGTGACGTTGATCACGAAGTCTCTGGCGGTGGAATTGGCCCCGGATAATATTCGGGCGAATTCGATCAATCCGGCCATTGCGGACACGCCTTTGCTTTCTACGTTCATGGGCAAAGAGGATACGCCAGAGAATCGAAAGCAGTTTGTGGCTAGTATTCCTTTGGGACGTCTGTGCACGCCGGCGGATGTCGCTAACGCCGCCGTGTTCTTCGCCGATCCTGCTTCCGAGTTCGTGACCGGCGTGTGTATGGAAGTCGACGGTGGTCGCTGTATTTGAGCACTTCGCCGCACCCATAAAATTCTCAGCCAACTTATCGAAGTCATTGATGAAATCTTATCCCTACTACCTGGCCAACGTCGCCGAATCCCCTAACGCCGATCTGGACGTCACCGACAAATACTCGGGCGTCGTCGCGGCCAAGGTGGCGATGGCGGATCGCACGGCGATTGATCGTGCCATTGGGGCGGCCCATGCGGCGGAAAAAGCCATGCGGGAGTTCAAGCCCTACGAGCGCAAGGCGGTGCTGGCGCATTGCGTGAAGCGTTTCACGGAGCGACAGGACGAGTTGGCTGAATTGTTGTGCATCGAGGCGGGGAAACCGATTGCTGCCAGTAAAGGGGAAGTGTTGCGGTTGATCGATACGTTCGAGATCGCCGCCGAGGAAGCGACGAGGCAGGGCGGTGAGTTGATGAACCTCGAAATCTCGCCGCGCTCAAAGGGCTATAGGGGCGTTTTCCAGCGGGTGCCAATTGGCGCGTGTTCGTTTATTTCGCCGTTTAATTTCCCACTGAATCTGGTGGCGCACAAAATCGCGCCGGCCATTGCGGCGGGTTGCCCATTTGTGTTGAAACCGGCGAGTCGCACGCCGCTGGGCGCGCTGGTGATTGGCGAGGTGTTGGCGGAGGCGGATCTGCCGAAGGGAGCGTTCTCGATTTTACCCTGCCACCGCGATGCGGCAGATTTGTTCACCACGGATGATCGCCTGAAGCTGCTCAGTTTCACGGGATCACCCGATGTGGGGTGGGCACTCAAAGCTCAGTCGGGCAAAAAGAAAGTGGTCCTTGAGCTGGGGGGGAATGCGGCTTGTGTGGTTGAACCGGACTGGGAAGACTTGGATGAAGCCGTCGAGCGCATTGTCTTTGGCGCGTTCTATCAATCCGGGCAGAGTTGTATCAGTGTGCAACGGGTGCTGGTGCACCGGTCGATTTATGACGAGGTCCGCACCAAACTGGTGGCGGCGACGAAGCAGTTGGTGGCAGGTGACCCGAAGGAGAAGGAGACCTTCATTGGTCCGATGATTTCGGAGTCGGAAGCCGAGCGACTGGAGTCGTGGATTGGTGAGGCGGTTGAGGGAGGAGCCAAATTACTCTGCGGCGGCACCCGCGAAGGAGCGATGGTGCAGGCAACCTTGTTGGAAAGCGCGCCAGCGAACAGTCGCGTCGTCGCGGATGAAGCGTTTGGCCCCGTGGCCATTCTCATCCCATATGATAATTTTGATGAGGCGTTGCGGATGACCAATGACAGTGTCTTTGGTCTGCAAGCCGGAATCTTTACGCGAGACCTCTACAAAATGCAGCAAGCCTGGGACGAACTTGAAGTGGGTGGGGTGATTGTAGGCGATGTGCCTTCGTGGCGAGTCGACCACATGCCTTATGGCGGGGTGAAAGACAGCGGGATCGGGCGAGAGGGAGTGCGTTTCGCCATGGAAGATATGACCGAAATCCGAAATCTCGTCATCCGAACCCCGGTTAAGAAATGAGGCAAACTATGACGCGAAAACCCATGGGTGGGCGAGGAACGGTGGGGCGGATATTATTCCTACTCATCGGGTGGACTGCCTTGGGTGGATCGGTCGTGGCGGCGATGCCGAACCGGCCTAATATTCTGTTTATTTCGATGGATGATTTTGGGCCTTACCTGAAGGGATATGGCAAGGCACAGGTCATCGCGCCAAATTTGGATCGATTGATGGAGCGTTCCATGACGTTTGACCGCGCCTATTGTCAGATGGCGATTTGTAGTCCGTCGCGTAGCAGTTTGATGACGGGACTGCGGCCGGATTCGACGGGGGTCTTTGATTTAGCCACTCATTTCCGGGAGAAGGTTCCCGAGGTTGTGACCTTGCCAGAGCATTTCAAACAGCACGGATACCACACGCAGGCGGTGGGGAAGAATTTTCATCCCGCCTACGCCTTTCATGCGGATGTGGACGGTCAGCCGAACCTAGATGACCCGCAGTCTTGGTCGGCCCCGTTGTGGCTGCCCAGCCCTCCCCGTTATTATCACACGGAGGCGGGAATCGAAGACGCCAAGAAGGTGTTTATTCGCACGCGAATGCGGGCCGATGAAACTCCAGACGATTGGGAAAACTATGTCATTCGAGGGTTCGCCACGGAAGCGCCGGAAGTTTCCGAAGATGCGCTATACGATGGGCAGGTCACGAACCAGGCCCTCCAAGTCATGCGTGATGTCGCCGCCCAGGACCAGCCCTTCTTCCTCGGCGTGGGCTTTCTGAAGCCTCACTATCCGTTCATCGCGCCCAAGAAGTATTGGGACCTGTATGATCGTAGTGAGATCAAGATTGCCGAAAACAACTTTCCGCCCCGCGACGCGCCACCGATCTCGCTCCAGGTGCATTGGCCGGAGGCGAGGGCCCAGTCCGATGTGCCGAACACCGGAGCCATTTTGCCGGAGCAATCGCGTGAAATGATTCATGGCTATTACGCGTGTATTAGTTATGTGGATGCGTTAGTGGGTCGACTGCTGGCCGAGCTGGATCGCCTTGGTTTGACCGAGAACACGATTATTATGCTCTGGGGGGATCATGGATTTTCGCTCGGAGAAAACAGTATGTGGGCCAAGTTGACAAATTTGGAGATGTCGACCCGCGCGCCTCTGATGGTCGCCTTGCCGGATGGTCGAGGAGCCGGGCAACATTCGGATGCATTGGTCGAGTTTGTGGACATGTATCCTTCGTTGAGTGAATTGGCCGGACTACCGTTGCCGGCGCACCTTGAAGGCACCAGTTTCGTGCCGTTGCTAACTGATCCTCAACGACCGTGGAAGTCAGCGGCATTCAGCCAATACCTTCGACCGGCAATTGCTAATTACCGGGTCAATCCGTTGGCCATCGATACCCCGCTCGGGTATCGTGATTATCCCAAGACCGCGACGATGGGTTACTCCATGCGGACGGACCGCTATCGGTTCACCTTGTGGCAAGAAGATGGTCATCCTGAAGTTAATCGCGGCATTGAACTCTACGATCATCAACTCGATCCGGCGGAGAACGTGAATATCGCGGGCCACCCAGAACAAGCGGAATTGGTGGGTCAACTCACCCAAAAACTACGTGCGGGGTGGGTGGCCGCTCAACCTCAGCCCTAAACGCGTTTGCGGTCCTTCCTCTTTACCATGAATTGTTCTTTCCGATCTCGGCTTCTTTTAATTCTACTGCCGTTGGTTGGATTGGGGGGGGCCATGGCGGCGGACGTGCGGTCGCTTGATCGTCCCAACATTCTTTGGTTAGTGGCTGAGGATATGGGCTCGAATTTGGGGAGTTACGGTGACCCGGATGCGAATACTCCGAGTTTGGATCGGTTGGCGACGGAGGGCGTGCGGTTCACGCGGGTTTTCAGTGCAGCCGGTGTGTGTGCCCCGTCGCGATCGAGTTTGGCTACGGGGATGTTTGCTTCGTCTCTGGGCTCGCACCATATGCGAGGCAGTGCGACGTTGTCGGCGAACACGCGGTCGCTGCCGCAGCTCTTGCGGGATGCGGGGTATTTTTGCACCAACAACTTCAAGGAGGACTATAACTTCCCCGCCCCAGACGGAATGTGGGATGAATCGAACCGCAAGGCGCACTGGCGAAATCGGGCAGCGAACCAGCCCTTTTTCAGTGTCTTCAATTTCATGACGACGCATGAGAGTCGCCTGCGTTTTGATGATGATGCTTTTGCGAAACTCACCGCCGGACTTACGCCAGAGCAACTGCACGATCCCGCGAAAGTGACGCTGCCCGCGTGGTTACCCGATACGCCGGAAGTGCGCCGGGAGTGGGCGCGAAACCATGACATGATTTCGGCGTTGGATGGCGAAGTGAAACAGCTCCTCGCCCAACTGGAAGCGGATGGGCTGGCGGATGATACGGTGGTGATGTTTTTCACGGATCACGGGGCGGGGTTTCCGAGAGCCAAACAGTTTAATTTCGAGGCCGGTCTGCAGGTGCCCATGATTATCCGCGTGCCGGAGAAGTGGCGGAAGCGGATGGCGGCGGAACCCGGATCAGTGGATTCCCAGCTGGTGAGTTTGATCGATTTGGCTCCGTCAATTTTGTCGTTTCTAGACCTCCCCGTGCCGGAGACGATGCAGGGCCATGATGTGCTCAGCGCTACGGCACCGGATCCCAATTATTACATCTATTCGATCCGAGACCGGATGGACGAACGGATAGATATGAGCCGCACGGTGCGCAGTGATCGGTTCAAGTATCATCGTAACTACCACCCCGATGTGCCACACTTTCCGTGGTTGGAATACATGGATCTCTTGCAGACCTCCCAAGCGTTCCGCCGTCTCGCGGTCGACGGGGATCTGACTCCCGGATTAGCCTATTTTATGGCGGACCGGCAGGACTTGGAGGAGCTCTACGATTTGCGGGACGATCCTGATGAGTTGAACAATGTGGCGGATGACCCGGCCTATGCGCAAACGTTGGCCCGGATGCGCTCGGAGCACTTTGATTGGTCGCGGCGGACGGTGGATACCGGGTTTATCCCGGAGCAGATGCTGCGGGACTTTGCGGTGGGGAGCAGTGAATTTGCCTATGCCCGGAGTGGAGCGTATGAGATCGACCGCTGCATCGCGACGGTCCGTTTACTGGAGCAGGGGACGACGGCGGGCCCGGCCTTGATGGCAGCGCTGGCCGATTCGTATCCGCCGGTGCGCTATTGGGCGGCGAGTGGGCTGGCCGCTTTGGGGGCAGAAGTGACGACGCCGGGAATGGGCGCGTCTTTGCGCAAGGCTATTAAGGATGAACATGCGGAGATCTCGATCGCGGCGGCGGAAGCGCTGTGCAATCGCGGTGAACCCTCGGCCGCGCTGCCATTCCTGACCCGATGGTTGGATGATGAGCGGCCTCTCGTGCAGTTGGCGGCCGCGAATGTGCTGGACCGGATCGATGAGCAGGCGCTTCCGATCAGGGCCACGATGCAGCGGGTGGCGGCGCTCGATCCGGGACCGTTCAGCGGGGCGAATCTTTTTCTGATGGTGCAATGGGTGCTCAAACGAGCCTTGACGGAGTTGGACGCGGTCGCAGTGCCCGCGGTCGCGGCGACCGGACCGTTGACCTCGGTGGGTGTCGCGAAAGTGGACATCACGCCTCCCATGAAGGTGCGGTTGCACGGGTTTCCCCGCGGCGTGCGCAAGACCAGCACGACTGCGGTGACGCAGCGAATCTTTGCGAAGGCTATGGCGATCGGGGAAGAGGGCGAAGAGCCGGTGTTGTTACTGACGACCGACCTGCTCGGGGTGAGCGAAGAAATGGCCACGGAGTTGATGACTCGGCTGGGCACGGTGGTGGGATTTACGAATCGCTCCCAATTGACACTGACCTCTGCGCACAACCACAGCGCCCCAGCGTTAAAATCGGTGGCTCCGTTTGTCTTTCGCGTGCCGCCGTCGCCGGAACACGCGGCGGAAATTGCGGCTTACGAGGCCTGGTTGATGGATCGGCTCGAGCAAGTCGCCGTGGAGGCGCTGACCCATCGGAAGCCGGCGCGTCTCGCGCATGGGACGGGCCTAGCCGGGTTTGGGATGAATCGTCGGAAAGTAGAGAACGGACAATGGGTAGATTTTGGCGATAATCCGGACGGACCGATGGATCAGGATTTACCGGTGATGACGGTGCGTGCACCGGACGGAACGCTGCGCGCGGTCTGGTTCAGTTACGCGTGTCATGGCGTGTGCTGGCAGGCACCCAGTGTGCATGGTGATTGGATGGGCGTGGCTCAGGCCCGGCTCGAGCAGGCGCATCCCGGCAGCGTGGCGATGGTGACGATTGGCTGTGGCGGAAACATCAATCCGCTTGATATTTACTTTCGAGGAGAGGACCCCGTGACTCCGGGCGAAGAAGCGGCGGCAGAAGTCGAACGGGTGCTAGGGCAACCGATGCAACCTTTGGCGGGAACACCGAAGGTTCAAGTGGCTCGATTTAATCTGCCACTCCAACCCGCACCGGATTTAGCGTACTGGGAAACGCAAAAGGACTGGTTCAGCCGCACGATCGTGGAACGCCTTAAACGTGGAGACGCGTTGGCGACATCGATTCCGTATATGGTGCAGACGTGGACGTTTGCCGATGATTTAGCCGTCGTATTTCTGGCGGGGGAAGTGCACGTGCAATACGGCCTGCGCTTGAAGGCCGAGTTCCCGGTTGGGCGCATTTGGGTCAATGCGTATGCGAACGACTCGCCCGCCTATCTTCCGGCGGCTGAAGAAATCTCCGAAGGGGGCTGGGAAGTGGATGGTTCGCGAATCAACTATGGAGTGCCGGCTCGCCTTGCACCGTCAGTCGAGGAACTCGTCATTCAGCAGGTTAAGACGCTCCTTTCGCGGGGTATTGCCGCCACTACCCGCTCCACCGCATCCGTCATCTCGACACCTTAATCTTTGAAACTAATTCCTGAGCCCATGTCATTCATTCGCGTTTCCCTACTGGCGGCCTTGTTGGTCAGCCTCACTGCTATCGCTTCGGCGCAAACCCCTAAGACCGAAAGTCAATCGCCCACGGCGGCGTCGTCGGATACCGACGAGAAGGCAGCCGAGAAGAAGGATGATGAATGGTGGAAGCACAACGGGCACCCCAAGGGAAAATGGTGGCTGACCTACGATGCCTACGAAGGCGCGGCGGCGGATGAAATTTGGAAAACGGTGCCGATCCCGCCGTCCCCCGTGCTGTCGCCGGAGGAGGCGTTGGAGAGCTTCGTGCTCGATGAGAATTTTAAGATCGAAATCGTGGCGGCCGAGCCGCTAATCGTGCGCCCGGTGTTTCATCGGTTTGATGCGGCGGGCCGGTTGTGGGTGGTCGAAATGCCGGGTTATATGCGGGATATCGATGGCTCAGATGAATCCGATCCCTCCGGACGCGTTTCGGTATTGGAGGACACGGATGGTGATGGTCGCATGGACAAGTCGACCGTGTTTTTGGATGGATTGGTAATGCCGCGCAGTTTGGCGATCGTGCCGGGTGGCGCGTTGGTCGTGGAGCCACCGAACATTTGGTATGCGCGAGATGTGGATGGCGATCTGGTAGCAGATGAAATGACGTTGGTCGCTGAAAACTACGGTGAATATGGTAACCCAGAACACTCGGCCAATGGACTGGTGCCTGCGATTGATAACTGGATGTATTCCGCCAAGAGCGCGGTGCGTTTTCAGTTTCGTCACGGCAAGCTAAACGCTGAACCCACGGCCTTTCGCGGGCAGTGGGGGATCTCCCAAGACAACGCGGGGCGCCTTTACTACAATTACAACGCGTCGCCCTTGCATACGGATCTGGCGCCGACGGACTATTTCGTGTCAGGGGACGGAGTGGACCTTTCGCAACGCAGCCAAGTGCGGGGCAACTTGCTCAACAACGTGGACTTGGCGGCGGATAAATCACTGATGCCCGCGCGAGTCACTCCTCTGGTTACGCTAGGTGCTTCGGATCTTCGGCCGGATGGCACATTAAAGAAGTTTTCGGCGGCGAGTTCTCCATTGATTTATCGGGCGGCACTGTTTCCCGCTGGGTACGAAAACAGTGTCTTTATTTGTGATCCGGTGGGCAATCTTGTGAAACGCTATGCGATGCACGGCGACGGCTTGGACCGGCACGTGGAACCGGTGGGCAGTGGGCCGGAGTTTTTGGCTTCCACTGACGAGCGTTTCCGGCCGGTTTTTGTCGAGACCGGTCCCGATGGGGCACTCTATGTGGCCGACATGTATACGGGCATTATCGAGCACAAAAAATACGTGACCGAATACCTTCGCAATCAGGTGCTTTCCCGTGGTTTAGGGAACTTTTTAGACACGGGCCGTATCTATCGCATCACTCCGCGTCATACTTCCCGGCCTGCGTTCGGGCGGTTGGATCAAGCCAGCCCACGGAAACGGGTTGAGGCGTTTTCGTCGGACAACGGCTGGGTTCGCGACACGGCACAACGCTTGTTAGTCGACGCGCAGGATAAATCGGTGGCGCCGTTGTTGCGGAAGGTCGTGCGGTCTAGCCCCAATGCGTTGGCACGATTGCATGCGTTGTGGACCTTATCGGGGTTGGATGCGTTGGACGAATCGACCGTCGTGGTTGCGTTGGCGGATAAGGATCCGCAGATGAAGATCGCCGCCATGCGATTGGCGGAGCCCTTAGCGGCATTTTCCGCGCCCACTTTGGTTGCTGCTTACACGCGATTGGCGAAGGACAAGAATTCCGAAGTGCGGTTGCAACTCGTGCTCTCGGCCGGCCGTTTGGCCACGCGGTGGGCCGATCAATTGGTGCGGGAACAACTGGCGGCGCACGACGACGAGTGGTTACCTTTGGCGGTCGCGGCGGGATTGCGTGATCGCGAGGCCGATTTCATTCGTTCGGTTTTGGTTGATGCGTCGTGGGAATCATCGCAGCCCATCCGGCAAATTTTGTTGGAGCAATTGGGAGTGATGCTCATGGCGGAACGCGATCCGGCGGCAATCACGGCGGTTCTCTCTGGATTTGATGAGCGAAAGCTTTCCGACTGGCGGGTGGCCCACGTGCTCAAAGGCATGGGAGCAATGAAGGTGGCGGGGGAGCCGCTCTTTCTCCCGACGGAGCCAAAAATATTAAGAGCGCTGCAAGCGTCGAAGGGGGAAGCCATGGTAAAAGCCTATGACGTGTTGGCCGCGGGATTAACGTGGCCCCATGACACCCGTGCGCGTGCCGACGCGGTGGCGAAACTGACGGTGACCGAGCAAGCGTTGTTTGATATTGGCGCCACGCAATACGCTGCGATCTGTGCGGCTTGCCACCAAGCTAACGGACAAGGACTGACGGGGGTCGCTCCGCCTTTGGCGGGGTCGGAGTGGGTGACTGGTGATGTCCAGATTCCGACGGCCATAGTGCTCCAGGGGTTAATTGGGCTAGTGACGGTGCAAGGGCAGGACTGGAACATGGTGATGCCGGGGCTGGGCGCGGTGCCGGGATTGTTGAACGATTCAAAGCTGGCGGGAATCGTGACGTATATCCGCCGTTCATGGGGAAATGAAGGTTCGGCCGTGACGGTTGCCGAGATGGCGGAAGTTCGAGCAAAGTTGGCCGACCGAAAACAGCCGTGGACGGCCAAAGAGCTCAAGGAACTGGCCAGTGAACCGACCGCCTCGAATGACCTAGGTTCGGCGCTGCGTTTGCACGTGACTTTTGACGAAGGAATCGAGGCGGACTACGCGGCCGGTGATCCGCGTTTGTATCAGTTTTCCAGTCGCGAAGAACGCCTAGCGGGAGGAAGTCCGATTGAGGTTCCGCTGGCGGGCGTGGAGATAGATTCGGAGCGTGGAAAATTCGGCGGAGCCCTGCGTCTAACGGCGGAAAATGAAAAGCGACTGTTCTATCGGAGTGATCAGATTATTGATCACAGCGCTGCTGAGTTTAGCGGGACTGTGAGCGTTTGGCTGCAGACCACGCCGGACGAAGATTTACCCAAGGCTTTTGTCGATCCGGTGATGTTTATTTCCGAAAACCACCACGCTGGTTTTCTGTTCATCGAATGGTCGCGCGACCACGAGCCGAAACGCTTCCGCTACACCATCTGGCCGGAGACGACCCGGTGGAATCCCAATAAGACCGACTGGGAATCCATCCCGGACGACGAGCGACCGATGATCCAATTGGATTACCAACCGTTTTCGCGAGACCGGTGGGTTCATGTCGCCTTCACTTATGATCGCATCAATGCGGGCGAGCTGGGTTCGGGCAGTCTGTTCATCGACGGCGTCAAACAGGGGACCATCGAGGGATGGGATATGACTTTCGCGTGGGACCCGGCTCATGTGATCATCGCCTTGGGCTGGTCTTACGTGGGCGGAATCGATGACCTGGCGATTTTTGATCGGGCGCTCAGTGCCGCGGAGATCCGCCAGATTCGAGACGCTCCGCAGGGCTTAAAGAGTCTCCTTCGGCCCAACGACACCCCACCTTCTTCTCCGCCTCCTACGCCGTAAGCGGCGCTCCGCCCCATCCCTACTTCCCCTATGGCTACCCCTCCATCCTCTGCTCCGGGAATCCCCGGACCCGCCGGCCCAGTCGGAGTCTCTAAAACATCGGCAGGCGTGTTGGTTCTATTGATGTGGGGGGCCTACTTCCAGAACTACACGGATCGTCAGGCGGTCTTTGCGATGTTTCCCGTGCTCCGGGAGGAGCTCGGCATGTCGGACACGCAGCTCGGGTTGACGGGCTCGATATTCCTCTGGGTCTACGGGTTGTTTTGTCCGATCGCGGGGCAGATTGCGGACCGTTGTTCGAAACGAGCGATGGTGGTCTGGAGTCTCATCTTGTGGAGTCTGGTCTCGATCGGCACGGGGTTGGCCCAATCGGCTTTCGTCTTGTTGGCCCTGCGGGCGATGATGGGGATCTCGGAATCGCTTTACATGCCGGCGGCGATCGCGCTCACCGCGAATGCGCACGCGCCGGACAAGCGCTCACGCGCAATTTCGATTCTCACGACGGCCCAGATTTTCGGCACGGTCGCCGGCGCGTGGTTTGGCGGTTGGATGGCCCAACGAGGGATGTGGCGAGAGGCTTTTTTTGTGTTGGGAGGAACGGGGCTTCTCTATGCGATTCCCTACTACTATTTGCTGCGAGGCGTGAGTGAAGAGGCTCAGGTCGAAACCAAAAAAACCGACAGCCGGTTCGCCATCGTGGATTTGATCAAAGTGCCGACCTACCTGCTGCTCTGCGTGGCGTTTCCGCTTTTTGTATTTGGTTTGTGGTTACTGTATGGTTGGCTGCCGAGTTTCCTGCACGATAAGTTTTCGCTGACGTTGGGGGAGGCGGCATTTTCAGCCACGGCTTATCTGCAGGTGGCGACGTTGTTTGGCATGTTGAGTGGCGGATATTTGGCCGATCGTCTTTACGCTTACACCAAGGCATCTCGGCTCTGGTTGTTTGCGGTGAGTCTTTTGCTTTGTGCGCCTTGTCTGCATGCACTCGGTCAAAGCGATACGCTGTTCTGGGTCCAAGTTGCGGCGGTTGGGTTTGGGTTTTTTAGTGGCCTCTGTATGGGCAATATCTTCCCGGCGGCGTTTGAAGTGGTGCCGGCAAATACTCGGGCCTCAGCCGTGGGCGTGCTCAATTTTTGCGGCGCAGTGATTTCTGGTTTCGCTCCGTTGTTGGGCGGGGCGTGGCGACAGACACTGGGAATCGAACTTTTGCTCACGTTGACCGGGGTTGCCTACGTGTTTGGGGCACTGGTGCTGGTGTTTGGCATTAAGAAACTCTTTCCCCGGGATTACGCTCGGATTCACTAACCGACTATGGCGGCACGAATATTAATCGCGGAGTGTAAGCAGGAGGTTTCGACCTTCAATCCGGTTCTAAGTGACTACGATGATTTCATGATCTATCGCGGAGCAGAATTGGTGGATGCGTATCGCGGCACTCGCGCGGAAGTAGGGGGCGCGCTCGCGGTGTTTGACGCAGATAGTGCAGTCGAGTTGGTGCCCACTTATGGTGCGTGTTTTAAAACGAGTGGAGGCACGCTGGCGCGTCCGGCTTGGGAACGGATTCGCGACGAATTTGTGGCGGCGATTGCAGCGGCTCCGCCGGTGGATGCCGTCTACCTGAGTATGCATGGCGCGATGGCCAGCGAAGAGGAAGAAGATCCGGAGGGCTACCTCCTAGCGGAAATCCGTCGAGTGTTGGGCGACGCGATTCCGGTCGTGGTTTCATTGGATCTACACGGCATTGTGACGGATCGCATGTTTATGCTGAGCGATGCCGTGGTGGGCTTTCACACCTACCCTCATGTCGATTTTTTCGAGACGGGGGAACGGGCGGCGAAACTCTTGCGACGAATTATGCGGGGCGAGGTGAAGCCGGTTACCGCTAGAGTCTCGATTCCGGTTTTGGTGCGGGGAGACGAGCTGATCACCGCGACGGGAAAAATTGGGAATACCATTCGTCTCGCCCAGTCGTTTGAACGAGAAGCTGACGGGCTTTCGGCCGGGATATTTATCGGTAATCCCTTCACCGACGTGCCGGAGTTGCAGAGTTACACCTTCGCGGTAACAAATGGTGATCGTGTCCATGCCGAGCTTACGGCGCGAAAGATGGCGAATACGCTGTGGGCAGATCACGAAACGATGCGGGTCTCTTTACAGTCTTTGAATCAAATGGTCGCCCAACTCGAAGGAGTGCACGACGGCACCACGGGATTGGTGGATGCGGCCGACGCGACGAGTTCGGGGGCTTCGGGAGACAGTAATGCGATCATGGCGAAGCTGATCGATGCGAACTACGCAGGCACGGTGCTGGCTCCCTTAGTGGATGCTCCGGCGGTGGAGCGGGCGTTTGCCTTGGGGGTGGGGGCGGAGGCAGAATTTGAATTGGGGGGCACGTTGGATCGACAACGGTTTCGTCCTCTGAAGTTAAGCTGTCGGGTGCGGTTGCTAGCGGATGGAAAAGTGCGCAGCGAATCGTTTGATTCCGTGCGCGACTCCGGTCCGACCGTGGTGTTGGAATCGGGCAATTTTACTTTTGTGATCGGCTCTCGACCGGTCCACCTGTTCGACCGTTCGTTCTTTTGGGGTCATGGGCAAAATCCGACAGATTTCAGGGCAGTTGTCATCAAGTCGCCTCATTGCCAGCCGCACATGTATGCCGATTGGTGTCGGGCAATGATCAACGTGGATGCGCCCGGATCGACCAGCGCCAATTTACCCAGCCTGGGGCACACTCGTTGTCCGCGGCCGATGTTTCCTCTCGACTCTGAGGTTCGATTTACTCCGGCGGTGAAAATTTACCGACGGGGAATTAACTCATAAAAAGTCATGAAAATTAAAGAAGTGCGTTGCGCAGGATTGCGCGGAGAAACCCCCGAAGGCGGTTGGAGCAATGAGCTGCGACCCGATGATTGTGTGCACACGTTGATCGCGGTTCACACCGATGAAGGCGTGGTCGGCGTGGGGAGTGTGTTTAGCAGTGATGCATTGGTTAAAGGCGCGCTGACGGTGCTCGAGCCGATGTTGCTCGGCGAGACGGCCCTAGAGCCCGAGCGGGTGAGTGAAAAGCTTCACCAAAATACATTTTGGATGGGCCGAGGCGGAGCGATCACCCACGCGATTAGCGGGATCGATATCGCACTGTGGGATATTTTGGGGAAAGTCACGGGACAGCCGGTGGGGCGACTCCTAGGGGGGCGTTACCGGGAAAGGGTGCAGCCCTACGCGTCACTGCTGATGGATGAGCCGGAAAAATTGCGCGACACCCTCCAGCGGATCAAAGGGCAAGGGTTTCGTGCATTTAAGGTGGGGTGGGGGCCGTTCGGACGTCGCGATGCCGCGACGGATCGAGCGATCGTCGAGGCGGCTCGTGAAGCCGTGGGGCCGGAGTGCAAATTGATGGTGGATGCCGGCGGCAGCGATGCGTATTGGCGGAATGGCTACAACTGGGCTTTGCGCACGGCGAAAATGTTGGCGGACTACGATGTGCATTGGTTCGAGGAGGCGCTCAATCCCGATCACTTGGATGATTATGTGCGGTTGCGCGAACATTCGCCGGTTCCTATCTCGGGCGGAGAAGTGCTCACGCGACGGCAGGCATTCTTGCCGTGGATCGAAAAAGGCGCCTTCGATATCATCCAGCCTGATGTAACCAAGGTGGGCGGAATCAGTGAGGAGCGCCGAATTGCGTGGTGGGCGGAGGAACATGGCATTCGTTTCATTCCACATGGTTGGAATACAGCGTTGGGGTTGGCGGCCGACTTGCATCTGGCTTCCGCAGTGCCCGGAACCGATATGGTGGAGTATATCGCGGGATCGCCGTTTATTGATGAGATTGTGGCGGAGCCCTTTCAGCTGGATGACGAAGGCTGGCTGAACATACCGGACAAGCCGGGTCTGGGCGTGGAGCTGAATCCTGATGCAGTGGCCCGGTTTACGGGCGGGGAGGATTTGTTGTGAGACGTCGCATGGGCATGATGTTCCGAAGACTGTTTTTGAGTGCGTTTTTGAGCGGAGCGGCGTGGGCTGCGACCGAGCGTCCGAATGTGGTCTTCATTGTGATGGACGACATGCGGCCGGAGTTGGGCTGTTATGGGCGCGATCATGTGGTGAGTCCGAATATCGATCGGCTGGCGGGGAAAGGCATGGTTTTCAAGCGAGCCTATTGCCAGCAGTCGGTCTGCAATCCCTCGCGGGCGAGCGTAATGACGGGCCTGCGCCCGGACTCCACGGGAGTCTACGACCTGGTCACCCACTTCCGGGAAAAGGTGCCTGAGGTGGTGACCCTGCCGCAGCATTTCAAAGAGAACGGTTATCACACTCAAGCGATCGGGAAGATTTATCACCCGGCGTTTCCTGGCAAAGCGATCGGGAGTGATTTGGGCGACCCCGCATCATGGAGTGAGCCGATTTGGATGGGGGGACCGCGTTATTATTATTCTCCGCTTGGTCAGAAATTAACCCGGGGTGTTTATGCCGAAAAGACCGGAAAGTTGGGGGCGGAGCTGGAAGATTGGAAGAAAGATTTTTTGCGGTCGTTGGCCACCGAGGCACCCGATGTGCCGGACAACACACTCTACGATGGCCAAGTGACGGACCGGAGTATCGCGCTCTTAAACTCGATGGCGGCGGATGACGCAGCCACGCCGTTTTTCTTGGCGGTGGGATTCCTCAAACCTCATTTGCCCTTTATCGCGCCGAAGAAATATTGGGATCTTTATGATCCGGCGACGTTGGAAATTACCACGCTGCGCAACCCACCAGAGGGCGTGCCGGTTCCCGCCACTGATGTTGTGTTGGACGAGTTGCGTGATTCGTATCCGTGGGATGTGCGGGTCGATGCGGCGACAGGACAGCCGGTCTCGGCTGATTCGGTCTACAACATGCCGTCGGAAGGCCAGTTGCTCCCCGAACAGGAGCGGCGACTGCTGCACGGCTATTACGCCTGCGTGAGTTTCATCGATGCACAGGTCGGGCGGATCACCAGCGAACTGGAAAAGCTCGGTTTGGCGGAAAACACGATTGTGGTGGTGTGGGGTGATCATGGTTACCACCTCGGCGAACTTTCGATGTGGAGTAAGTTCACGAATTTTGAAATCGGCACGCGTTCGCCGTTGGTGGTTTACGATCCTCGGATTAATGCGTCGCAGCATGAGACGGAGGCCATCGTGGAGTTTATCGATATTTATCCCGGGCTTTGTGAAATGGCTGGATTGCCGATGCCCTCTCACTTGGAAGGTGAGAGTTTTGCACCATTGTTGCGCAACCCAGAGCTGGCGGGAAAATCGGCAGCCTACAGCCAGTATCCGCGGCGGGATCTGATGGGTTACTCGGTGAAAACTGATGGATATCGTTACACCGAATGGCGAGAGGAGTCGGGCCATGGCGCGGTGGTGGGAGTGGAGCTTTACGACCATGATCGAGATCCCGACGAAACGGTGAACCGAGCGCGGTTCACCACCTATCGAAAACAGCGGCAGGAAATGGCCGGTGTGCTCGCGCGACAGTGGCCAATGGTCACCTCCGTCAGGAACTGAAATTGTTACCAGGTTATTTATTATGAAGTCATCCCCAGAATTTTCACGTCGCGGATTTGTGAAAGGGTTGGGCGCCGGAGGAGTGGCGCTTTCGCTCGTTCCTTTCGCAGCCAAGGCCAATCCGACGAGTTCACCCCCACTGAGTCATCTTTCTGGTCCAGCGGGTGAGCGGACGGTAGAGCTACCGCGGTTCTTCGATTGCAACAAATACTTTGGGCCGGGGTTTCCGGCCGTAGCTGACTTCCCGACGGCGGACGCTTTGTTGATCGAAATGGATCGGTTGAATATCGACCGATCCGTGGTGTGGCATACCGGTGCACGAACTGCTCACCCCTTGGCGGGAAATCGACGGTTGGTCGAAGAAATAGCGGCGTCGACGGCGCGGGATCGGTTCGTTCCCGCCTTCGTGGTCGCACCTGAGTTCGGATCAGGGAATGCCGCAGCGAAATCATTTCGGAAGCTGGTGGACCGACATAACGTGCGGGCGTTTCGGTTTTTTCCGCGAGGGACTGGTTGGACGCTGGCTGATCTTGATCCGCTGATGCAATCGTTGGACACACTCCAGCCGATTCTGCTACTGGATTGCTTTGAAAGTCTCAGTAAGGACGTCGATGGCATTCAGGCCTTCGCGGCCCGGCATCCCGACGTTACCCTGATATTCACCAATGCGATGTGGGTGCATCATGATCGGCTCTACGGGTTGATGGCGGCTCGGGAGAATATCCGCATGGAGACTTCGTTGGTGCACACCTATCGAACGGTGGAGTATGTAGTCGAACGATTCGGCGCGGACCGCATGCTTTTTGGCACGGGCTACAAATCCAACTATGGCGCATCGATCGCGAATTTGGTGCACTCTCCGATGACGACTGCGCAACGCGATCAGGTGGCTCATGGAAATATAGAGCAGTTGCTAGCGGTGCAGCATCCGCTGCGGAGTCCGCAAATCGTGGCGGGCAACACACTCTGGCATCGATTGCTGAGGAAAGAGCCGCTGGGGCCGCTGATCATCGATGCCCACGCGCACATGGGCTACGGCGGGGATTGGGAGGATCACCACCGCCCCGATTTTGCTGAACACGTGAGCAGTGCCTTACGGTATCTGGACGAGTTGGGCGTGCAGCGGATGATCATCGCAGAACACCAGCCCTATCTCGACGGGGAGCTTGACGGACTGACTCGACTAGAATCGGGCTTGGCGGATCACCGAGATCGCTTCAACGCCTACCTGAGTGGCCAAGCATTCCTGCAATGGGACCAGCCGCCGTCGACGGCCCAACTGGACGCGATCTTTGGGCGGGAATTCTACGTCGGTTTCAAAACGCACACGGATCATTGGGGGATTCCGTTTACCGATAAGCGGTTTGAGCCCATGTGGGAGTATGCCAATGCCCACCGATTGCCGATCTTGTTGCACACCTGGACGACGGCCAATAGCTCCCCGAAACTTCTGTGCGAAATTGTCGCTCGTTATCCGGATGCCTTTTTCCTGCTCGCCCATTCTGGCAATAAAGATCGGGCCGTGATCGAAGAGCTGATGCAGGACAACTTGAACGTCTATTTGGGATGGGCGGGGAGTTTTGTGAACCCGGACGACTGGCGGCCGGTGATGGATCGGCAAGGTAATCAACGTATCCTGTGGGGCGCGGATGGCGTGGGTTGGGAGCATCGCTGGGGGCACAGCCCGGCATGGGAAATGGGCCGCTTCCTTTCGATCGGTCTGAGCGATGATAGATTGACGCCCATGTTGGGGGCGAACATGCAGCGCATTTTGGCCAAAAAACGTTAACTACTTCCTCCGAATCTTTGTTATGAAACTGCCCCGTATTATTCAACTCATTGTGCTCGTCGCCTTAGGGACGGGCTCCGGATCCGTCGGTGCGTTTGCCGCAGCCACGGCGTCGAAAGAACGTCCGAATATTTTGTTCATCATGACCGACGATCAGTCTTATCGATCGGTCGGCAGTTACGAAGGATCCCGGCCCTGGGTGGATACGCCCAATATCGATTGATTGGCCCGGAGTGGGGTGAGATTTGCGAATGCGTATGTCGGCACCTGGTGCATGCCAGCGCGCGTGTCGTTGTTGACGGGACGCCTACCGCACGCGGTGGAGTCGGTGCGCATGGAAGGGCCGTATCCGGGAGTTGAATATGATTCGAAAAAATCGCCGTTTTGGCCCAGTGTTTTGCGCGCCCAAGGCTACTCCACGGCTCATATTGGCAAGTGGCACGTAGGCGCCGACACAGGCGCCGGTCGCGATTGGGATTACCAAGCGGCGTGGTTGCGCCCGAAGCGCGCCGATAACCCCGACGGCACCAGTTATTATTACGATCAGAAGATTTCGTTCAATGGCGCCCCTGCTCAATCAGTCCGAGGGTATGCGACCGATAACTTCACGGATTGGGCGGAGGCTTTCGTGCGTGGGGACAACCGTGCGGAGGATCAGCCGTGGTATCTTTGGTTATGTTACACTGCGCCGCACCATCCGTTTGTGCCGGCGGAGCGGCACCGCTTCGATTACCTGCGGGAAGAAGTCCCGGTGCCGAGCGATATCTTTCCTCCGCGCCCGGGTAAGCCAGCCTACATGCAGAAAGTCAGGGAATGGGAGTATGATGAAAACGGTATGTTGCGCGCAGTGTATCCCGAGGGCTTTCCGTTGCGCGAGGGCGTGCACGATTACAATCGCTCGATTCGGGCCATCGATGAGGGGGTTGGGCGCTTGTTGGACACGTTGGCCGAAACGGGCCAATTGGAGAATACCCTGGTCGTTTTTACCTCGGATCAAGGCTATGCGTGGGGGGAGCACGGGTTCATTAAAAAAGTGGCCCCCTACGATGCGAACATTCGGGCCCCCATGATTGTGAGCCAACCCGGCACCGTGCTAGCTGAACACACGGTGGAGCGTCCGGTAGCGGGGCTCGATTTGATCCCCACCTTTTTTGCGCAAGCAGGCGTAAAGTTACCGTGGCGTATGCACGGGTATGACCTGAGTCCGTTGTTGCAGAATGAAAGTGCGACCTGGCCGTATCCTGTCATGCTCAGTTACACCGGGTGGACTTACGGCAGTGCGACCTCGCCGCTTCCGGAGGACGGCATGGACGGACACTCTGACATCGCGCATGTGCCATGGTATGTCATGCTGCGAGATGGTCGTTACAAATACATCCGCACCTTCGTGAAGGACGAAGTCGAAGAACTCTATGACCTCAGCGACGACCCAGATGAGTTGACGAATTTAGCCAGCGCGCCGAATCAACGGCAACGGGTGCTACGTCTGCGCGGCGAAGCCATCGCCCAATTACGGCGCACGGAAGCTCCGTTTGTCGATGCCCTCCCTCCCGTGCGACCGCTCGCTAAAGTGGGGCACTGAGGCGAGGCCCCACCCAGTGTTCGTATTACGAACATTGGGTAGCGCTCCGGTCCTGAGCAGTTTGGGCAATATTTTCTATGAATTGGCTACCGCGTTAATCCTAATCTATTGACGAGACAGGCCGAAAGTGGGGCGGCGATGGGTGTGTCTGAGGACCAGTATTCGTATTTGATCTGCCTTGATACGATATAGGAGATGATACCGGAAGACTCGAATTGGTGCCCGTCGGAGCTCCCCCAGGGAAGAAACCGTATCGGGTCGGATGTTCGGCGATCTTAGCGACGGCATGCTCTACCTCTCGAAAGAATCTATCACCTAGTTTTTGTCCCTCCCTCCTTATCAAAGTAAGCGAGCGCAGCCGTAATATCGGCTTGAACCAGTCTTTTGAAAATCAGCCTCACCGGCCGATACGGTCACGCAATGTATCCCAAGAAATCCCCGCATCGGAGGTAGCCGACATTTTGGCATCTCGCTTAGACGCTTCAGCGACACCGTCATCCTCTTGGTCCAAAATATTGGGCAGACCCTCCAGTAAATCAGCCGCGAGGTGTGTACGTTCGCGATCTGACAAGGAATTGGCCTGTTCGCAGATTTCTTGAATGCGGGTCATGTGTCGTAGGGTGGCCTTCCAGAGTAGAATGACGGACAGAAATTTGAAACAAGGAGGGGCCACCTCTTCCCGGGCCATTGTATCAAGATTCAAGGATTGATACAGTCCGATTGCCGTCAGTCTCTGCTTAAGACTGCAATTAACGAGTAGCAGCCCAACCCCGTCGGATTGCCCTTTGTGAGAATGCCCACACTCTACCTCACTCGTGTCCTTAATACTCGATAGCCTTCGATTCGCGGCGCGCAGCCGACCCTTCCTCAAACCGGCACAAATTGAACGCCGAGCAAGGTTGGTGGAAGAGGACTTTGCGGCTGTGCAACTTCGCTACCAAATATACTGCAGGACCTTCTCTGTGCGGGGAATCCAGCTGCCCTATTCCGCTTACAAGCTCCTCCTCCGGAGCGGCTCCAACAACCCTCATTCCTCGGAAATTCAGAGGCTAACGGTGTGCCCGTTTCGGCCTGCCCCCAAGGATACACTCGCACGATTACCCTTTTCCGGCTAAAGCGGACTCAGCTTTATGGAGAGTATGCAATTACTTGGCAAAAGCCTGAGCGTTGACGTCAGCCATATGATGCGTAAGCATTAGATGCATGAGAACCACCTTAGACATCGAATCGGATATCTTGCAAGTCGCCAAAGAAATCGCCGCCGCCGAAAAATCCTCAGCTGGGGCGGTGCTTTCAAAGCTCGCCCGCCAGGGTTATCAGGCTGCCAATGCATCAAAAACATCAAGCCACCGAAACGGCATTGAAATGCTCCCCAATCGTGACGAACCGGTCAGTTTGGAACACGTTAGCCAGCTTATGGATGAGGAGGGCATTTGATGCGCGCGTTGCTAGACGTAAATGTTCTCATCGCGCTTTTTGATCAGGCACACGTCTTCAATGACCGCGCGCACCAATGGCTGGAAGCCAACTCCCAAAACGGAATCGCTACCTGCCCAATCACTGAAAACGGCCTGATCCGAATCCTCAGCCACCCAAACTACTCTAGGCATTTCATCCTTACCCCTACGGAAGTTATCCGTCGCCTTGCGAACTTCCTTAAACAACAAGACCACACATTTTGGGGAGATAGCCTATCCCTGAGCGATCCGAAGCACTTCGATACAGATCGCATCCTGGGCTCTAAGCAGATCACCGATATTTACCTCCTTGCGTTAGCTAGTAAGCATACCGCGAAGCTCGTCACCCTTGATGCGCGGATATCTCTCGAAGCCGCAACCCAAGCCACTATTCAAAATCTAGAATCCGTTTAGCCTTCGGCTTTCGAGGCAGCCAAAGGGGGGGGGCAAAAACTAAAAATCGAAGACGGAGGCGGGTGGGGCGCAACACGCTGATCGAGTGCTGTCCCTGCGTAGTGAATACATCCCGCAATTGTGCTGCACGTGAGCTCCGTTTGATGACTTCTGCCCACTTGTGCGGCCGTTCGTTCAAGTGGGGCACTGAAGCGAAGCATCGCCCAATGTTTGTGATACGAACATTGGGTGGCGCGGCTTAGGGCTCGAGAGTTACGGGATTGGTGAGGGTGCCGATGCCGTCGACTTCCACTTCTACGGTGTCGCCGGGTTGTAACCAACGGGGTGGTTTGAAGCCCATGCCGACACCGTGAGGCGTGCCGGTCAGAATCACCGTGCCGGGTTGGAGGGTGGTGCTGCCGCTGAGGAAACTGATGATGGTGGCGACGTCGAAGATCATGTCGTGAGTGGTCCAGTCTTGGCGGACTTCGCCATTTACTCGGCTGCGCAGTTTCAGTTTCTGCGGGTCAGGTATTTCGTCTGCGGTGACCAAGCAGGGCCCGAGAGGTAGGAAGGTATCGAACATCTTGCCGCGACACCATTGGCCGCTGCCGCGTTTGATTTGCCAATCGCGAGCGCTCACATCGTTGGCACACGTGTAGCCTAGCACATAGTCCAACGCGGACTCGACCGGAATGTTTTTACCTTCGCGGCCGATGACCACCGCGAGTTCGATTTCATAGTCGACCTCGGCACTGGCTAGGTGGGTTGGAATCTCATCAGGGCCGCCGGGATGTTGTAAGGCACTGGGCGGTTTCAGAAACACCACGGGTTCTTTGGGCGCGTCCATGCCTGACTCGACGGCGTGTTGGCGGTAGTTGAGGCCGATACCTTAGATGGTTGTCGGGACCAGCGGCGCGAGTAACTGCTGCACGTCGGCCGTTTCACCGGACGTTTTCACGGGGCCGAAGAGGTCGCCGTCCAAGGCGGATTCGGGGCCATCGACGTTGAGTGAGCCGAGACGGATACGGTTTTTAGAATCGAGATAGCGGATTATCTTCATACAGAAATTTGTCGGAGCGTGTTTGCTCGCGATTGGTGCGGGTGAGTGGCGGTGTTTAGCGGAACGGCTAGCAGAGGGGCAACGGGATCGCCTGTAAGCAGGCTCCTACATCGGATAGGCGGAGCGGTGACGGGGTAGAGGTAATGCTTTCCGTCGGCGAGGGGTTCCTGCGCCTTGGATATGGAACAGGTAGCGGGCTGTGCCTTATTTTAAACTCCGGCGCTCATGCCTCCGTCGATGATCAAGGCGGAGCCGGTGACGAAGGCGGCGTCATCACTGGCGAGGTAGAGTATCGCGGCAGCGATTTCCTCGGGACGCGCCATCCGTCCGATCGGTTGAGTGGCACTCATTTCGCGATAGGCTTTCTCGGGGTCGGGATATTCTTTTAGGCGTGCTTTGACGAAGGGTGTTTCTACGCGGGCAGGGCAAACGCAGTTCACGCGAACTTTGGCGGCCGCGTGATCGAGGACCATGGATTTGGTCAATCCAACTACGGCGAATTTGGTGGTGCAGTAGGCGGCACGATCGCGAAGCCCCAGCACACCACCGATCGACGCCACGTTGATGATCGAGCCCCGACTACGCTTGATCATGGTCGGGAGAAAGTACTGACACAGCAAGTAAGGCGCGCGCACATTGACCCGGTAGAGTTGATCCAAGTCTGAGGTGGAGGTCTGTAATACGTTTCCGACTGCGCCGATTCCCGCGTTGTTGATCAGCACATTCGCCCCAGTTGGCACCTGGCGGTGAAAGTCATCTGAAAAGCGTTGCACGGCTTCGTCGTCTGACAGGTCGAGCGTGATACCTATGGAGGTGCCACCACTCTGTTTGATGTAGTCGACGAGTTTGTTCAGTTCAGTCTGGTCTCGGTCTATGGCCCAAACTTGCGCTCCGGCCGACGCAAGTCGACGGGCCGTGGCCTCGCCGATGCCGGATGCAGCGCCGGTAATGATGACATGTTGGTCATGCAATTTCATCTTAGGTAAAACGGATTCGATCAGGTGGTTGTGGTCTGCGGTTCGGACTGAACCCAAATCGTGCGATTTAGGTGCCGCGTTGCCTCGAAAATTTCTGCGCAGGGAAGCAGTCCCGCCGAAGGGGAGGGGTCGGTCAGCGAAATTGCGGCGGCACTGACCGCCAACTGTAAGCGCCGGTCGATCGACCAGTCTTCATGCAGACCGAAAATGTAACCGGCGGCGAAGGCATCACCGGCTCCATTAGATCCGCGAATTTTTTCAGGTGGCATGACCAGCGCGGCTTGCGTATGAAGGCCGTCGGAGTGGCTGGCGACGATTCCGCCGCTCGAGGAATGCAGCACGACGGCGACACCAATTCCCATTGCCAGAATCTCTTGAGCGGCGTTTTCGAGGTCGCGGTGATCTTCGCCCTTGAGCTCGCGACCCACCAAGCGACTCGCTTCAACTTCGTTCAATATCAAGTGATCAATCCACGGCAGCGAGGCGGTCACTCGCGCACGAAATTCTGAGTGCTCGACACTGACGAGATCTGCGATGGTGACCAACCCAGCTCCCTTCGCGGTCTCCAAAACCCGGGAGGCTCCCGTGCGACCAGAATCATCCAAGTCGTCCAAACTATCGAGCAGCATGAGGTAGCCAAGATAGAAGAGCTTGGCCGACGTGTCCTTGAAATTGAAATGATGAGGAGCGAGTAAACTGTTGGCGCCGCGATGGTGAAAGAACGTGCGTCGCCCGGTGTCGGCGGCCGTCATTACATGAGTGTGGGAGGTAGGGCCCTTTGAAGTGGTGCGCAGTTGGTCCGTGCCGATCTGGTGCGCTTGGCAATTTTCAGCCACCCATTGTCCCTTGTCATCTTCACCCACCAAGCCGACTGCACTCAGCGGAAAGGGGACCTGCATGGCGCTTAGGTCGCGCAGCACATTGTAGGGCCCGCCGCCATTGGTCGGGGTCTGATCGATGATGTTGGCCAACATGTCTTGCTGCGGGAAACGGTCGATGAGAATGACGGTATCAACGATAAAGTTTCCGCCCGCGATCAAACCGGAGGCTGTAGGTTTGATCGTGGGAGTGGGCGTTAAATACATTGCACGGATTGGTTGAGATGAGAGGTGAGCGCGGCGTCAAAAATCTCGTGAGATGCGACCGCCTCGGCGGGAGTGGCGCAGCCGAAGCGATCACCCAAGTTGCCCTCGCGCTCCACTAGAAAAGCCGCCCACATCTGTTGAATTACATCCGGAAATCCAGGTTCAAAAATGCCACCGGTCACGGTTTTAAAGGGCGTCGAAAAACCCAGTTCTGTGCGGGACCACCACTGTTCCCGATCACGGGAGAACGACCACAGGGTCTTGGGTTCAGCCGTGGTGAAGCGCACGCCGCCATCGGTGCCGAGAATTTCGATGAACCAAGAATTGGTGGCGCCGGGGGCGAGTCGTTTCATTTCTAGGCGCAGCGGAACTTCATCGCCTGCGATGGTGGTCCACGTGTTGAGCAGCGCGTTGTCCCACGTGTCGCAGACGGATCGGCCGCCCTTGCCATCGGGCCGGTCTGGGTAGCCCTTGGAGAGCTGGGCGTAGAGTTTGGTGGGTTTCCAACCAAGCCGGAGCGGGAGATGGCAAGCGTGCATGCCGAGGTCGCCGAGCACGCCGATTTCACCACAAGTTTTGCTGTGGCGTTTCCAGTTTGCTGGTTTTTCCGCGTCGAGGTCACTGCTGTGATGGAAACCGGACACGACTTCGAGAATGCGACCGAGTTTGTTGCTGCGAGCGGCGGCGAGGGCCCGTTGACCGCCCGGGAAGAATGGCATCTCGGAACTGCAACGCACGAACTGACCACTGGACTCGGCCGCCGCAGCGATGCGTCGAGCGGCCCCGAGATCGATGCCGAAGGGCTTCTCGGCGAAGAGGTCCTTACCGGCGTCGAGTACGTCGAGGTAGATTTTTTCGTGCAGGATGTGGGGCACGGCGACGTAGACGACATCGACGGCGGGATTGGCGAGCAGTTCGGCGTAGTCGGAGACCTGCTGGCGGCAGCTCGGAATCTGATCAAACCAAGCGAGGGTAGTGGGATTGAGGTCGGCGACCGCGACGAGTTCAGGTTTGACCTCAAGGTCTGCGAGGGCGCACCAGCGGGCGAACGCGCTGGCCATTTCACGGCCCATGAGACCGCCTCCGATGATTCCGATTTTTACTATTTTCATGAAGGGTTGGGGGCGTTTTCTTGCCGATAAGCTTCGGCGAGCAGGGTGATTGAGTGGGCGACTGTCATGGCCGGTTGGCTCTCCTTCAGGCCGCGCGCGATTTGGAGGTGGCAGCCGGGATTGGCCGTGGCCAAAGTATCGGCTCCTGTCGTGCGGATGTGGTCAATCTTGCGGGCGAGTAATCGTTCCGATTCCGCGGGCTGGGTGATGTTGTAGACGCCGGCGCTGCCGCAGCACCAATCGGCCTCCGTAAGATCGACCAGAGTCAGTCCAGGGATTTTACGGAGAATTTTTCGAGGGGCTGATACGACTTTTTGCCCATGAGCCAGGTGGCAGGAATCGTGATACGTCACGGTCCGCGGCGTGGCAGAGGGATTCGGGAGCGGATCGCGTAGGTCGATTTCGACCAGCCACTCATGAATGTCGCGCAGCTTGTTGTCCCACATCCGGGCGCGAGACAGGTAGTCGGGATCGTCGGCCAGCAGATTTGAAAAATGGCGTAGATGGGAGCCGCAACCGCCGGCGTTACTGATGATCGCATCGCAGTTTTCCAGATCGACCAAGTCAAGCCATCGCCGGGCCATTTCGCGGGCAATGTCTTGTTCGCCATTGTGGGCGTGAATCGAACCGCAACAAGGTTGAGTCTCAGGGGTCAGGACTTGGCAGTGATTGGCGAGCAACACATCAGCGGTATCGCGATTGATTGAGGCGAAAAGGAGGTCCTGCATACACCCGGTGAGTAGGTAGACGCGGTGATGCACGCCACCTGCAGGGGTCTCAACGGGCTCGATGAGTTCGGGAGAAAAGGCTGCGCTGATGGTGGGAGTCTGCGGTTCGAGAAGGCGGAGATTTCCTGGTAGAATCCGCATCAACCCTAAACGACGAAACGCCTGTTGAGCACCGGAGCGTTGGTAGATTCGAAGTATCCGGCCGACTCCGCGTAAGAGACGTGGGTGACGAAAAAGGCCACGCAAAGTGATCGCCCGCCAGAACTTCTCTGAGCGAGAAGTCGGCAGTGTGGTGTGAATTTCGCTTCGCGCGGTTTCAAAGAGCTCGGCATAGTTCACCCCCGCGGGGCAGGCGGTTTGGCAGGCAAGACAGCCGAGGCAGTAGCTCATTTCTTCGGCGAATTTTGGCGTGAGGGCCAACTCGTCATCGGCGATGGCGCGCATCAGCGCGATGCGACCGCGGGGACTGTTGCGCTCCTTGCCTGTGGCATCGAACGTTGGACACGTGGGCAGGCACATTCCGCAATGCATGCATTGTTGGAGGACCTTGTAGTCGAGCTCAGCGAGTTTTGAGGCCATCGGAACTAGTCGAAAATCTTTCCAGGGTTGAGGCGATTGTGCGGATCAAACGTCTGCTTCAATTGCTTCATTAAATCGTAGGAGGCATCGCCAAGTTGTTGTTTCAACCAGGGTTTTTTGGCTAAACCCACGCCATGCTCGCCGGTGATTGTGCCGCCCAGACTCAGGGTCTTCGTGACGATGTCGTCCAGCGCTTGATGGACCCGTTTCATTTCTGCCGCGTCACGTTCGTCGGTGAGGAAAGTAGGGTGAAGGTTGCCATCGCCCATGTGCCCAAAAGTGCCGACCTGCAGGTTGTATTGAGTCGCGATTTCTGCGATGAATTTTACCATCTCGGCGAGGCAGGAGCGGGGCACGGTGACATCCTCCAAAATCGTGGTGGGACGCACGCGGGCCAGGGCCGAGAAGGCGGTGCGTCGCGCTTTGGCGAGATCGGCCGCTTCCTGCTCGGACGAGGCGATGCGAATGGAGCTGGCCCCCGTTTCGCGAGCGATCTCAGAGATCCGGGCGGCCTCGTATTTGACTGCGGCGGGGTGCCCGTCCGTCTCGATCAGGAGCAGCGCACCGGCGTCGGTGGGCAGGCCAACTTTGGCATAGTCCTCCACGCAGCGGAGCGTGATTTGATCGAGGAATTCGAGGGTGCAGGGAACGATATTTGCGGCGATAATGGCCGACACGGTTTTGGCTGCTGATTCGATGTCATCAAAAACCGCTAACAGAGTCCGGCGAGCGGCGGGTTTGGGCAGGAGTTTGAGCAACACCTCCGTGACGATGCCCAAAGTGCCTTCGGAACCGATGAAGACATCTTTCATTGAATAGCCCGCGACGTCTTTGACGCAGGCGTTGCCGAATTCGGCAAGGCGGCCATCGGCCATCACTATGGTGATTGCCATGACATAGTCGCGGGTCACGCCGTATTTCAGTCCGCGTAATCCGCCGGAGTTCTCGGCGACGTTTCCACCGATGGTGCTGATTTTCAATGACCCTGGATCAGGCGGATAAAACAAGTTATGTTGTTCGGCGGCTTGGGCGATGGTCGCGGTGATTACGCCCGCCTCGGTGCGCAGGCAATGGTTGGCGGCATCTACCTGGATAATCCGATTGAGACGATTGAGACAGAGGACGATGCCACCGGGCGATGGCACCGATCCGCCGCTGAGACCGGTGCCGGAGCCCCGGGCATGGATCGGGAGATTGTGCGCGGCACAGAGTTTCACACAGGCGGCGACCTCCGCCGTGGAATCGGGAAACACGACAGCTAGCGGGCGCTGTTTTAGCGCGGCCGTTCCGTCGATGGAGTAGGGGATGATGTCCTCGGGCTCACTGAGCACTTGTTCGGCTCCGACGATCCCGGCGAAGTCAGCCAAGAGATCTGACTTGTTCAGATCGGATGGAGCTGGGGGTGTGGTCATGATTCGCCGAGGTTTGAGATCAACCTGAAATCATCGCCTCGGCTTCTTCGACGGAGGCGTTGTCGTGTACCACGGCCATGAGTGCGCGGGTGATGCCGGCGGGAGAGGCGTGTTGAATCACGTTGCGGCCGTAGACGATGCCGGAGGCGCCTTGAGCCAACACCTCACGCGTGCGTTCGAGAATCACGCGATCACTCACACGGCCACCTCCGCGCACGAGCACGGGGATGCCACTGGCGATTTCAATTACGTTGTGATAGTCGGTGACGTCGTTGGTCGGGTCGGCCTTGATGACGTCGGCTCCAAGTTCGACCGCTTGGCGAACCAGATGCGTGATGCGCACAAGGTCTCCGTCCACCATGTAACCACCGGCTTCTTCGTTCGGAGCGAATACCAAGGGCTCGACCATCATGGGCATCGCATAGTGATCGGCAGCGAGTTTGAGTTTGGCGATATTTTGGATGCATTGATGGTGCACCTCGGGTGCGCCTGGGATTTGAAACAAGTTCACACAAACGCAGGCGGCATCGAGACGCACGGCTTGAAGAATCGCATCCTCGATCACTTCGCTGAAGCTAGTATCGGGTAGCGAGTTACCGTAAACATTAGCGACATCGGTGCGCAGCACCAAGCTGGGGCGACGGTGATCCATCGTTTGACGGAGGTGCCGGGCCTGACCGACCGTGAGCTGAATGGCATCGGGCCCAGCTTCGACCAAAGTCTGGACGGTCTTGGCCATATTTTCGATGCCGGTCAGGAACCCTGGCTCGTTAAAAAAACCATGATCGACGGCGACGTCGAAGCAGCGGTTGGAGCGGAAGTTAAAGAGACGCTGGAGGCGGTGTTGTTTCATGATGAGGGTGAATCGAAATCAGGAAGGTATTTAAGTATTTCTGACTGCGGTTAACGATCCTATCAGGACCTGCGCCAATTGGCTCCGATCTAGATCTCAGTGCATGGCACTTTCGTATCATCACCCGATTCGCTTCCGGGGCAGTCCCGCAGCTGAGATACGGAGTGGTGAGGGCCTAATTATTAGGCATTTTTCGAGGCTTCTTGGGCGCGGTGTGCTCGGCGGTAGGCACTCGGGTTTTTACCGAATTCGCGCAAAAAGAGTCGGTTGAAAAACGACAACTGATTGAAGCCGTGATCCAACGCGATATTGCTGACGGGTTCGTTGGTGTCACGCAGCGCATGGCAAACGGCCTGCAGTCGCACTTGATTGCGAAAGGTGGAGAAGGGCTTGCCGGCGTGGAGAAGAAATTGTCGGGCAAAAGTCGCACGACTCATTCCGGTCAATTGGAGGAGGTCATTCAGGCTGATCTCATCCCGATGATGGGCTAGAATGTAACTCACGGCCCGTTGAATGATCTCTTGAGTTTCCGGGGTGCTGGAGATGGAAAAAGCTTGTTCGGAAAGAAAGCGGGATTCCTTTCGTGAGCTGTTAGCGAGTTTCCCCAAAATCTCGAGGAACAGGCCGAGACGGACAAGTCCCCTTGCTTGAATCAATCGAGACATTAAATCGACAATTTGTTCAGATGTTCGGCCAAACACATGAAGGCCACGGCGAGACAGCTCGGTGAGCTGACGGAGTTGGTGCGCTATTTCGATGATATTCCAAATCGAGTGCTCTTCCGGAAAGTCCCATTGAATCGCGAGTCCTGAGGAAACCCCACGCATTTGCCAGTAGTGAGGCACGTTGGGTCCGATAAGCACGAGGTCTCCCGGATGAAAGAGGTCGATATCATCGGCGACCAAACGGGTCCCGTCGCCGGACTGAATCATCGTGAGTTCGAGTGCCGGGTGGTAGTGCCAGTGGTCACCTTGACCGGTGAAAGTGACGGATTGCCCGCCGCCAAGCAGCGCCTCAACGGCGTGTACGCTCCGGCTCCAACGGAGCAGTCGGAAGGTCTCGCCTTCGTTGAGTCGGATGAGTTCGCGATGAGGCTGCATGACGAGGGGAAGGCGAGTATGAATTGAATCAATTTGGTGAAATTCACGCTGATCTAAAATCCCCGATCTGAAAATAGGACCGCGGGATCGAGCAGCATAAGTGGGAGAGGTATCCAGCCTGCCGGAGTCGGCGGACAACGCAAATGAAAGCCGTGAGATGAAAGTGCCATTCTTTGAGTTTGAACACGTAGATCGTGAAGCGGTTCCGATGGTAGTCTCTGCGTCATTCCTACGGCAGCTGTGATCTGACCGTCACCCTCTCTTTTCCCTCATTAAATTATCATGACTACTGAAACCTCATATCGTTTTTCCTTTGGCCCTTGGAACATCAGTGAAGGTGCCGATCCCTTCGGACCCATGATTCGTCCGGTCTTTCCGCACGAAGAAAAATTTGCGCTTTATAAACCCAATGGATTCGACGGCGTGCAATTTCACGACGATGACGTTGTGCCAGATATCGAAAATCTGACGCCTGCGCAAATTGCCCAAAAATCAACGGAAGTGGCGACGATGCTGCAGAACCAGGGTCTGACGGCGGAATTCGTCGCACCGCGGATGTGGTTCATGCCGGAGACCGTGGATGGGTGCTATACTTCCAACAGTGCGAGCGATCGGCAGATTGCCCTCGATCGGACCAAGCGCTCGGTGGATATCGCGCGGGCGGTGGGAGCCAAAGCGATCGTGTTCTGGTATGCTCGCGAAGGCACCTACATTAGGGAGGCGAAAGATGCGAAGCTGGCTTACGACCGAATTCTGGGCGTCATCGATCAAACGTTGGCCTACGATCCAGAGATTGAGATTTGGATCGAACCCAAGCCTAATGAGCCGACCGATGTGGCTTACGTGCCGACCACGGGGCACGCGGTGGCGTTGGCCTACGCCTCGCAAGACGCCAATCGCGTGAAGGTCGTGATTGAAAGTGCCCACGCGATGCTCGCCGGTTTGGATGCGAGTGACGAGATGGCTTTCGCCCTAGCTCATGGCAAACTGGGCAGCGTTCATTTGAATGACCAAAACGGTCTCAAATACGATCAGGATAAGAACTTTGGCAGTGCGAATCTGCGTTCAGCTTTCAATCAAGTCATGGTGCTCGACGACAACGGCTACGGCCAAAATGGCGAGTTCGTGGGCTTGGATGTGAAGGCGATGCGCACGCAACCTGGTGTTCCGGTTTTGGACCACCTGAAGAATACACGAGAGACGTTCATGCTCTTGCTGGATAAGGTGCGCAGCTACGATCGCGCCAAGGTTCAGGCTTTCCGCGATAGCCGTGACCACGAAGGTCTCGAGCGCTACACGCTGCGTCATCTGATGGGTGTCGACTAATCTGTTTTACAACGGTTGCCGGGAGAGTGGGGCCCGGTGACCCGCAATTTTTCAATAACCTCTCCGTTTTATGTCCAGACCAGTCACCTTGTTCACCGGCCAATGGGCCGACCTGTCCCTCGAAAAACTTGCCCCGCTTGCCAAGGCAATGGGCTACCAAGGACTAGAGCTAGCTTGTTGGGGCGATCACTTTGACGTCGATGCGGTCAACTCGAAATACATCAAGGAGAAGTGGGAGCTACTCGCAGATCATGGACTAGATTGTTTTGCCATCTCTAACCACCTCGTCGGACAAGCCGTATGCGACAACATCGACGAACGCCATCAGGCCATTCTTTCCCCGACTGTTTGGGGCGACGGTGATCCCGAAGGTGTGCGCAAGCGGGCTGCTAAGCAATTGATCAAGACGGCCAAAGCCGGTCGCAAATTCTTCGACGCGAAGCCCGGGGGAAAGAAGGGCGCTTCCTTCACCGTCAACGGCTTTACCGGATCTTCCATTTGGCATTCCCTTTACGCTTTCCCTCCCACCACGATGGCATACTGGCAGGCGGGTTTCGATGATTTTGCCAAGCGCTTCGGACCGATCATGGACGCCTTTGACCGGGTGAATGCCAACTTCGGTCTTGAAGTGCACCCCACCGAAATCGCGTTCGATATCGCATCGGCGCAACAGGCGCTTAACGCGATCAAGCATCATAAGCGATTTGGTTTTAACTATGACCCGTCGCACCTGGGTTACCAAGGAGTCGACTACGTGAAGTTTATCCGCGAACTCGGTAGCCGTATCTTCCACGTCCACATGAAGGACGTCTGGTGGGATCACGGTAGTGGTGACGTCGGCGTGTTTGGCGGCCACACCAGCTTCGGCGATGCCCGCCGCTTCTGGGATTTCCGTTCAGTGGGGCGAGGGGACATCAACTTTGAAGAGATTATCGTCGCCCTCAACGACGTCGGTTACATCGGCACACTTTCCGTTGAATGGGAAGATATTCGGATGGACCGCGTGCAAGGTGCAATTGAGTCCGCTGCCTTCTGCCACCAGATCGATTTCGGCAAAAGCGCCGTCGCATTTGATTCAGCGTTTGATAAGGAAAATCAGTAGCGCTCCCGCAAAGCCGTAGATGACGGAAACCTGTGAATTCCGCCTTTCCCAATCTTCACTATTAACTGCTCGATCCATTCAGTTTAGGAATCATGACTATTACCACTATTACCACGAAGATCAAAGCTTACCTGTTCGGATTGATGATAGGATTGGGCGGAATGGTTTCGTCGGGTAACGCGTTGCCCGACACGAATGATTCGCGACCAAACGTTCTCTTCATTTACACCGATGATCAAAGTCACCGCACTTTGGATTCCTATTTGGAGGAAGGGGCTCGTCCTTGGGTGAAAACTCCAAACTTAGATCGATTAGCTGCGGAAGGGGTTCGTTTTTCGATGGCGTATGGGGCCTCGTGGTGTGCCCCTAGTCGCGCGGTGGTGTTGACGGGGCAGCAGCCTCACGCGATCGAGGGGGTCGATCTGAATCGTGATCCGAACTCAGCCCGACCGTGGGCAACGCTGACCGACGGATACGATCCCGAAGTCGCGCAAATGTGGCCTCGAGAGTTGCGAAAGACTGGCTACGAGACTGCCATGATTGGGAAGTGGCACTTGGGCCAAAATTCGGGCCATGGTGATTTATGGGATCACTCAGTCGTGTGGGATCAGAACACACCGCAGGGAGATTGGTATAACGATCAATCGCTGAGTATCGATGGAGCGTCGGCAGAAGTGATTCCGGGCTACTCCACGTTTGTGTATACAGAGTTTGCGGAGGAATATATCCGGCGAGACCATGATCGTCCGTGGTTAATGTGGCTGTGCTACAATGCACCGCACTTACCCAACACGGTGCACCCGGATACCCGCGATGCCTACACGGATGTGGAAGTGCCGATTCCGCATGATTGGTATGGGCCGCGGGCGGGCAAACCTACTTACATGCGCACGCTCACTATGTTTGAACCGGATATCGAGGGACGACCTCGCTACGGTTTCCCGTGGCACGATTGGCGGTTGGAGGATATGATTTTGGGCTACAATCGACTGGTGCTTTCACTCGACGATGCGATCGGGCAGTTGCTCAATACGCTGGAGGAGACTGGTCAGCTGGATAACACGGTCATCGTATTCACCTCGGATCAAGGTTTTGCGTGGGGTGAGCGAGGCTATGCCTGGAAAGTGGGGCCTTACGATGCGTGCCTGCGGATGCCCTTGATTGTGCGTTATCCTCCGGAAGCCCAGCCGGGTGGAGTGGTGCGCAGTCCAGTCAGTATCGCCGACGTGGTCCCAACGATCCTGAGCTACGCGGATCTGACCGTTGATTGGCCGCTGCACGGTCGTAATCTGCGGCCGGCATTGCGTGATCCAAGTGAAGGCGTGCCCGGACGAGTTTTGGTGGAGCATTTTCTCTCTAACTTTGGTTCCCAAATCAAAGCAGCGGTGACCGATGATGAAAATTTCACGCGCACGATTCCGTGGTGGTTGATGGTGGTAGAGGGGAAGCACAAATACATCCGTTCACTGGTGCCGAACGAAATCGAGGAACTCTATGATTTGCACGCTGACCCAGACGAACAGACTAACCTAGCACTGCTGCCACAGCACCAAGTAAAATTGAAACAAATGCGCGCAGCGCTAGTGGATGAACTAGAAAAAACCGGTGCCCAATTTATTGATACAATTCCCGCCCCGCGCGAGGTGGTGCTGACCGAAAAATAGTAAAGTAATGAATACAAAACGATTTTTCGATGGGACGGTATTGAACTGCGATTTACGACGATTGAGGTGGGGAGTGGTGCTGCTTTTTTCGGCGCTGGTCGGGGAGAGTGTTTGGGCGCAGGGGATCGTGCCAGACGGCCGTCCGCGGGTGCGTCCGCCCTCGGCGTTGAGCGGCTGGGCGGATTGGGAAGAGGGAAATAAGCTCCTGGAACGGATCGATATACCGGAGGCCCCCGTGCTATCACCGGAGCAGGCGTTGCAGTCGTTCTCTCTCGCTCCCGGTTATCGGATCGAACTGGTCGCCCATGAACCTGCGGTGCAGAAACCGATCTTTTTTGAATTCGATCCGGAAGGCCGAATCTGGGTGGTGGAGTATCAAGGTTACATGCGAGACCTCAAAGGCACGGATGAAGGCGCGGCGATTTGCCGGGTTGTGGTTTTGGAGGACAAGGACCACGATGGCTTTGCCGAAACTAGCACGGTGTTTCAAGATGGATTGGTCATGCCTCGATCGCTTTCATTTGTGGAAGGTGGGGTGTTGATTCAGGAACCACCAAACGTGTGGTTTTGCGAGGATTTGGACGGCGACTTGAAAGCCGATCGGAAGACGAAGGTGGGTGAAATGGGCTTTCCGGGTAATCCACAGCACACGGCGAATGGGCTGCGTTACGGGATCGACAATTGGTTACACACCGCCGATTCGCCTTATAGCTATCGCTGGCACGAGGGGAAACTAGAACAAGTCGATACCGTGAAGCGGGGGCAGTTTGGCGTCACTTTCGACGAGAAGGGCCGCTTCTTCACCTGTTACCAGGATCAACCCCTTTACGGGGATTATTTCCCCGCAGAATACGTGCTGCGCAACCCGAACTTTTTGACCCTCTATAACAATGCCGCGAAGAATAAGAGTCGTTTTGGGGTGAATGTGGATATGGCCCCGGGTGATTCTAATTTAGTGTATCCGAATCGCGTGACGCCCGCAATTACACTGGGGGCATTGGAACTGAGAGATGACGGTCGACTGGAAACCTACACGATTGTCGCCGGGACCGCTTACTACGATGGCGATCAATTTCCGGAAGACGCGCGCGGTAACTTTTTTGTGCCGGAGTCTGGCGGACATTTGATCGGGCGATTGGTGCTCGAATCGGGGATCAAACCTGAGGTTTCGCGATTCTACCCGGCCGAACAGGAATTTCTGAATTCGACGGATGAGCGGTTTCGTCCAGTCAACGCTCGGACGGGCCCCGATGGGGCGCTTTACATCGCGGATATGTATCACGGCATCATTGAGCACGTGATTTTCATGGTGCCATGGCTTGAGAAACAGATTAAGGAACGCGAACTCGATCATGGAAACGACTATGGCCGACTCTGGCGCATCGTGGCCGAGGATCGGCCGCTCAATCGCGTCCCCCCGAATTTGAAGGCGATGAGCTCAGTCGAACTGATTGAACTCTTAGGGCATTCCAACGGTTGGCACCGGTTGACGGCCCAGCGGTTGTTGGTCGAACGAGCGGACGCGGCGAAGCCACTCCGCGACTACGTGAAGCGAGCGAAAGGGTTGGGGAAGATGCATGCCTTATGGACATTGGACGGGATCGATGCGCTGGATCGTGACATTCTCCGATCGGCGCTTAGCGACCAGGATCCCGTGGTGCGCGAAACCGCAGTGAGACTGAGTGAGGGTATGCCTAGTTTATTGAAAGATCTGGCAACGCTGATCGCAGATCCTAGTCCGGCGGTTCGTTTGCAACTCATGTTGTCGCTCGGAGCCTACGAAACATCCGAAGCGCGAGGATTGATGAATCAGTTGTTGCGGGCAGACTCCGAGCCACTGTTGCGTCCGGCGGCGTTGACCGGGTTGAAAGGGCAGGAACTCGAAGCGATGGAAGATTGGAAAGACGCCGATCAAGGGTTCGCCTCGCTGCTGGCGCTTTGCGTCCTTTATGAAGGAGACGCGCAGCGGGTGAATACTTTGCTGGATTTACTGCAAGGCACCGCGTCCCAACGCCAGATTGTGCTCAACGCGCTCACGTGGGTGAAGTGGGCACACCCCCTCGAGTTGCCGGCGCGACCAGACGGTCTTTTGAGTCTGAGTCGTAACGCAAAAGTGGGCGAGACTCCGCGGACGCAGGCACTACAGGCGCTGCAAAAGTTGGAATGGCCGGGATCCGCTCGCCGGTTCCTCGATGATGAAAACCTCGCGAACAAAACCGAGGCTCAGCAAAAGTTGATCAGTCACGGTGAAGCAAAATTCGCCCAAGTTTGTGCGGCCTGCCATCAAGCGCATGGTCGGGGCTTGGAAGGGGTTGCACCGCCCTTGGCGGAGTCAGAGTGGGTGGTTGGATCCGAAGCCGTGCTCACCCGTATTGCCCTGAATGGCCTATATGGCCCGATCACGGTGAATGGCAGCGAATGGAATTTGGCGATGCCAGGATTCGTGAATGGAGGATTCTCGGATGAAGACTTTGCGGGCATTCTCAGTTACGTTCGCCAAGCGTGGGGAAATAATGCCGCACCGGTCGAGCCCGCCACGGTGGCGGCGATTCGCGCGGAGGTTGCCGAACGGACGATGCCATGGCGATCCCAAGAGCTTTTGGAAAACCATGCGCAAGGTCCCGACGGTGAGTTGCTGGAACCTCTTTCGTCGGGGGAAATCATGCTGCCCGCCAGTGCGTCCACTGTTTTCGGTCGGCGCCTCGGTTACCAAGAAGCGTTGGATGTGCTCGCGCCATGGCGATATGTCGAGGATGTCGCGGAGTGGCGAGTTAAGGTTCCGGCTGCGGGTGAATATCAGGTGTATATCACCCTCGCGGCGGATGTCGTTTCGGCTGGAAATCAATTCTCCGTCACCTCGAGCACCGATGTGTTGATTGGGGTCGTGCAGGACACTGGTAGCTACTCGGATTTTGCCGAGCAAGCAGTTGGCGTGATAAAGATCGCGGCTGGCGAGAGCCGACTGGTGATGCAGCCGCATGGCGAACTTCTCCGTGAGTTGGCCGATGTGCGCAGGTTGCGGTTGGTGCCGGTTCGGAAGTGACGAAGCATTGATACGAAAGTGTTCAAACCAGAGACGGGAAGCGTAGTAAAATTCATGCTTCTGAGATAGGTTAGAGAGGCGGTTGTTCAGGATTGTCGATTCCGTCGATCCTTTGGGCATCCGCCCTTAGTTCCCCTCTCGTTCGACGCATTGGTTTGGTTTACTCCCTCCCTCCTTTTCGAGCGGGTTGGGACTCCCCTTAACTTATCGAAATATGTCTATTCTTCGCAAACTGCGTTTCGGCATGATTGGTGGCGGCCAAGGTGCCTTTATTGGCGGGGTTCACCGGATCGCCGCAATCATGGACGGTCAGGCTGAGCTGGTGGCCGGCGCGTTTTCTTCCAATGCTGAACGCTCTCAGGCTTCCGGCCAAGACCTCTTCGTCGATCCGACACGAGTCTATGGCTCTTACCAAGAAATGGCCAAATCAGAGGCAGCCAAGCCGGCCCGGGAACGGCTTGATTTTGTCATCATTGTGACGCCCAACCACCAACACTTTCCGGTGGCGAAGTGTTTCATCCGGGCCGGCTTTAATGTCGTTTGCGACAAACCGATGACACTGGATCTCAAGCAGGCTCGGGCACTCGTAAAAATCGTGACGCAACACGAAAAAGTTTTTGCCCTGACGCACAACTACACGGGAAATGTGATGGTGAAGCAGGCGCGTCAGCTGATCCGAAAAGGTCACTTGGGCGAGTTGCGTAAGGTGATTGTCGAGTATCCGCAGGGTTGGTTGGCCTCCGCGCTCGAAGCTGATGGTCAGAAACAAGCGGACTGGCGAACCGACCCTAAACGCTCCGGGATTTCGGGCTGCATGGCCGATGTCGGCTCGCATGCCGAGAATCTCGCGCATTATGTGACGGGTTTGGAAATCGAAGAACTCTGCGCGGATCTCACCGCATTTGTGAGCGGACGTAAACTCGATGACGACGGCAATGTTTTGCTGCGTTTCAAAGGCGGGGCCAAAGGAATCTTACATGCCTCGCAGATGAGTGTGGGCGATGAGAATAATCTTAATATTCGCGTTTACGGGACAAAGGCCTCGTTGGAGTGGTGCCAAGAACATCCGAACGAATTGACCGTAAAATATCCGGATCAGCCGCGTCGCATCTGGCGACGAGGAAACGAATATGTGACCGTGCCGGGGCAGTTTACTCGCGTGCCGTTCGGCCACCCCGAGGGCTATCTTGAAGCATTTGCGAATATCTACCAAGAAATCTTTAGGGCGGTGCGGGCGGAAGTGGCGGGGCGCAAGATTCCGAGTGGTATTGATTTCCCGACGATCGAAGACGGGCTGAAAGGAATGGTGTTTATTGACACCGTCGTCCGCTCCGCTGCTAAAGGTGCCCGTTGGGTAAAGGTCCCCTCAAATTGATGAAAAACACTGAAACAAACAACGGACGCCGTAGCCTAATAAGACTGATCTGTGCGATGATCTTGGGACTGGTTGCTGCAGCCCCGACTCATGCGCAGTTGCCGCAACTGGGCATCCAGACCTGGACATGCCGCA
>Ga0222654_1000278_pt1 | contig 39311 bp, 36 predicted proteins | sample AntAcemetagen421_FD_179805 | JGI IMG/M metagenome (GOLD analysis project Ga0222654, IMG submission 179805) | Saline water microbial communities from Ace Lake, Antarctica - #421 | ecosystem: Environmental > Aquatic > Non-marine Saline and Alkaline > Saline | place: Antarctica: Ace Lake...
GGGGTTGGAGCGAGCGGGGGGGGCGGGCTTGGGTAACACTTATTACCAGACGCGGCTCTTTGACACACGGGTTCAGGTTACGTCTCATTCTCGGCAAGACGACTACTACCCCGGTTCGACGCGGTCTGTCGTTGATTCTCACCAATCAAAACCAAGTTACGAAAATGAATAAAAAAACACTATGCGGCGCGCTGCTGTTTACCCTTTTGGGGCTGCAGGCGACCCTTGCTCAATCCACGGTATCGAGCAAGTCGCAGTCGAAAGAACAGGTCGGAGAAAAAGCGATAGAGCTCTCCCCCTTTGTCGTCTCCAGTGACGACGATGATGGCTATCAAGTTCGGCAAACAATGGTCGGTAGTCGGGTCTCCAAAGACCTGATCGATCTGCCCGTCAGCGTGAGTGTCATCAACCTGCAGCAGCTCACCGACCTCGGGGCTACTTCAGTTCACGACGCCCTGCGTTACACGACCAGCGGTGTGACGCAAAATCAGTCTTTCAATGATGATGTGAATATCCGTGGTTTTCGGGCGGGTACTCCCCTCTACAACGGGGCTCTGAGAGGTGCGACGACCCAGACCGCTCCGCTCTACGATATTGAGCGGGTTGAGGTATTGAAGGGACCGGCGGCGATGTTGAACGGTTCCAATGGCGGCATTGGTGGTGCGATCAACTACATCTCCCGTAAGCCCACTTCCGTGAAGAAGGGAGAAGCAAAATTGTCGATCGGCGACACCGGTGCACTGCGCTTCGATCTCAACACCTCCGGCCCCCTTTATAACGAGGATGATCTGCAAATAAACTATCGGGTCACACTGGGTGCGACCAATTCAGAAGCACCACGGGGTAAAGATATCGAGCAGCAGGACAACAAGTTCTACGGCGGCGCTTTGGCGTTATACTTCGGGAACGGCAGTAGCCTCACGGTGAACGGGTATTACTACGAAAATAATGACTATTTCTACCTGTTGGACTTTTTGGACATCTCCATTCCGAAAGATCCTACCACCAATCTAACCAAGGCGGTTTTAAACCAATACTCGTCCCCAAGTTATGGGATGGGTCGACCGGAGGATGCGTTTTGGAATGTTGAAAGTGCGGTGCTCGATGTGACTTATCTGACTCAGCTCACGGAAAACACCAATGTTCGGGCGGCCTACTACTACGCGTGGCATGATGATCGTCGCGAGAACAACCGTGGGATTACGGTGCAGGCCGATAACTACACCATCAACCGCCAGGATATTCGAAACAACAATGGCACGACCTCCCACAGCGTGCAGGTGGATGTGACTAACAACCTCGACTTCGGTTGGATGAAAGTCGACAGCATCGCCGGCCTCGATGTCGGCGTATCTGATTCCTACCAAGATCAATCGGTCGCCACCAATATGCCGCCGGTCGATTCTCGCACCGGGCTGTTCCCCGATGATGCGGCGTGGTTTGCTCAATTCCCGAACGACGATGCGTATTTTGTGAACCGTCCGGCATCCGTCACGGGTCCACTCTCGCGAGGCACCACCCACGCGACGTCGCTATCCTACTATCTCCAAGAGAATTTTTCGTTCTTGAATGATCGCCTCATTTTGGTGGGTGGCCTTCGTTGGTTTGAACCCGGTGGCACCTCGAAAAACGTGCTGACCGACGTCATTTCCGACCGCGATGACACGAGCTTCCGCGTGCACAAGTATGGTTTGGTTTACAAAATCTTGCCGACGGTTTCGGTTTATTACACCGACGCTCAGAATGTATTCCCTGCTCCAGCGGGTCGCACGGATCTCGAGATTCAAGCCGATATGTTGGGTGATCCCTACAAGGATTCATTGGGGAAGCTCAAGGAACTGGGGGTGAAGTATGACTACGCACTCAGTGATAAGGTTAAAGTGTATGGCTCGCTGGCGCTTTTCAAGATGGAGCAAACCAACATCCGCACCTTCGGGGTGCTGCCCTCCGGCAACATGGGTCTGGTCCAGTCGGCCAAGGATTCCGCCGAAGGATGGGAGACGGATATCGGCATTCAGTTTAAGCAGGACGACGGTCGCGCTGATATCATCCTGACTTACTTTGACGGCGACTCCGCGATCGCGGATGATGAAGGCAAACCCTACGTTCGTCAGACCAATGCATTTGTCCCGCAGAAGTTCAGTGCCTTTGCCAAGTATTCTTGGACCGCCGGCTCTTTAAAAGGCTTCCGTATGGGAGCCGGGGTCGAGACTGAGTCGGATAAACGTTACGGTGCGTATATGCTCGAACATCCTCTGCTGGCGGATGCCTTTTTCGGTTATTCACCGAACGAAAAATGGGATTTTCAAGTGAATCTCAACAATCTGACCGACGAGCGTTACATTGTGCAAACTGCGGCCAGTGCTTTGGTGCAAGGTTCGGATACGTTCAGAGCCAAATTGACCGTCCGATATAGGTGGTAGATTTTGTGGGTTAGTTAGGTTAGTGGGTCCGGCTGGAGTGTCGGTTAGGCACTCCAGTCGCTACCATTTTTTTGCATCTCTTCCAGCAGTTCGGTCAGGCGATATTTCCAATAGAAATGGGCCTGCTCTCTTTTTGCCCCCATTCTCGTTAGCTCCAAAATACCTTTAGCAATGCCCAAGAAATCGAACTTCACCTCGCCGACAGTGCCCCGGATCCTCAAAGTCATCGGCTTCACCGGGTTCGGTCTTTTTTTGACCGCTGGATCCGCATTATTTGGGAAAGACAGTGCCGTCACTGATATCGGTTCTCGTCGAGAACTGTTCGTGGAAAACGCTTTGGTCGATCGGGTAACCGGCGCGGCCGAACTGAAGCTGCATCATCCGACTCCCCGTGAGACGGTGATCGTGCACGATGCGCCGTGGGAAGGCGCGGGCAGCGGTTATCACAGTTTGTTCAAGGACGGTGATCTTTACCGGATGTATTACAAAGCGTGGCAACGCACGGTGGGACCGGGCACGCCCAACACGGATGACAATCCGCTGCTCACCGCGTATGCGGAAAGCAATGACGGTATTCATTGGCGCAAACCCGCGCTGGGTCTCCATGAGATTGCCGGCACCAAGGCCAACAACATTGTGATGGTCAGCGGGAAAGTGAGCGGGGTGGACGCGGATGCGGGGCATCCGGCGGTGTTCAAAGACGAGAATCCCAATGCGCCCCCCGACGCTCGATACAAGGCAATTTTGCGTTCCCGCGAGCCGAAGGGATTACTCGCATTCAAGTCGCCGGATGGCATTCATTGGACGCCACTGACAGACAAGCCGATCATTACAGATGGCGCTTTTGATTCGCAGAATCTCGCGTTCTGGGATGGGGCTCGACAAGAGTATCGGGCCTACTGGCGTTACTTTGCCAAGGGCGGAAAATATGTGCACGACGACCAGAATCCGATGGGTCTGCGCTCGATTCGCACCGCGACTTCCAAGGACTTCCTCCACTGGAAGAATCAAGCGGATTTAACCTATGGAGTTTCGCCCGATGAGCAGCTCTACACCAATGCGATCAAGCCCTACGCTCGCGCTCCGCATTTGCTGATCGGATTCCCCATGCGTTACATCGATCGGGGATGGTCGGACAATATGAAAGAGCTCCCGAATGCGGAGCATCGCCAGTGGCGGGCTGACCGAGGTTTGCGCTTGGGCACTGCGTTGAGCGACGGCCTGTTCATGGCGAGTCGCGATGGGGTAAATTTCAAGCGTTGGAACGAGGCGTTTTTGCGTCCGGGCATTGAACGCGATGGCGCATGGAGTTATGGCCAGCAAGGCGTGGCGTGGCACATCGTGGAGACGATATCCTCGATTCCAGGCGCACCCAATGAACTTTCGATTTATACGGATGAACATTACTGGAGTGGTGACATTGGCAGCACCGTGCGCCGCCACACGCTGCGGCTTGACGGATTCGTTTCGTTGCAAGGCAAGGCTAAGGGCGGCGAACTGCTGACGAAGCCGATCAAGTTTTCCGGCGACAAACTGGTGCTGAATTATTCAACGTCGGCGGCAGGGAGTGTCTGGGTTGAAATTCAGGATGCGGCGGGTAAACCGCTGCCCGGCTTCACCTTGAAAGAGTGCGCGCCGTTGTTTGGTGACACGATTGAGCGACAGGTGCGCTGGGAGCACGGCGACGACGTGAGCTCGCTGGAAGGGAAAACGGTTCGACTGCGTTTTGTGGTCAAGGATGCCGACGTCTACGCCTACCAATTCAAGGAATGAGATTCCTCTCGTCCCTTTTGTTGAAACTTTTTTAAAATAATCTTCACCACTGATGATCGGATCACTCGCTTTACGTTCCAATTTCAGGGCCGCCCCCATCGAGCGCGGTCTGTTTTTGGGGATTAGATCCACCCGATCGAGCGGTGGGCGCGAAGTGACTGACCTCAGTTCCAAACCGGATCGAGCCACCTAAAGATTTATCATGAATCTAATCCCCATGAGTTCTCTAAGAAAGTTGAGAAGATGCCTGATTCCTTCGGTGATTTTGGGGCTCGCATTCGCCCTAAACAGCATGGTGGCCGCTCCACCGAATATCATCCTCATCATGTCAGATGACCAAGGGTGGGGCGATGTTGGGTATAATGAAAATCCCATCGTAAAAACACCCCAACTTGATGCCATGGCGAGAGCAGGGGTGCGGCTTGACCGGTTTTATTCCTCGGCTCCGGTTTGCTCGCCAACCCGTGCGAGTGCCTTGACTGGACGTCATTCCTCTCGGTTTGGTATCCAATGGGCGAATGACGGCCGACTAAAACCGGAGGAAGCCACGCTGGCCGAGGCGTTGCATGAAGTCGGATACCGCAGCGGGCATTTTGGCAAGTGGCACGTGGGCACCATGACCGAAACGGGGGAAGACGGATATCGGGGTGGCGAAGGGAATCAGTATTATTCTCCTCCGTGGGAAAATGGTTTCGATGTCTGCTTTAGTAACGAAATCGGTGGGCCAACCTACAACCCAATGGTGTGGGGAAATGGTGAATACGGAGGACCGGACTACGGCTATTTTATGCAACGTCCCGTGGCGAAAGGGGAGACGACCTTGACTCCCGGAGTCACGGCCTGGCCCGCTCATTTTTGGACCGGCCCCGGCGAGACGGTGGGTGCGGATGAGCTCGCGGGTGACACCTCTAGGATTATCATGGATCACGCGTTGGACTTTATCGATACCGAGGCGAAGGAAAAGACGCCGTTCTTGGCGGTCGTTTGGTTTTTTGCTCCGCATACTCCCATTGCAGCGGGGGATGAGGATCGTGAACCTTACTTGGACCTCAGCATGGAGGAACAGCATTGGTATGGCTGTCTCACCGCCATGGACCAGCAAGTGGGACGACTTCGGGCTCGACTGAGGGAATTGGAGATTGCCGATGACACCCTTGTTTGGTTTTGCAGCGACAACGGACCGTCGTGGGTTCATGACTACAACTCAGCGGGTCCTTTTCGTGGCAAGAAAGGAACCTTGTATGAGGGGGGACTTAGGGTGCCAGCGGTGGTGGAGTGGCCGGCGGGTTTGCCTACGGCCAGTGAGGTAGATGTCCCGATCTCGACGAGTGATTTTTACCCCACTCTCCTGAAGATTGCGGGTGCGAAACCGGCAAAACAGCCCATGCCCATTGATGGCATTGACGTTCTACCCATCCTGCGGGGCGAGGTAGCCGGCCGACCCTCTCCCATTGCTTTTCAATCTCCTCGAAGAACCGGGGCCGGTTGGGAAATGGACACGGAGACACGTCAGCAGGCTTTGATCGGGAATCAGTATAAGTTAATCAGTGTAGACGAAGGTAAAACCTACTCACTTTATGACCTGTTGGCCGATCCGGCTGAAATGATTGATGTGGCAAACCGTCAACCGGTGATTACCGGACAAATGAAAGCGTATCTTGAGCAGTGGATTGACTCGTGCGCCCTGAGTTTGACCGGTCACGACTATAGATGAATCAGACTACTTCCGGTTCAATGATGACAAATAAATATCGGCCGATGCACGGTTAGGCAGCGTGGGACATTACCTTCATGAACTGGCATAGCGTTTTTCGACTTAAACAAGTGATCACAACGGGAGGCTTCAGTCTACTTTGGGCCCTAGCCTCGGCCCCGCCCGCTGGCGGGGCCGAGGTAATTCACATCGGTTCGCAGCGGGAATTGTTTGTCGATGAGTTCCTGATCGAGCGGAAGGTCGATCTTGAACTGCAGTTGCATTCACCGGTGCCGCAGGAAGTGGTGATGACCCGGGATGCTCCGTGGGAAGGGTCGGGGAGCACGTTCGAGACGATCTTTCGTGATGGTGAGATCATCCGGCTGTATTACATGGGCATGGAACTCACGAATGTTAATGGTTCCAAGCTACGGGATAATCCCGGGCATACCGAACTGCGAAATGCGGTGGTGTGTTATGCGGAAAGCAAGGATGGCGTGCATTGGACGCGCCCCGAGCTGGGCCTGTTTGACTTCAATGGTTCCAAAGCGAACAACATTATCTGGGATGCGGCTTTTTTGGATAACTTCGTCCCCTTCAAAGACGCGAATCCGGACTGTCCGCCGGACGAGCGTTACAAGGCAGTATCATCAGGAAAAGGCGGGCTTTATGCGCTCAAGTCGAGTGACGGAATTCATTGGAGTTACCTGCAGCAAGACCCCATCATCACCCGCGGGAAATTCGATACCCAAAACAACGCTTTTTGGGATCCGATGAGAGAACAGTATTGGTGTTATGTCCGGGATTTTCATGGACCGGACGGCAAGCCGACGGATGATACCAAGATTGGGGTTCGTGATATCTTGGTCGCGACTTCGAAGGATTTTCGCCATTGGACCGAACCGCGGCGGTTGGACTACGGCGACTCGCCCGACGAGGCTCTCTACGTGAATGGGGTTCGGCCTTATTATCGGGCTCCGCACCTATTTGTCGGATTCCCCCTGCGTTACATTGATCGGCCCTATTCGCCGGCGGCCCTGCGCGACCTGCCTGACCCGGAGCACCGTCGGGCGCGGATGGCGTTCAGTCCCCGCTATGGCACGGTCCTGACGGATGGAATGTTCATGAGCAGCCGGGATGGCAAAAAATTTCATCGCTGGGATGAGGCGTTTATCCGTCCGGGACCTCAGCGTAAGGACAATTGGGTTTATGGGGATGGTGTCATGTCCATCGGTCTCTTGGAAACCCCGGCGCAAGATCCCACCGCCGAACCGGAGCTGACGCTCTACACCCACGAAGACCACTGGAAAAAACCAACCCGACTGCGGAGAAATACCCTGCGGATCGACGGGTTTGTCTCGCTGCATGCGAGGCGCCCACCGGGAGAGTTTGTGAGCAAGCTGCTGACGTTTACCGGGTCCGAACTAAGTTTGAATTTCGCGACGTCCGCGGCCGGATCGATTCGGGTGGAGATTCAGGACGAAGCCGGCCAGCCGCTCCCGGGATTCTCTCTCGCCGACGGTGACGAGTTGTTCGGCGATACGATTAATCGCACGGTGAGTTGGCACGATCGCACGGACCTGAGTGCCTTGGCCGGTCGTCCCATTCGACTGCGCATGGTCCTGAGTGATGCGGACCTGTATTCCCTAAAATTTGAAAAGTAAATCTAACCTCAAAACCCCACCCCATGAAATCGTCACTTATTATTTACCGCAGTAGTTTTGTTTTGCTGATTATCGTGCTCCTACAGGCATGCGCTGCCCCGGAGTCGGTCACAGATATTGGCAATCGCAGGGAACTCTTCGTCGAAGATAGTTTGATTGAGAAATTTGAAGGTGGGGCGCACTTGCGACTGCATCACCCGGTAATTCGGGAGTTATCGCTCAAACATGATGCGCCGTGGGAAGGCACGGGCTCGGGCTATCATTCCATTTTCAAGGATGGTGACCTTTACCGGATGTATTACAAAGCGTGGAACATTAATCCCATTTATGAAGCGGATCGTTCCCGGACGGAGTATGCACCTCATCCGCTTTTTTGTGCTTACGCCGAAAGTGACGATGGCATCCATTGGCGAAAACCAAATTTGGGGCTGTATGCGTTTAACGGCTCCAAGGACAACAACATCGTGATGGTCAGCGGTCTCGTGGGAGAATTGGATGTGGATGCGGGACACCCCGCGGTGTTCAAGGACGACAATCCCAACGTGGCGGCGGATGCGCGTTACAAGGCGATCTTCCGTTCGAGAGGCGAGCGAGGATTGTTGGCGTTTAAGTCGGCGGATGGGTTCAACTGGTTGCCGATGCATGATCGCCCGATCATTACGGATGGGGCGTTTGATTCCCAGAATCTCGCGTTTTGGGACGTTGATCGCGGGGAGTATCGGGCTTACTGGCGGTTCTTCGATGAAGGCACGAAGGATGAGCCCTACGCGGGGGTTCGGGAAATCCGCACGGCGACCTCGCCAGATTTTATCCACTGGGAAAATTTTGAAGACCTGACTTATCAGAATTCGCCGCGGGAGCACCTCTACACGAATCAAGTGCGACCCTACTATCGGGCGCCGCACCTCTATATTGGCTTTCCGACGCGGTATCGCGAGCGAGGTTATCTCGATAAAGGAGATGCGGTGCATGGGGCAAAACTTCCCGGAACGCATGAGGAGTTAATCAGTCGCTGGTCGGAGACGTTGCGGGAGCTCCCTGAGCTCGATGCTCGAATCCAGCGGGCGAAATCCAATGAACGTTATGGCGCGGCCATCACCGAAGGGTTGCTGATGGCGAGTCGGGACGGGGTGAACTTCAAACGTTGGAATGAAGCGTTTTTGCCTCCGGGGATTGAGCGCACGGGCAGTTGGAACTATGGCCACCAGTATATCGGTTGGCACGTCGTCGAAACCAAATCCGACCTCGAAGGCGCACCGAATGAACTCTCGCTCTACGCGGGTGAAAGTTACTGGACGGGGAAGGGCAGTGCATTGCGTCGCTACACCTTGCGGATCGATGGTTTCGTCTCCGTGCAAGCGCCCGCTTCAGGGGGCGAATTGCTGACTCAACCAATCAAGTTTTCCGGACAAAAATTGTCATTAAATTTTGCCACCTCGGCCGCGGGCCGCGTGCGGATTGAAATTCAGGATCTGGCGGGGAAACCATTTCCGGGATTTGGTTTGGACGAGAGCGAATCTCTCTTTGGCGATACGCTTGATCGGGTCGCTCGATGGAAGCAGGGCTCCGACGTGAGTTCGCTGGCTGGTCGGCCGGTGCGACTGCGCGTGGTCCTCGAAGATGCGGAGATCTACTCCTACCAGTTTCAGCAATGAATCACGGGGCTTGCCCTGCGGGGATGCGCCCGTCCGCTGATTTGTCCCGATAGTCGATTTAAAGTAGGCTCTTTTTAGCAAAATCTACCCCTCGAAAATCACCCTTCAACCCCTCGTTCAAAATGAAAGTTGCCCGTTTCTTTTACCTCAGTCTCTTCTGGTTGCTGCCTCTCTCCATAATGTCAGCCGCGTCGTCCACGGTGACGGCGATCGGAGATCGGCGAGAGCTGTTTGTCGACGAGTTCTTGATTCAGCAGAAGACCCACTTGGAACTGAAACTACATTCGCCGGTGCCGAAAGAGGTGGTGCTGACCCGGGATGCTCCGTGGGAAGGCACGGGAAGTGATTTTGAGACAATCTTTCGGGATGACGACATCATCCGGATGTATTACATGGGTATGGAACTCACGAGTGTCGATGGTTCCACGCTTCGGCATAACCCCGGGGATCCATCTAAGCGGAGGAATGCGGTGGTGTGCTACGCGGAGAGCAAGGATGGTATTCATTGGACTCGTCCCGACCTTGGACTGTTTGCGTTTAATGGATCCAAACAGAACAACATCATCTGGGATGCGCCCCACTTGGATAATTTCGTCCCCTTCAAAGATGCGAACCCGGACTGCCCGCTGAGCGAGCGTTACAAGGCGGTGTCATCGGGCGAGGGAGGGCTTTATGCGCTCAAATCGAGCGATGGGATTCATTGGAGTTATCTGCAGAAAGACCCCATCATCACGCGGGGGAAGTTCGACACCCAAAACAATGCGTTTTGGGATCCGGTGAGGAAGCAGTATTGGTGTTATGTGCGTGACTTCCACGGGACTGACGGGAACCCGACCAGCGACACGAAGACCGGAGTTCGCGATATTTTGGTGGCGACTTCAAAGGACTTTCTAAATTGGAGCGAACCCCACCGATTGGACTACGGTGACTCGCCGGATGAGGCCCTCTACATTAATGGGATCAGGCCGTATGCCCGGGCCCCGCATTTGTTTTTGGGATTTCCCGCCCGTTACATTGACCGTCCCTATTCACCGGCGGCCATGCGGGATCTTCCCGACCCGGAGCACCGTCGCGCGCGGATGGCGTTCAGTCCCCGCTATGGCACGGTTTTGACGGATGGGATGTTTATGAGTAGCCGGGATGGCAAAAAGTTTCACCGTTGGGATGAAGCGTTTATCCGGCCGGGACCCGAGCGCCGCGACAACTGGGTCTACGGCGATGCCTTCGTGGGGATCGGGTTTTTGGAGACCGCGGCGGAACACCCCACTGCGGAACCGGAGTTGTCCCTCTATACGCACGACGATCATTGGAAAAGACCGACGCGATTGCGCAGAAATACCCTGCGGATCGACGGGTTTGTCTCGCTGCATGCGAAGCGCCAACCGGGAGAGTTTGTGAGCAAATCGATTACGTTTACGGGGCATGAACTGTCTTTGAATTTTGCGACGTCCGCGGCTGGCTCGATTCGGGTCGAAATTCAGGATGAAGCCGGCCAACCGTTCTCGGGTTTTGCCCTGGCCGACTGTGACGAGCTGTTTGGCGATACGATTGATCGCACGGTGAGCTGGCAGGATCGCACGAACGTGAGCGCCTTGGCGGGCAAACCCATCCGCCTGCGCATGGTCCTCAGTGACGCGGATCTCTATTCGCTTAAATTTGAAGATTAATCGTAGCCCGTCCTTCCCAGTTCATGAAAGCCCCCCGGATTTTCTGTCGCAGTATTTTGGTTTCGTTCGCCGTCACGGCGATAGCCGCAAGCGCCACCCCCGAACCGGTTACGGACATCGGAAACCGGAGGGAACTGTTTGTCGATGAGACGTTGGTTGCAGGCCTCCAAGGTGAGGCGTCACTGCGATTGCACCATCCCGTCCCACAAGAAATCGCGATCGTGCACGACGAGCCGTGGGAAGGCGCGGGCTCGAGTTATCATAGAATCTTTAAGGACGGTGATGTTTACCGGATGTATTATAAGTCATGGCAAATTAAGCCCCGACATAAAGAAGACCCGGTTAACCCTCACCGCTGTGCCTATGCGGAAAGTGATGATGGCATTCATTGGCGGAAACCGAATTTGGGGCTGCATGAATTTAATGGATCGACGGATAACAATATCGTGATGCCCAGTGGGCCGCGGGATGGGTTTGTGATTAACGCGGCTCACCCAGCGGTGTTTAAGGACACTAATCCGGATGCGGCTCCGGAGGCTCGTTATAAGGCACTGTTTCGCTCCGATGAGCCGAAGGGGTTGGTGGCCTATCAGTCAGCCGACGCGATTCATTGGGAACTTTTGACCGATAAGCTGATTTTGAGGGATGGGGCGTTTGATTCGGTGAACCTCGCCTTCTGGGATGACGTTAAACAGGAATACCGGGCCTACTGGCGCTATTTTGCGGGAGGGGAATTGGAGGATCTTCATCGGGGCGCCCGCTCCATTCGCACGGCGACTTCGAAGGATTTTATCCATTGGGGAAATCAGGCGGACTTAGCGTATGTGGATTCGCCGGAAGAACAGCTCTACACCAATGCGATCAAACCGTATTTTCGCGCGCCGCATATTCTGATGGGGTTTCCGCTGCGCTATGTTGAGCGCGGCTATAAACCCGCACCGGGCCAAGAGAACGACGAGCTAAGTCATGCCGAAAAAACGAAGGATTGGTCGGCGTCACTACTCGCCCTGCCGGATGTGGCGCACCGGAAAATGCGCGGTTCTTATCACGAACGTTTTGGGTCGGCGATTACCGAGGGACTGTTTATGGCGAGTCGCGACGGGGTGAATTTCAAACGCTGGAATTCGGCCTTCCTGCGCCCGGGGATTGAGCGCTCGGGCACGTGGAACTATGGTCACCAATACATCGGATGGCAGATGGTGGAGACGAAGTCGGCCCTAGCCGGAGCGCCGGATGAATTATCGTTTTACGCGGTGGAAGGTTACTGGGTCGGGAAGTCGAGTTCACTGCGGCGCTATACCTTGCGGATGGATGGGTTTGTGTCGGCCCACGCGCCGATGGCGGGCGGCGAGTTAGTGACGAAGCCGATTAAGTTTTCCGGTGATAAGCTGAAGTTAAATTTCTCCACCTCGGCAGCGGGTAGTATGTGGGTTGAGATTCAAGACCTAGACGGTCAACCCATCTCGGGATTTGCCTTGGCAGAGTGTGAACCGCTGTTTGGTGATACCTTGGTTCGGGAGATAACTTGGAAGCAGGGCTCCGATGTGAGTAGTCTAAAAAATCGTCCCGTGCGTCTGCGATTCGTGCTTAAAGATGCCGATGTCTATGCCTACCGCTTTGGCGAATAAATCATGTCGACCCGTCCCAACATCCTCTTAATTCAAACGGATCAACATCCGGCCTGCTTGGCGGGATTTGCGGGAGACAAGATCGTACGAACGCAGCATCTCGATGCCCTGGCTGCGCGCAGTGTCCATTGCACGACGGCGATCTGCCCCTCGCCGGTGTGTTCGCCCTCGCGCATGAGTATGTTGACGGGGAAGGAACCGCATAATTGTGCGGCCTGGAGTAATCATTGGGTGATTTTTCCGGAACACACCACGTGGCCGGAGCATTTGGCCAACCATGGTTACTCCACGGCTCTGATCGGGAAAATGCACTTTGGCGGTCGTGATCAAAATCAGGGCTTTCAACATCGGCCTTATGGAGATCTTCGCCACGGACTCGGCCACCAACCCGACCCGATCGACCTCTTTCCCGGTTATGCGCATGTTAAAAGTGCGGGGATTAGCGACGTGCCGGAAAGTATGATGCAGGATGTGGTGGTGACGCGGGAGACTTTGGCTTTTTTGCAGGAGCATCAGGATGAGCAACCGGATAAACCCTGGTTTGCGTGTGCGTCCTACTCGCGCCCGCACAGTCCCTTCACTGCACCCGGCCGCTACATCCGACGTTATAAGGGCAAGGTGGCCTTGCCGCCATTGGCCGAGGGGGAACCGCAGAGTCTCGAGCCTTTCGCCCAAATCGCGATTGAGCCGGGGAATCCGACGCGGGAAGACGAACTCGCCGCGCTGGAAGCCTTCTACGCTTGCACGGATTTTGTGGATGATTGCATCGGCGATTTGCTCGACGGTTTGTCTAAGGCAAGGCTGCTGGAAAACACGATTGTCATCTACACCTCCGACCACGGGGACATGATTGGTCGTCACGGGCTGTGGGGGAAGAAGGTCTATTTCGAAGAGTCAGTGGCGGTGCCATTGCTTATCTCCGGGCCGGGGATCAAGCTCGGGGCGCATAAATGGGAGGAACCCATCTCGTTGATGGATCTTTTTCCGACGACCTGTGCGCTGGCGGGCATTCCGATTCCGGCGGGTCTTGATGGCGTGGATCAAAGTGAAGCGTTGGCCTCCTTGGATCCGAAAGCGGTGGCGCAAGACTATGTCACCTCGTCGTTCTACTACTACGGTGTGCGCATCAATTTTAACCAAAGTTCAGATCAGGCGCCGATGCGGGCCATGCGATTGGTGCGGACGCGGGATTGGAAATTTGTGCAAGTAGAGCAGGGGACCGAACTGCTCTTCAACTTGAAGGACGACCCCACGGAGAACACCAATCTGGGGGATGACCCGGCTCAGGCTGACCGTGTGCAGATCATGCGGAGTAAGCTGGAGAAAGGTTTTTCCTGGGAGGAGGCGCATCGCCGATTGGAAGCTGATCGGCGACGCATTCCGGAATACCTCTCGGGAAAAAGACCGAGCATGCCCAATCAATACACGCTGCGTGACGGCCGGGTCTGCGATGCAGAAACTGGACTTTATGACGCGCGATGGCTGAGCATTCCGCCCGAGGCTACGGGCGGAATTATCCCGCAAATGGAGGGATGATTTTCCGACCATCGACAGAATGAATGTCCCGTAACGAGAGACTTTTAGTCCCCAACCCATTCGAATCTATTCCTGCTATGCGCCCGATCTATCCCTCATTATTACTCTTGTTCGTAGCGGTCAACTTCACCCAAGGGGCGCTGACGGAGACCCGGGCCGAAAGGCCTAATATTTTATTGATCATTGCGGACGATCTCGGCTTCTCGGACATCGGCTCCTATGGCGGTGAAATCGAAACGCCGAACCTTGATCGATTGGCGCAGCAAGGGACGCGGTTCACTCAATTTTATAACAACGCGGTCTGTGTGACGACACGGGCATCGGTTTATTCGGGGGCGTATCCGCAGCAGGGGCAGGGTTTCGAGGGCATGCTGCGTCCGAATATGGTCACCCTGGGGGAAGCCATGCAGGGGGCAGGGTATGAGACCAGTTTGATTGGGAAATGGCATCTGGGCAGCACGGCGCCACAGCGGCCGATTGATCGTGGATTTGAAGATTACTATGGGGTGCTCAGCGGAGCCTGTAACTTTTTTGATCCGAGTATTCCGGATCCACTGTTCTACGGAAACAATGGTGCGAACCGTCCTTTTGCGCATAACGACACGTTGGTGACGGAGTTTCCCGACGACTTTTACACGACCGATGCCTTTTCGGCGCATGCGGTGGAGCGAATTCAGCACGCGCAGAGGTCTGGGACCCCGTTTTTCATTAATCTGTGCTACACCGCACCTCACTTCCCGCTGCAGGCTCCGGCCGAGGATATTGCCCGCTACCGGGGCAAGTATCACGAAGGTTATCGCGCACTCCGAGAACGTCGTTACGCGCGACAAATTGAATTGGGCATCGTGAATCCGGCGGTGACTCCGCTGGAGGACGCCGATGACAAAACCAGCGATTTCCGCTACGATTATGCCGTTCCTCGGTGGGAGGATTTGGACGACGCCACTCGGGCGCGCGAGGAGCGGCGAATGGAAGTTTATGCGGCCATGGTGGACCGGATGGATCAGGGAATTGGCCGGGTGCTGACGGCGCTCGAAGAGAGCGGACAAATGGACAATACGCTGGTGATATTCATCTCTGATAACGGAGGCTGTGCCAGCCTGCCCACGGTAGACAAAATGGCCGAGTATGACGCCTTTAATCGGGACGTCCCAATCGGAGAAAAAGACGGTTATGAGTTCGTGGGACCGTCTTGGGGGTGGGCGCAAAACACGCCTTTCCGGCGCTACAAAGGTTGGAACTATGAAGGTGGATTCTGCACCCCGATGATTGTGCGGTGGCCGGGGCGAGTGGCTCCGGGTGAGCTCACCCATGAAGTCGGCCATGTCGTGGACTTTATGCCGACGTTTTTGGAACTGGCGGGAATCAGTTATGCCGAGGCGGCGGGTTCGCGCGAGGTGCTGCCTCTGGTGGGTCGCAGTCTGCTTCCGGTCTTCGAGGGCGGTCCGGTTCGGCCGCGAGGCGAGATGCTTTGTTGGGCGTTGATGGGCAATCGCGCGGTGCGCGATGGCGATTGGAAAATGGTCTGGGGCGCGAGCGATCAGCGGTGGGAACTTTACGATCTTGTTGCTGATCGCTCTGAATCGACTGACCTAGCCTCCACCCAACCTGCGCGCGTGAGGCGAATGGCCACCGCGTGGAATCTGTGGGCAATTCAAACGGAAGTTCAGGATCTTTAGGACGCTGTTTGAATTCCGCAGTGAGGATTCTAGAAAGGATCGGAAATGTAGGAGCGGTTTTATACTGCGATGGTTTCGAGGTCCATCAGCCTGAAATCGGGGTGTGAAACCCCTCCTACATTCAACCTCAATTTGGCCTTCACGCCTTGATTTAATTCGTCAAGTCCACGGTCACGAAACGTGGTTTATCGGATCAGTTTGTTTCGGCATCAGGGTCTTCCGGGGCCGACATCCGTGGGGAAGGGGAGGGAGGCGTGTAGTCATAGCCGAGGGTCCGAAAAAATTCCTGCGCGAAGGCGCGGTGTCCCGCTCCGTTGGGGTGAATGGATTCGCCTAACCATTCGCGGAGCAGCGGTAAAGTCGGCCGCTCCTGATGCCATCGACTCCAGTGGTCGATGAGGATGGTGGCGGTCGATTGGGCGACTTGCGTAATGATTTGGTTGTAGGCTGCCAAATCATACCGGGAAACGCTGCCGGGATTCTCTTTATCGACCGAGTTGGTGGAATGGAGCATGGGGATCGCGCCAGTGGCGCGGACGCGTCGCACCATCTCGCGCAGGTTGATTTCAAACGGTTTGCGTCCGTCGGGCCCGGCAACGGCGTCGTTCATGCCAATCATGATCGAAACGACGTTTGGATTTAAGCGGCTCACGCGCCAGTCGAAGTCGGCGAGCAGTCCGCCGGTGCGTTCTCCAGAAATGCCGGTGTTGATCACAAAATCTCGCCGCCGCCCCAGGGGCCAGCGGATGTGCTCTTGAATTAATTCCGGGTAGGATCGCTCCAGGCCCAGCCACTTGGCCCCATGGGTGATGGAGTCGCCCGTGATGACCCAAATCATGGGCGTCTCAACGTCGGCAATTTTTGCCCGAAGGAGTTCGAGATCGCCAGACCAAGGAGTGGGAGCGTCCACGGCGGATGTGGAGTTGACCGTAGTCGTCATCAAAAGAACCGCCGCGACGAGGATGTGAATTCGTTGAAATAACCCAAGGTTTAGCGATCTTGGTGCATCGGAGCGGGCGCGACTCACTTGGAATTGAGCACTTGGTCGAGATTGGCGCGCCAGGTGGGCAGTGCGCCCATGACGGCACCGAAATCACTGCCGTGCGCGATGAGTTGGCCGCCTTTGCTCACGATGCGTTGGATCTGTTCGACGTTTCCGGCGGGGCGGCCCCAAGCGATGCGGTGCTTTGCGGCGGCGGCCGAGACGGCGTCTTCGGCGGCGGTCATCTTCGGGTCATCCCAATCCATCGGGCATCCCAAGCGGAGGGAAATATCGCCGGGCCCGAGAAAGAGGCCATCGACGCCGGGCGTGCCGGCTATGGCATCGACATTGGAGAGGGCGAGGGGAGATTCGATCTGCAGAATGAGGAGCGTTTCGGCGTTGGCATCTTTCGGGTAATTCGCCGTGCCGTTGAGATAGAAATTATTGTCGAGGCTCGCTCCATCTAGACCGCGTTGGCCGAGGGGAGGGAATTTGACCGCAGCCGCGAGGGCGGCGGCATCTTCCGCTGTATCGACAAGGGGGATCATGAGGGCAGTCGCGCCGTCCTCCAGGAGGTGGTAGAGGTCGTTGGGATTGCGGGACCCGGTGCGAATCAGACAATCGATATTCGCCAAGTGGTGCAGGGAGATCATGCGCTGGAGTTCGCGGCGATCCCAAGTGTTGTGCTCGGCGTCGAGCCAGATGGCATCGAAGCCCGCTTGGGCGGCATGGGCCGGTAACATCGCGGTCGGATAATACATGCAAAGGATGCGGGCGGCCTCTTGTTGGCGGAGGCGGGATCGAAGGAGTGAGGTGCGCATGGTAGCTCTAGTTGAGGGTAGGATTAAGAGGATAAATCACAGAGTGATTCATGGCGTAATATGGGGAGGATTGAGGTGACCTCTAGAATGGGCTTCCGGTCAAACAATGTGACCAATCGAGGAGGGTTGAGCGCGGTGATGGTCTCGTGCTCGATGGAGACGATTTCCTGAGTATCCAGATTTACCTCCGGCCCTCGGATATACACCTAACCCTTTGCGTTTGTTTTATGTCGTCCATTGATGTCCCCGCATCCTCGTTCTGTGAGGCTGTTGCCCTGAATCGATTCTGCCGGGACTTGTTGACGGCACTTGGCACCCCGGAGGGCCACGCTGAGATCGTGGCCAATTCATTAGTGGAGGCCAATCTTCGGGGCGTGGATTCGCACGGCGTGCAAATGCTGGTGACCTACATTCAACAAATTCGAGCGGGAGGGGTCGCAGTGGAGGCAAATGGACATGTGGAAAGCGAGGACGGGGTTTGCCTGCGCTATAATGGCGATAACGGATTGGGGCAAGTGGTGGCGGATCGCTGCACGGACCATTCGATTCGGATTGCGAAAGCGTTGGGGGTATCGGTCGTGGTGGCGAATCACTCGAATCACTTTGGGACTGGGGCCGGGTGGGGGCAGAAACTTGCTCGGGCGGGACTGATCGGGATTGTGATGAGTAATGCCTGTCCGGCGGTGGCACCCTGGCAGGGAAAGACTGCCATATTTGGCACCAATCCCTTTTGCGTGGCGGTGCCGGGAAACGGGAGAAAATCGCACTGGGTGCTCGACATGGCGACCACGACGGTGGCGTTGGGGAAACTGATCAATGCCGTGCATCGGGGAGAGAAAACAATTCCATTGGCCTGGGGATTCTTGGATTCCTCGGGAAATCCCACCACTGATCCGCTCGAAGCACAGAAGGGGAATCCCACGCCGATCGGCGGCCACAAAGGCACCGGACTGGCGATGATGGTTGAAATTCTCTGTGCCGGATTGAGCGGCGGCGAGATGACCACGCAGTTGCCGACCTTTCGCACGGGGAGGGATCCGATAGGCGTCAGTCACACCTTTATCGCGCTTGATCCGACGCGGTTTCTGCCGGCGGGGGAGTTTGAGACGCGGATGGATACCCTGGGCGCACTGGTCAGAGCGTCGGAACCGGCCACGGGCTATGATGAAGTATTGCTGGCAGGAGAACCGGAATGGCGGAACAAGCAGAGCCGTCAGCGCGACGGCATTCCGTTGCCGGCCCAACTTTGGACTCAACTCACCACGATCGCTGACGAACTTGCGATCATTCCGCCTTCTCTCGAAACACGATCAACCCCGTTATCCGCATGAGCAAACTACGATTTGGAATTCTAGGATCAGGATTTATGGGGCGCACCCATTCCGAAGCCATTCACCGTTTACCCAATGCTGAATTGGTGGCCGTTTCCGGCGGCACGCGCGCGGAAGGATTAGCCCAAAGTTATGGCATGGCCTACGAGCCGGACGAACAGATTTTGCTCGGGCGGTCGGATATCGATGCGATTGTGGTGACCACGCCGCACCATCGTCATGTGGATCAAACGCTGACGGCGTGCGCTCAAGGCAAACATGTTTTGATCGAAAAACCGTTGGCGACGACGGTAGAGGATTGTGATCGCATGATCGCCGCGGCTCAGCAGCACCAACGAAAATTGGGGGTGGGGTATCAACAGCGGTTCCGCACCAACAACATGAAGGCGTGCGAGCTGATTCGAGCCGGGGTGATTGGCCAAGTGCAGACCGTGCAGGTCTCGATGCCGATGTTTTCGAACGTCATTAAATCGGGCGGATTTGGCGGAAACTGGGCGTGGTGGAATGATCCGGCCAGTGTCGGGCATCTGCTCAACAGCGCGCCCCATGCGGTCGATTTGTTGCGATGGTTTACCGGCGCTGAATTGGTGACGGTCTCGGCGTTTAGCCGCACTTTTTTGCCAGGTATCACCGTAGAGGATACGACGATGGCGTTGATGGAATTTTCCAATGGCACACTCTGCTCATTATTTTCCAGTCGGGCTCTGCCGGCCGAGTCATTTCCCGGCGAAGGTTTTCGTTTCCGGATCATGGGGGACAAGGGACTGCTTGATCTGGATCCGACGGATGTGTTGAAGCTGTCGAATGAGGATGGCTGGAATGTGGTTTCGACTCAGCCGCCCATCAACTTTGAGGATTCCAATATGGCTTTCGGTGATGTGCGGATGAAATCCTATTGTGACCAAATGGCGGCGTTCATTGATCTCATTGAAGGTCGACCAAGCAACGTCGGCCAAAGTCTCGACGGACGAGCGGGCGTGGAGGCATGTGTCTCGATGCTGCAATCTTCTGCGGAAAAACGCTGGGTCTTTCCTGACCAAGGGAAGTAAAAGATTCTTGGAGCCAAACCAACGCCTGCGAGCAGGCTCCTACCGGCAGATCCAATCCGAATGAAAAAACGAATTATTGTCATCGGCGGCGGTATCGTCGGGTTGGCAGTGGCGCGGGAACTATTGGAGAAGAATCCGGGTGCCTCGGTCACCCTCACCGAAAAAGAGGCGAGTTTGGGGCGTCATCAAAGTTCGCATAACAGCGGCGTGTTGCACTCCGGTCTGCACTATCAGCCGGGTTCGTTGAAGGCGCGTTTGGCAGTGGCGGGAATTCGGATGATGACAGAGTTTTGCGAAGAGCAGGGGATTGCGCACGAGATCTGCGGCAAAGTGGTCGTCGCCACGGCGGAATCGGAAATACCAGCGCTGGACGTGCTGGAGGATCGCGGTCGCCGGAATGGGCTGCGCGATTTGCGGCGATTGAATCCCGCGGAACTGCGGGAAATTGAACCGGCCGCGACCGGGGTTGCCGCGTTGCAAGTCCCGGAGGAAGGTATCGTCGACTATCCGGCGGTGTGTGCCGCCCTAGGACGAGTAATCGAGGCGCGCGGGGGCGTGGTGCGTTTGAACAGTCGGGTCATCGGACTGAAACAGCACGGGGAGGAGTGGCGATGCGAGACCAGTGATGGGACCGTGACGGCCGACTATTTGATCAACTGTGCGGGATTGTTTTCAGACCGGGTGGCGCAATTGGCGGGCGTGGATAGGACGGTCAGAATCGTGCCGTTTCGAGGCGAATATTTCCTGCTTAAGGAGTCGGCTCAATCGCTGGTACGTAATCTTATATATCCGGTGCCGGATGCGCGGTTTCCGTTTCTTGGGCGGCACTTCACGCGGATGATTGAGGGCGGAGTGGAGGCGGGACCCAATGCGGTGTTGGCGTTGAGTCGCGAAGGGTATTCGTGGCGGAATATTTCGTGGCGGGACACGGCAGATGCCATGGGTTTCCCGGGGCTGTGGCGTTTCTTTAAAAACTATCCGGCGCTATGCGGAGAAGAGATTGCGCAATCTCTGAGTCGTCGACTGGCCTGTCGGGCGCTGCAGAAAATGGTGCCGGATTTGCGGCCGGAGGATTTGTTGCCCGGTGGTTCGGGGGTGCGTGCACAAGCCATGCATCGGGATGGCACCTTGATTCAGGACTTTTGGATCGAAGAACGACCGCAGGCGCTGCACATCTTGAACGCACCGAGTCCGGCCGCGACGGCTTCGTTGGCGATTGCTCGGCATGTGGTCAGTCTTGGGCCATTTGCGGGGGTGAAGTCGTAGTGCTCGATCGCGCCATCGACCGAGGGTAGTGCGGGCAGCGGCTGTCGGTCGTAAAGGGCGACCCACGTTTTCAGTGATTCAACAGTGGGTCGGGCTTTACGCCCGACAGCGTCTGAAAAGGAGGAAGGCCCGACAGCGAAGGCAGGGACGACTCAGCCAATTTTGACGAATACTTTGGAGAGGGCTGATTCCGCGGCGGCCTCGATCACACGGGCGGTGCGGAAGGCGTCTGCCAAGGTGGTGGGAGGATCAGAGGCTCCTTGGGTGGCAGCGATGAATTGGCGAAAGAACCCTTCGCCGTAGGATCCGCCGTAGGAGTTGGACGCGGGGAGGTCGAACACGGTTTCGCGATGGGGTGAACCGTCGCTTTCAGACGGGCTTTCAATCTGGAGACGGGGATCCAGATCAGGCCAGACCACGCGACCGTTCCGGGCGTTGAACCCCAGGTAGGAATCGTAGCCTTTTTGATTCACGTAGCCCGTGCCGTGATGGGCGAGAGTGTAGCCGGCGTGAAAGGAACCGAGGGCACCGGAACGAAATTTGAGCGACAACACCGCAGTGTCTTCGACGTCGATCATTTCACCGGAACGGATGGCCGTCATCGCGGCGACTTCAACGATGGGATCGTCGGTCACGTATTGCATGAGATCGAGGCAGTGACAACCGAGCCAGAGGAGAATGCCCCCACCGGCTTGATCTTCGCGGAAGAGCCACGACTCGGGCTGCCGGAATTTCACCTGGGTCGTAAGAAAACGCCCCTCGATGGAGAACAAGGGGCCCAGAGCGTTGGGGTGCAGGAGTTGGCGGGCGGCGACCATGCAAGGGTGGGCGCGTCGAGGGTAGAGGACACTGGCGACGACGCCGGCCTCGCGGGCGGCGTCCTGCAAGGCGTTGATTTGCGTGCTGTCGAAGCCGACGGGTTTTTCCGCGAGCAAGTGTTTTCCGGCTTGGATCACTTTCAGACAAATTTCGGCAGAGAGATCGTGCCGCGCGCAGACGATGGCAAACGTGAGTTCGGAATCGTCGAGAATATCGTCAAGATCGTGCGTGAGGGCGGTGGTCTTGGGTCGGCGAGAGAAGGGGGTCTCAGCGACCACCGCGGGATCGGCGTCCCACAAACTGATGGCGGTGATCTCGGGAAGGTTGGCCAACGTGGTGAACAGAATGTCCGAATGCGGATGAGTGAGGCCAAGTAGAGCGGCTTTCATGTTTGAGCGGGAAGGAGAGGCGGGGACGCGAGACACGCTGGCCTGAGGAAAGGCGGCTGGAATTCAGCGGACTAGAAGAGGTCCGTTAGGGCGAGCGAATTGAGGGTTGTTGGCTAGGGTGTTGTCGCGGTCAAACAATGTGACCAATTGCCGAGGATTGAAGCCTCACTTCAGAAATGCGCTGATGCGCTGTCGGTATTTTGGTCAGTCATGAACTTTAGCCCCTGAACCTGTTTGTATCACTCCTCGGACAAAAATCGTATGCGAAATCAAAGTAAGGAGTTGTGCCTTTCATGAAGGAATCGAGTTTAAGTGACGGCTGGCGTCAACTTCCGGACTATCCGGGCAAACTGGGGGTCGCCGGCGTGCTGGCGGGGACTCACGACGATGTTTTGATCGCGGCGGGAGGGGCCAATTTCCCCGATGCTCCGCCGTGGGAGGCGGGGGTAAAAAAATTCTACGATGAGATTCACGGGTGGAAACTGATGGAGGAATCATGGCAATCGGCGGGACGTTTGCCCGCGCCGCGAGGTTACGCGGCGGTGGTTTCTTTGCCCGAGGGGGTGCTCGTGCTGGGCGGCGAGACGGATAAGGTGATTTACGCGGACTCGTTCTGGTTGCGATGGGAAGGCGGGCAAGTCGTCACCTCGCCAGGCCCCGCGTTACCGGTGGCCATGAGTAGTCCGGTGGCGGTCGTGGCGGGGGATTACATTTATCTGGCTCCGGGTTACGGAGAAGGGAATCCACGCACTGTCCTCGCGGGGTTTTGGCGCTGGAATTTGCGCGATCGCGCGGCGGGGTGGCAAGAATTGCCGGTCTGGCCGGGGCCTTCTCGCGGGCAAGCCGTGATGGCGGCGGTGGCGGAGGATGTTTTTTTATGTAGTGGGATTGGACTCGTAGCCGACCTCGACGGCAGCTGCACTACCACGTATTTGGTTGATGGATATCGCTTCTCTCCGGTGACGGGATGGAAGCGGCTGCCTGACCTCCCCCGATCTGCCATTGCCGCTCCGACTCCGGCGCCCGTATCGGAGCATCCGACTCGCGTTTATGTGCTCGGCGGGGTGGATGGCCGACTGGTGGGAAAACTACCGCGGACAACCCGAGTGCCCGGCGATATCCTCTACTTTGATCTCGAAACGGAAACATGGTGCCCGGGTGATGGACCTTGGCCCTGCCCCGTGGTCACCACGCCGGCGGTGCGCATGGACGGTCGCTGGATCTTTGTTTCGGGTGAAATCAGTGCCGGGGTGCGCACCCCGCACGTTTGGTCCTGGGGATTGGAAAGTCGCCCCGTCGAGTCAACCACGTCCGCATCACTTTAATCTGCTTAGCCTTCAGCCCACCCCTGCATGACTTTAATTGATAGTATTATAATTTTTATTTATCTAGCCGGCATCGTGGCGGTGGGGGTGATTTATCGAGGGAGGCAAGACGATATTAACGACTACTTCACCGCCCAATCGGGATTCTCGGGCTTCGGCGGTACGGTGCTGGTGGGATTGAGTCTGGGCGCGACGATGTTCAGTGCGCTGAGTTTTGTGGCGTATCCAAGTATTGTTTACACTTATGGGATTACGACGTTGACCGGATTGTTTACCTTTCCGTTCGCGTATCTGGTGCTGCGATTTTGGTTTTTGCCGCGCTACCTCGCGCGACCGCAAGTCAGCCCCTATGACATTATTGAGCGTCGGTTTGGCGTGCCCACCCGGTTGGTGGCATCCGGCATGTTTGTGCTGCTGCGATTGTGTTGGATGGCCGCGTTGATCTACGCGCCGGTCATTGTGGTGATGGCGAGTTGCAACCTAGGCGATCACTGGTTTTGGCCCTTGGTGCTGTTGATTGGTTTGTTGAGCACAATCTACACCGTGGTGGGCGGAATTCGCGGGGTGATCATCACGGATGCGATCCAGCTACTTTTGATCATGGCGGTGCTGTTGGGCACGATTTGCTATGTGTTGTTCAAAGTTCCGTTGTCCTTGGAAGAAGTGGTCGATCACCTTCGGTATGAGACGAACCTCTTGGATTTGAATTGGTCATTGGATCCGACGATCACGATGACGGTTTGGGCCATGGCGATCGGCGGGTTGATGCAGAACATGAGCTCCTTCACGGCGGATCAGATGTCGTTGCAGCGCTACTTGACCGCGGGGGGGGTGAAGTCAGCCGCCAGTGCGTTTGGCATGAGCATGGCATCGATAGTGTTGGTGTTGGTCATGCTGGCCGCCGTGGGTCTGACCGTGGGCACCTGGTATGATCTTCATCCCGATCCGCTGCTGCCGACCGACGCAGACAAGGTGTTTCCTTATTTCGTGGCCACGCAGTTGCCGGTGGGTTTCATGGGCATCGTGATCGCGGCCATTTTGGCGGCGACCATGAGCAGTATCACGAGTGGCATCAATTCCCTCTCAGGTTCGTTGTTGAGCGACTTTGTTCCTTTAGCTGAGCGCGTGGAGCCAAAGCGACTGCTCAACTACGCGAGACTGACCTGTGCCGGCATTGGGTTGATGGCGACGATCGCGGCCGGATTTGTGCAAGGCATGGGTTCCCTTTTTGATATCATGAATGCGTTCTATGGAATCTTTCTGGGTCCTTTGTTGGGCTGTATGTTCTGCACCGTTTCCAAGATTAATGTGAAAGGGTCGGCATTGATTGCGGCAATGGGCGTGGGCAGTTTTTCCGGCTTTTCGGTCGCCTACTCCGATATATCTAATCTCTGGGTTTCGTGTGTCTCGGCGATGGTCACGGTGGGGCTCGCTTGGGTCGTCACGTTGATTCTGCCGGAGACTCAAACTACTGTTTCGCGTGAATGATATGAATCTGAAAATTGGTGACGATCGCGCGTGGGTTCGGCGGACGAACCGCGGGTTGGGGTGTCGGCTGCTCTCTGGCCTGAGCCTTTGGTTTGGCTTGGTCGGCGGTTTGGGGGCTCAGCCGGACCGCCCGAATATTGTTTTCATTCTCGCGGATGATCTGGGTTACGGAGACTTGCAATGTTATGGTCATCCTCGGATCAAGTCGCCGCATTTGGACCGATTGGCGAGGCAAGGGACCCGTTTCGCGCAGTTTTACATGAGTCATTCGGTGTGCTCGCCATCGCGCACGACTTTGATGACGGGGCAGTATCCGTCGCGCTGGAATGTCTATGCGCATTTCGCCTGGCTGCGTTCTAATGCCCAACGGGGGATGCCGGACTGGTTGCCGTTGGAGGCACCGTCATTGCCGCGAGCGCTGCAGCACGCGGGTTACCGCACCGCGATGTTTGGCAAGTGGCATTTGGGCGGAGGCAGTGGTCGGCATTTTGGCGGGAAGGCGATTAACAGCGGCGACGCACCATTGGTTAGCGACTATGGGTTTGATGACACGCGGGTGATGGCTGGAAACGGTCCGACTTGGCTCGGGCGTGAGTTGCGCGATGAAGCGCACGAGGTCTACCCGTATGCGGATGACGAGTTCATCACGTGGTCGAGTGAGCTTATCGTGGATGAATCATTGCGGTTTCTCGATGAACATTCCCGTCACCACGGGGAGGCGCCATTCATGTTGAATCTCTGGTTTCATGATCCCCATGTTCCGTTGAAACCGACAGAAGAAATGCGAGCCGCTTATGCGGATATTGAAGACCGGGGAGCGCAGAGTTATTATGCCGTCGTTTCGCACATGGATCGACAAATCGGGCGTTTGTTGGCGCGTCTGGATGAGTTGGGATTAAGCAAAAATACTTTGGTGATTTTTTCGAGTGACAATGGCACGCCCGCTCGGTCCGGCAGTCAGTCGAGTGGCAAGATCGCTCCGGGGGTTTCTTTGGACACGGATACGGCGGGCAGCAACGGGGAGTTGCGCGGTTGGAAGTGGCATCTTTACGAAGGGGGCATTCGGGTGCCGATGATCGTGCGTTGGCCCGGTCATATTCCGGCGAACCGAGTGGACACCCAATCGGTTATTCATGCGGCGGATTTCGCTCCGACTCTGGCTAGATTGGCGAGGGCGAAAATGCCGATCGGTTTTGAACCCGATGGGCTCGATGTGAGGCGGGCCTTGGAAGGGAAATCGTTTAGCCGCGGGCAACCCGTGTTTTGGCAGAATCCGACCGCCAAACGAAGAGGCCCCTCGTTGGCGGTGCGGGTTGATCATTGGAAACTCTTGATGGAATACGACGGCACGGACGTGCAGCTCTTTGATTTAAATAAGGATGTGGCAGAGTCGCATAATGTTGCGTCTGAGCATCCTGAATTGGCCGATCAATTGAGAGCCCAATTGAGTGACTGGTATCGATCTTTGCCGCCCCTGATTGACCGGGTTTATGTGGAATCGCCCTAATTCGTCACGTCGGTGAAAACGGAAATTTTCGAGATGAGTTGGCGGGCGAACGGCAGGGTAATTATTCAGATAGAATCGAAAATGTAGGAGCGGTTTTATACCGCGAAGGTTCGGGTGCCGATCAGTCTGAAGTTGGGGTGTAAACCCCGTCCTACATTCAACCTCAATTCGGCGTTTAGCCTTCATCCTTCGAGGCAAACCTAGTCAGACCCATTTTACCTGACCGGTGAAAAATCCTCCGGTGGTTTTTCGAGGACTGAAAGGGAAATGTGGATATGGCCTGGTGAGGCAGGAGCGGACGGCCCAGCGATCCGTCTCGACCTTTTCTAAACTGCTACGAATTGAACGAAGATCAAGCGGGGGGAGGGGAGCTCTCGCTCGCGGCCAGGGGGGGGGCCGGTTTTCAGTGACTTGACCGTTTGGGCGAGGGATTGCCCCAGAACGCTACTGACCGTTCCGACCCAGAGGAAGGTGTAGCCCTTGGCTAGAAGTTGGGTCGTGTTGGTGCCGGCCCAAACCTTTTTGCCAACCGGATCTGCGGCGCTCTTCGTGATGTTCAGAACGGACTGGAACGCGGGGGCATCGGGGGTCCAGCAGCAGCCGATATCGGCGGACAGATCATACGGTCCAAGTCCGAGCGCCGTGACGAGAGGGTGGGCCACAATCGCATCCACGTTAGTTACGCCAGCTTGCGATTCGATTTGCGGAATGACGACAAAATGGTCCTCGAAATCACTCTTCCAGGTTTTTTAGTGCACGTCGCGCATCCAATAGTTGCCCATGCCTCCGGGGCGGCGGTTGCCGCGCGGAGGCATCTGGATCGCCGCTTCCACCTGATCCAATTCCTGCGTCGTGGCGACATTGGGTAACAGGATGCCGCACGGGCCAAGGTCGATGAGGCGTCTGATTATCGATGTCTCGCTGGAAATGGCTCGGACGAGGACCGGAAATTGAGTGAGTCGGCCGATTTGGCAAAGATGAGCCACTAATTCGTCAGAGAAACTACCGTGTTCGCGATCGATGATCAGGTAGTCGAGCCCGGCGTGTTGGCAGATTTCCACCAAGTGTGGCCAGGCGTGATCGGTAGCCATCATGCCGATCACGGGTTCATCGGAGGCGAGACGTGTTTTAAGGATTTTCCCGGGAAGAAGCATGCGATTGGTTGGATTGGAATGCTGAGATTGAGCAGGCGGAGGCTTCGGCCGAGGAACTCACTCAATGTGATCTGGGGCCCTCGGTCGAAACCTGCCAATGGGTAAGGGGATGTGACCTGTTTTGGATCAGGTGGGGAGGGGGCAGTAGCGGGTCGCCGAGACGGTGAGTCAGCGAGACCATGCTTTCGGCATTTGCCTCAAACGCGGCTACGGGAAATTGACGAGTGGGTCGCCGCGTTTGAGCGGAGAGAGTCGGCCAGTAAAGCCCGGTCCACTTGAGTATTCGGAACTGATTTGTGGGGCGCGCTTTATGCCCGACAGAGGCGGCGGTTAACGCGCCGCACCCTCGAGTTGCACCGGGTTGCTCAACGTGCCGATGCCTTCGATTTCGATGTCGACTTGATCGCCTGGGCGTAGCCAGCGAGGGTCGGGTTTGGTGGCCATACCTACGCCTTGAGGCGTGCCGGTGAGGATGACCGTGCCAGGGACCAAGGTGGTGCTGCCGCTGAGGTAGGAAATAATGGAGGGAACATCGAAAATCATGTCGCTAGTGTTGGAGTCCTGCACCCGTTCACCATTGAGCAGCGTGGAAATGCGTAATGCGTTGGGATTGGGAATATCTTCCGGCGTGACCAGCACCGGGCCAAGCGGCGCGAACGTATCGAAAAACTTGCCCCGGCACCATTGACCGCCACCGAGTTTGATCTGGTGGTCGCGAGCAGAAACGTCGTTGGCGCAGGTGTAGCCGAGCACGTAATCGAGCGCATCTTCTCGACTCACGTTCTTGCAGGGCTTGCCGATCACCACGGCGAGTTCGCATTCGTAGTCGACTTCATGGCTGGCGAGGTGAGTGGGGATTTCGATCGGGTCGTCGGGATGGTGCAGGGTGTTCACTCCCTTGACAAAGAGGATGGGGCGCTCGGGCTCCTTCATGCCGGCCTCGGCGGCGTGTTGGCGGTAATTCAGGCCGATGCAAAGGATTTGGGTGGCCTCAATGGGCGCGAGAATCTTTTGCGGAGCATCCTCGGTATCGGTCAGCTGCGGATTCTCAAACATGTCGCCCTTTAAGCGGAGAATGCGGCCGTCGTTCTGACGAGCGCCGAAACGAACGGTTTGAGTGGAATCAAGGTAGCGGAGTATTTTCATCGACGGAAACAATTAGGTCAGGTGGAAGAAAGCGTGAACTCGGACCATTCGGCAGGCCGGTGAAAGTCGGGAACGGGATGAGGGGATGTGCCTGAGATCACCGCGTGACCGTCGCTCCGATAGTGATATCGGCCAAATGACACGCGCCAACGCCCGTGCCGAGGGGTCGAGAAGGTGTTTCCTTCCGGTAAAGGGACAACGGCAAAGACTCTCCAACCGGAGGGATCCAGTGAGATTCGTGAGCGTAAGCGTGGTTGTGGATTGATAAACGGGGTGATGTCCCCGCTGCGATCCCATCTCTGGGGAAAGGCCAGCTGCAGAATATGTCCGTTGGGTGCGAGATGGTATTCGAAATAGCCGGGTTCACCCACGGCTTGGAGGAAGATTTCAAAAACGTCCCCTTGCTCCCAGAGTCGCGTATGATCGCGGGGCGCGGTATGTTCCCGCGATGGAGCTTTGAGATCGGCCCAGACCAATAAATCGTGGGAAAGAGCGGCGATTTTTACCTCGTCGGGCTGGAACCCCACTTCCGTTTGGGTCAGCCAGGGTTGAGCGAAGGTGAAGCCAGGGGCCTCGGTGGGGGGGCTTGGGCCACCGGGCTTGCGGCGAGAGCGCGTTCCCACTGAGCTGCCCACAGATCGTAGGGGCAGTGAGAGGCGGAGGCGTGGCGGCAGGAAGGGAAGGCATAGCGGGAGTCGGACGGGGGGGATTACTGAGTTTTGCCGCGGGCATCGATCGGCCACTGGGCCGAGACTCGGTCGTGGGCGTCGAGCACGCAGACGTCGTTGGCGAGATTGATTACGGTGCAGACGTGGGCGGGGACGAAACGCAAGCGGTCACCAATCCGCAGTTGGTGGACATCCGCGCCGCGCACATAACCGTGCTCTTCGTTTGCCGCCCTGACGGAAAGGTCGCGTCCGTCGGCGGCGAGCGCACGGACCCCTTTGGCGGTCTGATCGGAAGAAAATGTTTTGGAGCCGGCGTCAATCAGGGCGAGATCATCTGTCGGGCGATCTACCACGGTGGCGAGGACGTGCAACGCGACGTCGGCGAAAGGCATGATGCCAGTGGTGGTCGAGAGTCATGGTCTCCAAAGACATACGCACCCGGGCGGACCGCCTGAACGCGACCGTGGGAAGTCTCCGCTACGGCCCGGGCGGTGACACTGCAACCCGGCCACACGGGCAGGCCGGGGTCAATGGCGTCCCGAATGGTGCAAATGGAGTCGAGCATTGAGGCGATGTCGGTCGTGTGATCGGCGGGATCTTTTCCGTAGAAAAATCCCTCATGAGTATAAAATCCCGCAAGATCTACGTGGGACGAATTGGTCAATCGCATCGCAATACGCTGCGCGGATTTGAGGTCACGGGCTCCTTCGCGATGGAGTCCGGTGTCGAGTGCCATCATGACCGGAAATTTACGGCCGGTTTGGGCCACGAGAGCGATCAGGGCCTCAGCGTGAGCTTCGCTGGTGACGGCCAGCCGCAGCTCATCAAGTTGCTCGGCGAGGGCATTGATCCGGTCAACCTGTCGGGGATCGACGAGCGAATGAGCGATAAAGAGTTCGCGCACCCCACTGGGGAGCATGGCCTCCGCTTCGCCGAGTTTGGCACAGGTCAGACCCCGGGCGCCGAGCTCCAGTTGGCGACGGGCGATGGGCACCAACTTGTGGGTTTTGATGTGCGGTCGTAGTTCGACCCCATGGGTATCACAGACGGACTGCATGTTCTGCAGATTGGCCTCCAGCTTATCCTCCCGGAGAAGGACGCTGGGCGTGGCGAGGTTGTCGAGGCCCGTCATAATTTGAGATTGCCGATCTGGCTAATGCTCATGCCGCCGTTGGTGGTGATGACCGGGCCCGTTACGTATCCGGACGATGGTGACGGCAAGAATGTAACGGCGCCGGCACAGTCCTCGGCCGTGCCGATTCGGTTGAGCAACGTGCGCTGCTCGTAGAGTTCACGCCGGGCGGGTTGGGCGTCGAGCCAGCAGGCGGTGAGAGGCGTGCGAATCATGCCCGGAGCGATACCGTTTACCCGCAAGCCGTGAGGAGCGAGCGTGCGCGTCATCATGACAAGAGCCCCTTTGGAGGTGTCACCGGCGCTGGAATCGAGCTCGGCTTGGGAACCATTGATCGAGGCGGTGATCACCACGGCGCCGCTTCGTTGGCGGGCGACCATTTCCGGGGCGAAGGCCTGCACGGTGAAGTAGGTACTGCGAACATTGAGGTTTTGGGGGCGATCCCAGGCCTCCACGTTCATGTCGAGGAAGGGCAGGTCGAAGAAGCTGCCGGCGTTGCAGACGAGCAGGTCGAGATCGGGTTGGGCGTCGAAGTCCGCGGCAATGAGGTCGGCGGGAGTGGCGGAGTCCAAGAGGTCGCCGGTGAGATAAGACTCAGACTCGGTGATATCAGGCGGGCGAGCAGTGTGGCCGTGAAAGACGACGTCGGCTTCTGATTCCGGCAGACCCCGGGCGGCACCCAGACCGATGCCTTGGGCAGATCCGGTGACAAGGAAGGCACTACCCGAGAGCGAGAGGGGTTTCATCTTTAAGTTGAAGAAGGTTCAGGAGATTATCGCAGGTCACGGCGCGATGCAGGGAGGGCGGAAGTGAACGCAGGCAGTCGGTTTCCGCAGCGTAGGAGCTGCGTAGAGAAAGCTTATGGTCGACGTAGCTTTGGAAAGTGGTGTCGGAACCCCAAATGAATTTGGTGGGGTAGGCTTCGGCCAAGGCGACGAGGGCGGCAGCGGGGTCGTCGTAGTTGGCCTCGAATCTACGATCGACCGGCGTGACGTTGGCAAAGTTCTGGCGGGCGCATTCACAATGAATACGATGGGCGGAGCAGTCGAACCAGGTGTTGGGGAGCGCGGCGACCCGGTCCAAGCACTCCCGATCAAAGCGGCAGGAATGCGCGAGGCAGAAGCTCACCTCGGGAGTTGCCTCGGCCACTTGGAGAATACTGGTGGCTTGAGACCACATGTCCTGGGGGGGCGATGCTGGAATGGATGATGAAAGGGAGGTTGAATTCGGCCGCAAAATCGAGAAATCCGCGGCCGACGTTCAGCAACGCGGTGATGTCGGATTGGATGATGGTGGCTTGGATTTTCAAAACATAGAACGGGTAGCGGGCGTGCAGTTCGCGGAGTTTGGTCAACTGGGCCTCGGGTTCGCGCAGTGGGTCCATGATCGCAAAAGGAATGGTGGATTTACCGATGTCAGGATACAGATCGTAGATCTCCTGCAGCATACGCTCGTTTTCGAAGGCGTAGGGCACCGCTTCCAATCCACCGTAGACCAGCTCCTGACGGCGCATGGCGGAGATGTCGAAGGACAGATTCGAGATCATGGAAAGACGACCCAACGATCCACACCGCAGTGGCGCCCTGCAGTCACCAACGCTGGAAGATCCTGCGCGTAGGGATGGTAACCGTTGAGGTAGAAATACAGATCTGCGCCGAGGTGATGGTGGCAGTCGGTGATCATTAATAAGTTTTCATTACGGAATAAAAATTCCACATTGTGGAATATGATGTAAAGCAAAAACATGGGTATTGCAGTCTTAGATCGAGTATTTTCCATTCTTGAGGTATTGGCCCGCAGTGGCCGGGCCTTGAGTTTGGCGGAGCTGGCGGAGGAGAGTCCGGTTGCCGAAACCGACGGTGCATCGTATCCGGCGCAGTTTGCGTGATCTAGGCTCACTGGAAGCAAGTGGAGCGCGGGCGAGTTTTGGGTTGTCCGAGCGTCTAGCCCCGCTCCGGGCACATGGCCGCGACGTGGCCTTGATCACTAAAGTCCAGCCTTGGATGGAGGCGTGGAGGGGAGTTTTTGATGAAACGGTGAACCTTGGCGGATTGGAAGGTATCTCTGTGCATTACGGCATGTGGAAGAAACTAACCAGGCTTTGCGCTGGATCGTGAAACCTGGGGCGCGGGACCTTTTTCACACCACTGCGTTAGGGCGAGAGATTGTGGCCCATTTACCGGAGGCGCGGCAGTCCCGTCTGGTCACGAAGGTTTGTGCGACGATGCCTGCCCGGGGCAGGCAGGCGGTACGCCTTCGGCTCGAGCAGGAACTTGCGGCCACCCGTGCCCGGGGCTTTGCGTTGGAGGAAGAAGAGACGGTCGAAGGGATGGCTTGCATGGCCGTTTCCTTGGTCGCCCACGACGAGCCTCTCGTCGGCATCAGTGTGGCGGCACCCACTACCCGTTTTTCCGCGAAACGTCGGACTGCGCTGAGCGCAGCACTACGGCGTTTCAATGACCCTGTGCTCGCGCCCATCGTGGGAAACCCCGTTAACGCATCCCACTTATGGCCGATACTTTCACTCGATCTTCCAAACTTTTTGACCGGGCGCAGCTCAGTATTGCGGGAGGGGGCAACAGTGGCATCCGCAAGATGGAGCAACCGGTGCCGTTGTATTTTGTCCGAGGCGAAAGGGCCCGAGTTTGGGATGTCGATGGCAATGAATACATCGACTTTCAATTAGGGCAGGGCGCGTTGCTTTACGGTCATGCGCCAAGCAGCCTAGCCGATGCGTTGGCGGCGCAAGCGCGACTGGGATTGCATTGGGCGGCCCGATGCGAGTCGGAAATCGAAGTCTCCGAACGGATTAAACGAATGATGCCATCGGCGGAGTTGGTGCGCTTTAAAAACTCGGCGACGGAAGTCGTAATGGCTGCGATGCGCTTGGCGCGCACGCACACCGGGCGTTCACTCATTCTGCGATTCTAAGGCCACCACCATGGTTGGAGTAACGAAGGATTGGTGGGATTTGCCAATCCTCCCAGCACGTAGCATGACCCCGAATCGCCTGCTCGCACTCATCCCAGTAAGGGCATCATTCCCGAGGTCACGGATCACTTTGTCTTGGCTTGTTGGGGGGATGTGGAGCATCTTCGTCGACGCATGGCGGCCGACCAGGGGCAGGTCGCGGCGATCATTTTCGAACCGGCCATGTGCAATACGTGCTGCATCGAGCCGGTCGAAGGTTTTATGGCGACGATCCGCGAGCTGTGCGATCAGGAAGGCATGCTGATGATCGCGGACGAAACGATCACTTGGTTACGCTTCAGGGGAGGCGCAAGGGGACTATGATTTCCGCCCGGATCTCACGGTGCTGGCCAAGGCGATTGGCAGGGGGACGCCGTTTGCGGCACTAGCCGGCACCAGGGCGGCCATGGCCAAGATCATTTCCGGCGAAGCGATTCACGCGGGTACGCTCAATGCCAACCCGCTTTGCTTGGCGACGAGCAAGTGGTGTCTGGACCAGGGCATCAACGCGGGTGCTGACCACCCCGCAACGATCATCCGTCTCAGTCGCCGTTTGATGGACGGATTGCGGGCACTGGCGGATGAAAACGGAATTCCATTGCGGCCCCAAGGGCCGGGAATGGCGTTCCATACCGTTATGTTACGAGGAAGGACCGACCGCGACTATGTGACGCGGCAGGATGCGCCCCGTTGGGCTCACTTGCGACTGTGTCTGCAAGAGGAAGGCGTGCGGGGCGCGATCGAGCGCGGACTCTGGTGGATTAGCATGGTGCACCCGGACGGTGGTATTGGAGACGCTTTGGCTCGGGCGGCGGCGAAGGCGGGCGGCACCTTCGAGATATCGTCGACCCTGGCGGCCGCCCGGTAGCGCAGTTCGCCGCGATCTCGCAGTGGAGCGAAAACGCCGTAGAACCCTTCGTCGCGGATGGCGGCAAGCTTTCGGCTTCAGGGCCATCCGCAAACCAGCGTCGGTCTTGCCGCGGGGACCAAAGCGGGCCGAAGAGTAGCATCTCCCGGACGGTTGATGCCCCGATTGCTCAGACTGCACTCATACGATGCGCACCTTGACGACGACCTTGCGGACCTCGTCGGGGACGCCGTTCCAGGCGCAGGACGGGATGTGGGCATCAGCGGGGTAAAAGATCGCAAACTGGCCAGCCGTCACGGGCAAGGGAGCGCCGATATCAGAAAAGCGGTAGAGCGCGGCGTCTTTTTCGGGATCGAAAGACATGGTCTCTTCAGTCATGGAGGGAAGGGGAGACCACCATATGATTTCTCGACCGTGCTGGATGTATTGCACGTCGAGGTAGCGGCGGTGCACCTCGTATTGGCTTTCCGAGACGAGGCGGGTTCGGTGATGCTGGACGAGGGCGTAAACATCGTTACCGACGATGTCGTAGCGGCCGGGTTGGGCGTCGGCGGGTAGGTTTTTGAGGAACGCGAAGGCGGCTTCAAAATAGGGCGACAGCGGAAGGTAGCAGGCGGATTGTTCGAGGGAATCGAGGATCATGGTAGTGGAAGGCTGGGATTGAAGCGAAACGGGCAGGTCAGCTGGCGGCTTGGCGGCCGACCTCGTTGAGGAGTGGCTGGGCGGCGTGGTGAAGGCGGAGGTTTGCGGCGATGAGGTCGACCGTGATGGGCCAGAAGCCGGTGTGAACGCCGGACATGTGCGGGGTCATGATGAGGCCGGGGACGTCGAAAAAATCGTGGTCGGGCGGGACGGGTTCCTTTACAAAACAATCGACGGCCGCGCCGGCGATTTGGCCGGCGCGCAATGCGGCGGCGAGATCCTCGTCGCGCACGATGCCACTGCGCGTGATGCTAATGAGGCGGGCGGTTTTTTTCATGAGGGCGAACTGGGGGGCACCGATCATGCCCTGCGTTTCGCCGGTGCCGGGCACGGTGACGACGAGCAGATCACAGGCGGGGAGCATGGCGTCGAGTTCGTCAGGGGCGAACCAGGCGGAAGGAATGGTGCCGGCGGGATCGCCGGTGCCGGGCCAGCCGTTGAAGCCGGCGTGCCGGCGTTGGGATGGATCGCGCTTGAGGCAAAGCACGTTCATGCCGAGGGCGTGCAATTGGCGGGCTGACTCGCGCCCGACGGCGCCGTAGCCGACGATGCCGACGGTGAGAGCGCGGACCGTGTGGCAGGCGAGGGCGGTGCGGTTGGGCCAGATGCGAGTGGCCTTGAACTCGAGCTGTTCCGGCATGCGATGGACCATCATGAGCCACATGCAGGTGATGTATTGAGCGATAGATACACCGTGGGTGCCGCTGGCGTTGGTGATTTTGACTGGGTGGTCCCAGATGGGATGGCCGCGGAGCTGGTCATGGGCCGACTGACGGCATTGAACACGACCCCGTCGATGTGGCCGTGTTTTTCGATCAAACGGTCGCGCAGTGCGAAAAGGGAGGATTCGTCAGTGATGTCGACATTCTCGCCATAGAGAGCGAGATTCTCGTCTAAGGCAGATTGCAGCCGCGAGGCGAGCTTGCCCGGTTGGCGGGACGCCGCCACGACGTGGGCCCCGGTGCGCCCGAGGTCTAAGGCCAAGGCCTGCCCGAGCAGGCCACTGCCGCCGAATTGGACGATGGTTTTACCAGCGAGGGAAATGGGAAATCAGGCATAGGGAGAAGTCGAAGGGTCGGTTGGGACAGGCTTCGGTTGTTCGATCAACTTTAAGCGTTCTTTGATGTAGTTGCCTACTCCAACGACGTCAGCGCCGATCCCGATCAGACGGTAACCTTCCTTGACTAGGGTCGGTAGCGGGGCGATCAGACCGGCGGTCATGGCGAACTTGCCATGGCGAGTGGCCGCAGCCCCGACGCGTTCGCGGGCGGTGACGACTTCGGGATCATCGAGTTGTCCAGCTTTGCCGATGAGGTGGCTGAAATCACCGGGGCCGAAAAGCAGACCATCGAAGCCGGGCACGGCGGCGATTTCTTCGACGTTAGCCAAGGCCTCTGGGGATTCGATTTGCAGGACGACGATGCGCTCGCGGTTGCTGTGTTCTAGATACTCATCCATGGGCACGTGGCAATATTGACCATCGGCGTTGCCGCCGTCTAGGGCCCGCCGACCGAGCGGTTGAAAACGAGTCCAGGCCACGATTTGCCGAGCTTCGTCGGCGCTGGCGACGTGAGGAACGATGATGCCGGTGGCGTCGGACTCCAACGGCCGAATGTAGTCACTGTAACTACCACGGCCGACGCGCACCAAGGTATCAATATTGTGGATGCGAGCGGCGCGAATCTGGTTTTCCAGTCCGACCCAATCGTTCGGCACGTGTTCGGTGCACAGCCAGACGGCATCGACGCCGGAGAGGCCTGCGATCTCAATCACGCGAGGGTCGGAGAGATTAATCTTAAGGATGCTCGGAAGTTTTCCGGCGCGGAGTTGGCCGATGATACGGCTGGGACGAAGTTTCATGAGAAATTAAAGTGGGAGAGGGTTTCGGCCGGATCGACCCGGCGGCAGTCTTCGGAGCGACTGTGGAGGCCAGCGATGAGCAGGGCCATGAGTTCTGATGCTTTCAATAAAAGGGCAGGGCTCGGTGCCGGTTTGCACATAGTCTATGAACCCCGGAATTTGGCGGCGAAAGGCCGTATAGGTGTCCGCCAACTGGATATGTTTTTGACCCTTGGTCCCCACGGCATGTAGCGCACCAAAGGAGGCTCCGCCGTCGGCGATAATCGGGATAGTCACCTGCGCGCCGGAGCGGTGTTCCAGGTGGGCGACCTCCAAACCGGGACGGGACTCGAGGCGAATCGAGGCGAAACCGGGACAGGTGAGGCGATAGAGCGGTTCCAACGCATGGATACCATAGTTTTCCCACGCTCTGCGGGTAAGGCCGGAGAGCCACCGGAGTTCACCGATCGGCGTGAAATCGGCCGCCAGAGCATAGAGCTCCGGGGCGAAGCGCAGGCCGCTTGAAGAAATTAAACGCGCGCCCTCCTGTCGCCATTGCACGAAGGTGGTCAGGTCTTCGGTGGTGAGGGCGAGGGGTTTGTCGATGAAGACCGGCAGGCCGTCTCCGATAAACGGACGGGCGCGGGCGACATGGTCGAAACCATTGTCGGTGGCAATGAATACGGCTTCGACGGCTCCGATCGCATCGTTGGGCTTGGTGATGACGTGGTCGATGTTGGCAGCGGCGGCCACGAGGGGAGCCTCCTCGGGTTGATCGGTCCAGATATGGGTAACGCAGGCATCGGGGATACCGACACTACCGGAGGGTTGGGCGTCAAGATACTGCCCGATCACCGGGTAAGGACATTGCGCCATGAGGGCCGAGTCGAAGTCATTTATAATAGCCGACCACGAGTAGGGATGACCATTACCGGGCACCATGCCGAGCATGGCCAGACGAAGGGGTGAAGGGGAGGGCGGGTTCTCAGGCATGGAGATCGGCGAGATGGACTCGATTGCCAGTGGAAGCGGCGGTTAAGGCCGCAAGATTGAAGCGTAGGGTTTGCGCGGCCTCCTCGATGGAGCAGAGAGCGGGAGACTTACCTTCGATTTGATCGAGGAAGGCGTGCGCTTGGGTGGTGAAATGAGTGTCTCGGCCCTCCGTGGGTGCATGCTGCCAATTCCAATCGGAGTCGCCGAAGCGGAAGGTGCCCCAGCGCTGACGGTGAATCTCGATTTTGACGCTCCCCCGGGCTGTGTTGAACTGAATCGTGGTTTCGTTGGGGGCCTGAAATTGGTTCAACGTGTAGTTGACCAGAACATCACCGTGGCGGGAACTGACATGAACGGTGTCTTCGACCGTGACCCGCTCCAAGACCTGATGAGCACAGTCGCAAAGCACACTATCGGTTGGGCCGACGATACTCTCCACCCAGTTTGCGGAGTGAGTGAGAGCATCCTGGATCGCACCTCCGCCGGTATTCCGGTCGCGGTAATAGGTTTCGGCGTAGTGCACGGCGTCAGATGTACGCCCGGAGGGAAAGTGTTGGCCGCTGGTCATGGTCACTTGTTTGACCGGACCGAGGGTTCCCCGGCGCAGGAACTCGCTGGATTGGCGAAGAAACGGAAAGGTGTGGTAGACGTAAGCCACGGCGGCCTGCCGCCCCGATCTATCCCGGGATTGAATCAACGCATCGACGTTTTGCAGAGAACAGGAAAGGGGCTTTTCGATAAGCGTGTGTATTCCTGTTTCCAATAAATGCTTCGCTATCGGAATGTGCAATTGGGCGGGCGTGCAGATGACCGCAGCGGTCATGTCTCCGTCATGGATCGCGGCTTGCCAGTCTGCGACCGCGGTGACCGGGTAAAGTTGAGTCAGATGATCAAGTAGCGCGTGGTTGGTGTCGCAAATTGTGACCGTCGTTCGACCAGTGCGCAGGAAACAACGCATGTGTCGCTCGCCGATACTCCCGCAGCCGATTATTAAGATCGAATGGGGAGGCATCACTGTGATTCGATGGTTGGGTTCCGCATCTTAGATTTTGTTTTGAAAGTTACTTGCCATCTGGTTTCTAACTAAAAGTATACGCATGTATTTCCATCGCATATGAAAAGTGTCAATTCAGATATCGCCTAC
>Ga0222654_1000287_pt1 | contig 38167 bp, 23 predicted proteins | sample AntAcemetagen421_FD_179805 | JGI IMG/M metagenome (GOLD analysis project Ga0222654, IMG submission 179805) | Saline water microbial communities from Ace Lake, Antarctica - #421 | ecosystem: Environmental > Aquatic > Non-marine Saline and Alkaline > Saline | place: Antarctica: Ace Lake...
TGGAAACGACGTTGGCCGTTCTAGTTGATTTTGAAGAAATTCTAGGTGGCCTCCATAGCCCCGAAGAGGGGTGGAGTGAACCGCTGAAATGGGCTGATTATCAACCGGAGGAAGGCTATGAGGTGGCGGTGGGTTTCGTGGATGAGAGTGGGAAGCTCTCGTTTCCTCGGGTCGACTATCAGACGTGGGTCGATTTGTTTATTACCTGGGGCGTGCTGGAGTCGGATGCGGAATTGTGGGCCGACTCTTTGATGGGGTGGACTCAGCAAGATTATGTGCCGGTTTCTTTCGATGCGCCGGAGGCTAAGGATTATGAACGAGACCCTATCGGGTTTCTACCGCCTGCGCGTCCCCTCCGATCTCTCAGTGAGTTAAAGGCGATTGAGAATATCCGGGATGTTTTTTTTGATGAATTGGGCGCACCGACCGATTATTTTCGGCGGTTTCAAGAGGCAGTTTCACTATTTGATTATGATTCACCGAATGTGAATTCGGCACCGGAATCCGTGTTGGCGGCGTTAGGAAAGTATGATGAAAATCAGCAATCACTGTTATCCGATTATCGCGGGTCTGAGGGGGCCTACAGAGGGCGCAGGGCGGGGTATTTCACCTCGGCAGATGATGTTTCGAGCGTGTTGGGCGAGCAGGGGGTGGTGGCAGGGTTTGGGGCCTTGATTCAAGCTTTGCGAATTAACATCACCGTCTCGCAAGCAAGTTCATCCTACCGGCTTAGTGTGGTTATTGCGCCACAGAATGGAGCGAGTTTAGTTTCGGCGCCGGCAATTCCTCGCAAGGAATCGACTCGGGAAGAAGGAATAGAGGAAACATCTGAGCCTCGCCGGGCGTCCTCCGCGGCGGAGCAGATTGCAAATGAAGACAATGACAGCGATCAACCAATAGATTTAGAGTATCCCTTTACACTGTTAGAAATACGCGAGATTGATGCTCCTGTGCGCAGAGCCGAAATGTCTGCAGCTCAAATTACTCCCTAATGTCCACTTCCCTCAATCTTCCGGTGCTCAAGGCCCGACGGCGTCATGTCGTGGTGTTGCCGGGGCATCGGTTTTTTGTGCGCTCGGTGCCGGTGGAGGGAGGGGCTGATGCGGCGGCGAGCCGAGAGGAAATTGAATTGGCACTCGAATCGATGTCACCGTTTCCGCTTTCGCAGCTTTATTGGGGGTATTGGACTAAGCCGGATTGCAAGCGTGCCTTGGTCTATGGGGCTTACCGGCGAAGGTTTGCGGCCGAAGAGTTGGAGGATTGGGGCGATGCGGAGTGGGTCGCACCGCGTTTAGGTGCGATGTTGGCAGAGCGTTCCCCGTCTCCAGCCACGGTATGGATCTTGGCGGGGAGTGGAGAGGTCACGGCGCTTTATTTTGGAGATGATTCCGGGGTGCCTACGTTGGTGCGTTCAACGCCCTTGGCCGAGGAAGCGGACGAAGCGGCGCTTGCGCTCGCGCGTGAATCGCTGATCAAGCAGTGTGGAGATTGCCGATCCGTAGTGGATGTGGAATCTCTCGAAATTGATGCGGGAACACCGGGCGATAATGAGTTGGTCGTGAGGCGTGACTCGAGCACCACTCGTTTGAGTTTAGATCAGGCGCAAATGCTAGATGTGCGAGACCCCGCCGAACTCGTGGCGAGGCGACGGGCGAGGGTTCGCGATACGTGGATGTGGCGGATTTGGCTTGTTTCCCTGCTTCTGATCCTACTGGCGGGATTGGGCGAGGGCGCCGTTTTCGCGACTGATCTTTGGCAAAAAGGGCGACTCGAGCGGATTGGCTTACAGACTCCGTTGGTGAGTGAAATTGAAACTGCCGATCGGTTGGCAAATCGGATCGAGGAGTTGAAGACCAAGCGACTGCGCCCGTTCGAGATGATTGCGATGGTTGATGGGCCGCGGCCCGAGACGATTGTATTCCTGCGCACGGCTGCGACGGGTCTTTATTCCTTGGAGATCGAAGCGGTCACTGACAGCCCGAATGATATAAACGTCTACATATCGGAGCTTACCGATTTGGCGGGGACGGAGAGCGTTGAGATGCTCAATTTGGACTCGAGAGGTTCACAGTCTACGATGCGACTCTTGGTGGTATTTGGTCCTGATGCGTTCGACATGGGGCTAATGGGGGAGGTGGAATCATGAGGGCTTGGTTTATGGGGCGTTTAGCCCGCGAAAAAGCTTTGCTCCTTCTTTTTGTTGGCGTGGTGGCGTTGGTGTGGGCGTCGAACGTGTGGGAGCGAGGGGATGGGTTGTGGGGAGCGGCGCGTCAGACTTCGACCGACCTGCAGGTGCAAGAACAATGGCTGCTGAAAAAAGATGAGATCGAGGCGCGGGCGCGGGCGGCGATCGAGGATCTCGATAGTTCTCGGACTTTTAATAGTGTGCGACTCTCAGCAGAATTGAGCACGCTCGCCCGGGAAGCGAAGATCGATTCGAATTTGCGAAGTGAAGCCCAGCCTTCCCAGCGAACAGCTCAGTTTTCCGTCAATTCGGTGAGGCTCACGCTGAACAAAGTGACTTGGTCGAGCTTGCTGGAATTTTATGATGCGCTGTCGCTTCGGGCGCCCTACATCAGCATCGAGCAATTTACGCTGCGGTCGGCGCGAAGTGATTCGGACGAATTGAGTGCCAGCTTGTTGGTTTCCTCGGTGGAAATTGCTTCCAGCCCGTAGAGTTTCACTCGTCGGTGAATATTTCGCTTTTTTTCGCCGGGTAGGATAGATTCGGGGAACAAATCAGGACGGCTCGCGATCTCCAAACAATCCTCCGGTCAGTGCGGAATTGGCGAAGTCAGATTACCCCCTCAATTTATCCCGAACATGACTCTTTTTTGGTCCAGAGACAGTGATACTGCTTCGCGAATGCGAATCCTCTTTTTGATGTGCCTGCTTTGGCTGCTTTCGACGCAGCGTGATGCGAGAGCCGAAGATAGTATTACCTATAAATTCCAGAGCTGGCAGGAGGACGATGGTCGAATTCGGGTTGATGCTCACTACGCGCAGTTAGAGACCGTGCTCTCGACCGAGACCAAGCTGAAGTTGGTGGGATTGATCGACACCATCTCTGGGGCCACGCCTTCAGGGCAGCCTGTCCGGGCCGGTAGCGATCAAGTTCCATTATCGCAGCTGACGGATCGACGTGAGGCCTGGCAGCTCGAGGTGATGCAGCCCTTTGAGCGGTTCACTTTGGTCGGTAGTTTTGCGAACAGTAGGGAAAGCGACTATCTGTCCGATGTGTGGTCGGCCAAGGCGTTGATCGATTTCAACCAAAAGAACACGACACTCCAGGTCGGTTATGCTCGGTCCGACGATGATATCACGGCGGCGTTTCTCCCAGCGCCACGGCAAAAAAGTTCGGACGACCTGATTATTGGCGTGACGCAGCTATTGAGTCCCCGGACCGTCATCACCGCGAATCTGACTTATGGCTACGCCTCAGGTTACATTTCGGATCCCTACAAAATCGTCGAGAAGCGAACTGAGGTGCTCCCGGGGTTTTTTCTCGATCTTACGTTCCCAGAAAATCGCCCCTCGACTAAAGACAAGTGGGTTGGGTTCGTGAGTGTAAATCACGCGCTAGAAAATCTAAACGCCGCGGTCGAAGGAAGCTACCGATTGTTGGATGATACTTTTGGAACGACGAGCCATACGCTTGAGTTTGCGTGGTTTCAAAAATTTGGCGATCGGCTGATTATTCGCCCGGCGGTGCGTTTTTACCAACAATCCGCGGCAGATTTTTACCGGGTGGATCTCAACGGCTCGCCAATCAGCGCGCCCAATGAAGCGACGGGGAGGGCCCCCTATTACTCGGCCGATTACCGACTCTCCGAGATGCGCACTTGGATGCTCGGGGTGAAAGCGGTTTGGGAGATTAACGACTGGTGTTCCATTGATGCGACGGTGGAGCGTTACTTGATGCAAGGGCGAGATCAGGTGACTTCCGATAGCGCTTATGCCGATGCGAATGTGTTCACGATTGGATTTAGGTTATGGCGCTAGTGCAAAGTCATGCTCAATCCAATCAGTCCACTCGAGGGTCGAGGGCGGGGGATGGGAGTGGGCTGCTGCGGCGCTTTAACTTCCATGCGATGGGCACGCCATGTTCGCTGCAGTATGCCTGCGACGATCAGCTGGCAGCGCAGCGCTACGAAGTGGCCGCGCGGCAGTGGGTGCAAAAATTCGAATCACGTTACACCCGGTTTCGCGACGATAGTTTGGTGGGGCGAATCAATCAGGCGGCCGGAGATTGGGTTGATATTGATGAGGAGATGGACCGGATGTTGGATATGTGCGGGACCGTGCATTTCATGACTCAGGGGGTGGTGGACGTGACGGCGGGGCCGCTCGCTCGCTTGTGGGACTACCACACGACTGAACCTCGACTGCCTGCCCAAGTTGAAGTGGATCAGGCCAGGGAGCTGGTGGGGTGGAACCGAGTTGAGCGACAAGTTGGCCGGGTTCGATTGCCCCGCAAAGGCATGTCACTGGACTTCGGCGGGTGGGGGAAAGAATTTGCGGTGGATACGGTGGCGACGATGGCGGTCGATTTCGGCGTCGAAAGTGTTTTGGTCGATTTTGGCCACGATATCCGAGCGATCGGGCAGCCTCCTGGGCGGCCGGCTTGGCATATTGGTTTGGAAGACCCGGCCAAACCGGGGGAGATTTGGGGGAGCGTAGCAGGGTTGAATTGTGCGGTGGCGAGCTCCGGCGATTACCAACGAGGTTTTACGATCGATGGCCAACGGTATGGCCACATCATCGACCCTCGTGATGGCCGGCCAGCCACGCATGGGTTGAGGCAGGTGACGGTGATTGCTCCGACGTGTTTACAGGCGGGGATGCTGGCGACGACGGCGTTTGTGTTGGGTGCGGAGGCGGGGTTGGATTTGATCCAGGAAACAATGGGGGCGGAGGGCTGCATGGTCTCATCCCACGCTAAACATCAAACGAGAGGGTTTTTTCATTATGTCGTTACTTAAGAAATTTCGGTTAGCCGGTGGACTCATAATGTTGCTTTGGGGCGTTACAAATCTGGGTGCGGCGGTGGCGGTGAATGACCCGATGCCTGATCTCAGATCGTTTGGACTGGAAGGAGAAATTCCTGACTTGGAGGGTAAGGTCGTGCTGATTGATATTTGGGCGTCATGGTGCGCGCCATGCAAAGCGTCGTTCCCAGCTTTCGATGCGATGCACGAAGCGAAAGTGGACGATGGCCTGGTGATTCTCGCGGTAAGTGTGGATCGCAAGGCGAAGGATTATGAATCGTTTTTGAAACGGCTAAAACCGAAATTCGCGACGGTTCGAGATGGAAACCAAAAACTGGTCGCTGAATTAAATCCACCAGCGATGCCGACGAGTTTTATTTTTGGTCGTGATGGAAAGCTCCGTTCTGTTCACCGTGGTTTCCATGGTGATAGCACGGTGGAGGAACTCAGTTTGGAAATTGAAATGCTGTTGAAGGAGGACGCCTGATGAGAAAAAGAATTGTGATATTATTATTGGTGGGCGCGGGGGGATTGTTTTTCTCGGGATGCCAGACCGTGCAGCCCTGGGAGCGCGGGATGATGGCGGAATATTCGATGCGCCCTGATCGTGATTCACTGCATGACGCGATGTCTGAACATATTTATTTTTCGCGGGAATCCTCCTCGGGGGGCCGAGGGGTGGGCGGTTCCGGCTGCGGGTGTAACTGATTTTTAACTCCAATATAACTTCGATTTAATCATGACTGTTTTAACCCAAACTTACATGCGCTTCCGTTGGATGCAGTTTCCCGCGATGGTGCTGATGTTCGTGATGCAACGCACTCCCGTGTTGCGCACAATTATCACCACTGAGTTCACGCTGCATGCGACCGCCGGGACGGTGCTCAAAGGCATGATCGCAAGCGCGGCAGCAATGGGCACGGTGCATACCTTGGCCGGGGCGACGGAGTTAAACGCCGGATCGGGGGGCAACCCAGTTCAAGGCGCGGTGGGCGAGTCTTTCGCCGGCGGATTCTCGGTCACGGGAGCGCCCGCGGTGGCAGGTTCATACCGGATAACCGGAACCGTTCCCGCGGGGCTGACCATCACCGGTATTGATGCGCAGACGGTCAATAACAGCGTGGTCACGATCACGGGAACTCCGACGCAATCAGGCACGTTCCCACTGAGTGTCACGGCTTGGAAAGGGGCTAACCGAACGGGGCAGGGAGGGTCTCCGACTTTCACGTATACCATCGAGGTTGCGGCGGCGCAGGGGACGGCCCCGGCTATTTCTGCGCAACCGCAGACGCAGACGACTGATGAGGGACAAAGTGTAACATTCTCCGTGACTGCCAGCGGGGATCCGGCGCCGACCTTTCAGTGGCGCAAGGATGGCGCTGAGGTCACCGGGGCCACCTCGTCTACTTTTTCGATATCGAGCGTCGCGACAAATGACGCGGGAGCCTACACGGTCGTGATTTCCAATGCGTCCGGAAACGTGACGAGCGCGTCAGCCACATTGACCGTAACGGCGGCGGCGGTTGCTCCCGCGATTATCGGTCAACCTCAATCCCAGGCGATCGACGATGGGCAAAGCGCGATATTCTCCGTGACTGCCAGCGGGGATCCGGCGCCGACTTTTCAGTGGCGCAAGGACGGTGCTGAGGTCACCGGAGCCACCTCATCCACCTTTTCGATATCGAGCGTCGCGGCCAGTGACGCGGGAGCCTACACGGTCGTGGTATCCAATGGGTCTGGAAACGTGACGAGCGCGGCCGCGAATTTGACGGTTAACGTTCTTTCGGGTGAAGTCACGATCACGAGCCATCCGGTGAGTCAGACCATTGCTCCGGGTGGAGACGCGACTTTCAGGGTTACCGGCACGGGGGCGAGTTCTCTCGGTTTTCAATGGCGGAAGAATGGTCAAGTGCTCGCGGGAGAGACATCCGCCACGCTGGTCCTCAATGCTGTTTCGGGCGGGGATTCCGGTAAATACGTCGTCGTGATTTCTGACAGCGCGGGATCACAAGTCAGTCGCGATGCCTATCTCCTGGTCGCCGCCCCTCAGCCGGGCGCGATTGTGAATGAATCGGTCAACACATCAGTCGGGCCGGGAGCGTCGCTCACGGTTGGATTTGTGGTCGATGGCGGAAGTCGGGAAATGTTGATTCGAGGCGCAGGCCCCACCTTGGGGCTCCCTCCATTTGGATTGTCCGGCGTGTTGCCGCAGCCGGTGCTTCAGCTCAATGCGACGGGGGCGAATGCCCGCGTGGTCGCGACGAATGAAGGTTGGGCTAATAATGCTGGGATCGCTTCGGCCGGAGCGCTGGTAGGCGCGTTTGCCTTTAGTTCACCCGAGGATGCCGCGGTGCTTGTGACGCTGGATGCCGGACCTTACACGGCAGTGATTACGAGTGGAGATTCGGCGAGCGGCACCGCGATCGTCGAGGCTTATGCTTCGGGAAATGGGAGCGGCCAATTGGTTAATCTTTCGGCTCGGAAGCGACTTGATGCTTCCAATCCGTTACTCACGGCAGGCTTTTCGATCAACGGCAACGTGCCTCAACGCGTGTTAATCCGGGCCGTCGGGCCTTCGCTGAATCAGTTTTTGAACGGAGCGGAATTGGATGATACAATCCTTACGCTCAACCGATTAATCGGTCCTGCGGGGGAGGCGACTGGGGTGGTTTTGTCCAATGATGATTGGCCGACGGAAGGCAATGCAGCGGAGATCGTGACCGTGGCTGCGTCGGTCGGCGCATTTCCGTTAGAGGCGGGCAGTGCTGACGCGGCGGTGCTGGTCACACTGCCGACGGGCAACTACACCGTGCAGGTGGAGCGCAAGGGGAATTCGGTGGGCGATACCCTGATAGAAGTCTATGCGGTGCCTTAAGCAGAGGCTCAAATTGGCCTGAAATTCATGAAATAAGCCTCTTGGCGGAACCGAGTAGGCGGTGCACCGTCTCTAGACTTTACCCATGACTCGTTCCCTTCGTTTCTTTATCCCGCTGAGCTGTCTGCTCGCGGTTTCACTTCAAGCTCAGTCTCTGGCGCCTGCGGCCAAATCCGCAATCGCGGCTCAATCGGTCGCGGTTGGGCAATCTGCGGTGGTCGATCTGAGTAATCACTTCGAGCTCGAAGGGGTCAGTGGACCCCTGGTGCGCTGGGAAACGGTCTTCGGTGACTTCGATGTGGAGTTACTCTCTAATGCCGCGCCCAATCATGTGACCAATTTTTTGGCCTATGCGGCGGCGGGAGATTACGACAATACCCTGATCCATCGCGTGGCGGACCTTGCGGTGCCAGGCACTCCGGGAATTGTCCAGGGCGGACTCTATAAATCGGTTATTCCGCTCGAGGTGGTCTCGGTGCGGGGGGACATTGATTTGGAATACAATTTACTCAATGCTCGCGGGACGCTGGCGGCGGCGCGAAGCGCGAATGTGAACAGTGCAGGCTCCCAGTGGTATTTTAATACGGCTGACAATTCGAACGTGCTGAATGAAGCGAATGGCGGAGGCTACACCGTTTTCGGCCGAGTGCTGAGTGGCGGGATGGCGAATGTCGATCGCATGGCGGCCATTACTCGATTCAATGTCGATGGAGGAGTGCTTTCGGAGATGCCCCTGCGGTTCTTTTCTGGCGGTGACATCACGACCGCGAATTTTGTGACCATGAATCGAGTTTACCCGATTGAGATGTATCCGGAAGGCTCGACCGCGGGCGCGTTGATCTTCACGGCGTCAAGTTCGGCACCTCAGATCGTTTCGGCTACGATTGTGAATGGTAACCTCAGTCTGGTGGGTATTAGCGCTGGCACGGCAACGATCACGGTGACGGCGGCGGATATCACGGAAGCTTCCGTTGATGAGCAATTCGTGGTTACGAGCCAAGGGTCACTTTTTACCGCGCAGCCGTCCAATCAGGATGCTTCGGCCGGCTCCAATGTCGCGTTCTCGGTCACAATCGATGGTTCACCGTCCGGCTACCAGTGGTTCCGTCATCGGGCGGGAGATTCAGCGGGAGCTCAGGCGATTGCGGGCGCAACGAGTTCGACGCTCAACCTATCGGGAGTGCAGGCGGCAGATATGGGCTTCTATTTCGCGCGGGTTTCGATCGGTGGATCCACGGTGGATTCTGCTACAGCCATTTTGACGCTGGCTGGGGGCGAAAGCCGATTGGTTAATCTTTCGACCCGGGGACGGATTGCCGCGGGCGGCACTCTTACGCCGGGATTCGTGCTCAAGGGCGATGGACCAAAACCTTTGATCGTCCGGAGTATCGGCCCGAAGTTATTCGATTTTCTTGTGAGTGATGCGTTGGCCGATCCGACCATGGATCTGATACCGCAAGGGAGCTCTACGCCATTGCTCACCAACGATAACTGGGGCGATGCCGCGAATGCCGGAGAGTTGATCACGGCGAGTGCCTCACTCGGCGCGTTTGGCCTGAACGGAGGCTCCTTGGATGCCGCCATATTAGCGGATGTGCCGTTGCCTAACTCCCAGGGGAATCGGGGATACACCGTGCGTATCAGTTCTACTTCGACCACCGCATCAGGCATCGCTTTGGCCGAAGTTTATGATCCGCAGGACGCGGGGGTTGGGGCCGATTTGGTGAATGTTTCGGCGTTGGGTAATTCGGGACCGGGAGTTGATGCCTTGGTGCCAGGATTCGTCATTGGGGGAACCGGCGCGAAGACGATGCTTATTCGCGTGGTGGGTCCGGAGCTCAGTAAGAGTAAATTCGGCGTCGTAGGAGTAATGGCCGATCCTAAGCTTTCGATCGTTCCGTTGGGGCAATCCTACTCGATTGCAGAGAACGATGACTGGAACGGAGCAGACTCGCTCAAAACCGCTTTTGCCAATTTCGGTGCGTTTGGGTTCGATGATGATACGTCGAAAGACGCCGCCGTCTTGGTGCGACTACCGCCGGGTGGCTACACGGTGAAAGTAGAAAGTGCGGGGGGCGAGTCGGGGATCGTATTGGTCGAGGCTTACGACCTCGATTAATGGACCGGGTTAAACGCTGAAGCTGCTGCTCAACGTGAAAATCGCGCTCACCATCGCAAAGGCGATGAAGCCGACAAAAAGAAAAACGCTGAGCAGCACTCCGCTAGCGATCACCTTGGTGAAGGTGTTGAGCTGGGAGGAAATCATGCGCCGGTAGGTGGCGGCACTCTTTTGCAGTGAAGGCACGACGTTGCCGGTGTTTTCACCGACGGCCAATTGATCGAGCACGAGGTCGGGAAAGCAGCCGGTGCGTTCGATCGCGGCGGAAAGGGGTTCGCCTTCCAGGATGCGATCGGTCGCTTCATCGAAGGCGGCGCGATGCACGCGATTTTGAATCTGTTTCTCAGTCATCCGGAGGGCATCTGCCGTGGTGATGCCGTTCTCGAGTAAAACGGAAAGGGTCTGACTGAAAGCGAGCACGGTTTGGCTTTGGATGAAATCGCCCAACAGGGGGATGCGAAGGGCCCAGCGATCGGTGACGAGTCGGCCGGCATCGCTGGCACGCCATCGCCAGAACGAAACCACGAGAAACGCCCCTCCGGCGAGCACGGCGATTCCGTATTGGAGGGCAAACTCGGAAAAGTTCACTAGGAGTTCAGTCGACCAAGGAAGTTCGCCGCCCAGTGCGTCGAGCAAGGTCTGCAAACGGGGGAGGAGGAAGAAGAGGAAGAATAAGATCACCCCGGTCGCCACGACCGTCATAAACAACGGGTAGGCGAGAGCGTTCATGAGCTGGCGCTTCATTTCACGCTGCTCGGTAAGATGCTCGATGAGGCGAGCGAGGGTGTCGTTCAGATTACCCGTCGCTTCGCCGGCTTGGAGCAAGTTGATGGTGGATTCGTCGAACACTGTAGGGAAATCCTGCAGCGCGCGGGAAAGATTAGCGCCCTCACTGAGGCGATCCCACACTTCGCTGAAAATGTTTTTAAGGGTCGGCTCCTTGAGGCGATTGGCGAGTAGGCGCACGGCTTCACCGGCGGAGAGCCCACTCGAGGTCAAATCGTGGAGCGCTTGGAGAAACGGGAGGCGGTGCTTGGAGGCAAATCTTTTGGCGTCCGATCCTGAAGCGGACGCGGCCGTCTCACTCGGGGCGGAAGTTTTCTTACTGCCCGAGCGTTTGGATTTGGCGCGCTTGGGGGCAGCTCTTTCCTTGAGCTGCAGCGGTTGAAATCCACGAGTCTGCAGGCGGCGTAAGGCGTCTTTGCGCGAGGGCGCTTCGATCTCGTCGGAGACGAGTTGTCCCGCGCGGTTACGAGCGTTGTAGGAGAAGTGTGGCATGCTAGGCGTCGGTCACCGTGACGACGCGGAGCACTTCGTCCATGGTGGTGTGGCCGGCTTTGATTTTTTCCCAGCCAGATTGACCGAGAGTGCGCATGCCGTTCTTGCGGGCGACTTGACCGAGGGTGCGGGTGCTCTCCCGTTGCAGGACGAGTTCATGTAACTCCTCGTTGAGTCGGAAAATTTCGAAAATGCCGATGCGGCCACGGTAGCCAGTGCCCCGGCAGCGGTCGCAGCCACAAGGCGCGTTGAGCTCGGTGACCTCTTGGGCTAGGTCGGGATTCAAACCGAGAACGAGGAGGTTGTCGCGCAGTTTGACCTGATTGGTTGGATTAGGCTTGGCGCACACGGGGCACAGCCGGCGGACCAGACGTTGGGCGATGACGAGTTCGATCGATGAAGCGACGAGGAAGGGCTCAATGCCCATGTCGACTAGACGAGTGATCGCTCCGGGAGCGTCGTTGGTGTGAATGGTGGAGAACACCAAGTGGCCCGTGAGGGAGGCGCGAATGGCGATGTCGGCGGTTTCACGGTCACGAATTTCACCCACCATGATGACGTCGGGATCTTGGCGGAGAACGTGGCGCAGGGCGCTGGCAAAGGTGAGGCCAATCTCGGAGCGCACCTGCAGTTGGTTGACGCCCTCAATCTCGTATTCGATCGGGTCTTCGATCGTGATGATGCGAAGGTCCGTCGAATTGATTTTGCGCAAGAATGCGTTGAGCGACGTCGACTTACCTGAGCCGGTCGGGCCGGTGACCAAGATGATGCCGTGAGGATAATCAAGAATCTGTGAAATAATCTCCTGCTCCTCCGCGCTCATGCCGAGTTTCTCCATCGAGAACGCCTGCTTCTTTTGATTCAGTAGGCGGAGGGAAATGGACTCGGCGTAAATGGTGGGGAAGGTCGAAACCCGGATGTCGAGATTGATTCCTGGGGCCCGGAAATTGATGCGACCGTCTTGGGGGAGGCGCTTCTCTGAGATGTTGAGGCGCGCCATGATCTTCACCCGGGAGATGATGGCGTCTTGGAAGCGAAGCAGGTTCTCGGGCACCGGCACGGGGACGAGCAAACCGTCGACTCGGTAGCGGATGCGTAATTGGCCTTCTTGGGGCTCGAAATGGATGTCCGTCGCCTCGTCGGTGATGGCCTGCGAAATGACGTCGGTGACAAAGCGGACGACGGCGGCATCTTCATCGACAATTTCGTCATTGGCGGCGGCTTCCTCAGGGGCGAGGTAGTCGTCGTCGCTATCTTCCAGCGACCCGGCACCCACCCCGAAGTGTTCGATGATGAGTTGATGAATCCGTTCGGCGATCGCTAGATGCCAGACGATGGGACGCGGGGTAAATGTCCGTATCCAGTCGGCCATGACGTCGTCCGGCAGCCACGCCGAAGCGAGATGGAGAGGCGTGTCGTCGTCCGGTTCGAGGACTTCGCCCTCGGCGGAGAGTCGAGGCTCCTCGATGGCGAGGGGAAGGATCTGATATTCGTGGACCAGGCGGGCGGGGAGGAGTCGGAGTGAGGACAGATCGGCGCGGAGGTCGGATGCGACGTCGATGCCCACGGCGGTCGCGAGCTGGGCAAGCACGTCGGATTCGGGATGGCCGAGCGCAGTGGCGAGGGTCAAGACCCGTTCCCGACGCAAGGCCTCGAGGACGGAGATTTGTTGTTCCTCATCCAGCGCAGACGCGATGGATTCGGGAAGAGTGTCGACGGCAATCAGACTCATCAGGGAGAGCTGGGACTAGTAGATGGACTCACCGCGGAGGGCCCGGGCGGCCTCTTCGTTGATCTCGGTTTCGTTGAGGCGTCGGAGCGCTTCGTCGTTGTCGCTTCGAGAATTGGTCAGGACGACTGGTCGGAGGAAAAAGATGAGATCAGTGCGCACCTCTTCGCGGGAGCGACCACCGAGGAGATCGCTGAGGAAGGGGATGGGACCGAAGCGATTGCGGGTGCGATTTTCGGTGGTCTGTTGCAGCCCGCCGAGCACGATAATTTCGCCACTTTGCACGGTGATAAACGACTCGGCTTCACGTTTTCCGACGATGGGCTGCTCGTTGCCATCGACGGTCACGTTGTCGACCACGCTGGAGACCTCCTGTTTGATCTCCATCTGCACGGAGCCATTGGCGCCGATCAGCGGTTTCACCTGGAGGGTGATACCGACCTCACGGTTACTCAGGGTGGTGCGACCGAAACCACTGTTGGTGGATTGATTCGTGTTGGTCGACGTCGAGTCGGAAAGGAAACTGCTGATGGTCGGAATATCGCGACCGACGAAGACGCGGGCTTCTTTATTGTGAGTCGTGACCACCGCCGGAACGGAGAGGATATTGGCTTTGCTCTTCCGGTTGCCGTTGCCGTTGCTCAATTGCAACAGAGTGGTAAGATCCATGCCACTGAAGGTAGCGTAAGAGCTGGCGACCACGGAAGCGGCATCGGTGGCCCCTCCGGTCACGCCCGAGAGTTCGGCTCCGACGCCACCGAAACTCGCTCCGATGGCATCGGCGGTGAAGCCAACCAGTTTTCCGTTTTCGACGAGAAGGTTCATGGCGTTGATGCCGCTGGAATTACTGTCGGTGAGAGTGACTTCCGCGATCACGACCTCGACGCGAACTTGAGCGAGGAGCACATCGATCTGGTTGATGAGTTCGCGGATGAGGCGGATGTCTTCAACGGTGCCGCTTACGACCACGGCGTTGCTGCGTTCATCGGCGAGGACGGTGACGAGCGAGCTGAATTCGCTGGTTAAAATCCCCGCTTGGTTGGCGGCGGTCTGAGCGACATTGGCCGCCACGGGAGCGGCGAGCTGCACCGTGGTGGTGTTGCCGCTAGGCCGACGAACAGACTCTGAGCGGGACGAGGCTTGATTCTGCCCGGAAACCAAACTGCTCACGAGGGTGGCGACTTCGGTGGCTTCGGCGTGCTTGAGGGGGATGACCTCGTTGCGGGTATTTGGATCGGAACGCACATCGAGTTTGGCGATAAGTTTATCGAAGAAGGAGTGCAGGCGAGGATCGGATATCAGGATGATCTGATTGGTGCGATCATCGGCGTTGAAGGTCGTGCCGGTGCCGAGCTGTTGCTGGGCGGGGCCTTGCAGGATAGTCTGCATCTTGGAGGCGAGTTCGGACGCTTTGGCGTAAACGAGAGGATAAAATTTTGGTTCCAGCGAAGAGACGTTGGGCCGATCGAGTTGGGCGACGAGGGTTTCGATCCGTTGTAGGGTGCTGATCGAGTCGGTCACCAGAACGGCATTGGCCTGCTCGAAGGGCATGGCCCCACCGAGTTGAGGGTTGAGGAGATTGGCGATCTTTCCGGCGAATTGTTCGACCCGCACAAATTCGAAGGAGAAGAGTTTTGTGGCGATGCGACCGCTGGGGGGGAGTCCGAGGGTGGAGCCCTCGATGAGATCAGGAGTTTCGATTCGCGCGGAGCCGAGGGGGACCACTTTGACGAAACGGTCGCCCAGCGGGGCGATCGCGATGTTGTTCATCGTGAGGGTGGTTTCGATGGCGAGGAGCGCTTCGGCTGGGGTAACCGGTTGTTTGATCACCAAGGAAAACGGCGTTTGCTGCAGGGCCTGAGGGCGGAGGACCGTGCGTCCGGTTAGGATCTCGATGAGGCCGAGCGCGGCGTCGAGGGTGCCCTCGGGAATGTTGATTCCTTCGACGAGGGTTTCAGTCGAGAGCGGGACGAGGGAAGGACTCAACTTCGCCGGAGGCGTTGGGGCGGAATTCTGCCCAAAAGAAGGAAGAACCACGGTGGTTAAACCAAGGATCAGCAGGCAGTTTTTAAGGAATGGGTATCGCATGCGATAAATCGGATAAAATAGGGCGAATGACTCGCAGCAGAAGGAGAATTGAACGTGGCGTCCATGTAAACCGCGATATCTGGAGCACCCGTTACATTGAAGACGCGTGAAAACCGGGAATGTTGCGGTATTTTGGCACTTGCGGGAGATAAGTCGGCGGCCAAGCGTCGCTTGCTTTATGCCAAATGTCTTCGGCAAGCTTTTCACAATCTCTACCTGGGGCGAAAGCCACGGTCCGGCCGTAGGTGTGGTTATCGATGGCTGCCCTCCGGGGTTACCGATTTCGGCTGCGGAAATTCAGCTTGAACTTGATCGCCGCCGACCGGGGCAGAGCGATATCGTGACGCCGCGGAAGGAAGCGGATGGGGTGGAAATTCTATCGGGGGTGTTTGAAGGTGAGACCACCGGAACCCCGATTTCATTACTGGTGCGAAACGCGGACCAGAGACCGGGGGCTTACGACGAGATGAAGGATAAATATCGTCCTTCGCACGCGGATTTCACTTACCAAATGAAATATGGTCGCCGCGACCACCGGGGGGGCGGTCGCAGCTCGGCGCGCGAGACGATCGGGCGGGTGGCGGCTGGAGCGCTGGCGAAGAAGCTTCTCGCGACGGCGGGACCGGGAGATGGGGTGCAAGTGCGGGCGTTTATTTCAAGAATTCACGATATAGAGATGCCCGAGGCGGCATTGATCGATTTCCCGTCGCAAGCGGCGGTGGAAGCGACGCCGGTGAGGTGTCCAGATCCAGCGACGGCGGCAGCGATGATTGAGCGCATCAAGGCGGTGCGCTCGGACGGTGATTCGGTGGGCGGCGTGATCGAATGTCGGGTGCGCGGGTTGCCGGTGGGACTGGGTGAACCGGTGTTTGACCGGCTCGAGGCAGACTTGGCGAAGGCGATGCTCTCGTTGCCGGCGACCAAGGGGTTTGAAGTGGGGAGCGGCTTTGGCGGCACGATGATGAAAGGCAGCGAGCACAACGATCTCTTTGAGAACCGGGATGGGGCGGTGCGGGCCACCAGCAATCGTTCGGGAGGGGTGCAAGGCGGCATCAGCAACGGGGAAGAGCTGGTGTTTCGCGTGGCTTTCAAACCGACGGCCACGATTTTGCAGCGGCAGATGACAGTCGACACCAGTGGCCAAGAAACAGAATTAATGGGCAAGGGGCGCCATGATCCGTGTGTGGTCCCACGGGCGGTGCCAATCGTCGAATCGATGGCTGCTTTGGTCATCGTCGATCACTGGATGCGTCATGTGGCGCAGACGCAGACATTTTCGAAATGAGTGAAGAAAAACCAATCCTCTACCTGATGTTAGGAGCAGCCGGGGCGGGACGTCGTGAAGTCGTCGCTGACTTGATTGAAGGCGGCCTATCGGCCGAAGAAAAATCGGTCGTATTTTTACCCGACAACTTGGCTGCAGATGACATCGATTCCCGGCTGGGCGAGGTGGTGCGATGGACGGCGCCGGATGAATCCACCGTTGCTGCCGCGTGGCCGGAAGGGGCGGCAGTGGGTTTCTTCGTTGTGGATGGACGGCGCGATCAGGTCGACCAGATTGAAGCGCTAAAACCGTGGATCGAAGAGACGGGCGCGGAACTCACGCGGGTAATTTGCGTGTATCACTGTGCGTTGGCCGCCGCCCACAAGCCATTGCTGGTTTGGCACGATGCTTGTGTCTATTTTTCCGATATAGTGCTGCTAAATCGCCGCGAGGGATTGGCCAACAAGTGGATGTCTGAGCTACGACAGCGCTTCGATAAACAGTTCATGCCTTGCTTGGTTGAGATGGTGAAAAAGGGGCGAGTGCATAACCCTGCACTGGTGCTCGATCCGTTGCCGCGGCGCATGTCCCACTGGTTTGATGAGGAGGAAGAATCCTGGACCAATCAAACCAAGGATCTGGAAGACACGGTCATGCTGGAAGAAGGCGAGGAAGCGGTCGAGGAAGAGATGGAAGATGAAGATCTTTATTTGGCTCGGATTGCGAGTGGACGCCGGAAGCGCGTGATTCCGGACATCAACGATTACTTGTCCGCCCCCCCGTCGACTTAAGGGGCGGGGTTTGCACGCGCTCGACCCGAGAGTTTAACGCGGAGGCGGTGGAATCCGTTAGCTCGTTCGTAGGTGGGTTGCACCTCGATATTTGGGATGGCTTCGACTACGGAAACGCTTTCCAGCCGTTCGCTTAATTGAGTCAGCAGGGTGCGCACAATCAATCGGGCGTGAGGTGCGCCGAGGCAAAGGTGCGGGCCGAAACCGAAGGCGACATGAGGATTTGGTTTACGATCCAAGCGCACCTCCTCGGGCGCTTCGAACACGGTTTCGTCGAAGTTGGCGGCGGCCCAGCCGAGCGCAATACGATCTTCGGCGGCGACCTCGTGGTCATCGATTTTGGTGCGCGCGGGGCAGACTCGTCCAATGTGGGTGAGGGGAGTCATCACGCGGAAAAATTCTTCGCTAGCGGTCACGATTCGCTTCGGATCAGCGCGTAAGAATTCCAACACTGATGGGGTTTGCGCGATGTAGTTGAAAATCGATGACGCAGAGTGGATAATGGTGTCGCGGCCGCCGGCGAAGGCGAGGTTGGCAAATCCTAGCATCTCGGCGCGAGTCAGGCGCCGGCCTCCAATCTTGGCCTGGGTGAGGGCACTAAAAAAGTCTTCGCCGGGGACGGCGGCGGCCCGATCGAACTGTTGGTTGAGATAAATTTCTAGCGGGGAAGCGCTACTATCGCCGGAGGCGTCGTGAAACACGTGAATACCCCAATTGATCCAGACGTCTGCTGCGGACTCTGGCGTGTTGAGGAGGTAGGTGAGCGCACGCGATTGCAAGGGGAGGGCGAACTGATGCACGATTTCGATCTCGGTTTGAGCCAGAGCGTCGTCGATGAGATGGCCGATGAGGGTTTCGACCTGAGCGATGACCGCGGGAAGTTTGGCGCGTTTGAAAAACGGCTCGACGATCTGGCGAAATTTTTGGTGCTCCGGCGGGTCGAGTTCGATGGGGAGTTGGCGCGTGGAGCGCAAATGCTCCTCGGACGGGATGGGAACCCGGAACGGACGATTGGAACTGAACTTTTCCCAATCCCGAGCCGCCTCGCGCACGTCGGCGTGCTTGAGCAGCATCGGAATCTCTTCATCACCGAATGGGTTAACGAGGATTCCCGCTTTTTCGCGTGGGGTTTTGAAAGCGTCGTGGAAAGGGCAAGGCATAGCGAAATGGGCGAGGTGGTCCTCGATACAGATCGGAAATCGGGCTGAGGTCGATAAAACGTCTCCCGTGCTGGCGGGAATGGGCCGACTGGCGGCGAAGGATCCGCCTCTACGCGAACTGCGCTAGGAGGGGAGGCCCGCTGGAACCTATTTGATGTAATTTTACCGTTTCATCTCAGGAGAAGTGGATCTTGCGAGGGACTGAATAGTCGCGGTTTGGGCAGCGAGGGGGGGCGATCTGGACGCAACTGTTCTACCGGGCAATGGCGCTACCTCGCTCAAATTTCGCGGTAGCGTTCGGTTGAGTTTGAGTCAGTCAGAGTGAGACCTCGAAGGGCTAGGGCGGGTTTATTACCAAAAAAGTTCCGGGGCCGCATTTGATTTGAAGGTGCGGTTTTTCGGTTTTTAGTGGTTGGAGGTAGCGAGGGTGGGGGCGAGGGAAACCAGCTGGCGGCGGTCAGTGAATCGGTCTGGGGGGGGGCAAAAAAACGGAATGGACGTGACGCTGTTTTTGAGGAGCGCGAATGCTGATTGCCCTCTCGATGTCTTAGGCAAATCTCTGGAGCCAAAGAGATGGATCAAACGCAAAGGAGCAGGGAGGCAACGATCGCAAAGGTTTGAAATTAAACCTCGGATGATTGGTCTTCGCGCCTTGGCGACCTGGCGTTAAAGTCGAGGGCTCTTGGGTTGTTGGTGTGATACCAATTGCCACTAGGATTTATACTCTAGAAACCCACCGGTAGAGTAATTTCCCACCACAGATTGCACGGATAAATTCCGGATATCGACCTCCGCGCCACGGTCATTTTCCGCGCTCCCGCGCTTCGGGTTCCTTTGTCGCCCCAAAGGGCACCCCGCCATCGTCACCCCTGTGGGGCACCCCGTTTCGGTGTGCCCCCAGGCGCTCCCGCGCTTCGGGTGGTCAACAAAACTAGGCTGAAGGCTTTGAATTGTAGTGGGTTAAAGATTAAAAACTTCGGGACATCGGTATAACGAGGGGGAGTCCGCGCGTTGGCAGGCGTGCTTTGGGCTGATCCTGTGATGGGGTGGTGTTTGGTTCGCGCAGGATGGTCGGGAGAAGTGATTTACCGATTGGCGGGACCTTGGAAAAAGAAAGATGATGGGAAAGAGTTGAGGGGCGAGGGGGACCTGCTGAGATGAGTGGAGCCAATTTTCATGAGTGATAACCCAGAACTGATCGGAGCCCTCGAGGAACGTATCGAAGCGAAAGATGCGCTCCAAGTGAGTGCCATGTTAGAGGCTTTGCCGATGGCGGACCGCTCGTTGGTGATCGATCGGTTGGATGACGACACGCAAGAGCAATTGATGGTGCTGATCCCGCCGGAGCAGGCGGCGGAACTGCTCGAAAAGATGCCGCAGGCGCAGGCCATTGATATTCTAGACGGAATTGATCCGGAGCGGGCGGCGGACATCATCGAGGCGTTCGATAGTGACACGGCGGCGGACATCTTAGGCGAACTGGAGGACGAGGAAACTGAAGCGATTCTGGGAGAGATGGAGCCGCAGGATGCGGCCGACGCTCGCGAGATGTTGGCCTATGATGAGGATAGCGCGGGTGGACTGATGCGCTCGGAGTATTTGGCTTATTCTCTGAGTGCGACGGTGGGTTTGGTGACGGAGGACATGCGGGCGAATGCGGAAATCTATACGGACTACGACGTGCAATATGCCTACATCATCGATGACGAGGCGCGGCCAGTCGGCGTGCTGCGCTTGCGTGATTTACTGCTTTCGACCCCCGCCACGGCGGTGACGAAAATCATGCTGCCTCGCCCGTTGGTGGTGCATCATGCGATGGAGCAGGATGAGCTGGCGCAATTGTTTGACGACAAAGGCTTCGTGGGATTGCCGGTGGTAGATGATGCGCAGCGATTGGTGGGTGTCGTGATGCGCAAATCGGTGCGGGAGGCGGCCGCAAACAATGTGGCAGAGGACTTCCTCAAAGTCAGTGGTTTGGGTGGCAAGGAGGAGTTGCGATCCATGCCCTTGGTGGTGCGTTCGCGCCGGCGGTTGTCGTGGTTGAGCATCAACATCGGGCTCAACGTGGTCGCGGCTAGTGTGATCGCGGCGTATCAAGATACGTTAACTCAAGTCATCGCGTTGGCCGTGTTTTTACCGATAATCTCGGACATGAGCGGATGCAGCGGCAGTCAGGCGGTGGCGGTGAGTATTCGTGAATTGGCGCTGGGTTTGGTGCGACCGGTGGAGATGATGCGGGTGTTGGGCAAGGAGATGGCGGTGGGCTGCATCAACGGCGTGGTTTTGGGGACATTGTTGGGCGCAGTCACTTTACTGTGGCAGGGGAATATGTGGCTCGGTGCCGTGGTGGGTGGTGCGTTGATGCTTAACACGATCGTGGCAGTCAGTCTGGGTGGCATGATCCCTTTGTTCCTAAAACGCATGGACCTCGATCCCGCGCTAGCTTCGGGACCGATTTTAACGACGGTCACTGATATGTGCGGATTCTTTTTCGTGCTGAGCATGGCCACGATGGTGCTGCCGCACTTGGTTTGATTCGCGATAGGGACGCGTGCTTTTCGTGAGGTAAAACGTCACCTGGGGAGGAGGGATTGGGCTTTGACGCCGGGCAATGAGGCGAATGCCCTAGAGTTCGCTTTCATCGGTTAGGGGTGAAACTCGCGAGAACGATTTGACGCATTTAGGATGCGGCGGCGGCGAAGTGTTCGAGCGGTGGCTCAACCTCAAAACGATCCACCAGTCGGAAGCCGATTTGCACAAAAATTGGATTTACCAGATCGAAGCCGCTAAGTTCGGGTTGCGGAGCGAGCAAATGAGCGACGGTCGCTCGGTTCACGGATCCCGAACCGCGAGGATCTGGGATCCCGGTAACGGGTAGGATAGCTAAGGAGCCACTGCTGGCAGCGCAGTGTGGTGGTGCCCTGAGCCGGACTCGAACCGGCACGATCTTTCGATCAGGAGATTTTAAGTCTGTTTTAACCACCTATGAAACAACGAGATGCCTAGGTGTAGGGATGAATAGGGGTGAACCAAAACGAACCGGAACCAAGGGGGGGCGGGCAATGAAATGGCAATCGATTTTCTTCACAATACCCCTATCCCCTAAAGCTAAACGAGACCCAACAGGGAGAGAGTTTGTCCGTTTTTGTGAGATTGATCAACGAGTAACCTTGGTGTGATTTCGACGAAAGTCCTGATTCTAAAGATCGGGAATGTTCTCTAGTTTTTCGGGAACGGGCCAGATATAGCCGAGTTCGCGCCAAGTGCCTGAGTTTTGGCGTTTCCTATTCACCAGCATCACCTTGATGTGGCGAGGGTCGGATTTACTGAACCAAGTTGCTGGGGGCAAACGGACGACGGGCTTGGGGCCGTTTGCCGCGGTAGAAGCCGTAGGGCTAAGAGGATAGAGATAAGGAGTGCGAGTGATAGTGGATATGCGCTTAACCGGCTTATGTGTGCTTTCCCACGCGGGGCGATGTCGGCCGAAGAGGATAGAGGGCGGGAGCGGCAGATTCAGTGCTAGCGTTCTCTGCCTCGATGATTCGCTGCCTCTCTTCTTCGTAGCCTTGCCGGAAATTCTCGCGACGACCTGCCATGATGTCGTCATAGATGCCATAAGACTGCCGCCGTGACTGGCCATTGCGGTAATCGATCTCGTCGGCTACTTTTTCGGCAATTTCCTCAACGAGGTTTGCGCGTTTGATTCGATTGGCCTGCTCACGTGCATGGCGTTCGTAAACGTTGGTTTCTCCGCTTACTGAGACTGAGGCAAATAGAACAATGATGGGATAAAGTGCACGCATGAGATAAGCGGATATTATTGGGTGGGTGTGCTCAAACCATTCGAAACGATTAGTGGGAAAGTCATTCCAGACGAAGGAGGTAGTCGAGGTTTCGAAAATTGAGGCATTGAAAGGAGTAGGCTGGAAACCTGGAAGGGCAACGCGAGTTGGGCGGGACTCAGAGGCGAGGGACTTATTGGTGACCCTTTGATTACTTGCGGTAATATCCGATTCTTCGCACGGCATCGGTCGCCCGATAGTCACGGGTTTCTCGATGCAAGAAGAGATTCGATCGTAAATGCCTTATTTATCTAGGGTATATTACCTATATCCGTGAATTAAATACCCTATTTGGAATTACAGAATCGCCTTTTAACCTCGAATTTCATAGGGGTGGATTCAACCCAGCCTGAAATGCCCAAAGTCCTTATGAGTTTTGAACAAGTCAGAATCCGATCCGTTATACATGTAGTCGGAGTAGTGATTTTGTTGGGAGTATTTACTTCCGGTGTTAAAGGACAGTCGCAATACCTGAACTCATTCATCTACTCACAAGATTTTGGATCTACTTATCTTGGGAAAGCTTCGGCGAGCAATTTTGAAGCTGATTCAATAACTAACCAATTCGGGACCTATGGAAGCTCGTTTTCTTCCTTCAGTATCCGAAATAGTTTCTCCCAATACGGCAGTGCTTTTTCGCAATACAGTGCATACAATGCATTTGCGACAAGTCCACCGATTCTCTACAATTCCCTCGGAACGGCTCAAGCGTATCTGACAAAGAATCTATTTCTTTTCCCCCGCATTGATCCGGACGTTCTGATAAATTATCTAAACAACCTTGGGTCGCCTCCAATCCCGTCAAACGCCATTCTGATGAGCGGAGACTACTCCTACAGCTTCGAAGGGTCTGTTATTACGTTAGGAGTAGACAAGGTCACGAACTACCGAACCCTCGGATCAGTCAGTGGCACACTCGCTGTCCAAATTTGGGCAACGCAATCGGTGTATTCCTCAGGCACGCTAAACGGCTTCAAAATTGCAGAGAAATCGATCGGGACGCTGAATGGTGGATTTAATATTTCGAATATTCTGGAGGTTACTGCCCTGTTACAACCACCGGACGGAAACTATAATTTGGTTTTCGTCCTAGCTGAATGGAACGGAAGTGCGTATCCGACTGTGCATTTTGGTAACTTCACCCAACGCCAAACGTTTGGAGTAACGGTCATAGGTCCCAGTATTACAGCCAATCCTACTAGCTCGACCGTGAACGTCGGCGATCCAGTTTCCTTATCAGTCTCAGCTAACGGCTCTACCGAACTTAAGTATCAATGGTTTTTGGGAGCCACGCCAATATTTGGAGCCAATAATCCAACATACACGATTGATTCCGCTAATGAATCTGACGCTGGGGATTATAGCGCTGAAGTTGCGAATTCAGCGGGTAGCGCAACAAGCAACGTCGCGGTATTAACGGTCAATGTCGTCGATACCAGATCCATTCTCTCCAACTTGTCAGTTCGCACTTCATTAACATCCGGTCAGAACTTGGTTGTTGGTGCGGTAGTTCAGGGTGGTTCGAAGAATATTTTGATGCGCGCCGGTGGTCCTGCATTGAATCAATTCTCTTTAAGTGGAATGCCCGATCCCAAAATGGATTTGTTTGGCTCAGACCAAGTGTTAAAAGCAGCCAACGATGACTGGAATAGTGCTCTGGGAAACTCTTTCACCACAGTAGGGGCTTATTCCTTCGAAATCGGGTCCAAAGACTCTGCACTAGTTCAACAATTGGACGGTCCTTTCACGGTTCGTGTAGGTGGAAATGGAGATGGTGGAACCGTCCTCGTCGAAGCCTACGATTTGTCGGGGGAGTCTTCGCCGCGTTTGGTCAATGTTTCGGCAAGAAACAAAGTAGGGACTGGATCTGACATCCTCATCGCCGGGTTCGTTATAAAGGGAACTATTCCGATGCGGGTTTTGATTCGTGCGGTTGGTCCAACCCTTGCAGATTTTGGTTTAACTGACGTTCTCGCGGATCCGAAAGTTGAAGTCTTCAATTCCAGTAATTCTAAGATTTTTGAGAACGACAATTGGTCGTCGTCTCTCACATCTACTTTTTCGGAAGCGGGGGCGTTCCTACTACCCAGTGGCAGTAAAGACGCGGCTTTGGTGGCTGAAATTCCGCCGGGAGCCTACACGGTTCAAGCCTCCGGAGCCGATGGGGGCGTAGGTGAAGCAATCATAGAGATATACGAACTGAAGTAATTCACTACTCTACTCCACCAAAAACCTATTAAACAAGAGACTGCCCAGTCACACATACTCCGGCCCGATCAATTAACCCCATCGCAATAAAATTGAAGCAACAATTCCTAGCCATCCTGACGGTTTTTATCGGGACGCTTTTTGGGGCTACTGAAGTTTGCGCCTCTGATGATTTCGACTCCAGAGATGTTTTGATTCGATTCAAATCTGAGTCGACCGTGGCCGAGCGAACCGAATTCGAGCAGAGAGAAGAGCTGATTCTGGTCAGGGAGATTCGCAGCATCCGTGTCCGTCTCTATCGATTGCCGAACGGAGCAGATGTTGAGGCCATAGTGGCGCGCTACGCAGTCATACCGATTATCGACTTCGCTGAACCCAATTACTTTCGCCATCAGGCTGCGGTTTCGGATCCGGACTACCCGCTCCAGTGGTCTCTCAACAACACCGGGCAGGTGGTAAATAACTGGGTCGGTCCTGCAGATATTGATATCAACTGGCCTGAGGCCATGGCTCAATTCACTGGAACCACATCGGTGAATGTCGCGGTAATAGATTCCGGTTTGTCGCTGCTCCACCCTGATCTTGTCGGGAACTTATTCCTAAATACTGCGGAGTTGGATGGCATTGAAGGAGTCGACGACGACAATAATTTTCTGATCGATGACTCTTTCGGTTACGATTTTTACGCCAATAATGCTTTGCCCATTGATGAAAACGGGCATGGCACCTTGGTTGCCAGCATCATCGCTGGGGGAGTGGATAATGGAATCAACGGAACCGGCATCTGTCCGACGGCTTTGATTCTTCCACTTCGTATTACGAATCAATTTGGACAAGGTGGAGCGCCCAATTTCGCAAGAGTCTCCGATCTTGCGTTGGCGTTGGAATATGCCGGTCTGATGGGAATTGACGTAGTCAATGTAAGTTTTGGCGGATCTACATTCAGTGAAACCGAGCTATTGGTCCTCAGATTGTTGAGCCAGAACAATGTGTTGATTGTTGCTGCGGCCGGAAACGGAGGAAATGACGGAATGGGAGACAATATAGATTCTGCCCCATTCTATCCGGCGGCATACGATGTCCCGAGTCTAATCTCTGTCGCCGCCCAAGATCGATCTGGGGGCTTAGCTCGCTTTTCGAATTTTGGCGTCAACGCCGTTGATCTCGCGGCACCAGGGACGGAAATCTACGGCGCAGATATTACGCGGCAGGTCGTGTTCGAAGAATACTTTCAGGCGGGCGCTACTGGCTGGACCGTAGGAGAGGGGGCGGGAAACCTATCAACTGACAGTTGGCTGATTGAATCGTTTTCAGGTATTCAATTTCTTGCGGACCATGAGTTGGCTTATCCCACCTACCTTCCCAACGCTAATACGTGGGTCCAGTCACCGATGGTCGACTTGCAGGATTTTGTTGGTTCCCGACTGCAATTCGATTCACTTTTATCCCTAGCAGATGACTACCTATTGGTGGAACTATCTCTGGATGGGGTTTATTGGGAAATCTACCGCTACTATTCGGGATCCAATAACGGTTTTTCTACTCAGCAAATTGATATATCGGACTTCGACCTAACCTCGGCGTTCTTTAGATTCCGGTTGCTTACCGATGATCAAAATGAGGGGGCCGGAGTTGGAATTGGAAATATCGAGATCACCGCCGTTGATCCGTTGAATCAAGATGACGCGGCGACACAGATCACTGACGGGACTTCGTTCTCTGCTCCGATGGTTGCAGGAGTCGCCGCCCTACTCATGTCGCAACGTCCCGACCTGACGGCGGCGCAGGTAAAATCAATAATTCTCTATTCCGTAAGATCCGTGCCTGCTCTAGCGGGGAAAGTAAGTTCGGGCGGGATGTTGGATGCTTCTGCCGCATTGGCGCTCGCAATCCAAGCGCCCTATGCTCCAAACATCACCGAACATCCCGCCGACCAAACAGCCAACCTCGGTGCAGATGTTTCGATGACAGTAGTCGCTTCCGGCACCGCTCCATTTTCTTATCAATGGTCGAAGGATGGAAACGACTTAGACGGGAAAACTTCCGCGACACTTAATCTCGCCAGTGTCTCAACCGCGGACGAAGGAAGTTACTCAGTGAGAGTATCAAACGCGGCCGGTGTTGACTCTAGTAATGCGGCGGAACTCACCATCAACACTCCACCAGTGATACTCACCCAACCAAGATCGCAAAACGTTGTTCTGGGTTCAAGTGCTTCATTCAGCGTTGAGGTCGAGAGTTCCACTGCGGTGACCTACCAATGGCGGAAGAATGGGGTCGAGATAGCTGGAGCAACTTCACGCGTGTTTTCCATCCCGACGACAGGAGGAGATGACTCTGCAAGCTACATCGTTTCCATCCTAAACGAAGTCGGATCTACTTTCAGTAGTGCCGCGAGTCTTACTGTAATTTCCACGACTCCTAGACTTATTCAATCACTTCCAACGATCGACCTGACACCCACTGGCAGCAGCACTCATGTCGATCTATCGAGCTACTTTGCTTTTTCAAACGTAGTGGGAACGATCATCCAATTTGATACCGTCTTGGGGAAATTCAATGTCGAGCTATACGGCAACGATGCTCCGCTCAACGTAACCAATTTTTTAAACCACGTGGAGGCAGGCCTCTATTCCAACACATTCATTCATCGCTCTGTTCCAAATTTTATTATTCAGGGCGGAGGATACCGATCAGAATTTAACCTCCCTGCAATTGCGCCTCTAGCCACAGTTCCTTTGGAGTATAAAGTTCCAAACCATCGGGGAACTCTTGCCATGGCTCGAAGCAGTGATCCCAACAGCGCAGACAGTCAGTGGTTTATCAACACCGTCGACAATTCGGAGACTCTAAAACCATTGGGGACAGGGGCGGAAGGATACACGGTCATCGGGCGAGTGCTAGGACTGGGGCTTGATGTCGTCGACCGCATCTCGGATCTGCCAATCTACAACGTTTCGAGCTTTTTCAATGAAATGCCACTCTACAATTATGTCGGAGGCAGTGTGACTCTTGGAAACTTGGCTACAATTTACGGCGTTGAGGAAATTCCACTGTATCCAACGATTGGATCTAGCAATGCGGCGATAACCTTCACAATTTCCAGTTCGAATGCAGCCGTTGTAGGTGCCTCATTATCGGGGTCTCAACTCACGCTAACGCCAGGAAATCAAGGAAGTAGCTCCATTACCATTCGAGCTACAGATTCCAACGGAAGTTTTGTAGAAGGCCAAATTCCGGTTATCGTATCGACCACCGCGCCTGAAATTATCACTCAACCTTCTTCGCAGATTAGGGTAGTCGGCGCAGATGCGTATTTTGAGGTTCAAGCAACCGGGACCGGTATTCTCAGCTACCAATGGATGAAAGACGGCGAAAACATCTATCCGGACGGAAACTCTGCCTCAGTCGCCTCCAGCACTTGGACAATATCAAATGTGACATCGTCGGACGCGGGTAACTACGCCGTGAGGGTCACAAATACAGGAGGCAGTGTTCTATCTGCTTCCGCTACACTCACCGTCGTCAATCAATTGGCCAATCACTCATTCTCGAGTGCAGGCTACACGCCGGGTATGCGCTTACGAACCGACAATAGTCTTACTTTTTCCGGATCCCCATCGAGCGTTCTTTGGTCTGTCCTACTACCGGATGGTTGGAGCTTCAATTCTGGAGGTGGTGAGGTGTCTTCGACGAGCCCAACTACCGGTGACACTGGGTTAATCGAATGGACTTGGTCCTCTTTAACACCACCGCAATTGGACTTTCACTACTATGTGAACGTGCCTGCGAATGCTTCCGGCACGAAATCAATCGTCGCGATGGTTACTCTCCAGAAGAATGGTGAGGAATCCCAAATTCTGGTTGATCCGGATCCTCTATCGATTCCCTTTTCTACGTTCCACTCGGCTGATGTAAACGGGGACTTTAAACTGAGCCTCAGTGAGTTGTTACGGGTCATCGAAATCTATAACACCCGATTTGGCACAACCCGGACAGGGCGATATCAGGTGCAGGATGGATCGGTAGACGGTTTTGCTACGAATCCTAATAGTGAATCGACTAGTCTCTCCCGGTTCCACTCGGCCGATTCCAATCATGATGCCCAAATAGGTCTGTCCGAACTTCTAAGGGTCATCGAGCTCTACAACGTCCGCGAGGGTTCCATGCGAACAGGTCAGTATCGCGTGCAATTGGGCACGAGTGACGGTTTCACTACAGGCATTTGAGCTGCCAGTTTGTTACAACTGAAGGTGCCGGAGGAGTCAAACGGAGGGGTAAATACATCCATGATGATACTACATTTCCAGTCGAAGTTTTTTGGGGATTTCCAGACTGCCTTTCTCAATGGCTCAGTTTTTGGTGATCGGCCCCATCTCGCAGAAACCGTTCGACCTCTGCACGGGTGAAGATCTTTCGGCGAAGGTAGGGGAGTGACTTGATGAGACCTCGGTCTACTAGGCGATATACACTGACTTTGGATACGCCCAGTTCTTCAGCGAGTTCCTTGAGGGTGTAGGTCAGTTTTGGAGGCGCCACCTGAATGGACGGAGCCGGCGCACGTGGTGAAGGAGCTTCTGGCATCCTTGGCGTTGCGAAGCGGACTCCGATTTCTTGGACGACTCGAAGCGCGATTGTCTCGATGTCCTTTGATGTGAGTTTGTATTCCATTTTTAGAAGGTGCTCGGGTTTCCCAAGCCGACCCAATTAAACCGTTAGTCGTTGGTAGAAGTCTACGAGGTGGAATGATCTCCGCGGATTGCCTCTCTCAATGGCTCAGTTCTCGTAACTCAGACCACCACCATATACCTGCATTTCCAGGTGGTTTCTTTACGGTTGGTATCGACGACGCGACGGGAGAGACCACAATCTACTCAGGAAAATGAAGTACCCAACCAGTCGCCGCAGAAAACTCCGATCGCTGCGCGGCCTCCGCCTCTGAGCTGAATCGTTATGCCTACAAATAAAAAGCAGCATTACCTTCCTCAGGTTTACCTTCGTCAGTGGGCTGCCGGATGCGAAGAAGCAGGAGGAAAAAAGCACACCTGGAGAATAGGCAAGGAATCCTGCTGTTTGGCATCTCTCAGGGATCAATGCCAAAAGCCGTATTTCTATTCGAAGGAGAGTAAAAGTATCTGTGAAAGGTACTTTCAGAACATTGAAGATCGATTTGCCGAGATAGCTAGAAAACTCACTGGAAACATAGAGCTATCGAAACAAGACTTCTTTGCCCTATTTGTATTCGGTATGGACCTCTATATTAGAAATCACAGATCCGCCACATCTCCCGGAAACGAAGAATTTGAGTACTATTTGAAGCGGACAGAGATTTTTAAGAAGCAGCTGATTTTGGGTTCTGGCGATGTGGATTCCGATGAAGAGGTGAAGAACATTATCTGGAGGCACTGGGATTTTCGGGTAATTCGCATGCCAGAAAGCCACAAATTACTTACCTGTGACAGCCCATCAATCCTTCTAGGTAGTTCAGAGGTCCCGGAGAGAATACTTGGCCTGATGTATCCGCTCAGTCCATCTAGTTTCTTCGTTGGTGTTGATAGCCGGGTGTATGCACTAAGCAGAGAATATAGCTTAGATTCGGATTTCGAGATCATGAACTACAATACATTTGAGCAGGCTAGTCATTCAGTATACTCAAAGAGGGATTTCTCTGGTTGTAACCTAGCGAAATACGCGAGCATCATTGGTCAGAGAGACAAGAGTGAATGGATAGATGGATGGCAGATAGAACTGATCGATTATGATCGAAATCCAAATATTAGCTTTATAGGGGAAAAGCATAACCCTGAGAGTTAGGATGTCGCGAAGCCGACAGCCTGACTCCTGATGAACAAGCCCAAGCACCGTTGTGCGGTGGTGCCTACGCCTTATGCGTTTTGTATTTACGGCGTATCCGAACGCCGGTGACGGTGCATCCCGTCAACCCCCGCACCACTGCGTCAATCTCGCCTGACGATTCCCTGACCAACTGTGATTGATCGCGTGTAATCGCCTCATTCCGGTAATTTTCTCGTCCAGCCCGCACCTTTTCGCGACGCCCGCCCACGCGCCGCCACGCGGTCACCGCGTGTGACCGCCAGTCCGTATTCGACTGCGATTTAGTTCAACCCTGAGAGTTAGGATGTCGCGAAGCCGACAGCCTGACTCCTGAAACCCTGAGAGTGGATGCAACGCCCGCTGATCGCGCCGCTCCCGACGGCCGCGTATCACTTTGACGTTCGGCAAGGCAGCATGAAGAATGACGAACTCAAGTCGACCATCGCTGAATCAATCGCAAACGGAAATCGATTGACGGACGACGCGAGGACGATGCTCGACTACGAACGCCCACCCACGGCGTTCGCATTGGCGATCCTCGCGCAAGAGGAGTACGCAAAGGCGTTAATCTTGAGCCTCGTGGATTTTGGTGCGGTTCCGTGGACACACGGAGTCAGGACGGTCCTTCGTGAGCACGTGTGCAAGCAACTTGTGTCGTATATCTTGGACTATCTGTGCCCAGACACAGACGAGTTTCTGAAGCGGATGGACCCGAATCAGAAAGGCGAGGCCAATCCGATCTTTCCACCTGACGTGCTGGATGCAATTCATGTGATCTGTCACGAGCGGATTCCGCGGGAGCGTGAGCGCTGGTGGATTGATTCCGGAGATCGTCCGATCGACTCAAAGGTCGATAATGTCGCCAAGGCTGCGGTCGATCAGCGGAAGCAGAATGCATTGTATGTTGGCGTTGGTCGCGATGGTCGGGTTTCTTCGCTCCCGGGATCGATAGCCATTGCAGAGGCTACGACTGAGTTCGAACGTGCGGAGAGGATAGGTGAGCAGATTAGATCTACGATCGATCCCCAAGGACTTGATTGGCAGAAGGTCGTTGCTCTATTTGCTTTGCTCACCGGTTCGATCACACCAGAGCAGTTCAATGCCAACTGGTGGGCAAGGTAGCTAAATCGGAATGAAAGGCGGGCCGACAAGTGCGTCGAGAGCCGCGCTCGTAAACTTTCGCTCGCCGCGTTTTCCTTTGTTGGGTTACTCAAACTAGTCCACCTAAACCGTGAATTGTTGGTTGAGGTTTATGAGGTCGAGTGAGTGGCCCGATTTCGTTCAGCATTTCTTTGGTGTGCAGCGGTGGCGGTGAAAAATTAAGCTTTTTTAAGGGCAGGGATATAAAATTACTCAGGCTGAGTGTATATGCCAATGAGCAGCGGCCTAATTGCCGGGCCCCTAGTGGGGTTCGGTTTCTCAAAAAGGGGAAAGGTCATACTGCTGCTCACAACATATAATAGAATAATATGAGGAAAGCCTCCTAAAATCTAAATTAATTAAGGAAGTCTCGAGGTTAACCCTCCGTCTTTCCGTTCTCGTCATAATACTCGGGGTCATGATCAGTCTTGTTCCTAGTCTAACCCTGGTTCTTTGTTGCTTCTCGGCGGTAGCCTGGAACGTGTTCTCATGACCTAGTGCGTGCGCCCAACTTGGGCACGATGTTGCCCTCTCAATCTCAAACCTTGCTGTCTTTCCTAGAGTCGATCAACGAGCTGGGTTTCGCTTCGTCCGGGCTCGTTGGTGCGACCGCGGGCCCACCACTTGACTTACTCTACTCCCTCAACCACTTATCAACCCAACCAGACTAACTGTTTAAGTGGTCCAGTTTGCGTAACCCGACCACTCCCAGCGGGAAGTAATGGCATAACTGCCACATGTATTGCCATCCCCTAGATATTCCCGATGAGATCGTCGCCGCGTTGGAGACTGGCGAACTGGTGATATTCGCTGGTGCAGGCGTGTCCTGCGGAGGTCGGTCGGATTTGCCTTCGTTTGGCGGACTAACCGAAAAAATTCGCATGCGCCTCGCTAAAATCGCCCCGGAGCGGCCATTGGATTTCGATGTCCAACTGGGCGATTGGAAAGTTCAGGGCGGTGACGTTCATGGTATTACCCGCGAGATCATCGCGGCTTCACCGGGACATAACCCGATTCATGAGCACCTGCTTCAGCTCTTTCAAAAGCCGGAGCACGTTCGTATCGTAACTACCAACTTTGATCCGCATTTCAGTGCTGCGGCGGATAAGCTTGGCCTAAAAATTCCCACCTATCGGGCTCCTGCTCTGCCGCTAGGTCACGATTTTCACGGATTGGTCTATTTGCACGGGTGCGTGAGTGACCGGCCTGATCGGCTAGTCCTTACCGATGCCGACTTTGGTCGCGCCTATCTTTCCGAAGGATGGGCTCGGACTTTTCTCCAAGGCCTCTATGCTAAGTTCAACGTCCTCTTCGTTGGCTATAGTCATGGTGACGTATTGCTGACGTATTTGGCCAAGGGTCTCTCGCAGCATGGTGAGGCGAAACGCCACGCGTTTCAACTGCGTGGAGGAGAACAAAGGTGGAATCGGATTCATGTAACGCCCATTCCCTATGGGCAGCCACCATCCCACCCTGACGCTCCAGCGGATCATTCGGAATTGGAGCAAGGGGTGCAGCGTTGGTTGAAACTCTTGCGTCTAAAACCTTCCGATGAAATGGCGCGGGTGCGTTCGATTATCGAGCGCACTGAAGCTCCCGCCGTTACTGTGGGCGGAGAATCTACGTTGGAGCCGTCCAACGACGCATCCTCGATTTCCGGGTTCAGGCTCTCACTCGACGATGCAGACTTTCTTCGTCGGATGCTGAGCGATCCCGATAAGATCGTTTGGTTTCTGGATGCCGCCAAGGACCTGCGTTGGGTGGCTTGGGCACTGGAAGCCAAACTATTGGGTTCATTCGCCGAGCAGCAGGCGTGTGCCACTCATCCGATTCCTCCAAAAGTTAAACTAGTGCGGTGGGCCTTAAGACGTCTATTGACGCATCCGGTTCCGGCCGCGTTGGAGCTGTTTGCCAAGCTTGGCGGCCGACTTGGTCCTGATGTGTGGCAGGAGTGCATCGGACACATTACTTCGATTAAAGAGAACGACCCGCTTTGGGATTCTCCGCACTTGGACCACTGGCTTGTTTCCCTGCGCCACAGTTGCTGGAATTTACGCAATCACGACGCCTTTTTTTTAGGACGTCTCATTGTGCATCTTGCGGGACACGGATTGCACGACCACGCCATTGGGCTTTTCGCCCGCCTGCTTCAGGTCCGTGTCGAATGGAAACAGCCGCTAATGTATCTCGATGCTAAGGACCAATGGAGCGCCCGAGCTGCTCTTATCGGCGACCTCTCTAGCCTTAAGGAGGTTTGGGCTGCATTTGCCACCATGCGCGGCCAACCAGAACATCGCATCCGGTTGTTCCGAGTCTTGGGTGAAAACGTGGATGAACTCTATGCCGCTTTTGGCCCCCGAGATCACCAGTGGGATCCCTTGGCAGGATTTCGCATTGTCGTGGATGAGCCGCGGAACAAATACGATCCCACGTCCTCCGAAGCTTTCGTGGCTGACATGCTCTGCCAACTGATCAAGGAGCAATCAGAAGCATCAGAAGGTATCGACGAGCATCAGATTCTGATTTGGTTGAGCGCCGAACGTTTGCTTTGGCGGCGTCTCGGCTATCTGGCACTCCGCGAAGATCGCCGACTCAGTCCCTCGCGCAAGGCCGCGATTATATTGAGGGAGGGACTGATTTATCCCGCGTGTTGGCAATTGCAACACGACCCCTATGCGCTCGTAACCGCGATTTATGGCACATGGTCCACCGCGGACAAAAACGCTATTCTCGACGTGGTGTCGGCGATTCCTCAGTTCGAGCATCGCGCCGACATGAGTGCTGAGGAAGTTTCCGAGTCAGTTACGCGGATTCGAGATACGTTTCTCAATCGTCTGGTGCTCGCTTATCCCGCTGATACCGAGATCGCCGCAGTTTTCCAGCGTGTAGGCCTCTCGATACTACCGCTACCACAGGCTGAACCCGAAGACAACTGGCTGGAAGGTGAGGCTCGCGAAATGAATCAATCTCCCGTTCCCTCTTCTGAAATCCTCAAACGTCCTGCGGGCGACCAACTCGACGAGATTATAGGATTTAAGCGCAAACAAGGCTGGGACGCCGATACGCGGGAAGGCTTTTTTTCCGCCACCGTTAAAGCGGCTAAGGACGACGTGGAGTGGTCGAAAGGGCTTGTCGTCGCCTTAGCTCAACGAGCTGACGGTGCGGAATTATGGGCTCAATTGGGGTGGAATTGTCCATGGTTGAGCGCGGACGTTAATTTTCGTCGCTGGTTCCTTTTGGAGTTGTTCCCCACCATCAACCCCGCGCTGTGGAATTTCGAGAGCTACCGTTCATGGAGCAGTCGTCTACTCGGACTCGCCGACAACCGGCTCGACTCGCCTCTTAGCGCAGATGAGTGGGCGGCACTCACCGCTTGGTCCGTAGCGCTGTGGGGGGCATGTGGCCCTAAACCGGATGGTATTCTGGAAAAGAAACCCGCGTCAAACGCCCATAGCCGCGCCATGAATCACCCGATGGGCCAAGTCGTGGAGTTCTGGCTTTCTTCCGTCAGGCAACTCCGACGGGACAACTCCTCTAGTCCCTATGAATGGCCCGATGAACTTAAGCCCTTGGTGGCAGATTTGCTGTCTCGTGACGACGATTACCGACTGATGGCGCTATCCATTTTCGGCCAACAGCTCCGTTTTGTCCGTTACGCGTTTCCAGATTGGACGCGCACCGTCTTGTATCCTCGTTTCCACTTCACTAACGACGCCGAACAAGCTCGGTGCTTGTGGTCCTCCTGGTTATCTTACGGCAACCTTTCGTTGGAGTTGGCGCAGGAGCTGCCTCCTCTATTCACCGATAACCACGCCTACTTGCTCGAAGCGGACGACGAGACTAGCAACCGTTTTCTCAGTTACCTCGCCGCAATCGCATCCAGTATTGCTGCGCCAAACGACACACTCGAATGGCTTCTTGGCATGCTACGCACCGCCCCCCCCAAGCAGCGGGCTTGGTGGGTGACAGAGGTGGCGCGCAACGTGCGCGGAGGAAACGAAACTCAACAGCGGCGTGTGTGGGTTTCCTGGGCGCGAGATTATCTGCTCGGCTTCCGGCGGGGCACCTTTGGCGATCCCGTCCGGGCGGACGCTCAACACGAATTTTTTGAATTTCTCCACTGGCCGATAGCATTCTCTGTAATCGGTGGCGAGGTGCTCGACTCATTGATGCAAGCTCCATCGCATCACATCGAGCGTTTGGATGTGATCTATGAAATCAAACAGGTAGGGCTCGCCGCAACCGCGCCTGATCTGACTGCGCGCTACTTGCGCTGGGCCTTAGTGGATGTCGGGGCTGATCGCTGGGGATTCTATGGTTTAGATGATGTTCTTACTATCCTTCCGATAACGACCGGAAATCGCTCCGATGTCGGCCATTTGTTCGAACGCCTGCTCGTAATGAGTATGGCGACGGAGCATCAAATACTTGCCGCTAATATTGCGGCTTTTGACGCAGGACAGAGCCCAGCAATTCTGCCGCCCGCTGCTGGTGTTCCTTCAACTTAATTTTTCGACTTAAAAATCGCCCATGCTCTGTTTCCGCCTCCTTGTAGACTGTCCAGTTTAGGTCCCTTGGGATTCGTTCGATCTTACCATCATTGCCTGCCTCTACTATCGTTCCCAGTGGGGTAAGTGATTCGAAGAACAACTCGAGAAAAAGAGATCCGCAGTCATGTGTGCCATGAGGATCTGCTCGGGTTCCCCAAACTGGCCCACTTGAAATAGATAGTCTGTCTGGGTTGCCGGTAGATTGCCTAATCTCGCACTTGCTAGGTATGGGCATTTGAGGTCAGAAGTTGTTCTGTATGAAAGACTCTTCGGCAGACTCAGACAACAGGGAGGTAATCTCGAAGCTGATTCTGAATGTAGCTGCCCAGGAGAGACCAAAGTCCTTACCGCCGGAGTCGAAGTCGGGGAAACCGGCTAAATTAAAGATAATTCACTTCAACTTGGGGCGTAGTAACCCCGACGCTCGTTTACCCAAGCTACAGCCTCCTTGGAAGGCGTCGTAGATCACCCCTTTACGTTAAACACTCCCAAGTTATCCTATGTCCGAAGACCACAAGAAAGCCCTCCAATCCCAACTCTGGAACATCGCCAACACTCTGCGGGGGAAGATGGGGGCTGATGAGTTTCGGGACTACATCCTCGGCTTCATCTTCTACAAGTATCTCTCCGAGCGGATGCACCTCTTCGCGGATGAGATTCTGAAGCACGACGGGATCCAGTTCGACGCCATCGATGAGGCCAGCGCGGACGGGCAGGAAATGCTCACCGCCATTCAGGAGGAATCCGTCGGGCGGCTGGGCTACTTCCTCAAGCCCTCCGAACTCTTCCACAAGATCGCGGAAAAGGGTTCGCGGAAGGCGGACAACTTCATCCTGGAGGAACTCACCGCCGTCCTGAAGCACATTGAGTCCAGCACGATGGGACACGATAGCGAGGAAGACTTCGAGGGACTGTTCGAGGATCTCGATCTCGGCTCGTCCAAGCTGGGGAAAACCGAGAACCAGAAGAACGAACTCATCGCCAAGGTGCTCGTCCACCTGGACAAGATCGACTTCCGGCTCCACGACACCGAGGCCGACGTGCTGGGCGATGCCTACGAATACCTCATCGGCCAGTTCGCCAGTGGCGCGGGGAAGAAGGCGGGCGAGTTCTACACTCCGCAGGAGGTCAGCACCATTCTCGCCAAGATCGTCACCACCGGGAAGAAGAAGCTCAAGAGTGCCTATGACCCCACTTGCGGCTCGGCCTCGCTGCTCTTGCGGGTGGCGAAGGAGAGCAAGGATGTCGGGAAGTTCTACGGTCAGGAGATGAACCCGACCACCTACAACCTGGCACGGATGAACATGATCCTGCACGGTGTTCACTATCAGCGTTTTGACCTGAGGAACGAGGACACCCTGGAGCATCCCGCGCCCGAGCACGCCGACCTCCGCTTCGATGCCATCGTCGCCAATCCTCCGTTCTCGGCCAAGTGGTCGGCCAGCGCCATCCATGAGAATGACGACCGCTTCAGCGCCTACGGGAAACTCGCTCCCAAGACTAAGGCGGACTTCGCCTTCGTCCAGCACATGGTGCATCACCTCGACCACGGCGGCACGATGGCCTGCGTCCTGCCGCACGGCGTGCTCTTCCGGGGCGCGGCGGAGGGTCACATCAGGAAATACCTCATCGAGGATTGCAACTACCTCGATGCCGTCATCGGCCTGCCTGCCAATATCTTCTACGGCACGCCGATCCCGACCTGTATCCTGGTGATGAAGAAGGGACGGGAAAACTCCGACGACATCCTCTTCATCGACGCCAGCCAAGGGTTCACCAAAGAGGGCAAGGAGAACACCATGATGCCCGAAGACATCGAGCGGATTGTCAGCACCTACCGGAAACGGGAAAGCATCGAGAAATTCAGCCACGTCGCCGAGCTGAGCGAGGTCGAGGAGAACGACTACAACCTCAACATCCCGCGCTACGTCGATACCTTTGAAGAAGAGGAGCCGGTCGATCTGGCGGAGGTGTCAGGAAAGCTGGTGGCTTTGGAAAAAGAGATGGGCGAGACGGACAAAGTCATCGCGGGGTTTTGTGAGGAACTGGGAATCAAGGCACCGTTCTAAGATGATAAAGGAAGAGACATTGAAGCCAAAGTTAAGGTTTTCAGAATTCAAGGAACTTTGGCCAAGTGACATCCTCTCCAATTTGGTAACGAATGGATTCAAAAACGTAAGCGTGCAACTTGGACGTGGTCGACTCGTATCATAAAGTAAACTACACGGCAGTATAACCTCGGGTACTAAGAGGGGTGGCGGAGCACTGGGAGATTGAGTGACGCGTGGGTCGAGACACGA
>Ga0222654_1000290_pt1 | contig 37971 bp, 38 predicted proteins | sample AntAcemetagen421_FD_179805 | JGI IMG/M metagenome (GOLD analysis project Ga0222654, IMG submission 179805) | Saline water microbial communities from Ace Lake, Antarctica - #421 | ecosystem: Environmental > Aquatic > Non-marine Saline and Alkaline > Saline | place: Antarctica: Ace Lake...
TGAGAGAAAAGCCAAAACGAATCCTTGCGTGCTTTTTTTCTTAATACTGGTATCCATTCATATTACAGTACAGTCGGTCAAACAACTAGTGATGGCTATGTGATGGCATCAATCAAAGTGTTAGCCCTTCCTGCGCCTAGCATTGGAACGCTGCGGCATCCTCCGGATAAGGCTGCGACTTCGGACCTCATTGAGCTGTTTAAAAAATTGGCACCCAGAAGGGTGTTACCAATCTAGAGCAAGCCAGATTCTGCCATTGACGTGGCTTCAGCTGTTTCAACCACAATATGATCGAGAACTCGGACATCGATAAAGCCGAGTGCTTCTTTCAACCGTTTCGTGATTTTGACATCAGCTGAGCTGGGTTCGGCTGCTCCATCCATGGTTCCCCTGAACAGCCTCTCGAAGACGATCAGTCGATGCTGATTATCTAAGAAGAGACAGCAGAAGTGCTCGTCTCTTTTGTGGGATATTTTGAGACGACAATATTGATTCACTAATACACCCAGAGTTTTCTGGATTGAATCAGACAGATTAGACGGTATAGTCCTGAGGGTCAGAGTTTTAGGTGTTTAGAGGGGATTTGAATGCAGTATTGGATGGTATTATCTCACTAAGTGGTACCGAGGGCCTCTCTATGACTAGGATCCTATGTTATTAAATGTAAACAAAAAACAATAAGATATCTGGTTAGATGCCCCCAAAAGAACCCCCTTCTAATCTTCTTCAGCAGTATTAGTGACGAAGTAAAAAGGAACCTTTATTGGAGGTGATAAATCGATTCTCGCGCACATCGATTGAACAAACTCTCTCCAGTATGGCCAAACATGATAGCCAACATTTTCTTCGGCGAAAGCACTAAGCTCCTCTTCGCTAACTTGTTCTTCTGAAAAATATCTCGCTGAAAAGATGGCCATAACTTCGATCAGTGGAACGAAGTCCTCCTCCTGGCTCTCGGATTCATCCTGTGCGCGAATTATTCGAGCGCCAACTGCGTATATAAAGCGATACTCTCTTGCATCGTCCTCCTGTTGGGTTTCACTTTCCTCGACCTCCACAATCTTCCTGAAATTCTGTGTTTTTGTTTCTGCCATATCTAATGTCGTGACATCTATACTATCTGCAACAATAGTTTTGCATTCCTTCAAGTTTACGCATTGGATGTTTAGGAGTTTCTTTGCGCGTTCTAAATGTTCCATAGTTATGCGGCATTTTTCCAAGGGAAATCTTTGCTAGGAGAGGATTGCACGACGCGCGTACTAGTCCTTACTTGTTTCGGCGTTTCGGGAATGTCTTCGACCTTCCAAATGGCGTTCAGTTTCGTAATTGCGGACTCGCGATGGACCCTAATCGAAGGTTTAACTTCGATCGCAAAGCAAATATCTGAGAGCGTCCCAAGTGTCATGTTTCGGGCGCCACTTAAAACTTGGGTAACAAAAGAAGGTGATTTGCCTAATTTATTTGCCAGGTCTTTTTTGCTGACTCCCATATCTTCGAGTAGCACTAAAATATCTTCAGTTACGTTATATACAAGTTCTTCTCTAGCGAATGCTCGCTTCTCTGCTTTTGTGAACTCTTTATCTTTGGGATAAAACATCTCGTTAACGCTCATCGCCTTTTTCCTCTATTCGATTCCAATTGTTTCCTACTCTTGTCGAGTCGCTTGCTTTAAGCTTTTTGAAGTTTTTGTGTGTGTAGTGACTAATGAAATAAGTATCGTCGTGTACCTCTGAGAGCCAGCAATATCCCCGCAGCGGCTTTTTCTTTAAGGCTCTAAATTTTTTAGGGTTTTGCCGTCCGTGTTTCTTTGGTAAATCACCTTCTTGTGGAAAGTTTTCGTTACTCATTTTCTCACCATCGGTTAACCTTCGGATTTGTAGAATGATGGAGTTGGTGAAATTCTGCCGTTTTCTGGGCTCAACACTTTCCAGTGTTTCATAGAAGCTTTCAATAGCCCCTTCACAATGAGTTACGGTGAATTTTCTACCTTTGTAGGATGCCTCCAATTCAGTCTTGGCCAATGCTTTCTAAGCTCGCAGTTAATATATATGTTAACTTCATCGTTTTACAATCCTTCTAGCTTCGATTGGTGAAAACCTCTTGCTCATATTCAAATAAATCATCGAGTTAGCGACTTAGACTGTTTCGTGATAAGAAAAGGTATTTTTGAAAACCAACAGGGGCTTCTCCAATATTTGCCATAGAGTACCTGCTAGTTGTATCACTAATCGTGTTGTACCCCGGTCCGAGCAATTAGCCGTCATCCCCCAATTGCTTCTCTAATGCTTGATTTACCAAGCTCGTGGCGTACTGTAACTGGTCTTCGCTCTTCAAAATAAACTCGACGTTCCCATTACCCCAATGACCAAGGTTGGTTACGTCCTTGCAGAGACCTTTTGGGTCTTCTACGTCAGGGAAGTTCAAACTAAGACTTAGGCGAAGACCGTTGGCCTGGGGAACTACATCAACGAAATTGGTTTCAGCCTTGTAGGCGACGTATAGCTTTAAGAATTCTTCACTAACGCACTCATCTAAAGTGGTGACTTGAATACGGAACTTGTCAAATAGCGCCCTAGTTGTGCCACCGCTGAGATGAGGGTGGTCGGCGATGCTGTACATTGCTCCATCTTTGGGCTTCGGCTTGTAAATCTCAAGAATTTCGGCTTCTAAGTTCACCGTCGACCAGATTTTGGAGGCGATTGTAGCCAGAGACATGGCGCGCTCGGTAATAGCCTGCTCGTTCCAAATAAGGCGCGTTCCTATTCCTTGATTCAATTTCAATGGGCTATCTTTGAATCCGCCTTCCATATCTCGTTTTTCATTAAATGCTCTGTCGCTGTATTCAGAGTTATAGCCGGTTAATGTAAGGTTGCCTAGAGTGTGTAAATACTGATCTTGTACGCGTCTCCAGTCTTCACCTAGGTCCTTTTGCCAGCTCGAATTTAGATCCTCGTTCTGAGGCAGAATGTGTTCGATAGTGTAATCCTGAACGGGCACGCGTTCTTTTCGACCATGGTTCTCAAAACGCCGTAGCCAATAGGATCGGCGATTGAATTTGTAAAGATTGCGAATCTGTATCTGTCGGATGAATTCTTCGTCCCCAGGGAACCGACGGTAGGAGGGTAAAAGTAGAAACCTCGCCTTTGCGCTCTCTAAATAGCGATCTTTGTCCACCTGACGTAAGAATGTGGCAAATGTCTGTCGCAGCGAATTGGTAGGAATGTCGCAGACTGCGCGTCGAAATACGTAACTCTCAACTATCCGAACTAATGTTAAGAACTCTTCACGTGTAACCACTTCGTTGATGAAGTCCTGATACAGCTCCATCAGTAGCGGATAGCACACATCTGCTCTCAGCTCGCGAATATCGTGGAATGCTTCAGCTATTTCTTTGTCTTTCTCAGATCCAAGTGCAATTCGGCAAAAGTAGTCAGCAAATTCCTTAACAGACGTCAGTAAATCTTCGACATCGGTTTTCTGCGCATAACTCTTGAATTCGTCATAAACGTCGCCGCGTCGTATTCTTACGTTGCCGGTATGGATAACCAGGTAGTACCTCATGAATTCATCGAATTCGTTAGTGTAACTCTCGGCACCGAAAGCTACTTCCATTGGGTGCCAGTAGTCGGTGTAGAGGCGTGTCTGCAGCTCGTGTTCTAGCCCCATCAGAACGTAGTTTCGAATCAAGTCTGCTTGAGTTAAGGCTTTTCCTGTCGAATTCATACTCTCAAAAATCATCTGCGGATTGTCGATCCCTTGCTGTAAACGCACATCGACAATCATCAGTTTCTTGATGCCTTTCCAGACATAATCCAGATTGGCTTTAGATATACCCTCTACAAAGAAATTGAAGTTTTCTATGATTCGGAAAGACGCATTTTCCTCGACTTCTTTGCCATCAATCAAGCTGTTGAGTGTTTCTCTATCCGTGCGGGTGAGTAACAATCGATAGGCAGCTTCGCCTTTGCCATAACGATTTTTGAGGTAGTAGTCTTCGACCTCCGCAGCAGAGATGGGCTTGTCGGCATTTTCTTTCTCTAGTCGGTTTTTAAAAGCGAGTAGCAGAAGTATCACTGTCGTAATCCGTTGTTGGCCATCGATTACTAACCAGCGTGGGATTGCAGCACCGGCGTCGACTTCCGGGATGTAAACAGCCGAACCAATGAAATGGCTATCCAGTCCTGCGCTTTCACCTATCCGCAGAATATCGTCCCAAAGTTGCTGGCAGTGATTCTTCTCCCAACTGTAAGTGCGTTGAAAAATTGGAATGATGAATTGTTTGGACCCTTCCAATAGGTGGGTGAATTGAATGTCCTGGGCTTTCATTAGTGCTTTCCTTTGCTATTGGGTGGCGACGCTTAACTGTTTTGTAAGCAAGTCATAGCTACCATCGATTCCAGTTGTCCGAAGTTAACCGATTCAGGTGATTCACAGCCTCTGCCGAGCAGTTGTGTCGAAATGCCCATTCCAAGTGATGCCTCAGGCGTTGAAACTTCTCTTCAGATGAAGCAATTGCTCCTCCCAAAATCAGCGGATTCAAAAGCTTGTCACTTTCATCTACTCCACCGAGTCGCACCAGAAGCTTTCGCAATTCATCCCAATATTTGCCAGCTGGACTTGAATGCCCGCGGGACCGAACCCCATTAAGAAATTCATCCAAATTAGGCTGCGCCGGATAGTTGTGCCTATAGATTCTGTCATTCATTGGTATGCGGGCGGCGAGTTCAGTCAGGCGCGATAGGCTAATAAGATGTTGTCCATTCCTTGGTATCGACTTACCTTCAAAATGCTGCCAGATAGCAGCGCCTGGCCCGTTAAAGCACTCCTCGAAACTGCCGTCTTTATGTATCTTGATGACAATCGCGTACTCAGGCTCGCTTCTGAATGCTACGGCTCTAGCCTGGGTTGCTTTGATTTCAATTTTCTTCCCGCTAGCATCGATCGCATCAAAACCTTCGTTTGAAGCGTTCATGAGTTCTAGGTTGTATGCGTCAGCAACAAGGCACTCACCCAGACTCCCAACCATGTGTCCATCTGGCGTGAAATGGCGACCGGGGAACATCTCCTCGAGGTCTTCGACGATTGAATACAGAGACTTAACGAGGTCTTGGAACTTATCGTGATCCATTATAAAGCCGGCGCGTTGTTGGGATTAGCCGCCGCATACAAATGCTTCTGAAAACCAACAAAAGTACTACGAATCTCGGTCGGTGAACCTAGTACTGCAGCAGCGTCGTTGATGTTGTTGTACTTCAATGTAATCAAGCTTGCCATTTTCGCGAGTGCGAGTTCATGCACACCGTCCTGGATGTATCGGCTTAGTATGAAATCGATAAATTCCTGCTGTTTGTAGTTGGCGAATGCGTTGGCTATTGCAGGCTTGGCCCACTCCACTCGCTCTTGTCTTGTGCGTGTTTCGGCAGCATAAGCAACGTAGGCCAATACGTCGTAGACGTCGCTGTGTTTGGCGTCGATTAGGTCTTTCATGCTATCTAGTTTTTCTTCGTCGTAGCCTGCTTCTGCGAGGTCCTCCAGCAGCTTTTCTCTGGTGCTAGGGTTGCCCCATATTTCACGAAGTTTGTCCTCATCTTCGAAGAATCGTGGCAGGTCATCAAACATGCGCTCGACAAACTCTCGTGCTGTTATTGGCGTCCCGTCGGTGTTCCAGTACATCACTGAGGAGATGTGTTTAATTTCTCTCGCTTTTCCATCGCTAAGTTTGATGACTATTTTTTCGTTACAAGTACATGGCGAATTGCCGCAGTCGTCGCAGGGTGGAACTTCACAAATACAGGGGTTTGATTCGCAAGTTGGGCATGGCGGCTTTTCGCAGCTACAAGGCTCATTACCACACTCATCACAGACTTTTATGCAGGCACATGGGTGAAAGCCGCACTCGATGCAAGGTTCTGGTGTACAGCTGCAAGGCGTCTCGCCACAGGTGCTGCAGGTGTCAGGGGGTAATGGTTCGCCATCCCATTCAGGGTCTGCGAAGTTGTAGTGAGCTTTTACGAAATCAAAAATCGTGAAGAAGTCTTTGCCTTCATAGACGCGTGTACCTCGACCTATGATCTGTTTGAACTCGATCATGTTGTTACAGGGTCGCATCAAGACAATATTGCGCACGTTGCGGGCATCTACACCTGTCGATAGTTTGCGCGAGGTAGTGAGTATCGTCGGGATAGTCTTTTCGTTGTCTTTGAAAATATCGAGGTCTTTCTCACCGGCTTTACCGTCATTAGCAGTCACCCGAACGCAGTAGTCAGAATTGGTTGTCCAGCCACGTTTAACCGCATACTGATTGATATAGTCTCGAACCTTGCCTGCATGCTCTTGGGTCGCGCAGAAGACAATCGTCTTATCTTTCGGATTGATTTTATCCATCCAGTACTGCACACGTTTCTCTTCACGTTCTGGGATGGTGATGGTTCTGTTGAAGTCGCCTTCCTTGTATAACTTGCCTGGCTCCGGGTTACCTTGCACGACCACTCCGTCACCCGGTGTGTAGATGTACTCATCCATGGTGCCGACAATAGGGTGAACCTTAAATGGCGTGAGGAAACCATCGTTAACACCCTCCTTGAGCGTGTAGCTATAAACAGGTTCACCAAAGTAGCGATAGGTGTCGACGTTGTCTTTGCGCTTAGGTGTTGCAGTAAGTCCTAGCTGGACGGCTGGTGCAAAGTAGTTCAGAACATCACGCCAGCTGCTTTCGTCATTAGCGCCGCCTCGGTGACACTCATCGATAATGATCAGATCAAAAAAGTCTTCTGGGTAGTCACCGAAGTAAGGTGCGTCATTACCTTCCTCGTCTTTCCCGCTCATGAACGTTTGGAAGATGGTGAAGAAGACGCTGGCATTCTTAGGCACTCGGCCTTTCTTTCTGATTTCACTAGGGTCTATTCGTGCAAGGGCGTTTTCACCGAATGTGCCAAAGTCATTGAAGGCTTGGTCGGCCAGTATGTTGCGATCAGCGAGGAATAATATTCGCGGTCGCCTGGTTGTCTCATCGGGTGTTTTCTGAGCACCTAAGCTCCAGCGACTGTTGAATAGTTTCCATGCTATCTGAAAAGAAATGGCTGTCTTGCCTGTGCCGGTGGCGAGGGCAAGGAGGACTCTCTGGCCACCCTGCGCAATCACCTCTAGCGCGGCATTAATAGCATTCTCTTGGTAGTAGCGGGGCGTCCAGCTGCCACTTTTTGTATCGAAGGGGATGGCCGCAAAACGCTTCCTCCAGCTACTCGCGAAGGCAGGTTCTACGGCACCTTTTGCGCCACCAAATGTATAATCCCAGAGTTGCTTGGGCGTCATATAGTGATCAACTAAAGACGCTTCACCAGTCACCATATCCATCTGGTAAATATCATGGCCGTTAGTGGCATAGGCAATGCGGCACTTTAATCGAGTTGCATAATCTTTGGCCTGGCGAACTCCTTCTGTGTAAGACAATCCTTCTTTCTTGGCTTCGACTACAGACAGCTTGCGGCCTTGGTAAACTAGGACGTAGTCACTTGAAACTGGCGTGCCTCTTTTTCCGCCAGTGATGATTCGACCGGGACAAATTACTTCTCGCCGAATAAAGCTATGCTCAACCTCTCCCCAACCATAGTGCTTTAGCTTGGGATCAATTAGTGTAGCGCGTGTATCTGCTTCGTTCACTTCTTTGATCGCTCTGCACTACTTGCCGCAATGAGTTTCAGCCGATCAGTTAATACTTTCCCACCAGCAAGTTCAGCGAGGTCGCTTGCAAACTCACCTAATTGCTCGATGCTCGAAAGATTTGAAAACTTTTTCCCCTGCACACGGCTTCGTAATGCCTCTGTTTCCTTCGATTCTTCGGCGGCTTTCACTACCCATTTGTCGATCGACTGTTGTTTTGTTTCAGGGGATATTATGCGGAAGAAATCTAGCAGTCTAAGTACGACGACCTCTCTATTTCTAAGATAGTTGATGTAGCCGCCAACCTCTTTGACTTTTCTATCGACTTCCAGCTGCAAAACTGGATCTTCGACCAAAAACTGAACTTTTACGCTAGTTAGGTCGCCAGCTTTCTCAAAATCACCCAGATCGACTGATTCTAAACGCATTAGCAATTTGTCCAAGACATTTTGTGCCTCATCCTCATCGAGCAGATGACCAAAACGCATGTGGGATTCTAGCAATACAGTCCGCACCCTACTTGGTGTTAAGCGTAGAAATCTTGCCCATTCGTAGTTGCTGCACGGAGCATTGTCCCCCAGGGCTTTCTTCAAACAACCAAAGATCAACAATTCAGTATCTTTTTTCGTCAAGGTACCGAAGCCGTTGGTTGACCATGTTTTCCAGAATAAATTGAAGAAACTTGCCTTCATATCATTGGACAAAAAATCTTGGATGGCTTCGATTGTCAGGTTAGTGTCTTGAGACTTTTTTGTTTTCTTGTTCATGCAGCAACGCCTTTTTCTTTGGTGAGTTCACCAGAGAAGGCTTTTTGGAGGAGGGATTTCTTGAGTTCTTCCAGGGAAGTAAGTTTTTGGCCAAAACATACCTCCAACCTCTCTGCCTCGGCTGCTAAGCGATTTATGTTTAATACGATTTCGTTTTGCGCAGCAAAGGTAGGTTTTTGAAACTGAAATCCTGCTATCTGCTTACCACTTATATGGGGGACGCCAAGCCCAGTCTGAATCGAAAGGACATAGCTTTCGAACAATTTACTTCCCAACAAATGAAACAAATAGTCTTCATTGAAGTCTCCGTGTACACGCATTCTCGCTACTCGCTGCACCAATAGAGATGGTAAATCATTGTTAGAAATTTTCGCATACTTCATCCCCGCCTTAACCCAAGTACGGTCCATTGCTAATAAGACATCACCTTTTTCAAGCTGATACTTCGTGTACCCAGGAGCGTCATCCTTAGGCCAACGCTTAACTCCATCCCAACGTATTTTACCTTGGACAATATTATCTCCTCGAATGAGGGGAATGCCTTGGGGGGCTTCAGTATAATCCTTGCTTTTAAATGCATAACCAGTGAGCAGTTCAACCTCGTTACCAAGAGACGTTTCTACTCGCCCCTCACCACGCTGACTAAACACCTGCTGTAAAAAGCTATCAAACAACTCACGGGCATTCTTTAGATTCTGTTCGGCGTTGGCGCGGGCTTTCTCGATGTCAGCAAAGGCTTGGTCGAGGATGGCGACGATGCGTTTTTGTTCGGGGATGGGAGGGAGTTGAATGTTGATGTCTCTCAGTGTTTTTAAGTACAGACCTTTTTGCGCTACTCCTCTAGATTTTCCTAATAGCTGTTCCAATATATTTTGAAGTGAATACATCAAAAAACGTGACGACACAGCATCATGCAGCGGCTTTAACACTGCAACGCTCCTTTGAAGAGTGAACTTAGGCAGCGACTTATCGACTACTCCGACGCGACCGATGGTTCCGACGATGGTTAGCAGAACATCATCTACACAAACATCGGTGCGTTTGTTCTCTGAATCGAAGTCAGCTCCGCTTAAATAGCGTGGTTTATCAATGTGGATGTGGTCATCGAATACATTTTTTGAGCTCAGCATCAGATGCTCGCTGTAATCTATTCCTTTTGGTGGGTTGTGGCTGCCATCTGTAATCTTCGAGCATATGTCAGCTAGTTTTATGGATGGCCACATTACAACAACTCCCGAATACTTCCGAGAATGGTCTCACTCTCTATATCCAATGCCATAATCTCTTCGATAATCACGGAGGGGTTTCTAAGTACAACTTCATCGTTTTTGTTTGGGTTCTTAACCGATAAGTCCAAAGTACTCTGGTCAATGTCACTGACTTTTATAGACCAAGACTGCTCGGTGTCTGCAAAGGTTTTTTGTTGGCTAACAAAGTCTTTGAGATCCTTGTCGTTCAGTGGGTTGGTCTTACCCATGTTGCGACCAACATCTAGCTGATAGAACCAGACTTTTTCTGCTGTCGCGCCTTTCTCAAAGAACAGCACTACTGTTTTTACACCGGCACCAATAAACGTGCCGCCGGGACAATCCAATATGCTGTGAAGGTTACAGTTCTCTAGTAGCTCCTTACGAAGCGCAACAGCGGCATTGTCGGTGTTAGACAAGAAGGTATTCTTAATGACGACTGCAGCTCGTCCACCAGGCTTCAGCATCTTGATGAAATGCTGTAAAAATAGGAACGCAGTCTCTCCAGTCTTGATGGGAAAGTTCTGCTGTATCTCTTTGCGCTCTTTGCCGCCAAAGGGCGGGTTGGCCAAGATGATGTCATGGCGTTGGTTCGGCTGAATGTCAGCCAGGTTCTCACCTAGGGTATTGGTATGGATTACATTGGGGGCTTCAATGCCGTGGAGAATCATATTCATGATGGCAATCACATAGGCTAGAGACTTTTTCTCTTTGGCATAGAACGTAGTTTCTTGGAGTATCTTGAGGTCACTACTGGATAGTCCCTCACGCTGTCTAAGGTAGTCATAGGTCTCACATAGGAAGCCCGCAGAGCCTGCTGCGCCATCGTAAATGGACTCCCCTATCTTGGGGTTCATGACATCAATCATGGCTCTAATGAGTGGCCTGGGCGTGTAGTACTCGCCCCCATTACGACCTGCGTTACCCATGTTCTTAATCTTGGTTTCATAGAGGTGAGACAGCTCGTGCTTCTCCTCTTGAGTTCTAAAGTGCAGCTCGTCAACCTTCTCTAGGGCATCCCTAAGGCTGTAGCCATCTTGTATCTTGTTCTTAATCTCACCAAAGATTTCGCCTATCTTGTATTCGATAGTGTCGGGGCTTTCGGCGCGCTCTTTGAACGATTTGAGGTAAGGAAATAGCTCATTGTCCACATACTCCATCAAATCGTCGCCGGTGAGCGCATTGTTGTGGTCAAAGTTACCGCTGGCATCTTTGGGGGCAGCCCATGAAGACCATTGATGATTGGAGTCGATGATAAAACTGTAGTCCTTGTCTTCAAGCTCAGCTTGGAGTGACTTCTCATGCTCTAGGTCATCGAGATATTTAAGGAACAACATCCATGAGGTTTGTTCGGTGTAATCCAGCTCGCTGGAACAGCCTGCGTCTTTGTGGAGTATGTCATCGATATTTTTGAAGGTTTGCTCGAACATTCTATTGGTGATCCACGCTGCTGGTTGGTTGTGTTAGGACTTGGATATACTACCTTGGAACTCTCTGGTAGCGTTAGGTGAGCGGGTGGTGAAATTTTGTTCAACTTTTAATGTCGGGTAGGATTTTTGACTTACCAAAAAACAACAAGTAAGTGAGAGCATGCCAAGAAAAAGAATTTATTCAGGGTTATATAAGTTCATTCTCATGGCAGCAGATGAGGGAAAGATTGCTGCGCACCAAACTTTAGTGACCGCTGCGATTGGTATTCTTAAAAAAGGTAAGTTGCCACCCGCTGATTTGTTGGAATATTTTCTTGAAGCGGTTGAAGAGCCAGATGTGTTCGCCAAAAAAATGCAAGAACCAGCGAATCCATCTAAATCTGGGAAACCGTCGTTAGACGATACGGCCTTACGAGTTGATATGGGTTTAGATGACACGTTTTTCGGTTTAAAACCAACCGAAAAAATTGCAATGATGGTCGCGTATCTCGTATCTATCGGGCACCCAATAAACGAAGCCGGTAACAGTGAATATGAGTCAGCAGCGGTGGTGCTTTCGGAATTAACAGGCCGAAATTCTCGTTCTATTCAAAGGGACTACTATAAGCACAAAGCCAAATTGACGGGGACGCAGATCCAATTAGCTTTGGGGGAAAGCTACGTCAATAAAGAACGATTGCTTGCCAATCTGCGCAACCCCGATGAAGGCTCGTCGACATAACCCCCTCTTTTTCGCCGGTTTATGTCGATGTGTCTTTTTTTATTTCGTAGAGAATTGGCTCCATGTTCAACGACACCCCAATAGGTGCAAACATGGTTAACCAAATTTTAAGACTTCCAGATGTCAAAACCCTGACTGGGCTCTCAAGGAGCTCGATATATCTTCGAATCTCTGTCGGTAGCTTCCCAAAGCAAATCTCATTAGGTGGGCGAGCAGTCGGATGGATCGAGTCCGAAATACAAGATTGGCTAAAGCGATGTGTTGATGATAGTCGACCTGATTCGGGGCAGTCAAGATGAGTCGGTATAGAGTTGAAGTCGTTACTATATGGGTTACACCAGTCGAAATTGAGGTGAAATCAGAGATCGAGATTACGCTTGAAAAGTTGGAAGCAACTGGTGTTAGCTTTGATTCTGATGTTGAAAGCCATATCCGAAAAGTGGAGCTTCTGGTAGGCCGGAATGGCTAAAAAAGCACGACAGTTGTTGGAGAGAACCAAGAATAGGCGTTCTTCTGGAGCCTTCGTACCGATTCCGGTTTCAATCGCCATGCACCCGAATTATATGATGTTGAATGGGAGCGCAGTGAAGCTCCTGCTGGATATGTGTTTCCAGCTTCATTTCAAAAAGGGTGGTCCCGATAATAATGGTGATATTTCAATCGCCTGGACCATTATGAGGGAACGCGGCTGGCGCTCGAAGGAAACTATTAGGCGCGCTGAACTAGAGTTGCTCTACTATGGGTTTATTGAGTTAACTCGGCAGGGCGGCAGGAGAAAGTGCAACCTCTATTCGGTATCATTTTTTGCAATTGACGCATGTGAAGGCAAGCTTGATGTGAAACCGACTAATATTCCGCGCAATTTGTGGAAAGATGTAAAAGAGCCCTACAAGCATGGGGTGCTCAAAAAATTGAATCCAGTAGCCCAATAATCGTACTAGGCTAGGCCAAAATTCGGGTCATTTAGGACGTCTACATGCGTCAAATGCGTGATGTTTTGCAACCATTGACCCCATTATTGGTGTAGTCGAACGCGTTATGTAACCTAATAATCGTTCACCTCTATAGAATCTACCAAGGGTGAGTGGGTTTATATGAGTATACGTATTCTTGGCCCAACTCAGAATTAGCCTTTAAGCGGTTAATAAAAGTTAACTTTTGATCAGTGCACGCCAGTTTGATATTTAAATGTGCTTCCTGAGTTGATCGCTGCTTTTAACGAATAATTAGCTGATTTGGACAAATTAGTTCACCCGAAGTGCGTTACTCGAGGGGTACATCGCAAAAGGAAAGGCCCTCGCTGCCCTCTGGGTCAAGCCTCCAGTAACGAGTTTATGAGCTCAGGAATCTGACGCTGCCTTTCAGTTCTGCTCTCAACATTATTCCGATGAGAAGCCAGCCAAGATAGAACTTGGGATACCGCGTAACCATCTTGTGCGCCTTTTTCTGAGCCTGCAACGGGTTTTCTCTTGGTGACTTTTTTGTCACTTGGAAAGCCGCCCTCGAAAGGATCAAGTAGCACGACGTCGTGGCCTGAAATACAGATGTGGTATGCGCGGCAAGCTGCTTTCTTTCCCCACTTACTAGCGACCGTTGAGTTTATCCAATTTTTGAGCGCCACTCGTTCTACAGTTTGTGTGCTCCACCTGTCCAATTGATCTTTATCAGCCTTAACTTTGCTGAGTGAATTGCTTATCATTTTTGGTATGCGGAGTAAGTCCATTCCTTGGTTGTGGATGTCTCGCAACTCGGTGATGGTATCACCGATAATCAAGCCGTTGCTGCAGACAAAACGATACCAACCTAGCATCACGATTAAACGCGTGATCCCGTCCACAGAATTAAAGCACTCTAGGCGAAGTTGAATAGTTTCTCCATCTGATGGTTCGTGATTGTATTTTTCTGGAAAATAGATGCGTAGGTTCATCCATTCGCCGAGTTCTGATAGCCCTACTTCAATCTTGAGCTCAGATGTTTTGATATCGGCAGTTTGAAGCGCGTTTATGCAGAGTTCACCAACTTCACGGTGTTGGGCAAGGTGATAGGAGTTGGAAACTAGACCTATCGGTATCTCTCGTTCTATCTGGCTCTTGGGTAGTCTTGTCACTACACGATAGAATCTATTTTTGCCTCCGTTATCGCCTTCGCCTTCGCCTTCGCTTTTGCCGAAGTCGTCAAGACGGAATTTTGGAATGTGTTCTTTTAGCTGTTTCCAATTTCCAGATACGTAGCTTACTTCTCTACTTCGCCACTTGCCTGATTCTTCAAGGATTTCTTCGACTGACATCTTTGCTACCTCTCAGTTGGTATGGCTAAACCGGTCAGATGCGATATTACTATCTAGTGAGAGTCTGTAAACGGACAACCTTGGACGCTGTCGTGAAAGTATCAATTTTATCAGCCCACCACTGCATCATCCTTCGCCTCTCATCTATGTATTTAGCGCGATTGTATGCAGCCCGAATATCATTTCTGTCTTCATGAGACAGTTGCCTCTCGATAGCATCAAAATCGAACTTCCCCGATTCGTTGAGTACGGATGACGCGACGGACCTAAATCCATGGCCAGTCATCCTGCCTTTGTAGCCAACTCTCTCAATGACCCTCAGGATCGTAGAGTTACTCATTGGTTCTCTGGCCGTGCCTCGTTTTGGAAACAGCAAATCACATCTACCTGTTAATGCCTGCAGTTCTTCCAGGCATTGCAACGACTGTTTCGATAGCGGCACAAAGTGAGCGCGTTTCTCTTTCATGCGCTCAGCTGGGATATTCCAAATCTCTTCCTCAAGATCAATTTCGTCCCATCTGGCGTTGATTAGCTCGGTAGTTCTAACGAACGTCAACATAAGTAGCCGCATTGCCAGACGGGTTTGAGCTTGGAAATTATAGGTATTCACAGCCTTTAGAAACGCTGGCATTTCTTTAGCTTCGAGTGCTGCAAAATGCCCTTTCGTAGGCGGCGTCATGACGATCTTGAGAGGTTCAGCTGGGTCTCGGTCGCATGCGCCCAGCACCATTCCGAACTTGAATACCGAGCTGCATCTTTGTCGAAGCCTAGAGGCAATATCCAGTGCACCTCGTTTCTGCACGGGTTCGAGTACCGTCCGAAGCAGAACGCTATCTATTTGGTTAATGGGAATTGATCCAACGAACGGAAAAACATCTAGCACGAGGGATCTTTCAACTTTCTCCGAGTGGATGGGCGCCCAGGTCTTGCTCTTCATTGTGAGCCACTCGCGAGCGACCGACTCGAAGGAATTCGTGGCATCGACATGCCGCTGTAGCTTTGCTTTCTTCTTGTTGAGTGCTGGATCGTGACCGTCGCGTATCTGCTTGCGAGCAATATCTCGTTTCTCTATAGCTTCTTTAACTCGTACTTCTGGGTAAACACCGAATGCGAGCGACTTTTCTTTACCGGCGAATCGATACTTCATTCGCCAGTACTTTGCACCATTTGCCTTCACTAAAAGGTGCAGGCCCTTCTCAGCAGCGAGTTTGTAGTCCTTTTCGCGAGGTTTAGCATTTTTTGCGGCTAAATCGGTCAATGCCATGGCTGGGGGTATCTCGATTGGGGGTGTCTGTAAGTACCCCCAGATGCTACCCCAAGTACCCCCGGATATAAATAGCCAGCATTGGAACAGTTAGGACGCTATTCTTGGTGAAAGGCTTATTTTTAAAGGGTTTCTAGGAAGGATTTGGATCTTAAAAGAAGTCTCTTTGGTACCGAGGGCCGGAATCGAACCGGCACTTCCGTGAAGAAACCGGATTTTGAATCCGGCGCGTCTACCAGTTCCGCCACCCCGGCACGTTAGAGAGGCGCGATTATATCTAAATCACGCTTGAATGAAACCTATTGCGCCATTCTCTTGTTAAACGAGCCCACCTAAGGGCTTGGGCTGTGTCCATGGATGACACAGATGACTTTATCGACTGTGCCTTTTATCCTCTGAACTAAGATAAGAAGGTGCAAAGGTTAAGTTGAGTCGGTTTAGGTGTTTGATTGAGACGTTACGGTAGATGAGTTTGGTATGTGCATGGTGCAGCGCCCCGCGCGGCCCAGGTCTAATCTGCGACAAGTGTGGCGTGGATTACGAGAAAGCCGCCCAAATCAAAGCTGGCAAAAAGGTTGAAACAGCACCCCGCAAGTCCAAAAAAGCCGAAAGAGCAGAGCAGGCGCAACAGCGGTTTTTGGATGCCTGGCAGCCGGTTAAAAACCCGGCACTTGAGTACAAGCTGTGCCTTTTCGTTTTTCCAGGCATGCTCGCGCTTACTTTTTTGATGGAAATTACGGGTTTTGGCGGCGGTCTGCTGCGCATTGTTTTCGGCATGCCGGTGCATGAGTTTGGTCATGCGGTGGTGGGCTGGTTCACTGGCTTTAACTCGATTCCAACCCTGTGGAAAACACTGATTCCGGAAGATCGCGGTTATATCGCGCCAGTGATCCTCTTGGCCGGTGTCTGTTATTTGATCAATTTTGCGCGCCTGAATGCCCATGGTGGTTTGCTGTTGATCGGTGTGCTGCTGCTGTTTTTGCAGTTCATTGGAACATTTGTGCTGGATAAGGATACTGCTCAGGTCTTGGTGACGTGGGGCGGAGACGGCGTCGGCATGATGCTCGCAATTGTACTGATGGCAGGTTTTAACTTTGATAAGCACACCAACTGGTACACCGGTTATCTGCGTTGGGGTTTTGCCTTTATCGGTGCGGCAGCATTTGCGGATATCGTCTCACCCTGGTGGGTGTCGTTGAATGATTTGTCGGCAGTGCCTTACGGGGCAAGTGGCGGTATTCACACCGATACTTACAAGCTGATTAATTACTATGGTTGGAGCATGGATAGCGTGATTAATCGTTACGTGACCTTGAGTGTGGTCTGCATGCTGGTGCTGGCCCCCTTTTATATCCGAGGCATTAAGCACGCGGCCAAAGCGATTGAAATGCGCCGGGTCTCTGCTGATGCAGATCTTAAAGCAGATTTTGAAGCAAAAGAGGGGCGCGATAATCTCTAATCGCGCCCCAACTGAGCCTACTGCGTATACCGTTTCACCAGCATTTTACCCAGCGCCATCATGTGCACCTGGTCGGGGCCATCGGCCTGGCGACACCATCTTGCGTAGTTAAAGGCTTCTGCCATGGGGTAGTCGGCGGTGAGGCCGCCGGCGCCGTGGATTTGCATGCAGCGGTCGATGACGGTTTGGGCCATTAATGGCACCGTGATCTTGGATGCGGCAATCAGGTCTCTGGAATCTTTGGCGCCCACCTCGTCCATTTTTCGGGCGGTTTTGATCGTCAGCAATCGGGCTTGTTCAATTTCGCTAAAGCTCTTGGCGATGTCTTCTAGCACGCTCTGGTGTTCGGCCAGTTTCTTGCCAAAGGTTTCTCGTGACACGGATCGTGTGCAGGCAAATTCCAGCGCGCGCTGGGCAGAGCCGATTAAGCGCATGCAATGGTGGATGCGGCCTGGTCCAAGGCGACCCTGGGCAATTTCAAAACCGCGGCCTTCGCCAAGTAGTATATTTTCGGCGGGGACACGGACGTCTTCAAAGTGCACCTCGGCATGGCCCAGCGGCGCGTCGTCATAACCGAGGGTGGTGAGGGAGCGAATGATTTTGACGCCCGGCGTGTCTTTGGGCACCAGGATCTGGCTTTGGGTGAGGTGGCGGTTGCTGTTGTCGGGGTCCGACTGGCCCATGACGATAAAGATCTTGGTGCGCTCGTAGGGGGCGTTGGTGATAAACCATTTCTTGCCGTTGATGACATAGTCGGCGCCATCTTTCTTTATTGAGGTGCGCACATTGGTGGCATCGCTGGAGGCCACGTCCGGTTCTGTCATGCAGTAGCTCGAACGAATTTCGCCGTCCATTAATGGCTCTAGCCACTGGGCTTTTTGTGCCTCGGTACCATACTTCATAAACACTTCCATGTTGCCGGTGTCGGGCGCATTGCAGTTAAACGCTTCAGGGCTCCACAACACACGACCCATCATTTCGGCAAAGGCGCAGTATTCTTCGTTGCTCATGCCGCCGTGATCTTTCGGCAACCACAGATTCCACAGGCCAGCCACTTTGGCTTTGGCTTTTAGTTCTTCCATTAACGGCACGGTGCCAAAGCGATTCGGCAGGTTCGCGAGCTGTTCCGCGTAAGCTTCCTCGTTGGGATAAATGTGTTCGTCCATAAACTTGGACAGTCGGTCGAGTAGTGCGTCTGTTTGTTGGTTGACAGTTTGGCTCACGGTTTGGCTCTCATGCTTAATGGTTGTGTAATACGTGGATCACAGCGGGCGATTCTACCGGATTTCTGTCGTCCCTCTGTTATTCCCCTGTAATTCCCCTGTAATTCCTCTGTATTAGTTCTGCAAAGCGTCTCTTTCGCGCAAGGTTTTGCACCGAAAGTGACCAAACTCCTTTATTTACAATATTTTACTTGTTGCTGGTCGGGCTTTTGCTAGAATCCGCAGCGTTCCAATTCTGTATGGACTACCTTTAGTTTGGTAGAGGCAGAAATATTCTTCGATATATGCAGGCGAGAGATATGCGGTTAGATCGAATAGAACGAGAAGAAGAAGTATTGGTCGATGTGATTAGCTGTTTGGTCCAGCCAGAACTCAACGATACAGCGTTGGCCTGCCGCACGGTGGATGTCTCTGAAACCGGCATGAAGGTCACGACCCATATGCCCATTCCAGTGGATACGGTTGTGAGCTTACGGCTTGATTTGCCCTCTGCGTTGTACCGCCTTGAAGGTCGCGTCCGTTGGACCACCGATGACGATGATTTCAATATTGGTTTATTGTTGAGCGACCAGAGCCAGGACTTCGGTGCCTGGACTAAAATGTTTCAGCTCGATTTTTAACCACCCGTCAATGAAACTCGCGAATGGCGTCTGCGGTTCGCGTCAACCACAAGAAATTAAGAGCCCTCATGCGTGTTAGCGACTTTGAATTTGAGTTGCCCTCGCATCTCATTGCTAAATACCCCATGCCCGATCGCACCAGCAGTCGTTTGCTGCATCTGGATGCGGCCACGGGCGATATTGCGCACTACCATTTCAGCGACCTGCTTGATCTGTTAGATCCCAAAGATCTATTAGTCTTTAACAACACCCGGGTAATACCCGCGCGTCTGTTTGGGCATAAAAGCAGCGGTGGTCGAGTCGAGATTTTGCTCGAGCGGGTGCTGGATGAATTTCGCGCGTTAGTGCAGATTCGCAGCAGTAAGTCGCCAAAGCCGGGCGCGGCTATTCAGTTAGAAGGCTCGGATGCGGTTGTAACGGTAGAGGGTCGCCAGGATGCCTTTTTTATATTGGTGTTCCCGGCGCCCGGTGTGCTCCCCATTACCAAAGCGTCAGGTCATATGCCATTGCCGCCCTATATAGATCGAGATGATGAGGCGACAGACCTGGAGCGTTATCAAACCGTATTTGCCGAGCGGGATGGCGCGGTAGCAGCCCCAACGGCCGGGTTACATTTTGACGAGCCATTGCTCGCTAAGATTGCAGACAAGGGCGTGTCGTCTACCAAGCTCACGTTGCATGTCGGCGCAGGCACTTTTCAGCCAGTGCGGGTAGATGATGTGCTGGACCACAAGATGCATACCGAGCAAGTGGAGGTGCCGCAGTCGGCCTGTGATGCGGTGGCGGCTTGTCGGTCACGATCAGGTCGAGTCGTTGCGGTGGGTACTACTAGTGTGCGCTCGTTGGAGTCGGCTTCCAGAGGCGGCCGGTTAGCACCCATGACGGGAGAGACGGACATATTCATCTTTCCCGGTTACGAGTTTCAATCTGTGGATGCCATGATCACCAACTTTCATTTATCGGGTTCCACGTTAATGATGCTGGTCAGTGCTTTTGCCGGCGTCGAGGCAATTCGCCATGCCTACCAGGTGGCAATCAAAGAAGAATATCGCTTCTTTAGTTATGGCGATGCGATGTTGATTACCTAGTTCATCACAAGATAGGCCTAATTTGTTATAGTAACGGCTGGTTCAACTCTTACAATCAGTTCAGGTCCTCTCATTGCAATTTGACGTCACCCATACCGATGGCGCGGCTCGACGCGGCCAAATCACGCTGAATCATGGCGTGGTGCAAACCCCTATTTTTATGCCGTGCGGCACCTATGGTTCCGTTAAGGGGCTAATGCCCAATACGCTGGATGAAATTGGCGTGCAGATCTTGCTCGGTAATACCTTCCACTTGTTATTGAGGCCGGGTACGGATGTGATGGATCGTCATGGCGGTCTGCATGGCTTTATGAATTGGGATAAGCCGATTTTGACCGATTCTGGCGGCTTTCAGGTGTTCTCGCTCGGGGCCATGCGCAAGATCACCGAGGCCGGCGTTAAGTTTAAGTCGCCCATCGATGGCAGTGAAGTGTATCTGGATCCGGAGCGTTCTATGCAAATCCAGAGGAGTCTAAACTCGGATATCGCCATGGTGTTTGATGAGTGCACGCCCTATCCGGCAGAGAAAAAAGAAGTTCAAGAATCCATGGAGATGTCGTTGCGCTGGGCTAAACGCAGTCGTACGGCCTTTGATGAGCAAGAAAATCCTAATGCGTTGTTTGGCATCGTGCAGGGCGGCGTGCATAACGATATGCGCGACCAGTCCCGGGATGGCCTGATGGAGATTGGGTTTGAAGGTTATGCCATTGGTGGTCTATCGGTCGGTGAGCCAAAACAAGACATGCTCAATGTGGTGAGCCACGTCGCGCCGGGGTTGCCCGCTGACAAGCCGCGTTATTTGATGGGGGTGGGCACGCCATCGGATCTAGTGGAATGCGTCCGTCGCGGCGTGGATATGATGGATTGCGTCATGCCGACGCGAAATGCCCGCAATGGTCATCTGTTCACGTCCCAGGGCGTGGTGCGGATTCGTAATGCTCCGCACAAGATTGATAACAGTCCGCTCGACCCTAACTGCGGCTGTTACACCTGTCAGAACTTCTCTCGTGGCTATTTACACCATTTGGACAAGTGCAACGAGATGCTCGGACCACAATTGATGAGCCTACATAACCTCTACTACTACCTATCTTTAATGAGTGGCATGCGCAGTGCTATTGAAAAGAGTGGGCTGGAGTCCCATATCGAAGCATTATACGAGGGTTGGGGCCAGGCTCCGCCGGCAACATAGGCACCGCCAGCGGTATAAAGGGCCAAGAAGCACCTAACATTGAACAGAACATTGAATAAGTGCCGTTGATTCGGGAGAATAGCCGGCTTTTCATCCATGCCTAAAACAGAGCACATTCACTATGATTGATTTCTTTATTCCTGCAGCCCAGGCAGCCGATGAGGGTGGCCTTGGTGGTTCAGGATTTTTCGGCCCTGATCTGTTCATTATTCTGGCGTTTGCGCTGGTTTTTTACTTCATTATTTGGCGTCCACAAAGCAAGCGGGCCAAAGAGCACAAGGATTTGGTTGGCGGCGTTGTCAAGGGCGACGAGATCATCACCACGGGTGGTTTGATCGGCAAGGTCATCAAGGTCGATGATCAGTTCCTGGTGATGGAAGTTTCAGAAGGCGTTGAACTGAAGTTGCAAAAGCACGCCGTCACGGCAGCACTGCCGAAGGGCACCATTAAAAACATTTAGGCGTCCCTGTGATAAATAGATACCCGCTGTGGAAAAACCTGATCGTCCTGGTCGCCGTTACCCTCGGCGTACTGTATTCATTGCCCAATGTGTATCTGCCCGATTACGCGGTGCAGGTGTCGGCAGAAACCTCCGGTGAAGTGGTTACGGATAAAGCGCTCGATGCGGCGACTGCCGCCCTCGATGAAGCAGCGATTGAATACTTTGGTGCGGAACTGATCGATAGCAATCTGTTGATTCGATTTTCCAGCGATGACGCTCAACTGCAGGCTCAGTCAATTATTCAGCGGGCGCTGCATGATTTAAACGCTCGTTATGTGGTGGCACTGAATGCGGCGCCGACCACCCCGCAATGGTTGCAAGACTTGAACGCCGAGCCAATGAAATACGGGCTCGACCTGCGTGGCGGTGTGCACTTCTTGATGGAAGTCGATACAGAATCCATTGTGACAGAACGCATGGGTTCTCTCGAAAGTGACGTCAAGCGCCAATTACGCGACGGCAAGATTCGATACGCCGATGTTAGCGGGACTTCTCGCGGCGTATTGCTGGTGACTTTTACCTCTGAAGAAGTACGTGACGAGGCCAGAAGGCTGCTTGCCGATCAGTTTAACGAGTTTGTCTTCACGATGGTAAGCGACCCGGTGCCGGGTATCTCGCTTGAAATCACGGAGGCTTCTATCCGCAGCATTGAAGATTTCGCGGTCACGCAAAACCTCCAAACCATTCGTAATCGGGTCAACGAACTGGGTGTTTCTGAGCCCCTGGTGCAGCGTCTTGGGCGCAATCGGATCGTGGTCGACTTGCCTGGCGTGCAGGATACTGCTGAGGCGAAACGTATTTTGGGTAAGGTTGCGACCTTAGAGTTTCGTATGGAGGCTGAGCCAAACGCGCCTCGTTCAACCACCATTGCTTACGATTATGAAGGTCGCGCAGCGAATTTAGAACGCAGTATTGTCCTGCGCGGTGAGCGGGTTGTGGATGCCAAGGTGGGCTTTGATCCAGATTCTGGTATGCCCCAGGTGAGCATCGGCCTCGATAGTGAAGGCGGCAACCTGATGCATCGGGCCACTCGCAACAATATTGGTCGTCGACTAGGTGTGGTCTTTATCGAAACCAAAACCCGCGACACCTACAAGATGATCGATGGCGTAGAAGTTAAAGAAACCAAGCCTGTCGTGAGCCGGCGCGTGATCAGTCTCGCCACGGTGCAAGCCGCGCTGGGTGTGCAATTTAGAATTACCGGCTTGTCAGCAGGTGAAGCCCGCGAACTGGCGCTGCTATTGCGCTCCGGTGCACTGGCAGCTGATATGTATATTGTTGAAGAACGCACAGTAGGTGCGAGTCTGGGTAAAGAGAACGTTGAGTTGGGCGCAATTTCGGTTGCGGTGGGCCTGGGGCTGGTACTGATCTTTATGCTGATCTACTACAAGGTGTTTGGCCTTGCTGCTAACATCGCCCTGCTGTCGAACCTGGCATTGCTGGTGGCGGTGATGTCGAGCTTCTCTTTTACACTGACGCTGCCGGGAATTGCCGGTATCGTCTTAACCGTGGGTATGGCGGTAGACGCCAACGTGTTGATCTTTTCTCGAATACGCGAAGAACTGGCGAATGGTATGACGCCGCAAGGGGCTATTAACGCCGGTTTCGATCGCGCCTTTACGACGATTCTGGATGCCAACCTTACGACACTAATTGTCGCAGTGATTCTCTATAGCATTGGTACCGGGCCGGTAAAAGGCTTCGCGATCACGCTCTCGATTGGTATTTTGACTTCCATGTTCACGGCCATCATGGGTACGCGTGCCATCATTAATCTGGTCTACGGTGGCCGTAACGTGAAGCAACTGGCGATCTGATTATGGCAAAGCAGCAAATTAAATTTGATTTTATGGCCTACCGCAAAATGGCGGCAATTGGCTCACTTGTGCTGGTGCTGGCATCGATTACTTCGTTAGGGATTAATCAGCTGAACTGGGGACTCGATTTTACTGGCGGTAGCCTGGTGGAAGTGGAATACGAGGGCGCCGTCACGCCAGAAAACATCCGCGTGCAGCTAATCGAGGCGGGGTTCGATGGTCATGTGGTGCAGTACTTTGGTTCCGACCGGGATATTCTGGTGCGCGTACCTCCACAAAAAAACCTCACCGAGCGTGAAAATGCACGTTTGGGTGACAAGATTTTAGAAGCCCTGCAGGCTTCCTCGAATATTGGCGTTTCGTTGCGCCGCTCTGAATTTGTTGGGCCTGCGGTAGGTGACGAACTTGCCAATCAGGGCGGTCTTGGCATGCTCGCAGCGCTCGCCATGGTGATGCTGTATATCGCGTTTCGCTTTCAGGTGAAGTTTGCCGTCGGCGCCGTGGTCGCCTTGTTCCATGATGTGGTGATTACGCTCGGTGCTTTTTCGATATTTCGTTGGGACTTTGATTTGACGGTGGTCGCGGCATTGCTCGCCGTCATCGGCTATTCCTTGAACGATACGATTGTAGTGTCAGACCGAATACGAGAAAACTTTCGCAAAATTCGTCGTGCTTCGTCGATTGATATTATCAATATTTCTCTCAACCAGACTCTCGGCCGAACCATCGTCACATCTTTAACCACGCTAATGGTATTGGCTGCGTTGTTTGTTTTAGGCGGCGAGTTGATCCGAGGCTTCTCTATTGGTTTGATTCTAGGTGTGGTGATCGGTACTTATTCGTCGATCTATGTCGCGGCAAACACGATGCTTGCCATGGGCATTAGCAAAGAAGACCTGGCTGTCCCGGTGAAAGAAGGTCAGGACGATCCAGACTTGATCGATAGCTAAGGCTCGGCAGGTAAGCGCTCATTAGATAGGGGCTGGTATGGCGATGCGAGGTAACAACTTTCTCACCCGCACACTGTTCTTTGCGGGGCTTGCCACGGTATTTTATGGGCTGGGATACCTGAAGGGCAGTGTCCTTATCCTGGGCCTTGGCGCGATCGCAGAACTATTCTTCTGGGCGAGTTTGTTTAGGAAGCGTCGTGACGAAAACAACAGGCGTGACGAAAACAACAGTCGTGACGAAAATAATCAGGCTTAGGTTTCTTTCTGGTCGATCTTACCCAGATGTTTCCGTACTAGTGGGGTCAGAACCTTAAAGATCTTGGGGCCGCCCGCTACGATATTGCCGCTCTTAAGGTGACTGCCACCGGCTGAAAAGTCGCCGAGTAAGCCGCCGGACTCAAGTACCATCAGGGCACCCGCCGCCATATCCCAGATTTTCAGATCTTTCATCCACATCGCGTCCAGTCGTCCGCAGGCAATGTAAGCCAGATCCAGCGCAGCGCTGCCGGGCTGGCGGATGATTGCGTGATGTTCAAGCAGGTGTTTATAGATATTGCTTTGGCCTTCAGCGACCTTATGCATGCCACCACCACCCGTAGAAATCATCGCGCCATCAAAATTTTCGGTGTCTCTGATGCGGGTTCTGGTGCCGTTGGCGCTGCAGCCCTTACCTCGGCTGGCGACAAACTCCTCCTGGCGTATGGGGTCGACGATCACGCCGTGTTCCAGTTTGCCCTTGAACAAGCAGGCAATAGAAATACAGAAATGCGGTAACCCATGGACGAAATTTGCGGTGCCATCGATCGGGTCGATGACCCATTCATAATCGGAGACTTTGGGGTCTTCTGATGCGTAGGTGTTTTCTTCACCGGTGAAGATATGGTCTGGAAATTTTGACCGCAGCGAATCCATAATGATGCGCTCGGCTTCACGGTCCACATTGGTTACGAAGTCATTCTGGCCTTTCTCACTGATTTTGATCAGGTCTGGGCGATCATAAGCCCGGGCGATATGCTTTGCGGCAAGACGAGCGGCGCGTAATGCCAGGTTAGCCATTGGCTCCATAATGTATGTGGTCCGTCTAGTTGTCTAAAGAGCAGGGCGGCACTTCTAATAAAGAGCTTCTAAAAAAATCTAAAAAGCAGTGCCACTGAAAGCGGCGCAGTCTATCACTTTAGGATAAAATGCGCCTTTTATTTTAGCTCACCCCTATGTCTTCTGACTCAACTTCTGGTTCAACTACCGATCCAACTGCCGATTCTAGTGATGAACAAGCGCCCGGTGAAGATCTGTTTCCGCGTGTGCGCATCGTACTGGTAGAGACCACACATCCGGGTAATATCGGCGCTGCAGCACGCGCCATGAAAAACATGGGCCTGTGCCGTTTGTACCTGGTGGCGCCGACCCGTTTTCCCCACGATAAGGCCATCTGGCGATCGGCCAGTGCCGCCGATGTGGTGGAGAATGCGGTTGTGGTGCCTACACTTGATGATGCGATTGCCGGTTGTCAGCTGGTGCTTGGGACCTCTGCACGAGATAGGCGGATACCCTGGCCAATGTTGGATCCCAGAGGCTGCGGCGAGAAGGTTGAGGCAGAGCATCGGCAGGGCGCTGAGGTGGCGCTCGTGTTTGGCCGTGAAGCCCATGGTTTGAAGAATGAAGAGCTTCAAAAATGCCATTTCCATGTCAATATCCCCACTGGGAAGGCATATAGCAGTCTAAATCTTGCTATGGCAGTACAGGTACTCTGTTACGAGGTGCTCCAGGCACACCTTCAACAGCAGATTCCCGATTCAGCGAAAAAAGTGGAGCAACCATGGGATATGGAGTACGCTCCTACGGATACTGTGGAAAAATTCTTCATACATTTGGAGGAAACTCTAATCGAAGTGGAGTTTCATGATCCAGAAAACCCCCGCCAGTTGATGACGCGTCTGCGTCGTATGTTCAATCGAATCCGACCGGATCGGATGGAGGTCAACATCCTGCGCGGTTTTATGACGGCGATTCAGCACAAAATTTCGACCAAATAAACGAGCGTTATTAGTCTTTCTAAAATCGAATGAGCCATGGGCTGGCAATCGGCGTATACCCGACTAGAATACTCGGATATATCGTTGACTGTTTTAGTCGGGTATTGCATAATTCTCGGCCTTCACAAGCCAACTTAAGGCCAATCAGCGAGCGTTAATTTGAATGGCTAAGGTATTGAAAGTAAATAAATTATGAGATTAACAGCAAAAGGACGATACGCCGTAACCGCTATGCTCGATCTTGCTGTGCATGATGGTCAAGGCCCTATTAGTCTGGCAGATATCTCGGATCGGCAGGGCATTTCTCTGTCTTACCTGGAGCAATTGTTTGCCAAATTACGGCGCTGCGAGCTGGTTCAGAGTGTCCGTGGTCCAGGTGGTGGTTACCGCCTTAGCCGGGCTACAAATGACATCTACGTCGCACAAATTGTCGACTCAGTGGATGAAAACGTAGACGCCACCAAATGTTCTGGTCGCTCCGACTGTCAGGGAGGTGAAACCTGCCTGACGCACGAACTCTGGTCTGATCTGAGCGAGCAGATCCATCAGTTCTTAAATGGCATCGATCTCGCGAGTCTTATTGAAAAACGCGGCGTACAACAAGTAGCGGCGCGGCAACACCAGCGTCGAGAAAAGTTTGTCCGCGTACCAGCACAGGAAGTAGAAGTATGAAGGCCCCGATTTATTTAGATTACGCTGCGACCACACCGGTTGATCCTCGTGTGGCGCAAAAGATGAGCGAATGCCTGATGGCAGAGGGAAACTTTGGTAACCCTGCTAGTCGTTCGCACAAGTTTGGTTGGGAAGCGGAAGAAGCGGTAGAAATAGCGCGTCGTCAGGTCGCCGACCTGATCAAAGCTGATCCCCGAGAAATTGTCTGGACCTCTGGTGCAACCGAGTCGGATAATCTGGCGATTAAAGGTGTAGCCCAGTTCTACCAGAGCAAGGGTAAGCACATCATTACTTCCAAGATTGAGCACAAAGCAGTGCTCGATACCTGTCGTCATTTAGAGCGTGATGGTTTTGAGGTTACCTACCTTGATCCAGGCGAAGACGGCTTTATTTCTCCCGAGAAGTTAGGGGCAGCGATTCGCGAAGACACGACGATTGTCTCGCTGATGCACGTCAATAACGAAATTGGTGTTATCAACGACATTAAGGCGTTAGGCGAAGTGTGCCGCGCGCGTAAGGTCTTTTTCCATGTTGATGCTGCGCAAAGTGCTGGCAAAATCGATATCGATCTAGAAGACATGAAAGTCGACCTAATGTCTTTCTCGGCCCACAAAATATACGGCCCTAAAGGTATGGGTGCACTCTTCGTTCGCCGTAAGCCGCGGGTTCGCCTGGAAGCGCAAATGCACGGCGGTGGTCATGAGCGTGGCATGCGTTCGGGTACCCTGGCAACCCATCAAATTGTGGGTATGGGCGAGGCATTTAGAATTTCCAAAGAAGAGATGCATGAAGAAACGAAACGCATCGAAAGTCTACGCAAGCGACTATGGGATGGTCTGGCGGATATGGAAGAGGTCTACATCAACGGCAGCATTGATCACCGTATCCCTGGCATCTTTAATGTCAGCTTCAATTTCGTTGAAGGCGAATCGTTGATCATGTCATTGAGCGACCTTGCAATCTCGTCAGGGTCTGCCTGTACGTCAGCAAGTTTAGAGCCGTCTTATGTATTGCGTGCCCTCGGCCGTAATGACGAGTTGGCGCACAGTTCACTGAGATTCTCAGTAGGTCGGTTTACTACTGAGCAAGATATCGACACGGCGATTGAAAAAATCCGCGGCGCAGTCGCGAAGCTACGTGAACTTTCGCCTTTATGGGATATGTATAAAGATGGTGTTGATATCAGCAGCATCGAATGGGCAGCACATTAATTTCACACACAATTTTTTAGATTAATTTAGCGTTGGAGAAATAAGCATGGCGTATAGCGATAAGGTACTTGATCACTACGACAATCCCCGTAACGTTGGCAAAATGGATGCCGATGATGAATACGTGGGTACTGGCATGGTTGGCGCACCAGCATGTGGTGACGTCATGCGGCTGCAAATTAGGGTCAATGATGACGGCATTATTGAAGATGCCAAATTTAAAACCTACGGCTGTGGCTCTGCGATTGCCTCCAGTTCATTGCTCACCGAGTGGGTAAAGGGGCGCACGTTGGATGAAGCTGGTTCTATTAAGAACACTCAGATTGCGGAAGAATTAGCGTTGCCACCAGTAAAGATTCACTGTTCTGTTTTGGCAGAAGACGCGATTAAAGCGGCGATTAAAGATTTTCGTATCAAGCACGGTCAAGGCGAAGTAGCGCCCGAAGCTGCTGCAGTAGAATAAGATAAGCGAGACGACAATGAGTATTAGCCTCACTGAAGATGCTGCAATGCATGTCAACGATTTCCTTGCGAGTCGGGGTAAGGGAATGGGTATTCGAGTGGCCGTGAAAACCACGGGATGCTCGGGCCTGATGTACGTAATAGAGCCTGTGGACGAGATTAAAGAAGAAGACTTGAAGTTTCAGTCCCAGGGCGTTGAGGTGTTTGTTGATCCCAAGAGTCTGGTTTATATCGACGGTACTGAAATGGATTATGTGAAGCAGGGACTTAATGAGGGCTTTGAATTTAGAAACCCAAATGTTCAGGCTGAGTGTGGTTGCGGCGAGAGCTTCACTGTCTAAATGAATGTTTAAATGAATATTTAAGTGAATGTTTAAGTGAGCGTTTAGGTCGTGGATCTAAAACAGAACTTCTTTGAACTGTTTCAACGCGAACCAGGCTTTGATGTGGATTTGGACCTGCTCGCTATCCAGTATCGAGAGCTGCAAAAAACCGCCCACCCTGATCGGTTCGCGACGGGTACTGATCAGGAAAAGCGCTTTGCTGCGCAGATGGCAGCAAAGATTAACGAGGGTTATGACACCCTGAAACACCCTCTGAAGCGCGCGATCTATTTGCTGGAACAGTCCAGTATCCAGATTGAATACAACCCGACGCTCGACCCTATGTTCCTGATGGAGCAGATTGAGCTTCGAGAAGAAATGGAAGACATCGGCGATGCTGGTGAAGAAGGATTGCCTCGCCTCGATGAGTTTCGGCTTAAGACTAAAGCCGTGTTGGCAGGGCTCGAAGCCGAGTTTGTCGGCGCTTATCCAGCGTCTCTGGGTAAGGCGGAACAAGCCGTGTACAAGATGCAGTTTATTCACAAACTTTTGAGCGAAGTAAAACTGCTCGAAGAAAAAATCCTCGATTACTGAATCCGAAGGCTCAATCCGATTTCCGGTTTGACTGTTAAACCGACGATTAAAACCGACTATTAAATCCGAGAATTATGGCTTTATTGCAAATCACAGAACCGGGTCAAGCCCTTGACCCGCACCAGAGAAAGCGGGCGGCTGGTATCGACCTGGGTACCACCAACTCGCTGATTGCCAGCTACCGTGGTGGTGAACTAATGACATTGCCAGATCTGGACGGCGAGCATCTACTGCCTTCTGTTGTGCGCTATTTAAGCGGCGGCGGTATTGAAGTGGGCAAGGTCGCCCTCACGAACGCGCGACAAGATTCAATTAACACGGTTTCCTCGGTCAAACGGCTTATGGGCCGTGGCGTTGAGGATGTTCGTACCCTGGGCGAGCAGTTGCCCAACACTTTTATTGTCGATGAGGATGGCGGTATGCCCCTCATTGAAGTGGCCGGTGGCCAGCGGGTCAGTCCGGTTGAAGTTTCTGCCTCGATATTGAAAGCTCTGGCAAACCGCGCCGAAGCGTCCCTGGCGGGAGCGTTGGATGGTGTTGTGATTACCGTACCTGCTTACTTTGATGACGCCCAGCGGCAAGCGACTAAAGATGCTGCCCGCCTGGCGAATCTGAATGTGCTGCGCCTTTTGAATGAACCCACTGCGGCAGCCGTGGCTTATGGTCTGGATAGCGGCGCAGAAGGTGTCGTTGCGATTTACGATCTGGGTGGCGGTACCTTTGATATCTCGCTGTTGCGCTTGAATCAGGGTGTTTTTGAAGTTTTGGCGACAGGGGGCGACTCCGCGCTGGGTGGTGATGACTTTGATCAGGCCATTGCCGAGTGGATCATTAGCGAGTCTGGCTATACCGAGAAAATTTCGGTGCAGCAGTTTCGCGGTTTGATGACAGACGCGAGAGCCATCAAAGAACAACTCTCCACCGCAGACAGTGTCGCGGTCAATATTCAGGAACAAGGACTGACCTATTCCAGCACCCTAACGCGCGATGCATTCAACGATTTGGTCGCGCCGCTGATTGCGCGGTCTGTTAAAGCTTGTCGACGCGCGGTACGTGATGCTGAAGTGGCATTAGATGATATTTTTAGCGTGGTATTGGTTGGTGGCTCCACTCGAGTACCAGCGGTGGTTGACGCAGTGGGCCAATTTTTCCACTGCCAGCCCCTGAATTCGATTGATCCGGACCGGGTGGTTGCGCTCGGCGCTGCAATTCAAGCCAATGTGCTGGTGGGCAACAAGTCCGATGATGAGATGCTGCTGCTCGATGTATTGCCCTTGTCATTGGGCCTCGAGACCATAGGCGGTCTTGCCGAGAAAGTGATTCACCGCAATACCGCAATCCCGGTCAGTAAGGCACAGGAATTTACTACCTATAAGGATGGTCAGACGGCCATGCTGATCCATGTGGTGCAGGGCGAGCGGGAGCTAGTATCTGACTGTCGATCTCTGGCCCGATTCGAGCTACGGGGTATTCCGCCTATGGTGGCCGGTGCAGCCAAGATTGGCGTACTGTTTCAGGTGGATGCAGATGGCTTGCTGTCGGTGAGTGCCACCGAGCTTGGTTCTGGTGTTCAGGCTCATGTCGAGGTCAAACCCTCCTACGGTTTGAGTGAAACGGAGATCACCACGATGTTGAAAGCATCTTTCGAGTATGCGGCACAAGACGTGGAGGCTCGCTCGCTAACGGAAGCCCGCGTTGACGCAGAACGCGTAAAAGATGCGGTTATAAATGCACTTTCTATTGATGGCGAGCGCTTACTCACTCTCGAGGAGCGAGCAGCAATTCAAGCCAGGATTGATGCGCTTGATGCGGTGATGGACAGCACCCGAGGTCGCGATATCACCAATCATATGGAAACTCTGGCGAAGGCGACGGATGAATTTGCCGCCCGCCGAATGGACGATAGTGTGCGTTCAGCGCTGTCTGGAAAATCCCTCGCCGAAGTCGAGCGATAAGCCTTTTTTTACCCAACCTTTACTAAGGAAATTTTCGTGCCTCAAATCGTAATATTGCCCCATGCCGAGCGTTGCCCTGAAGGAGCGGTGCTGGAAGCGAAAACCGGTGACAATCTGATTAGGATTGCCCTGGCTGCTGGTATCAGTATTGAGCATGCCTGTGAGATGGCTTGTGCTTGTACGACCTGCCATATCGTGGTCAGGGAAGGACTTGGCTCGCTTGAGGAAAGTGATGAGCTAGAAGATGACCTTTTGGATAAGGCCTGGGGTCTGGAACCAGATTCACGGCTTTCTTGTCAGGTTTTAGTCGGTAGCGAAGACCTCGTCATCGAAATACCGAAGTACACCATCAATCAAGTGTCTGAAAATCACTAACTATAGCCACTAGCCTCTAATTCATTGACGATTCAAAGCGAGACCTAAATCATGGCGCTGAAATGGACTGACGTAAGCGAAATTGCGATGGAGCTGTTTGATGCCCATCCAGATGTAGATCCGCTCACCATTCGCTTCACAGATTTGCATCGGTGGGTGAGGGAATTGCCAGATTTTGATGATGACCCTGAGCGCTCGGGTGAGAAGATTTTAGAAGCCATACAAATGGCGTGGATTGAAGAGGCAGAATAGCCGTAAATCCTCGTAAAACCAGTTATTTCCCGCTAAAATTCGCCGCCCAATCGTATGGGATCGGTGAGACCTCACAGTAAATCCAAGATTAGCCAGGCAAACAGTCGTATCAGAGGGAATTTCCAGTCAATTTCCTGTCTAAACCCGCGTATGATAACCGGTTTTTCGCGATTGATGTGTTTGGCAGGCAGTCTGGTCTACATCAGTATCGTACGCACCAATGAATGTAATTTATTAAGAGCTTTAGGAGTTAGTACACATGGCGGTTGAAAAAACCTTTTCCATCATCAAGCCAGATGCCGTAGCCAAGAACGTTGTCGGTGAGATCGTGTCCCGTTTTGAGAAAGCCGGCTTGCGCGTTATTGCGTCTCGCATGGAGCACCTGACGACAGAAAAAGCCGGCGGTTTTTATGCCGAGCACGAAGGTCGTCCTTTTTACAACGATCTGGTCTCATTCATGACTTCTGGACCAGTGGTTCTACAGGTACTCGAAGGCGAGAGCGCTATTTTAAAGAATCGCGAACTTATGGGTGCAACCAACCCTAAAGAAGCCGACGCCGGTACCATTCGCGCCGACTTCGCTGAATCTATTGATGCCAATGCGGTGCACGGTTCTGATGCGCCAGAATCTGCAGCGCGAGAGATTGCTTACTTCTTCTCTCCTGAACAGATCTGCGAGCGATAAGATGACAACGGCTGCCGCCAGGCTCAATTTGCTGGGGTATTCTCAGCCCCAGCTGCAAGCGTTTTTAGAGACGCTTGGCGAGAAGCCCTATCGCGCCAAACAAATCATGAAGTGGATCCATCATCGAGATGTGAGCGACTTCGATCAAATGTCTGATATCAGCAAACCCCTTCGCGCTAAATTAAACGAGATCGCAGAAGTGCGCGAGCCGGAGATTATTTCCGAGCGCATTTCTACCGATGGCACTCGTAAGTGGTTGATGCGCTCAGAATCTGGCAGTGCTGTAGAAACGGTGTTTATTCCCGAAGGAGAACGGGGCACTTTGTGTGTGTCGTCTCAGGTCGGCTGCGTGTTGGATTGCAGCTTCTGCTCTACAGGAAAACAAGGTTACAACAGCGATCTCACTGCGTCAGAAATCATTGGTCAGGTAAGAAAAGTGAATCGGGTACTGCGCGAAGCATTTCCTGAACGAGAACGGTACGTCACGAATGTGGTGATGATGGGTATGGGCGAGCCGCTACTGAACTTTGATAACGTGGTCGCTGCTATCCATATCATGATGGATGACATGGGTTATGGGATTTCTAAGCGTAAGGTCACGCTCTCAACTGCCGGCGTCGTGCCTGGCATCGAGAAGCTGAAAGAAACCACCGATTGTTCACTTGCGATCTCACTCCATGCCGCTAACGATGCTTTGCGTGATCAGCTTGTGCCAATTAATAAAAAATACCCCATTGCGGTTCTGTTGGCGGCTTGTAAGTCCTATGCAGAAAACTTTGGTGAGAAACGTACGGTCACGATCGAATATACCGTCATCGATAATATTAATGATCAGCCCGAACACGCGAATGAGTTGGTGGAGTTGCTGAAAGACTTTCCATGCAAGATTAATTTGATTCCCTTTAACCCTTTCCCCGGATCTGGTTACAAACGGCCCTCCAACTTTGCTGTTCGTGCCTTTCAAGAGAGGTTGATCAAGGCTGATTTTAACGTGATGGTGCGGACGACTCGTGGCGAAGACATCGATGCCGCTTGTGGCCAGCTTGTAGGTGCTGTCGAGGATAAAACTCGACGTCAGGAAAAATATCGCAAGATTGCTGTAGGAGTTGTTTCGTGAATCGCTTGCTCGTTGTGATCGCGCTCAGTACGTTGTTATCCGCTTGTGTGACCGAGGTGACCAACCCGCAGAACCAACCGGCATCTCCAGAAAAGCAGGTTCAAACCCTGGTGGATCTTGGTATCGGCTATATTCGAAATGGCGAGTATGGTCGTGCTAAAGACAACCTGAATCGGGCGCTCAGAATCGACCCAAATTCTTCAAAAGTACACAACGCCTTCGGCCTGGTTTTTCAGTTGGAAGGTGAAAGTAAGCTTGCCGATACGCATTATCGCAAAGCTGCTAACGATAAAACTTTCACTCGTGCGATCAATAACTATGGCGCCTTTCTGTATGCTCAGGGCCGCTTTAGAGAGGCGATCGATCAACTCAAGATAGCGGGTGAAGATCAGTTTTATCAAAACCGACCACAGGTTTATGAAAACCTTGGGGTGGCCTATTTGCAGCTGGGTGAAACCAGCAACGCCGAGGCAAGTTTTTTCCGAGCGACCCAATTGAATCCTGGTCAGGGACGAGCGCTGCTCGAGATGGCAGAGATGCGCTTTGACCAAAATAATTATGTCGAAGCGCGAGACTACTACCGTCGTCACGTTTCGTCTTCGAGTCAGTCTGCGCGCAGCCTTTGGCTGTGTGTGCGGGTCGCGCGCGTATTTAGTAACGAAAATGACGATGCGAGCTGCTCGCTAACCCTAAGGAACATTTTCCCGGCTTCTGATGAAGCTAAACTGCTTGAGGCTTCACAATGAGCGAGATGGCAGATATGACCGAGTATCAGCTAACGGCGTCACAAATGTTAAGTCAGGCCCGCGAAGCAATGGGTTTGAGTCAAGATCAGGTGGCTCAGGAGCTATATCTGACTCCAAGCTATATCCGTCTTATTGATAGCGATGAGATAGACAAGATTCAAAAGCAGGCCTTTGTTCGCGGCTATCTGCGCTCTTACGCCAAGATGGTGCATCTTGATGGTGACGAGGTCGTCGCGCGCTATGAAGTCAGTCAGGGTTCAGCGCCACCCAAAAAAGCCCAGATTCGAGGGGTTACCAGAGAGTTTGTAGGGTCGACGAATTTCACCGGGCCTGTTTTTCAGACAGGTATTCTGGGTCTTGTTGGCCTGGTCATCATCATCGCGCTAGTCTGGTTCTTGTCGGGCTCATCTGAAGAAGAGCCAATTGTCGTGGGTAGTTTAGTCAGCAGTTCAGCAGACAGAGCACAGTCTGAAGTCGCAGATGATCCCTTTGCCGATCAAACAAGTGAGTCCGGTGCTGATGGTAATTCTGTTAGCAGTAATGCAGAAGATGGCGCATTAGATTCTCAGCTAGATTTGAACGATCAACAGACGAGCGCCGATATTCAGGGCAGCGTTTCGACTTTGACGCTCACCACAACCGACGAGCAGTCTATTCGAAATAATACCCCCGCACTGACCGAGGTAACGGAAAGTGCTGCCAACTCCCTGGCAGCTAAGCAAATTACGGTCGAACGTCTGGACGATGTCGTCAGGGTCACCGCCGGCGGTGAAGATGAATTGCGCTTTCTGTTTAGTGATGAGTGCTGGGTAGAAATTGAAGATGGCCAGGGTGATTCAATTTACGGTGATCTGAATCGTGCCGGTGATGAGCTGGTGGTCACCGGTATTGCGCCCTTTGAAGTGCTGTTTGGCAAGGCGCCAGCGGTTACGCTCGAATATAATGGTGAGCCAATAGATCTTGCGCCACACACTACTAGCGTCGATACGGCAAAATTAAAGGTAGGTAACTAATATGCGCGCTCCTTCTCCAATTCAACGTCGAAAGAGTCGCCAGATTATGGTTGGCAATGTCCCCGTTGGCGGTGATGCACCGATTGCCGTTCAAAGTATGACCAATACGGAAACCTGTGATGTTGACGCCACCGTGGCGCAAATTCAGCGTCTCGAGGCGGTTGGAGCGGATATTGTGCGAGTTTCGGTGCCCAGCATGGAGGCAGCGGAAGCTTTCGGTAAGGTTCGTAAGCGGGTTCAGGTACCGCTGATTGCGGACATCCATTTTGACTACAAAATTGCACTTAGAGTCGCGGAATTGGGTGTGGACTGTTTGCGCATCAATCCGGGTAATATTGGTAATGCACAACGTATTAAGGCCGTGGTCGCTGCTGCTAAAGATAAAGGCATCCCGATTCGAATTGGCGTCAATGCCGGCTCGCTCGGCAAAGACCTGTTACGAAAGTACAAAGAGCCCAATGCTGCAGCGATGGTTGAGTCTGCTATGCGCAATATCGATCTACTTGAAAAAGAGAATTTTCATAACTTTAAGCTAAGTCTTAAAGCTTCCGATGTTTTCATGACCGTTGAAGCCTATACGACCATTGCGAGCCAAATTGATCAGCCACTGCATCTCGGCATTACCGAGGCGGGTGGTCTTCGATCTGGGACAGTAAAGTCTTCTGTTGGGTTAGGCATACTGTTGATGCAAGGTATCGGCGACACCATTAGAATTTCGTTGGCGGCAGACCCAGTAGAAGAAATTAAGGTTGGTTTTGACCTGCTGAAAAGTCTGCACCTACGGAGCAAGGGCATTAACTTTGTTGCTTGCCCGAGTTGTTCACGGCAGAACTTTGATGTCATCGCCACGCTTAACGAACTGGAACGCCGCGTAGAAGATATTACGACGCCACTCGATGTGGCCATTATTGGTTGTATCGTGAATGGCCCTGGAGAAGCTAAAGAGGCTGAGCTTGGGCTCACTGGTGCGTCGCCGAACAACCTGATTTACGTTGATGGCAAACCCGATCATAAAATCAAAAACGAAAACCTGGTCGATCAACTCGAAGATATGATCCGAAGTCGCGTTGCTGAAAAGCAAGCGGCAGAAGCCAATCTGATTGGTAAGAGTTCCTAGTAGTGGCAAAAATCCAGTCATTGCGTGGCATGCAAGACCTACTCCCCGATCGTAAACGACTATTTCGGTTGGTCGAGGATGCGGCACGTGAAGTTTTTGGTAGTTATGGCTATGAAGAGATCGGCTTGCCGATTCTTGAGAGCACTCAGCTGTTTAAACGTACGGTGGGTGAAGCAACTGATATCGTTGAAAAAGAAATGTATACGTTTGCCGATCGCAACGATGAAAGCATCACCATGCGGCCAGAAGGTACGGCTGGCGCTGTGCGTCTCGCGGAGCAGAATGGTCTGCTGTTTAACCAGGTACAGAGATTGTGGTATGCCGGTCCCATGTTCCGTTATGAACGTCCGCAGAAGGGCCGCTACCGTCAGTTTGAACAGATTGGGTTGGAATGCTTCGGCATGGCGGGTCCAGACATTGATGCAGAAGTCTTATTGCTGACGTCGCGATTGTGGAAAAAACTTGGCATCGACGCGACCCTGGAATTGAATAGCCTTGGTAGCAGCGAAGCGCGGGCGGCTTATCGCAATGTATTGGTGGCCTATCTAAACGACAGAAAAGAACAACTCGACGAGGATAGTCAGCGCAGAATAGACACGAACCCCATGCGGGTTTTGGACAGCAAGGTACCGTCAACGCGCGCCCTGCTCGAAGATGCACCTTTACTCATTGATTATCTAGACAATGAATCGAAAGCGGATTTTGAATCGTTGCGCGGTTATTTAGATGGTTTTGGGGTGCCTTATGAAATTAACCCCTTTATCGTTCGTGGTCTAGATTATTACAACAAGACAGTATTTGAATGGACGACGCACAGTCTCGGTGCCCAGGGTACTATTTGTGCCGGTGGTCGCTACGACGGTCTGGTAGAACAGGTCGGTGGTAAGCCGACACCCGGTGTGGGTTTTGCCATGGGTATCGATCGCTTGGCGCTCATGCTTGAAAATATCACCGAACCTGTCGGCACCGCCGATATTTATATCGCCTCGATAGGCGATGCGGCTCGTGGTAGGGCGCTTGAAATTGGCGAAACCGTCAGGACGGCGTTACCGCAAGTTAAGACCGTCGTGCATTGTGGTGCCGGTAAGTTTAAAGCTCAATTTAAAAAGGCTGATGCCCACGCAGCCCGTATCACACTCGTTATTGGCGAGGATGAAGTGGCCAACGATGAGGTTGGCGTGAAATATCTG
>Ga0222654_1000294_pt1 | contig 37723 bp, 35 predicted proteins | sample AntAcemetagen421_FD_179805 | JGI IMG/M metagenome (GOLD analysis project Ga0222654, IMG submission 179805) | Saline water microbial communities from Ace Lake, Antarctica - #421 | ecosystem: Environmental > Aquatic > Non-marine Saline and Alkaline > Saline | place: Antarctica: Ace Lake...
GAGGACCTCAAGGCTTTGTGTCGCCCCCAGGTGGTCCGCCAGTGCTACAACATCAAGGTAGTCGCGGACCATATTGCGTTGCACCACGAGATACGCCTTAATACGGAGGATTTCCTCTTCGGTGGGTGCCACGACGTAAGAGTGAGGAGCAACCTCAACACGCACCGTTTCCAGTGGCTTCGTCCTTCTCAGCTGGCGCAAACCCGCTTCAACACCATCAAGAGAGCCCAAAATCGTCACTGGCGGTTTCGAGGCGCGCACCGATGTGGCCCAGCCGTCGCTGGCCTCCACTGCCTCAAGGATTGTGCCATAGCGCCCCACAAGGTCTGCCAACACGTGGTCGTGGTCAAAGGACTCACGGTGCCCGGCATACAGCACCGCGGCTGAACCTCCCACCAGCACCGCGTCAGGGACCATGGTTTGGAGTTTTGCGGCTGAAGCAAAGACCGTGGCCATCATGGGCGAGACCGAATTGGCACGAGAAGACGTATCTGACATGCGATGATGTTATCACATAAGATAATTATCTGCTAAGTGGACGAGCGCAGCGATTGTCGGCACAAAACGGCACCCCGAACACCCGCTCCTACAACACCCAAGCCCATCAACCACCCCAAGGTTTCGGATTGATAACACTCTCGTGTCAGCGCGCTAAAACACCTAGGTAGCTGGCTTTTCCCCGGTAGAGTCGGAATCTGGTCAGCGAAACACCTGCGCAAAAACAATTGTGTGACTGGTGGCTGAACCAGAGAATCAATTCCCCCGAGCTAGCGTGGCCCATCGAAGCGCCGCGAATCATCGAAACTACGGTGCGCATCTGCGCCTCGTAGTTCTTGTCCGTGACGCCCGATAACAGAAGAGAGCCCCGCCGTGAAAGAAGGTCGTCACGCTGCTCGTCGTGCGCGGCTCCATCCGGTCATCGGTGTCGTGCTTTTTCTTATCTGGTGGCTTGCCGCCACCGTGACAATCGGAAACTTCTGGGTATTAGCAAATTTTGGTCCGTTGGAATTACCCCAGTTCATCTATCACCTTGTCAACATCGCGGAAGTAATCAAACCGATGAGTGCAGGCTTCGTCATACTCTCGGGCCTCGCCACCCTTGCCGCACCGGTAATCATCGGCTTGGTGGGCGTGTGGATCACAAAGCGACTCGTGGTCGGGGCGAAACAGGTTTTTCCCAAACACGTGATCCCTAAGCGGGAGCCCCGGCACGGGCTTTCCCGCCTTAAGGGTTTCTCCCCGGGGTTATCTTTCGGTTTGCTCGTCCCCGCCTTGGTCTTGGGTGTGGCCTCCCCCGCTTTTGCCACCAACGTCGGAATGGTGTCATTCATTCAAAACTCTGTTCCCTCAACCTTCATCGAGTCCTTCTACGAGTTTCCTGAGGACATCCAGGCACCCCAAGAGCAACTCAATGTGGTGATGATTTATGTGGAATCACTGGAGAACACGTATCGCAACCCCGAGCTCTGGGGAGAAAACCTCTTGGATACCCTGGATGCCGCCACCAACGACTGGGTCACCTTCGAAAACTTTGAAGAAGTTCGGGGCACGGGCTGGACGATTGCTGGCCTCGTGGCCAGCCAGTGTGGTGTGTTACTCAAAGAAGACAACCAATTCGATATTCGTCAACAGCTTGGCCTGAAAAGCATTAATCGCATCGGTGAACAAGTGGATTCGTTCATGCCGGGCATCACCTGCCTGGGTGACATCTTGTCGGAGGCCGGATATGCGAATCACTTTGTGGGTGGGGCTGACCCCGAATTCGCGGGGAAGGGAAAATTTTTCCAAGAGCATGGCTATGACTCGGTCAAAGGGCGCCCCCATTGGGAATCAGTCGGAGAGACAAACTTCACAAAATGGGGCTTGCACGACGATGACCTTTTGCGCCACGCGAAAACAGAGCTCGACCAGCTCCACGCCGCAGAAAAGCCATTCAACCTGACCGTTCTCACCGTTGACACTCACCGGCCTGAAGGGCACCTGAGCGAGACCTGCGAAAGGAAGGGGGCAGAAGATCTGCCAGGAATTGTGGCCTGCACCTCAGACTTGCTCGCTGATTTCCTCGGCTACATGGAGAACAAGGGATACCTGGAGGACACCGTCGTGGTGGTCACCGGTGACCACCTCTCGATGCCTAATGTGGTTCAGGACACGATGGACTTAGAACCAAACCGCACGATTTATAACCGTTTCTGGTCTCCACGAGGCGCTGAGGCAAACCGTCCTGATTTCTATCACTTCAGTATGTTGCCCACCGTCTTGGACATGATGGGGTTTGAATACCCCGGCACTGAATTAGCGTTGGGTGTCTCCGGTGTCGGAATTCGAGACCTGGGGAAGTACACCATCTATGACGTGGGCAACCTCGATGAACAATTGCGCCGCCCGTCAGAGCTTTATGACATTTTTTGGGACACCAAAGAGACCCGAGGCAGTTAGAGTTCCCTCGCCTAGGCGACGCGGGCTGCACTCACCAGGCCTCTCTCCAGAATCCCCTCCGGCGGCTCCAGTAGAGTTCCCGTTCACACAGTTTTCCGCAACAACACGGCATCAGGCAGGACCCACAATGAACTCTCAGACCTTTACCGAGCGAATTGAATCCCCAGGACCTTTGGTTCTTGCGGGCGGGTACCTTTTTGAAGTCGAACGCCGGGGTTACCTCACGGCCGGCGAGTTTGTGCCCAAAGTTGCGCTGGAGCACCCCGAGGTTCTCCTTCAAGTGACTCAAGACTTTCTCCGTGCCGGCAGCGACATTGCTCTCGCCTTCACCTACAACGGTCACCGCGAGAAAATGCGCATCCTCGGGGAAGAACACCTCCTCGAGCCTCTCAACCGTGAAGCGATGAAGATTGCGCAGCAGGCTGCTGCGCAATCACGAGAGGAACTCGGGCGGGACATCTTTGTGGCCGGAAATATTTCTAACTCCAATATTTTTGACCCCCACGATGAGGCTTCCAAAGATGCTGTGCGGGCGATGTATCGCGAAATGATCGGGTGGGCCAAAGAAGGCGGGGCAGACCTCATTCTTGCCGAAACCATGTACTTCTATGAGGAAGCAAAAATTGCCTTAGAGGAAATTATGGCTGCCGGGTTACCGAGCATCGTCAATGTGGCAGTGTTTGCCACCGGGGAACTCCGGGACGGGGTCTCGCCAGCCTCGGCAGCGAGGCGGCTCGCAGCCGAGGGCGCCACGGTGGTGGGAACCAATTGTTTCCAAGGCCCCAACACTATTCGTCCCATCCTGAAAGCCATCGTGGATGCGGTGGGCGATCACCCCGTGTGTGCAATGCCTGGCACCTACCGAACAACGGTGGAACACACGACGATGTTTAATCTGCCAGATTCAGGAAATACGGCCACCTTGCCCGGCGAACGGACTTTTCCCGACGCCCTGGAGGCCCAAAACTCGAATCGTTATGAGACAGCAGAATTTGCCGGCTATGCCCAAACGTTAGGCGCGAAAGTCATTGGGTTGTGTTGCGGAGCAAGTGTTATTCACCATCGTGCGTTGAGTGAACGTCTGGGGAAACCAAGTTATCTTTCCCGCTACTCCCCCGACATGAGTAAACATTTTCTCTACGGCAACGACACCTCTCTTGCCCCCGTCTCGACAGAGTTTGGTGAGCACGCCTAAACGAACACGGCGAAGATAACGACGACGTTGTAGCTCCGGTTTTCCCCAGCGCTGGTAGCTAACATGTGGGGGTGAACATCGTCGATGTGGGACTCGTACTCGCCGGGCTAGTACTCTTGTTCCTCGGCGGCGAAGCCCTCGTCAGGGGTGCTTCCACCATCGCACTCCGGGTGGGGCTGACTCCCCTCGTCATTGGCCTGGTGGTTGTTTCTGCTGCCACCTCAGCACCCGAACTTGCCGTGACCGTAGGGGCAGTGACCAGTGGTGAACCCGACCTTGCCGTGGGAAACGTTGTGGGAACCAACATTGCTAACATTTTGTTGATTTTGGGCATTTCCGCAGTGATGGGTCCTTTGGTCATCAAACGCCAGTTGGTCAAATTTGATCTCCCCATCGTGCTGGGGCTTTCACTCTTCCTTTTTGCTCTCAGCCTGGATGGCAGGGTTAGCTCTCTGGATGGTCTGCTGCTGCTCTTAGGGCTTGTCTTCCATATTGTGATGAGTATTGTTTTCGGGCGCAGGGAAGCTAAAGCCCCTGACGCCCCCCGAGCACAAATGCCTCTCAATACAACCCCGGTGTCACCATGGTTGGCAGCACTTCTCCTGGTTGTCGGTTCCGGCTTACTCGTGCTTGGCGCCCAACTCTTGGTTACCGGAGCCGTCAACATTGCCACGGAGCTGGGGGTCAGCAGTTTGGTGGTGGGCCTCACGGTGGTGGCCATTGGAACATCCCTCCCCGAGCTCGCCACATCCCTGGTCGCCATCCGCCGCGGAGAACGGGATATGGCGGTAGGAAACATTGTGGGAAGCAACCTGTTCAACATTGGGATGGTGTTGGGAATCCCCGCCATGGTGTTTCCCGGGGGTATTCCTGTTCCGAGCGCAGCGATTGCCATCGACATTCCGCTCATGCTGGCGGCGACTGTGGCGTTATTGCCACTAGCGTTCACGGGCTTCGTTATCGCCCGCTGGGAGGGTGTACTTTTCGTCGCACTGTATTTGGCCTACCTGCTCTATGTCGTCTTGGATTCCACCGAGCATGATGCCGCTCAAGGTTTCACCGCTGCGATGCTGTGGCTTGTGCTCCCCCTGTTGGCTATTGCTCTTGTGACTGTTACCGCCTACGAGGTCGGTTTGCACCGCGGCAGGGCGACTGAAAGGCGCAGGCGAGACACGTGAGCGCACTCACCGCTTGTCCAAGCTTGCGCTGGTAGCGTTGGACAATCTAGTGCCCGAGCATCGGGTTCTCACGGACTGGGAAGTCACAGTTAGGGATTGTGACTCTATGACTTCTGTTCTGACGGCTCCGCTGCCGCGGCCACATCCCTACACTTCAGAGTTCTCCGAGCTTCTCGGTCGCGTCAAAGACAGCAAGCTTCTGGACAGGGCGGTCGGCTATTACATGACCTTGCTCGTGGTTCTCAGCGTTGCGTTAGGTGCCACCTTTACGGGCATGTACTTCATTGGTGATTCGTGGGCGCAGCTGGCACTAGCCCCGCTGGTGGCCATCATCATGACCCAGTTTTCGTTTGTGACCCACGAGGCTGCGCACCGTCAGGTGTTCAGCTCGGGCCGCAAAAATGACATTGTTGCGCGAATCTTGGCAAACGGTGTGGTGGGAATTAGTTACTCCTGGTGGATGGGTAAACACACAAAGCACCACGCCAACCCCAACACGGTGGGTAAAGATCCCGATGTCAAGAGTGATTTTGTTATTTTCCAAGAGGAAAAAGCCCGCGAGACGCGGGGCTTCGCCCGCGCCTTCGTGAAACGTCAGGGCTGGCTATTCTTTCCGATTCTGACCCTCGAGGGCCTCAACCTCCACATCCAAGCGTTCCGCAAAGTTTTCAGCAAAGATCCCATCAAGAACCGAGGTACCGAGATTTCTCTCCTCCTGGTTCGTAACCTGGGCTACCCGGTAGTGCTTCTGCTTCTGATGCCCTGGTACGTCGCCGCCGTTTTCCTGGTGATTCACATGGCGCTCTTTGGCGTGTATATGGGAGCCTCTTTTGCCCCCAATCACAAAGGCATGCCCCAGATTCCCGAAGGTGTGAAGGTCGACTTCCTCCGACGTCAAGTTCTCACCAGTCGCAACATCCGTGGTGGCCTGTTCATGGACCACTTCATGGGGGGGCTCAACTACCAGGTGGAACACCACCTTTTCCCCAGCATGGCCCGGCCCAAACTCTTTTTCGCCGCAAAATTGGTGCGAGATTTCTGCGCTGAGAAGAAAATCGCCTACACCGAAGCAGGGCTCTTTGAGTCTTACGGCATCGTCGTTCGATACCTCAACGAGGTGGGTCTTGCCGCGCGGGACCCCTTTGACTGCCCGGCCGCATCAGCAATCGGGCGATAAGGCGCACCAAGCCCTACAGCAGGTTAGGAATCTTCTGCTCTTCTGCCACATTTGCTCGGCGGAAGAAGAACGTCACAAACGTGGACACAATCACGATGAAGAGTGAATACAACGCGGGGATCAGAAGAATCTGGTCGATCCCCGGGTTGCCTCTAAACGTCACCAAGATGATGGCAATCGCCAGTGGTCCGTTTTGGATTCCCGTCTCAAGGGCAACCGTGCGGGCGTTCATGGGGTGAAGCCTCAAGGCTTTCGCAAACAGGTAGGCGAGGGTGATGCCAAAGAGTCCGAGTCCGACCGCAACCATGTAGGTCTGCCAGTTTGTGCTGGTCAGAAGATCCCAGTTACGGGGCACCCATGTCGCCATCAGGAACACGATAAAGAAGAGACCAAAGAACCCACCCATGAGCTCAAGAACGGCACCCGTGTTGGCGCTGTAGCGCCGGATTAGCATTCCCAGCACCACGGGAATCAACAGAATTCCCAGTGTTAGCACGATGTTGCGGGTGGGGATCTCCACCTCAGACCCGGGGGGAAAGAGCGCCCGGCCGTAAATCCAAATCACCAATGGTGTCATCACGATGGCCCACAGCGTTGAATTGGCTGTCATGATCACGCTCAACGCCAGGTTGCCCTTGGAGAAGTAAGTAAAAATGTTGGAGGTTGTCCCTGCCGGGACGCTGCCCATCAAAAGTGCCCCCAAGGCGATGAGTGCCACGTCATCCACCGGGAAGAACTGGAACAACAGCAACACGACCAGCAGGTAAGAAATGAGAGGCATGAACCCAAACTGAGTCACCCACCCAATGATCAAGCCCCACGGACGTTTGACGGCTAAACGGAAGTCACGAGGTGTCAACCCAGCACCCAAACCAAACATGATGACGAAAACCAAGCCGGCCAGTAGGGCCTCTTCGAAAGGCGTCACCACTGTGGGCTCCGAGACGGCTTCTGCCGCAAGAATCACGGATTCAATCATGACTTGTCACCCTTCGTGGAAGTGGACGCCGAGGGTTGGTGATCGCGCAGCTCTCGGCGAAGGATTTTGCCTATCGGGCTTTTGGGTAGTTCGTCGACAAAAGTGATCTTTGTCGGGATTTTGTAGGCCGCCAGAGTTTCGCGCGCGTGCGCGAGGATTGATTCGACGCTCGGTGCCGGAATATCCGCCACAACGAAAGCACTCACAGTCTCCCCCGTTTTTTCGTTCGGTACCCCGATGACTCCAACCTCAACAACGCCGGCGGCACTGGCGATTCGTTCCTCCACCTCGTTGGGGTAGACGTTAAATCCACTCACCAGAATCATGTCTTTTTTCCGGTCAACAATGGTGAAGTAGCCATCGGAATCCTGCTGTGCGATATCTCCCGTATACAACCAGCCGTCCTTGAGGGACTGGGTGGTTTCCTCGGGACGCTGCCAGTACCCCTGCATAATTTGGGGGCCTTTGGCGATGAGCTCGCCGGGCTCGCCTGTCGCCACTACGACACCGTTTTCATCCACGCATTTGACGTCCGTTGAGGGCACCGGAATTCCGATACTGCCATCTTTGCCGAGGCCGCCCAGCGGGTTGAAAGTCAGCACGGGCGACGATTCGGTCAGCCCATAACCCTCCACTATGGGGGTGCCGGTAACCTCTCGCCACTGTGTCGCAACCGATTCGTGAAGCGCCATTCCTCCTGCGGCCGAGGCCACCAAATGACGAGGTGGGCTATCGGTGAACCAGCGTTCCTTGAGCAAGGCGTTGAACAGTGTGTTGACCCCCGTCATCCATGTCACTTTGTAGTTCTCCAACACCCTTTTCAGGTTGCTGGGTGGACGTGGAGTGGGGACCAAAATGTTGCGGGCACCCGAATGGTAAAAACCCAGCAAATTCACGGTAAAAGCGAAGATGTGGTACAGCGGGAGTGCCGTAGCGACAATTTCTTTTCCGGGACGAATGTATTTCCCATTCATCGAAATCATTTGCAATGTATTCGTCACAAGGTTCCCGTGAGACAACATTGCTCCTTTGGATACACCGGTGGTTCCACCGGTGTATTGGAGAGCAGCGAGGGAATCTAAACCAACACCCACCAGGTACTTTTCCGCTTTTTCCTCGTTCTTGAGGGCGCGACCCGTGGCCAGCGCCTTTTGGAACGGCGTGTTCGGCACCAGAATTTTGGGAAGCGAACGATTCCACCATTTTTGGACCATGCGAATGACCCCCGCAATGAGGGGTGGGAAAAATTCTGAAATGCGCACAGTCACCACGGTGCTGATATCTGTCTGGTCTAGAACCTTGGGGAGGCGATCAGCAAACATGTCGATAACGACGAGAGCTTTTGCACCAGAGTCAGCGAACTGGTGCACCATCTCCGAGGGCGTGTACAGCGGGTTGGTGTTTACCAAGACACAACCAGCTTTGAAAACCCCAAAGGCAACCACCGGATAGCTCAGGCAGTTGGGCATTTGAACGGCAACCCGATCGCCCTGCTGGAGGCCTAACTCTTCTCGCAGGTACGCAGCAAAATCGTCGGAAAGTGAGTCCACTTTGTCGTAACTGAGTGAGCCATTCATGCCGTTTGGCATGCACTGGGTGAACGCTGTGGTTCCGGAATACTCTCGGCTGGCGGACCGCACGAGGTCTGGCAGGTGGGCTAGTTGCACCGGTGCAAGTTCTGGTGCGACATCACTGGGATAGTGGGCAAGCCATGGGCGCTCGGTCATGTTCACTCTTTCACCTTGAGGCCACCAAAAGAATCGGCAGCCACTTTGCTGTTGAGAACACTTTAGCCAAATCTGGAGACGAATTTCTCGGCTGTGTCACAGAAACGACAGAAGCCGTCCTTTTTGCTCCCAAAAGGGTGCCTGCCAACCGCCAGTGGGGTCATAAACAGTGGATATTAAGCGTCACGCTTGGGTAACAATAGCCGGTTCAGTGGGAGCCAGCGGATAACCGGGTCTAGCGTAAAAGCAAGGCACTCTTGTGCTTATCTCAAGAATAAAAAATACATAAGGAGATAGTGATGAAAAAAACTGTTGCCATCATGGCGGCTCTTGCCGCCGTGACACTCGTGGTGAGCGGTTGTGCAGCTGCTGCCGAGGACACGTCCTCGACAGAGACCACTGTTACCGACACCGCACCGACCGAAACAGCTTCCACCGCCTCTGTTCTTGCCTCCGTGCAGGAAGCAGGAGTCGTGCGTTGTGGAACCCGTGACGCACTTCCCGGCTTCGCCGTGTTGCAAGAGGATGGAACCCACGTGGGCTTCGACTCTGACTTCTGTCGTGCCATTGCTGCCGCTGTTCTCGGTGACGCCACCGCAGTAGAGATGGTTGATCTCGAAACTGCTGACCGCTTTACCGCGCTCCAGAATGGCTCGATTGACGTCCTCGTGCGAAACACCACGTGGACTGCCTCGCGCGATGGTGGAGAGGGTGCAACATTCTTGCAGCCAAACTTTTATGACGGCCAGGGCATGATGGTAACCGCTGACAGCGGCTATGCCAATGTCGCCGACATGAATGGCGCTGTGGTGTGTGTTGCCAAGGGCACCACTACCGAAGGTAACGCCGCGCTTGAGTCTTCGCGTTTGGGACTGGACTGGGAAGTTCGCTCCTTCGACGAGACCGACCTCATCCTGGCAGCATTCCTTGCTGGCCAGTGTGATGGCTGGTCTTCGGATGTCAGCCAGCTGACGGGTCTGCGTTCGGCATACCCCGATGGAGCTGACGCACTGGTAATTTTGCCCGAGGTCTTCTCTAAGGAGCCACTCGCACCTGCAGTCCTGGATGGCGACACCCAGTGGGCACAGGTAGTGAACTGGGCAATCTTGGCCACGATTCAGGCGGAAGAGTTCGGTATCACCAGCGCCAACGTTGACACGTTCACCTCGAGTGAAGATGTCAGCATCCAGCGTTTCCTTGGTTTGGAAATTGCCTCGGATGAGGGTTCTGCTGTTCTGGATCCAGGCCTTGGCCTGCCCGCCGACTTTGCTTACCAAGTGGTGAAGCAGGTCGGTAACTACGGTGAGATCTTCGAAGCGCACCTCACTCCCCTGGGCCTCGAGCGCGGTGTTAACTCGCTCTGGACCAATGGTGGACTGCTGTACGCTCCTCCTTACCGCTAATCAACAGATAACACCGGTGTTATGAGCTTGGGAGGGAAACACGTCAATGTCTTCCCTCCCAAGCGCACCCACTAAACCGCCACTCTGGCGGGACATTCGGGTCCTGCGATGGGCCTTTCAATTTCTGATCCTTGCCGTGGTTGTTGCGATTATTTACTGGCTCTATGGCAACTACCAAACCAATGTTGCCCGCAGCAGTATCCCCACTGACCTTCGGTTCCTCGACAACCCCTCAAGCTTCACCATCCCCGGTAACGACCTCGACCAGAGCCAGCCCGTTCGTGATGCCTTCGTTCAGGGTTTTTACAACACCCTGCGAGTATCAATTGTGGGGATTCTGCTCACCACAATTCTCGGCACACTCGTGGGAATCGCCCGGCTCTCCAAAAACTTTATGGTGCGCCTTTTCGCCGCCTCTTATGTGGAACTGATCCGCAATATTCCGCTATTGCTCCTCTTGACCTTCATGAACCTTGCGGTGGTGTTGCAAACTTTCCCCCGCATTGAAGACGCGTGGCTACCACTCGATCTGTTTGTTATCTCCAACCGTGGAATTGCCATCCCCTGGTTTGACGGTTCCGGCGGTGTTCTGCTCGCCCTGCTGGTCGGGGCGGTACTAACAACCTGGATCGTAGTTACTGTTCGGGGTCGCATTTCCGACGCCACCGGGAAGCCAGCCCGAGGGCTTGCCTGGGGTGGTCCAACTTTTATCGTGTTGATGGTGGCCGGCTGGATTCTGCTCGGGTATGACTGGGTGCTCCCCTTTGTGGACGACCGGGCCACCAGCGGAGGGCTCCGGCTTGACCCCTCGTTTTTTGCTCTCCTGGTGACCCTTGTGGTCTACACGAGCGCCCACGTCGCAGAAATTGTCCGCGGCTCCATTCAAGCCGTGGCCAAAGGTCAAGCTGAAGCAGCAGATGCTCTGGCCCTCAGTGGGGGACAAAAAATGCGTCTGGTGATTCTTCCCCAGGCCTTCCGAATTGCGATGCCGGCCCTGGGCAACCAATACCTCAACCTCATCAAGAACTCGTCTTTAGGCGCCACCATCAGTTATTTTGAGCTCACACAGATCGCCCAAATTACGGTGGGTAACGGATCACCTGCGGTGCCCGCCTTCACTCTCACACTTGTGGTGTACCTCATCATTTCGCTCATCACGAGCATCTTGGTGAATATTGCCAACCGCCGATTAGCGTTGGTGGAGCGATGATGACCTGGATGAAGCGGAACCTTTTCCGGTCTGTTGGAGATTCCCTCCTCACCCTCATTTTTGGTGCTGTCGGGGTCTATGTGTTGTGGGGTTTACTCCAGTTTGTGTTTGTCACAGGGCGCTGGGAAATCATTCAAGTCAACCTGAAACTTTTGCTCGTGGGCCGCTTCCCCGAGGAGCTGCTGTGGCTTGTCACAGGTTCCATCATGTCTCTGGCTTTCTGGGTTTCCGCTGCCGCAACTTCCTCTCTCACAAAAAGAGTCGCTGCACCGAAGCTTGGGCTCAGAATATGGGCAGCAACTCAACGATTTGGGCTCCTTATCGCGACCGGTTTGCTGCTCATTGCGGTGTCGGGGGATTCTGGCTCCATCATCATTGGGGCACTCGTGGTGGCCTCTATTGTGGTGGGGCAACTGTTGGGTTTCGCACGACGCCATCTCGCATTCTTAGGTTCCATACCGTCATGGATTTGGCACCTCGTCCTCGCTAGTGCCCCCATCGCCATGGTGGCCTCAACCCTGGCGCAAGCAAGTGTGGGGTTGTGGGAGGGCTTTCTCATCAACTTCTACATCGCCATCATCAGCATCGTCTTGAGCTTCCCCATTGGTGTGCTTTTAGCATTGGGTCGGCGGTCCACGCTCCCCATCATTCGCCTGGTGTCGACCACCTATATCGAGCTCATTCGTGGCGCGCCCCTCTTCGTCCTTCTACTGTTGGCAGGTGTGGCGCTGGAATTCTTTGTGCCCAGTTCGCTGGCACCGGACAAAATATTCCGGGCTGTCACCGTGTTCACGTTGTTCACCTCCGCGTATGTTGCCGAAATTGTGCGAGGGGGTCTCCAATCCATCCCCCGCGGCCAAACCGAGGCGGGAAAAGCTTTGGGTCTCAGCACCGCGAAGATCACCTCTCTGGTCACGCTTCCTCAGGCGCTTCGCAACGTTATTCCTGCCCAGATTGGTCAGTTCATCAGTTTGTTCAAAGACACCACCCTTGCCGGTGTCGCACTCAACGTGTTGGACTTGCTAAACGTGGGGACCGCCATCACCAAGCAGGACAACTACCTCGGTCAGGGACTCATCTATGAGTCCCTGACCTTCGTGGCCCTGCTGTTTTGGGTTGGGTCATATGTCATGAGCAGGGAAAGCCAAAGAATAGAAAAGAAGCTGGGAGTGGGTCAGAGATGAGCAACGAGGTCTTCACTGATGCGACAGTAATGTCCGGTGGTAGAACGGACGCGGACGCCATTGTCGTCATGGATAACGTCTATAAACGGTTCAAAGACTTTGAAGCCCTCAAGGGAGTGGATTTCAAGGTAGGGAAACAAGAGGTCGTGGTGGTCATTGGCCCCTCCGGTTCCGGCAAGTCCACACTCATCCGCTGCATCAATCGTTTGGAAGAACATGATGAAGGTCGCATCTTTGTCGATGGGACCGAACTCACCATGGATATCCGAAACATTCAAGAAATCCGCAAAGAAACCGGAATGGTATTCCAGGGCTTCAACTTATTCCCGCACCTTTCCGTCATGTCGAACGTCGCCATGGGGCCCCGTCAAGTGCGGAGGATGCCCAAAGCGGAAGCGGAGAAGTTAGCGCTGGAGCTGCTCACCCGCGTCAAAATCCCCGAGCAAGCCGGCAAATATCCCTCCCAACTTTCGGGTGGTCAGCAGCAGCGTGTCGCGATTGCGAGAGCGCTGGCGATGAAACCCAAAGTGATGCTTTTTGATGAACCGACGTCCGCGCTGGACCCCGAAATGATTAACGAAGTTCTTGATGTCATCAAAGAACTTGCTCACGACGGGATGACGATGGTGGTGGTCACCCATGAAATGGGCTTTGCCCGCGAAGTAGCGGACCGGGTGGTATTTATGGCCGAGGGCGAAATCGTGGAGGTCGGTACCCCTGCGGAGATCTTTGACCACCCCAAAGAGGCGCGCACACAACAATTCCTGTCCCAAATTCTGTAGCCCCGCTGGCACCCCAGAAAACCCCGCCCTAGACTTGGTGCGCGTTGACGAGAGAGTGTGGGGAAACTAATGGATGTGTGGATGTCACTCGCGGTATCGGCGGGGACAACGCTCGGAATCGCGATTGCCGTGCTCGTCGCCGCCTGGCTGTTCGTCAAGGTGGCCGGAAAGAAGGTGGAGTGGCTAGCCCCCGCCTACGAAGCCATCAGGCCGAGGCTCCGCTTCTTTGCGCTGACCCTGGCTCTGAACATCAGTTTTCGTGTGATCGAGGTCTCTTCCGCGGTCTGGTGGAATCTCACCCTTCAGGTATTTGTCGTTCTCGCCATTCTTTCTTTCGGTTTCCTGGTTCAAGCCACCGTGAATTTTACCTTCGGCCGTTTTGTCGAAAAGTTCGAAGCGGATGACCAAAATGATGCGGAGACCCGCCGAATCATCACTCAACTGCGTCTGCTCCGGCGTCTCGCAAACGCCATCATCGGCATTCTGGCGATAGGGGCGGCACTTTTCACCTTCCCCCAGGTTCAAGCGCTGGGCGCCGGCCTGTTGGCCTCTGCGGGCGTTTTGAGCGTTATTGGGGGTCTGGCCGCCCAATCGGTTCTGGGAAACCTGTTTGCCGGTGTTCAATTGGCCTTTAGCAACGCCATCCGAGTGGGCGATGTGGTCGTGGTCAAAGGCGAATGGGGCACGATTGGCGAAATCACGCTGTCCTATGTGGTGGTCTACATCTGGGACGAGCGACGCCTGATCGTGCCGTCAACATTTTTCACCACCAACGCCTTCGAAACGTGGACCAGAAAATCACAGAAACTGCTGGGAACAGTGTTTCTTGATCTTGACTGGCGAGTGCCACTGGACGAGCTCCGCACCGAGTTCACGGCCTATTTGAGTACCAACCCACTTTTTGACGGTCGGGTATCCAACGTCATGGTTACCGAAGCCACCGGGGGTTACGTGCAAGTACGGTTCCTGGTCTCCGCAAACAACTCCTCAGAACAGTGGGACCTCCGATGCGAGGTTCGCGAACACATGGTGACGTGGATTCAAGAAAATCACCCCAACTCTCTCCCCGTCACCCGTGTCGCGATGGAGTCGCCCTCCCCCACCACCGCTGCTGCCGATCGGTGACGGTCCATCCGATTCGGATCACCGGAGATCCGGTACTCCACACACCGGCGTCGCCGGTGACAACTTTTGATAGCGAACTCCACGCCCTAGTCCAGGACCTCGTGGACACCATGCATGCAGCCCCCGGGGTGGGGCTCGCCGCCCCCCAAATTGGGGTGGGCTTGCAAGTGTTTGTGTGGGAATGGGAGGACGACGATGGTGTGCTCCACGCCGGCAGCATTGTGAACCCAAAAATGACTACAGCACAGCGAAAACGGGGAAAATTGGACCCGGACGCAGACGCAGAAGGTTGCCTTTCGGCACCAGATCTTCGATACCCGACCCGTCGGTCGCATTCCGTGGTGTTGCAAGGGTTCACACCCGACCAAGTCCCCTTCCACCAGGAAGCTAGCGGCTGGCTGGCCCGAATCTTTCAGCACGAATTCGACCACCTTCGCGGCACCCTGTACCTTGACCGCTTGAGCTTCCGCGCAAAAATGCAGGCTAGGAGAGAAATCCGTGACGCTGGCTGGGCCAGCCCCGGATTGTCCTGGATGCCAGGTGTTGATGATTTTGAGGGTTCACACCATGACGCCGAGGAAGCGTAACCCACCCGCCACTACGCCCGCGGCCACCAAGACCACGACAAAGGGTGCCCGGAGGTACAACAAGAGTGCCGCCACCGCCACGGCGGGCACTCGTGCATCCAAAACCAGCCCTCCGTTCTCCTGGAGCGCCTGAGCCACTACAAGCGAGGCTAATAATGCGACTGTGGCAAGGCCGGCGATACGGGACATCAACGCCCCCTGCACTAAACGCTGAGGAATCAGGTACCCCGTGTTCTTGAGCGCCCACACCACCAAGGACGCAGCAATCACGCCAATCCACAGGGTCATGCCACACCCGCCTCACCGGGTTCAGGAGCGTGCGGAGCAGTGGAGTGGCGATAGAGCGCGGTGACGATGCCGACAGCTGCCGCGCAGAGCACTGGGATGCCCGAGGGCACCAAGGGAATCAGGACCGCGGTTACCGCGGCAGCAGCAACGGCCACCACGACGGGTTCTAAAGATCTAAGCCTCGGCCACAGGAGTGCAAGGAAAGCTGCCGCTGCGATGGCGTCAAGACCCCACGTCTTCACATCCCCTAAGGCTTCCCCGGCAAGAGCCCCCAGCAGGGTGGAAACATTCCAGCCCAGATATAGCCAAAGAGCGGTGGACCAAAAACCATGCTGTGCTGCCTCGCGCCCGTCCTGGGCCACCGCCACCGCAGTACTCTCATCGACGGTCAGATGGGCGGCAAGCGCTCGACGGAAAAACCCCCGACCAACAATGGGCGACACGGTCAGCGCATAGAGGGAGTTTCTCGCCCCCAGTAAGCCTGAGGTGGCGATTGCTGCAGGTATCGCCGCGAGACCACCGGTGGCCACCACCCCAATGAAGGCAAACTGGGAGGCGCCAGAGAACATCACCAAGCTCAACACCATTGTTTGCCCTAAAGAAAACCCGAGAGCCACGGAGAGAGCGCCAAACGATACACCGTAAAGGGAGACCGCCAAGGCCACCTGGAATCCTTGCGCTCGCACCTTTCGAAGGTGAGGTGCGCGAAAATTATCAATCATTGCGGGGGCGTGCTCCTTCTCGAAGGGCTACCCCATGGACGCCGTTATGAAACTTTAGGGTCGGGTACGCGGCAGACACGTTGAAACCAACACCGGGCACGCGGTGGGCAGAAAAAACACCCCCAAAAGCTTCCGTACGATTCTTCATGTCTTTCATTCCTCTACCCCGCAGGATTTCGACCAAGGCCGCTTGATCATCCTCGATGGTGTAGCTTTCGCCACTTTCAGAGGCAAAACGCTTCCGGGTGCGAATCCCATCGTCATCCACTCTGAGGTGGAGGCCTTGGCCACTCCAGCTCATGGTGATTTTGGCTGTCGTTCCTGGGCCACCATGGGTTCGAACGTTGTTGAGAGACTCCTGAAGGATGCGGTACAGCGCGAGTTCAGCACTGGGGGCAATGGGAAACGGGGTTCCGGTTTCCTCGAATGTCACCGTCACCCCGGAGGCCGACATGGCGTCAAACAGATCATGGATGGAAACAAGGCTTGGCAGGGACTCGGCTTCTTCTACTCCGCCGCGAGACGTGTTGACGACTCGCCGGATGTCATTCAAGGTTGCTCTCGCAGAATCAGCGATTGCCTCCGCCGCACGGGACGCGACCTGCGGGTCAGACGTCGCGCTGTATTTTGCGCCTTCGGCCTGAGAGATCATCGCCAACAGGCTTGCAGCGGCCGCTTCGTGCACCTCAGAAATCATCCTCATGCGATCGGTTTGTTCGGCAATAACCATTTCCAGGTCTGATTTTTCCAGAAAGGCTTGAAGGTTTTCTTCGCGTTGCAGGGGCGGAAGAGGCTGCTTGCTTCGAGACCGCCACGCCCACACTGTGACACCCACCGCGAGAATCACTATCCCCAGCAACGTGGGAACGAGCCAGAGCGCGTTGAGGAGGATGAAGCTTCCCATGATCCCCTCACCGTGTCAGAGCTAATTGTCGTAATGCGGAGGTGGAATCACCCGACCTGTGGCTCCTCGACTTGGACTCGAACCAAGAACCTACCGGTTAACAGCCGGTCGCTCTGCCAATTGAGCTATCGAGGATTACGGAGCTAAAAAACGATGCTACCAGAGCATCCGAGCACCGGCTTGTCCCTCATCAGGCTAGTAGCCATCCTCAACATCAACAACACCGATCATCGGCGTGCCCGCCGCGTACGCGAGGGAATTAGCGCGAATCCTGGCGGCCAGGAGAGGTCGTGTCATTTCCGGTGTGTCAGCCGAGTGGGACGTGATGACGACGCCGTTGCAGTGCCAAATGGGGTGATCATCAGGGAATGGTTCGGGTTCCATTACATCCAGACCGGCACCCCACAGCGTGTTGGCCTCAATTGCCGCAACTACGGCGTCCGCATCGACCAAACTGCCGCGGGCAACATTCACCAGCACGGCATGGTCAGGCAAAGCTGCTAACTCTGTGGCCCCGATGATGTGACGAGTGGAATCTGTGGCCGCTGCTGCCACTACTACAGCATCAGCATCGGCAAGGGCCTCGAGGAGCCGATCCGGGGTGAGGGTCTGATCAGCACCATCAACCGCCCCCGATCCTCGGCGAATTACCGTCACCCGGGGCCGAAAAGGGGCCACAAGTTCCAGAAAAGTTCGGGCCACTCCCCCCGCCCCCAACACCACAATGTGAGCGCCAAAAAGAGACAGCCCCGTGCGGTGTTCTTGCCACCGGGCTTCGCGGGCCTTCCGGGGCAACTCCCGCAGTGTTGCCAAGAGTAAAGCCAGGGCATGCTCGGCCACCGGTTCCGAATATGCACCCTTGGCCGAGGTAACCACAGGGCGCGTAGCCTCAGGTATCTGGGCAAGGGTTGTCAGCACAGACGCAAACGCATCGACCCCAGCCCAGGGCAACTGCAGCCACTGGATCCCCGGGTATTGCCGAAGAATTTCGTGCAACTCGTCCGCACGTTTTTCGCTCAACCAAATCAGCCCGGTGGTGTGGGGACCGAGAGGAATAATCTCAACACCATCCCCCGCCGCTGCCGAGAGAAAAAAATCTGTGGCCTCCGGGGCTAAAGATATTGGACCGCCCATAAGCGCGCGGTGGGGTCGCACATCAGGCACAATTTCGCGGTGCTGGCTCACTACTCTCCCCGCAATTCTCTTCGGTCCCGCTCTAACCCGACAAGGGACTCTTGCAGGGCCCGATAATTAGCCGGATCCCCGGTGGGGTCGCTGCGTTGCAACGCTCCCAAAACTTCCGCTTTTTTGCGCAGAAGCTCACGGTCTAACAGCGAAGAGGTCACCCCATCGCAATACCGGCTGGCTTGATGGGCTTGTTCAGGAAGGGGCCCCACCGCTAATTGCCCCACCAGCGTTGACAGCGCAGCGGGTGTCTCTTCCGTCACCTTTGCAACCCACTGCGGGGTGGGATAAAACTCGAAGGCTGACACCATCGCGTCTCGCACCAGTGCGAGCGCACCGTGAGAAAACTGTGTCGCCAAGATTGCGCTCGCCCGCTCAATCTCGACCAAGTCTGGGTGCTGCAGCAAGACCATGAGGCCATCCCTCTCCAGGGCTGTCACCGGGTCTTGTGAAAGGGAGGACATTTGGTAGGGGGCGTCTTCGCGAACAGTGTCAGCGGCGACCGCAGAGCCCGGAGTCAGCGGGGTGGTTCGAGGAGTTGTGGATCGAATCTCGCGGGCGACATCGTTGGGGTCCATCCCCAACCACCCGGCAAGTTCTCGGGCGTAACCGTCACGAATCACGCGGTCACGAATCTTGGCGACAATGGGCGTCGCCATGCGTAGCGCCTGCCCACGGCCCTCAACGGTATTCAAATCACAAGAGTTCATGACCTGTTTGATCATGAACTCATACATTGGTCTGCGGGCGGCAACAACTTCGCGCAGGGCTTGGTCCCCGCGTTGAATTCGAACGTCACAGGGGTCAAGGCCTTCCGGGGGAACCGCAACAAAAGTTTGGGCTGCAAACCGAGATTCCTCCGCGAAGGCGCGCGAGGCAGCTTTTTGTCCCGCTTCGTCAGGATCGAAAGTAAAAATTACTTCCCCTCGTGCCCCTTGGGCTGGGTCATCCGAGTCGCCTAACACCCGTCGCACCACCGTGATGTGATCCGAACCAAAGGCTGTTCCACAGGTCGCAATCGCTGTCGTGATACCCGCCAGATGGCAGGCCATGACATCCGTGTAGCCTTCCACGATCACCACTTGGCGACCACGGGAAATGTCTTTTTTCGCAAGGTCAAGCCCGTACAGCACACGGGATTTGTGGTACACCGGTGTTTCTGGTGTGTTCAGGTACTTCGGCCCTTGGTCATCATCTCTCAGCTTTCGCGCGCCAAAACCAATGGTTTGGCCCGAGACATCGCGGATAGGCCAGACCAGGCGGCCTCTAAATCGGTCGTAGGAGCCCCGGTCGCCCTGCGAGAGTAATCCCGCTTCCACCAGCTCGGGAATCGTGTAGCCCTTCCCGGTGAGATGTCGGGATAGCGCATCAAAAGAGTGGGGGGCGTAACCGACGCCAAACTTTTCCGCCGCTAGGGCGTCAAAGCCGCGTTCTCCCAAAAATGTGCGCCCCATCTCTGCTTCGGATGTCAAGAGTTGTGCGCGAAAAAACTTTTCGGCCGCCCCGTTTGCCTCGAGCAAACGGGCGCGATTGCTGGTGTCTGGCGCCTGACCGCCCTCTTCGTAGTGGAGCGTGTAGCCCAGTTTCCCGGCCAGACGTTCCACTGATTCTTGGAAACTGAGGTGATCCATTTTTTGGAGAAACGAATAGACGTCCCCACCTTCACCACACCCAAAGCAGTGGTAGAAACCTGCTTGGGTTCGGACATGAAAACTGGGGCTTCGCTCATCGTGGAAAGGGCACAGGCCCTTCATCGAGCCAGCCCCCGCCGATTTCAACGACACATAGTCGCCAACGACGTCCGCAATATTGACGCGAGTGCGGACCTCGTCAATGTCACTGCGCTTTATTTTTCCCGCCACGACCTCATTCTAGTTAGCGCCAAAGCGTGTGCGCTCGAGAGAGGTGTCCTGTGGAAAGTCAGGCGAAGCCAAGGCGCTCATAGAGCGCCATCGCAGACTGGTCGGTGAGTGACGCCACCTGGTCCACCACCACCCTTTTCCGGGTGGAATCATCGACCGCGTGAAGAAAATCTTCAGAAAACACGGCGTCAAGGTGTGAGGGGTCTTCGAGCATCGCATCGGCGAGGGATTTGAGGACCCCCCGTTGGTGAAGGTACAGGGGTTGGCGGGCCGTGTGGGACATCACGTGAACGGCGACGATGCCTTTGAGAAGAGTTATTTCATCGCGGGTTTCCGCGGGAATCAGCAGTGTGGGTGCACCCTCTGCTGACTGTTGAAGCTCACACCGAACGGCGAAGCGACCAATGAGGGTGCTGGTGAGATTTTTCAGTAACCCCAAATCTTTCCGGGTTCCCCGATAGGTGGCAATAGTGTCCAACACTGCTTGAAGTCGCTCCCAGGCAGCCTCCAATCGACCTGCGGGCATATCCCCGAGCCAGGGACCCATCCCTGCGAGCACCTCTGATCGTGTCAGCGGACTTGCCAGGCTTGGCGCTTCCACATAGCCATTGACGATGGCATCCTCAAAATCGTGCACGGAATAGGCCACATCATCGGAGAAATCCATGACCTGTGCTTCGGGGGTAAGAGTGCGGTCGGCCCTGCCCTGCCTTGCCCACCGGAAAACCTCATCATCATCGGGGTAGGCGCCAAATTTTTCTCGCCCGCTCGGGTCTCTTTCCGCGCTTTCCACACCCCACGGATATTTCATGCTCGCGAGCAGGCTTGCCCTGGTGAGGTTCAAACCCCGGGACACTCCCTGCGCATCGTGCACTTTGGGCTCAAGCCTGACAAGTAAACGAAAAGTTTGGGCGTTTCCTTCAAAACCACCGCAATCACTCGCCCATTCCGATAAAGCTTTTTCCCCGTTATGCCCAAAAGGGGGGTGCCCAATATCGTGCGCGAGGCAGGCGGTCTCCACCACGTCGGCGTCTAAACCCCAGCGGGAGGCAAGCTCTCGGCCAATTTGTGCGACCTCTAAAGAGTGGGTTAGACGGTTCCTCGCAAAATCAAGCCCGCCCGACGGTGACAGAACCTGCGTTTTTGCCGCGAGTCGTCGAAGTGCCGAAGAATGCAAGAGCCGCCCGCGGTCTCTCGCAAAATCGCTGCGGGATGAGGATGGGGCTTCGGGAACAAAGCGTTCGTTGTCTGCGCCAAGGTGGCTATTAGCCACCACTGGAATCAACCTCTGCCATATGGAGGGAACCCCGTTGGGCATCCGAGAGTTCCTGCGAATCGAGCCAATTCTCTGGCAGCGCAGTCTTCTTGGCGGTACCTTGGCGACCCCGTGGGCCCTCAACACCGGTTCCCGGGTAGGGGGCTGTCATATCGAGCTCACCTAAAAAGTCCTCTAATTGCGCGAGTGACTCCACCGTCGCCAGGCGTGCCCGAAGATCGCCACCGACGGCGTAACCCTTGAAATACCAGGCCACATGTTTTCGCACATCGCGGCAGGCGCGGTCCTCTTCGCCGTCAAAAAATTCGACTAACAGTTCTGCATGGCGTCGAAATGCTTGCGCGACCTCGGCAACCCCCGGTTGATGGCGCTTTCCACTGCCTTTGAAGGCCTCCTGCAGGTCACCAAAGAGCCACGGACGCCCTAGGCAACCACGCCCCACAACAACTCCGTCGCAATCGCTGTGTGCGACCATCGCCAGGGCATCTTCAGCTTTCCAAATATCGCCGTTTCCCAGCACCGGGATCGAACTAATACTGGACTTTAGTTCGCCAATCGCATCCCAATCCGCGTGACCCGAATAGTACTGGGATGCCGTGCGCGCATGGAGGGCAATCGAGGCGACACCTGCACCCTCGGCAGATTTTCCGGCTTCCATGAACGTCAGGTGGGAGTCGTCGATGCCTTTTCGCATCTTCACTGTCACCGGAATGTCCTTAGCTGCTGCCACCGCACCTTCCACAATCTGACGAAACAGGCTCTTCTTCCAGGGCAGGGCCGCACCGCCACCCTTCTTAGTCACTTTGGGAACAGGGCAACCAAAATTGAGGTCGATGTGATCGCACAGGTCTTCGTCCACCAAGAACTTGACGGCCTCCGAAACCGTCCAAGGGTCCACCCCGTACAGCTGGATGCTGCGGGTAGTTTCGGACTCGTGATGCTTAATCAAGCGCATGCTTGTGGGGGTTCTCTCCACCAATGCTCGGGAGGTAATCATCTCGGACACGTAAAGACCCGCTCCGTACTCCCGACAGAGTCTGCGAAACGCTGTGTTGGTGATTCCCGCCATGGGGGCTAACACGACAGGGATGCGAAGCTCTAAAGGCCCAATAGATAAGGGCTTCATGGCAACCTCAACCCCCGCCACGGCTACGCGCCAATCAGTGCTTGCGCGAGGTAACCCTGGAGGTTGTCGAGAGACACTCGTTCTTGGGCCATGGTGTCGCGTTCCCGAACTGTCACGGCGTTATCGGTGAGGGAGTCAAAGTCCACGGTCACAGCGAACGGCGTCCCCACCTCATCGTTTCGACGATAGCGTCGCCCAATTGCGCCCGCATCATCAAATTCCACCGCCCAGAACTGCCGCAAGTCATCCGCAATTCTCTGCGCCAGCGGGGAAAGGTCTTCGTTGCGAGAAAGCGGCAACACGGCCACCTTCGTGGGGGCCAGCCGGCGGTCAAGGCGCAAAACGGTTCTCTTGTCCACTCCGCCCTTAGCGTTGGGAGCTTCATCTTCTTCGTAGGCGTCGACAAGGAAGGCCATCAAGGATCGCGTCAACCCGGCCGCTGGCTCAATGACGTATGGTGTCCAGCGCTCATCGAGCGCCTGGTCAAAGTAGGACAGGTCAGTGCCCGAATGTTTGCTGTGGGTGGAGAGGTCAAAGTCGGTGCGGTTTGCAACCCCTTCTAGTTCACCAAACTCACCGGAAGGAAAACCAAAGCGGTATTCGATGTCGACGGTGCGTTTTGAATAGTGGGAAAGCTTTTCTGCCGGGTGTTCATACAACCGCAGGTTCTCCGGGTTAATTCCTAAATCCGTGTACCACGCCAAACGGTGGTCAATCCAGTACTGGTGCCAGGTTTCATCTTCGCCAGGCTTGACAAAGAATTCCATCTCCATTTGCTCGAATTCCCGGGTGCGGAAGATGAAGTTGCCGGGCGTAATTTCGTTCCGGAAACTCTTGCCAATCTGGGCGATGCCAAAGGGTGGCTTCACACGGGCGGTCTGGACAACATTGTTGAAGTTGACGAAAATGCCCTGCGCTGTTTCGGGGCGCAAATAGTGCATTCCCGCTTCATCGTCGACGGGACCCAAATAGGTTTTCAGCAGACCGCTGAAATCTTTAGGTTCGGTAAAAGACCCTTTATTCCCACAATGCGGGCACGCGATGTCGGCGAGACCGTTCGCCGCAGGGCGACCCTTCTTTTCCTCAAATTCTTCCAACAGGTGATCGGCGCGATAACGCTTGTGGCAGGACAGACACTCCACCAGGGGATCACTAAACACATCGACGTGCCCGGACGCATTCCAGACGGCGGTGGGAAGAATTACCGCAGAATCAAGACCCACAACATCCGCTCGGGTGGTGACCATGTGCCGCCACCACTGACGTTTGATGTTTTCTTTCAGTTCTACCCCGAGTGGGCCATAATCCCAGGCTGAGCGCGAGCCCCCATAAATCTCACCAGACTGGTACACAAAACCCCGACGTTTGGCGAGCGCGATGACGCTATCAAGCTTGCTCTGTGGCGCCACGTGGGTGCTCCCTTTGGTGTCGATAACATGCGAAGTACTAGAAACCATCCTATCGACGGGCCCTGTTCGCTCAGGACGGCTGGTCCACAGCCCCGCCAAAACGTCGGGTGCGGCGTTGATACTCCTCGATGGCCTCCCACAGCTGCACTCGCGTCATATCTGGCCACAAGGTGGGCAGAAATACCATTTCGGCATATGCGCTCTGCCACAGCAAAAAGTTGCTGGTCCGACGCTCACCAGAGGTGCGGACAAAAAGATCCACATCGGGTTGACCGGGGAGATACAAATTCTTGGCCACTGTTTTTTCGGTGATGCGCCCCGGCGCCATCTGGCCCTCTTCGACAGCGGTCGCAATGTGACGGATTGCATCCACAATCTCCGCCCGCCCACCGTAATTGACACACATGGTGAGGGTCAGCTGTGTGTTCCCCCGCGTCAGCTCTTCCGCTGTGTGCAAATCTTTGATCACACTGGACCACAATTTGGGTTTTCGCCCAGACCACCGAATTCGCACCCCCCACGCGTTCAGCTGGTCACGCCGCCGCCGCAAAACATCGCGGTTAAAGCCCATCAGGAACCGGACCTCGTCGGGTGACCGATTCCAGTTCTCTGTCGAAAACGCATAAACCGACAGGTGGCTCACACCAGCCTGCAACGCCCCGGCCACCACATCAAGAAGGGCCGCCTCGCCAGCTTTATGACCTTCCACCCGGGGCAATCCTTGAGCGTTCGCCCACCTCCCATTGCCATCCATGACGAGGGCCACATGGTGGGGAATGGCCTGAGCATCGAACACCGGTGGTTCGATGCCGGTCCAGTTCAGGGGTAAGAAATCTGTCATGATGCTTCCACCGGGGCCGCCACGGTGCGGTCAAGATGGGCAAAGGAGCGAACATGGCGCTCCAAATGAAACTGGGTGTAAGCGGCGATAATTCCCGAAACCTGCCCCATCACCTGGCTTTCCGGCTGGCCCACTGCCTCCCATTGCCCCTCAAGAAGAGCTTGGAGGAGTTCTTTGGCACCCGGGGCAAGCCTCGGGGTGCCAGGAGAGGCAACACCATCCGACACCACGCCACCGAGGGAAACATCAAAAGCGCGGTGATCCCCAGGGTCCCCGGTAACGGCACACACATCCAAGCTTGGGGACCACCCTGCAAGCGCAAGCGCCCGCAGGAGGTAGCTGTCAACAATCTGACCGGAGGGGTGTTCCCCCTGGGCTAAAGAGCGAAGCCCCCCTAGCAACAGCATGTAGTGAGCCTGTTGGTAGTCGTGGTCGCTGAGGCTGTCGGCGGTTTCCACCATCACCATGGCCGAGGTGTATTTAGCGTAGTCGTGGCTAATCAGCGAAGAGTAGGGACCAAGAGTTTCGGCCTGCTGAATGATGTCAAGGCTTTTGCCTTCGTAAAGCTGAACATCCACCGCACTAAAAGGCTCGAGCCTGGCCCCAAAACGACTGGTGGTCTTACGAACCCCTTTGGCAACAGCTCGGACTTTGCCGTGTTGCTTGCACAACAGGGTGACAATTTTGTCGGCTTCCCCGAGCAGGTGCGTGCGCAAAACGATTGCGTCATCTCGATAGGTTGCCACCCCCCTAGTATCCCGCGGTCTCCGACCTGCGCGGGAAGGGGCACGCCTTCTCAACCCAGATGTCGGCGGTGAAAGGTCCCCGTGATCTACTGGCATTCCGAGGCCCACTAACCCCAATTAGTGCCCCTCAACCGAGAATACTGATTGCGACGAAGGCTAGGGCCAAAAAATACTGCTGCGCTATCTCTGACCAGTGGTCTGTTTCTCCTTCAGAGTTGAACCGGAGTGGGGTCGCCGGTACACACCAAAATCACCCGTGTAGGGCGACTAAAGCTCCTTCATGAAGTTCTGAGACACCGTGTCAAAGCCATGACTTACAAAAAACCGATGCGCAGCGGTGTTCCTTATTCCACTCTCCAGAAAAAGCCGGGACATATTGGCCGCCCTCAGCTCTTCTTCAACCCAGCCAATTAGAGCGGCCCCCAGTCCACCACCGCGTGCCGAAGGAACCACGACGATGTCATCGAGTCGTGCAAAACGGACAGGCGTGCTGCGGCCAGCATCGAACTCCACCACAGCCACCGCTGCAAATCCGAGAAGCTCACCTTCTAATTCGGCTATTGCGAGACGAACCCCAGGATCTCTAAATACTCCACCACTGAGGTCGAGTCCCGCTAATTCGCGGGCGTGAATAGTGGCGACATCGCTAGCCCAGTGACCCGGTCCCTCTGCTCGCCCCTCCATAATGTCGCTGTGGGAAGGGTAGTCAGGGTGCACTGAGCCAAGAAAGAGGCCGGTAATTTCTTGTGTGCGCAGAGAATCCGTCAACCATCCGATCTTGAGGTCCCGAACCTCAACGGGAGGCTTTGCCATGCGACCACTCTCCCTTCGGGCTTTGCGGATTAGAAAAGGTCAATCTTTCAAGGCCTCAATAAGTTCTGCCATGGTGATGCCCTGGCCTGAGTGCCTAATTTTTTCCATCACCGCCCGAAGCTTATCGGAGTAGTTTTCGTCGTACCCACCGGACCAGACAGCAGCAAAACCCGGCGCAAGCCCCACCTCGTTTAGCCAGGGAAGCCACGTCTTCAAGATTTTTGCTTCGACAAGTTCATTGCAGTAGAGCTCGATTTGGAGCTCAAAAAGAATGAGGATTTGCGTCACATAGTTTTGATAGGCATGGAGCGCCGCCGTTTCTGTGGGGGCTCCGACCCCGGTGTAGAGCGGGCGGATGACATCCAGATGGTCGGCTTCGAACCGGTAAAGCTCGATGGAAGCAAGCTCGAGGCGTTGATAAATCTCAACTTGACTTCGTCTCTGCTCGCGCCTCGCGAGCTCCCGATCGCTATTTCTTTGATTGCGCAACTCAAAAATCAGAGCCGCAATCGCCAAAATGATTCCTAGGTCAAGCGTCAGGCCGAAGTCCACATCAACTCCCTTTTCATCGCACTTACCGGGCTAGTCCGCGAGGACCTCATGAGACTCTCTCAGTATAAGGTTCCCGGACTCCCGAAAAAGGTTCCGCCCACATCCCCCACGCTGTGAGCGTGGGGCTTAGTGAGAAGTAGCTAACTTGACGTGACGAGTTCGGGTATTGGTGACTCCAGACGCAACGCCCTGTTCACAGCCGACACAATGGCCTTGAGGGACGCTGTGGAGATATCTCCATCAATGCCGACTCCCCAGAGGGTCCGGCCGTTGACCTCCAGCTCCACATAGGCTGCCGCGAGCGCATCGCCACTGGCACTGAGAGTGTGCTCGACATAATCAAAGAGTCGCACCGCCACCCCATGGTGTTCCAGAATTCCCAGGAAAGCGGCGATGGGTCCGTTGCCGATATTGGCAGCTTCGGATTCTTTGTCACCCTCGCGAAGCTTCACCTCAAGGGACACTTCACCATTCATGTCGCTTGCGGAGCGGGTGGAGAGTAATTCGTAGTGACCCCACTTGGCGCCCACATCAGTGGCCGGCAGATACTCGTCCTGGAAAATGCGCCAAATTTCGTCACTGGTGACTTCGCCACCCTCAGTGTCTGTTTTGGATTGGACCACCTGGGAGAACTCAATCTGCAGTTTTCGCGGCAAATCAAGGGCATGATCAGTCTTCAACAGGTAGCTCACGCCACCCTTGCCCGATTGCGAATTAACTCGAATGACGGCCTCATAGCTGCGGCCCAGGTCTTTCGGGTCCACCGGCAAATACGGCACTGCCCATTCGAGCTCATTAACCGAAACGCCCTGCTGTGCTGCGGAGGCTTCCATCGCTTCGAAGCCTTTCTTAATGGCATCCTGATGCGAACCGCTAAAGGCGGTGTAGACGAGGTCACCCGCCCACGGGCTCCGTTCGTGCACCGCCAACTGATTGCAGTACTCCGCGGTGCGCTTGATGTCATCAAGGTCGCTGAAATCAATCTGCGGGTCGATTCCCTGGGTGAACAAGTTGATGCCCAAGGCCACGAGGTCAACGTTCCCCGTGCGCTCACCATTACCAAAAAGGCACCCCTCGATGCGGTCAGCACCGGCCATATAACCCAGTTCTGCTGCCGCTACCGCGGTCCCCCGGTCGTTGTGGGGGTGAAGGCTCAAGATGACGTTTTCCCGGTGATTCAGATTGCGGGACATCCACTCAATCGAATCCGCATACTGGTTGGGGGTTGCCATTTCCACTGTTGCCGGCAAGTTGATAATCACTTTGCGGTCGGGTGTGGGCTCTAACACCTCTAACACCTGATTACACACATCCAGGGCAAACTCGAGTTCTGTTCCGGTGTAACTCTCGGGTGAGTACTCGTAGTAGATGTCTGTGCCGGGAACCAGGGATTCCATCGATTTACACAGCCGCGCACCCTCCAAGGCCAGGTTGATGATGCCTTGCTTGTCGGTGCGAAAAACAACGTCACGTTGGAGGGCGCTCGTCGAGTTGTAGACGTGAACAATCGCCTGTCGTGCGCCCACCAAAGACTCATACGTGCGCTTAATCAGGTGTTCCCGCGCTTGGGTCAACACTTGGATTGTGACATCTTCGGGAATGGCGTTGCCCGCAATCAGGCTCCGCACAAAGTCAAAATCGGTTTGAGAGGCGGAGGGGAAGCCCACCTCAATTTCTTTGTACCCCATGCGGACCAGCAAGTCGAACATCACTCGCTTGCGCTCAGGACTCATCGGGTCGATGAGCGCCTGGTTACCATCGCGCAAATCTACGGCGCACCAGCGCGGTGCCGTGGTGATGTGGGCGCTAGGCCAGGTCCGATCCGCCAAATCCAGAGGAAAAGCCTCGTGATATGCGCGGTACTTGTGAATCGGCATCTTGGATGCCTGTTGGTTGTTGATCATGAACGTACTTCCCGGTCGAAGGTGGTGGCCAGAAGGGTACTGAGCCGCGACGGGGGATGGCCTAGTAAAGGACCCCGGCGCGGCGGGGAAGGAGGAGAAGTTCTCTGTTCACTCCTTTAGGCTAACACGCCAGCGCACACAGTAACAGTGGTTCTATAGCCCCAGCTTGTCCAGTTTTTTCGCATCACGTTGCCACTCTTTGGACACTTTCACGTGAAGTGCTAAAAATACCCGGCGTCCCAGTAAGGTTTCGATTCCTGCGCGCGCTTCGGACCCAATCTCTTTGAGTTTGGCGCCTTTTTTGCCGATCATGATGCCTTTTTGGCTATCTCGCTCCACCCAGAGATTCGCAAAAATGTGAAGGAGCCCATCCTCTCGTTCCACCATTTCATCAATGGTGACCGCGATGGAATGCGGTAGTTCATCCGAGACCCCCTCCAGGGTGGCCTCGCGAATCAATTCAGCAATCATGGTCTCCGAGCTTTGTTCCGAAATTTCATCGCTGTCATAGAGCGGTTCAGATTCGGGAAGCAAATCAAGAATTTCGTTCACGAGGACATCGAGCTGGGTCCCGGTCAGAGCTGACACCGGGATGATGGTGTCAAAATCCCCCAGCTCACTAACCTCCATCAGCCGCTCGGCAATCGTGGCACCCGAGGCGGCATCAGTTTTGGTGACGAGGGCAATTTTCTTGGCACGCGGATATTCTTTGAGGCTTTCGGCGATGAACTTATCTCCCGGACCCACCTTGTCCGTTGCGGGAATACACAGCGCGATAACATCAACTTCGCCCAGGGTGTGGGACACAACATCGTTCAATCGTTGACCCAGGAGAGTTCGGGGCCGGTGGACACCGGGAGTATCCACAATGATGATTTGTCCTGCGTCACGGTGGACAATACCTCGAATTGCCATTCTGGTGGTTTGAGGTTTTGACGACGTAATCGCCACCTTGTCCCCCACCAGAGCATTCATGAGGGTTGACTTACCCACATTGGGTCGCCCCACAAAAGTAATGAATCCTGCCCTGAAACCCTCTTTTTCTCTCATGGCAGGGGTATTTCGCCGGTTCGGGCCAAATCAATTTCTTCCCGCAGTGCTCTTCGTTCTAACCAGCCCTCCGTCGGGTACACCCGAATCCAGGACACCCGTTGGTGGCGTCCGACGGGAGCTTCGGCAACCAAGCGCAGGTTCTCTGTTTCCCCGCGGGAATCAGCGCCCGGGAGGCGGCCGATTAGCTTGGTCAAGAGTCCCCCGACCGTGTCGACGTCGTCGTGGTCAATATCAATGTCGTAAAGGTCGGCAAGGTCGTCCAGAGAATATTTGGCGGCAACGCGGTAGGAATCGGACCCCAACGCAATCATGTCTTCTACATCCACGTCATACTCGTCCGATATCTCGCCCAGCAGCTCTTCGATCACATCTTCCATGGTCACAAGACCCGCAATTCCTCCGTACTCGTCGACCACCATGGCGAGATGATTCTGTTCGCGCTGCAAAAAGCGCAACGTGTCATCAACTTTTTTGCTTTCCGGGATAAACACCGCAGGTTTGGCGAGCGTAGAAATGGTTGTCTTTTTAGCAGCGGCCGGTTTTTCATGCTGTACTCGAGCAACATCCCGGAGGTAGCAAATCCCCACAACGTCATCACTATCTTTTCCCACGACAGGAATCCGCGAAACACCGGTGTCTAGGAACACCTTCATCACCTCGGTGAGCGTACTGGTGCCCTCCACCGTGACCATGTCTGTCCGCGCCACCATCACTTCGCGCACAATCGTGTCTCCCAGTTCAAAAATTGAGTGAATCAGGGCGCGGTCTTCATCTTCCAACATGTCCTGGTCGGCAGCTTCATCCACCCAGTTACGCAGTTGGTCTTCGCTTCGCGAGATAGCTGCGCCGCCAGAACCTGGCGTCACAACATTTCCCACGACAATCAGCGCTTCCGCCACAGGACCAAAAACCACCCGAAAGCTGCCCACCAGGGGAGCAAAAAAGCTCACCAAGGAGAGTGCGTTCCGCTGCCCGACAGACTTCGGTGAGGATCCCACCGCCACAAAAGCGATCCCAATGAGTAACACACCCGCCACGAGAAGTATTTCCCACCACCGCGAAAACCACGACGACACCGCCAAGGTGATGAGGACAGCCGCGGTGGTGTCGATAACAACGCGAACGAAACGCACAGCGGTCAGATGGGCGGGCATCGCGGAGGCGAGGGCGTGAAGAGCTTGTGGCTTTCGCTTCTTTGCCGCCAGTTCGATCAGGTCATTTTTCCCGACCGCCGACAGTGCAGCGCTAATCGCGGTCAGTAAACCTCCCAGCGCAATCAACAGCACCGCAAAGATGACAAAGACGACGCTCATGGAGACTCCCCGGCGCGTGCATCAAAGAGCGCGAGGATGTCACCTTGGAGCCCAAACATTTCTTTTTCCTCTGCCGGTTCAGCGTGGTCAAACCCCACAAGATGGAGCAGGCCGTGAACACTCAGCATCCGCAGCTCCGCCATGACAGAGTGCCCGGCAGCCTCCGCTTGGTTCGCTGCGACCGTGGGACACAACACAATGTCTCCCAGAATTCCGAGAGATTCTTCGCCACCGTCAAGACCTGGGCGCAGTTCGTCCATGGGGAAGCTCAACACGTCGGTGGGCCCAGGTTCGCCCATCCATTGCACATGCAGGTCTTCCATTGCCGCCTCATCCACCAGCACCAGGGAAACTTCCGCATCAGAGTGCACGCGAAGCTGAGTCATGGCAAACGCCACCACGCGTTGAAGTGATTCCTCCTCGACGGGGAATCCTGACTCATTGTTCAGCTCAACGCCCACGGGCATCTTCCACCCGAGCATCATGCTCAGCGTAAGCCTCAACAATGGCCGACACCAGCGAATGTCGAACCACGTCTCGGGAGTCAAGGTAGTGAAAATGAATATCGTCGACGTTGTCCAAAATTCCACCGACCAGCCTTAAACCGCTGTTACCGCCGGGAACATCGACTTGGGTGATATCACCGGTGATGACCATCCGTGACTCAAAACCCAGCCGGGTGAGGAACATTTTCATTTGCTCTGGCGAGGTGTTTTGGGCTTCATCCAAAATAATGAACGCCTTATTGAGAGTGCGCCCCCTCATATATGCCAGAGGTGCCACTTCAATAGTCCCACTAGCCAGCAGTTTCGGCACTAACTCTGGATCCATCATTTCGTGCAACGCATCAAACAGGGGGCGCAGGTAGGGATCAATTTTGTCTGTCAGCGTGCCGGGGAGAAACCCTAACCGCTCCCCCGCTTCCACTGCGGGCCTGGTCAGAATTATGCGATCAATTTCTTTACGCTCCAGTGCTTGCACCGCTTTTGCCATCGCCAAATATGTTTTCCCCGTTCCGGCGGGCCCGATACCAAAAACAATGGTGTGGGAATCGATGGAGTCAACATAATTTTTTTGACCCATCGTTTTAGGCCGCAGCGCCCGGCCTTTGCTGGACAGGATGGGCTCGGACAGAAAATTGGTGGGGGCCACCCCTGATTCCCGGGTAGCCCGGGCAGCCTGAATCATGTCTTCGGCAGACAGGTTGGGATTATTTCTCGCCGCTTGGGCCATATTGTTGAGCAAATCTTTGGCAGCTTGGGCCTCTTCTCTTGGCCCACTCAGCGAGAAGGAATTCCCCCGAACCGCAATACTGACACTCGGAAATTGGTTCTCAACCAGAGCCAGAACCCGGTCTTGAATCCCGAGAACAGCGACCATGGACACATCATCCAGGCGGAGGGAAAGAGTTGTCGTGCTTTCTTTTGGGGATTCAGCCGGCAAGGGTTTCCTCTCCCAGTGTTCCGGCAAGGACGTGAGCGTGGACATGAAAAACGGTTTGGCCTGCGTCTGCCCCGGAGTTAAACACCAATCGGAAATCCCCACCAGCGTGTTCGCTGGCAAGGCTCTGTGCCATCGCCACCATCTCTGCCAGCAAGCGGGGATCCGCTGCTGCTAACTCCGCGACTGTGGCGTAACGATCAGTTTTGGGGACAACGAGAAGGTGCACGGGAGCTTTAGGAGCAACATCGCGAAAGGCAATGAGGGTTTCTGTCTCGGCAACAATGTCCGCCGGAATTTCGCGATCAATAATCTTCGAAAAGATAGAGGGAGAGTCCTTCGTCATATTCGACAGTCTAGAGCGCAGTGTTTCAGCACAGAAAAATCATTCCCATCGGGAAAGACTGTGATTGAGGATGGCTAACGCTGCGGCCCCCGCACTGGAAGTTCGCATCACGTGTGGGCCAAGCGACGCTACGAGGGCTCCCGCGCCCTCCAAAGAGGCCAGCTCTTCCGGGGTAATCCCACCCTCGGGGCCCACCACCACAACCACCGGTTCATCACCTGGCTTCACGGCAGCAGCAACCGACAGCTCCGCACCCGGGTTCAACACCACCATTCGAGTGCGCGAGGCGAGGTCCCGCAGTTCTGCCAACTGTGCCAAAGGTGCCACCTGTGGCACCCAGGCCCGCAAAGATTGTTTACTCGCCTCGGTGGCAATTCGCTGCCAACGGGCGACGCCCTTTAGTTCTTTTTCTGCCGTCCACCGGGAAATACTGCGTGCCGCCTGCCAGGGAATAATGTGGTCCACGCCCAACTCGGTGCACGCTTCCACCGCGCGCTCGTCGCGGTCCCCCTTGGCGAGCGCCTGGACAAGCCATAACGCTGGGGTGAGCGGTGGAACCCTCGAAACACTGTCCACCGCGAGTCGAACTCGGCGGGGGGTGCTCTCCAACACCACACACTGCGCCATCACCCCCGCGCCATTGGTGAGGCCAATCGCTTCGCCCACACCAAGACGCGCCACGGTAGCCGCATGACGGGCTTCATCCCCGATAAGTTCTGCGAAACCACCAGCCTCAAGCTCCGCTGTGTCACTCACGCGGTAAAGATGTGCCACTTAGCCAAACAGCCGGTCGCGGAACTTGTGGAACATTCCTTGCTGTGCACCCGCCAGGGAAGGAGCAGCCGGTTTGCGAAGCTCACGGAGCTTCGCAATGAGCTCAGACTCTTTCGACGAAAGCTTTGTGGGTGTGACAACGTGAACGCCAAAGCGAAGATCGCCCCTTCCGTTGCCTCGAAGCTTGGTGACACCCCTGTTTTTCACGGTGATGACGTCAGCACTCTGCGCGCCAGGTTTAATGGTGAGCGACACTTCACCATCCAAAGCTTCCACAGTGACGGTGTTGCCTTCAATGGCATCGATCATGTCAATTTCTACGGTGGCGATGATGTCATCCCCAGAACGAGAAAAAATGGAGTCGCCTCGAACAGTGAACTCAAGATAGAGATCACCTGCGGGTCCACCGCCATGACCAACTTCTCCTTGGCGCGGCAGATGAATCCGCTGACCTGTCTCAATTCCCCCCGGAATATCAACCGACAGCGACTTCGTAGCTCGCACCCTTCCCTGCCCAGCGCAGGTGGGGCAGGGATTATCAATGACTTCACCAAAGCCGCGACAACTTCCACACGGGCTCTGAGTCACCATGTTGCCAAGAACCGAACGGACGGTACGTTGCAGCGATCCGCTACCGCCACAAATGTCGCACCGGCGGGGTGAACTCCCGGGTGCCGCACACGAGCCCTCACAGGTTTCACAGAGAACAGCCGTGTCGATTTCCAGGGTCTGTGTCACTCCAAAAATGACGTCCTTGAGGTCCACATCGACGCGCAGGAGCGCGTCTTGCCCGCGTTCTTTGCGGGACCGTGGGCCCTGCGTCTGGCCACCAGCCCCAAAAAAGTTCTCGAAAATGTCGCCAAAGGGTCCAAAACCACCAAAACCTTGACCGCCACCGCGGTCGTATTGTGCGCGCTGCGTGGGGTCAGAGAGGACCTCGTAAGCATGCGTGACCAGCTTGAAGCGGTCCTCAGCGCCTTCGGCACTATTCACATCGGGGTGCAGTTCTCGCGCAAGCTTGCGGTAAGACTTTTTGATGGCGTCGGCATCAGCATCTCTGCTCACGCCCAGTACTTCGTAGTGGTCAACACTCACAGATTAAGCTCTTTCCTTCTCATCGTCCCCCAACAATCTGGACAGGTAGCGAGCAACAGCCCGAACCGCCGCCATATTGTTGGAATAGTCCATTCTGGTGGGGCCCACCACGCCCAGGGTGGCATTTACGTCACCACCGGATTGGTAGGCGGACGCCAAAATTGCCACCTCGGATAGGGGGCCCTCATTTTCCCGACCGATTCGCGCTTGGACATCGGAAGTGTCCCAGTGCATCTCAGTAAAAAGCTTCAAGAGGGTCACCTGCTCTTCGATAGCTTCCAAAACGGGATACACACTACTGGAAAAATCTGCTTCGCCCCTGACCAGGTTCGCCGCACCGGCCATCACCAACCGGTCACTTCTGTGGCCTTCCACAGCGTGGGATAGGGCATCAGCAATGGCGGTCACCATTGTCACTCGTGCGGGCGACACGGTTGTGGGAAGAGTGTGCAAAATTGCCGGGACGTCCACTAACGCTTTCCCCACAAGGGTTTGGTTGAGCTGAGCCCGAAGTTCTGCGATAACAATCTCGTCCACTTCATCACTACATTCCACAATGTTTTGGTCCACCGAACCGCTATCGGTAATCAATACGGTCATCAGTTTGTGGGCACCCAACGGGAGAAGCTCCAGGTGGCGCACAAGCGCAATGCTCAAGATCGGATACTGCAAAATTGCGACCTGATTGGTGAGCTGAGACAGCAACCGCACCGTTCGACCCAGGGTGTCGTCAAGATCGGCAGACTCGCGCAGAAACCCTTCGATGGCGTTTCGCTGACCGGCGGACAGCGGTCGCACTCCCGCTAACTGGTCAACAAAAACTCGATACCCCTTATCGGTGGGCACGCGCCCTGCCGAGGTGTGCGGGGCGGTGATGAGGTCTTCTTCTTCCAGCAGGGCCATGTCATTACGAATTGTGGCGGCGGAGACGCCGAAACCGTGTCGATCGGCAATAGTTTTTGACCCTACCGGCTCTTTGGAGTCGACATAATCCTGAACAATGACTTTGAGGACGTCAAGGGCGCGTTGAGACACCATCTTTGACTCCTTCCCCTAGCAGTCTCCGTGCTTGATTGCTAATTGTATCGAGGAAGCCTCCGCGCAGGGCTCAGGTCAGTCCTCGGGCAAGATAATCCGCGACTAACCGGCCCGTTGTGGTGAGCACGAGTTGCCCTTTCAGCGCTGACGGGCCATCCAACAAGCCCCGCCCGATTGATTCCGCAATCAGCTCCGATTTATCGCCTGTCACCAGATCACGAGAAATGCCCTCTCTCAGGCGTATGCCGAGCAAAACTCTCTCCAATGCCTGATCTGTGGGACTCAAAATTTCTCGGGCATGGGCTGGCGAACGACCGGCCATCAGGCGTTGTGAGTAGGCGGCGGGGTGTTTCACATTCCACCATCGCACGCCGCCAATATGGGAATGCGCTCCGGGCCCGATCCCCCACCAATCGCTGGAATTCCAATAACTGCGATTGTGCCGGGACTCAAAGCCTTTCTCGCGAGCCCAATTGCTGATTTCGTACCAGGAGTACCCGGCGCCAGAGAGTGCCCGCTCCGTTTCGAGATACATATCCGCATGAAGGTCATCATCAGGGGCTTCCAACTCGCCCCGAGAAATCCGGCGGGCGAGAGCCGTGCCGGGTTCCACAATCAGGGCATAAGCGGACACGTGATGAGGCTTGAGCGAGAGAATGAAATCGAGGGTTTCCTGCCACATCGACAGTGTTTCCCCCGGAGACCCGTAAATAACGTCGACCGACACTTCTAGCCCCGCGTCGAGGGCCGCCCTCACGCGCTGCGGCACGATGGCGGGGTTATGGGTGCGATCAAGAACTTTCAGTACCGAGGTGTTGGCGGACTGCACCCCCAACGAAATCCGGGTGACCCCTCCCCGGGCCAACCTCACCAAATCTTCATCCGTGACACTGTCCGGGTTTGCTTCGATCGTGATTTCAACATCGGAGGCAAACCCAAAAGTGTCTTTCGCTGTGGCAAGCATGGCCAACAGCGCTTCGGGCCCCAACAGGGTGGGGGTGCCACCACCAAAAAACACGGTCGATAGCTCCCGAGCCGGGACAGCGGCATCCTGCAGCACGGCGGCCGCCAACGCTATTTCTGCGATGGCGTGATCGGGATACGAATCTCTCGACACTCCCCGAAGTTCATCAGCGGTGTACGTATTGAAGTCGCAATATCCGCATCGAGCAGAGCAAAATGGGACATGCACATAGAGCCCAAAATCTCTGGTGTGGGCCCCGTGTGCAACACTCCGCGGTAGCGTCCCGTCATCGGGGGCTAATTCTCCCTCGGGGAGCGCGCTAGGCACTGTTGATAAACCAGATGGTGTGCATGCGGGTCAGCATCACCGCAATCGATGCGGCCAGAAGACCCAGCACCACATTGGACATCACGGACCGTTCAATGAGGGCCCAGATCATGGCCGCCGGGATCATCACAAGAGCAGTGAAGGCATACATCCACCATTCCAACAGTGAACCTGTCGGGGAATTACCGGCCGCGGGGGCAAAAAGAGCCATCCCCATCTGGATGAGGAGCAATATCAGCACCACGGCAACAGGGCCGAGCGTGTAATCGTTGGGGGCTCGCTGAAAAAGAGCAAACAGCACGGCACTCACTGCCGCCAGGCCAGCGATAGCAACCTGAAACCATGCGAACCACTCAACCACCCAGACCCCCTGCCTTAGCGTGCTACGCCCATCAGGATACGGCTCTTGCCTGCGGTGGCCTGAACGACGGCGACTAAATCCCCCGTGGTTTTAGAGAGGGCAGCAAGGGGTGTGTCCACCGGCCACGATGTGGTGTCCACTGCACGACCTTGGCGAAGGTCCTCTGTTTCCCCCTCATTCACGGAAACAACGGGAAGAATCTGCGCAGCAACGTCCGCCAAACCCAGCAAAGAGTCCTCCACAAGATCTGACGCCCGGTGGGCCCCCTCCACACTGAAAGGTCCCACAGTTTCTCTCCGCAGCGCCACCAGATGGCCACCAACGCCCAAGGCGCGGCCAATATCCCGGGCCAGTGCACGAATATAGGTTCCAGAGGAACAATTGACCGCCATCTCCAG
>Ga0222654_1000298_pt1 | contig 37293 bp, 29 predicted proteins | sample AntAcemetagen421_FD_179805 | JGI IMG/M metagenome (GOLD analysis project Ga0222654, IMG submission 179805) | Saline water microbial communities from Ace Lake, Antarctica - #421 | ecosystem: Environmental > Aquatic > Non-marine Saline and Alkaline > Saline | place: Antarctica: Ace Lake...
ATATTGTTCACACCAAATTATAGACGCCGTTTTTGGGCCTAGACCAGGAAATCCTTCCGGTTTAGGCCCATTTATTCTTACACTTATCGTTTACCACCAATAGTTTGCGTCTACGGGACAGGCTCTATTTATTACCCCAATATCGGATAGCGAATTGCCTGAAACGTCGAAAAACGACGGTCGTGTTGATTGGGCGCCGCAAGGTCGTGCATTTCTCTGTCACCGAGTCGCCGGCGGCAATTGGGACCGGGCCAGAGCTGGTGAATGCAATTCAATTGGAAACGGCACCGCAATTTCTACTGCGAGATCGGGACGGAATTTTCGGTGAGGAATTCCGCCGCCGAGTCGCAGGTTTGGGGATGGAAGAAAAGCTCATCGCTCCGCGGTCGCCTTGGCAAAATTCCTACGTGGAACGGTTGATTGGCACCCTGCAACGGGAGTGTCGGGACCATATAATCATCATGAATGAACAGCATTTGCGTCGGGTGATCCGGGACTACCTCAAGTATTACGACCAGGATCGAACTCATCGATCATTGGATCAAGATTGTCCGATTTCGAGGCCGGTCGAGGCTGTTGAGCAGGGCAAGATTTGCGAGTTTCCCAAGGTCGGTGGATTGCATCACCGATACGTGCGTAAGGCTGCCTGATTGTTGAGCTAAGTTTGCGGCACGGACTTTAAGTTCGTTGATCAAACGAGAACGCACTTCCGTGCTGGGTGGACCGAAGGAAGGGGTTGAACTTCTGAGAAGCATTGCCGATCAGAAACGTTGCTAGGTATTCGGAGTAAGACTACAGTGCGGTCAGCGTGGTTTCGCATGGGTCGAGCCCGGAGAGCTGCAATCCTATAGAATTCGGACGGATTTTAAGGCGTTATGAGTTTTCACTACCCACAACCGAAAAAGGCGGTCAGAAGTTGAGATGGTTTCTCTGCTACCTTGGATTTTGAGGCGACTCGCTAAAGACTTTCGCCGGGGATGAAATCGGGGAACAGCAGGTGACCTGTTCGATCGACCGGCTCTCCGCGGGCGCACTTGAGCGCTAGCTCGGCAATCCGTTTGGCCACATTGCCGAGGTTGCGAGAGTAGTGGGCAATCGACGGCACCATTGCTGGAAAATCGACGCTCTCAGTTCGACAGATGATCGATACATCTCCGGGGACCTTGAGGCCGGACTGCAGGATGTGACCGAGCACGGTGTAGGCTTGACGACTGCGATCAACGAGAAACCCGTCAGGAGGGTGGACGGATGCCATCAGGGCTGATACTTTTTGCCGGACGGCTTCGGTAGTGCCGGCGGTGAGTACGATGCGACCGTCGGCGTCGGGAGCGGCGAGCAGGCCATTCAAAAATCCTTCTTGGGAGCGCAAGTCTCCCGCCCGAATGACATCATCGGCCAGATAACAGAGCTGTCGCCTTCCGGTCGCAACCAATCGACCTACGGCGTGGCGGCAAACGGCGGCGTTGTCCAAGTCAACGTGAGGCAGTTGGACGCCGGCGAAGGCACTCCCGGCGAGAACCACAGGCACGTTGTGGATTTCAAACCATTTTTGAGTTTTGATGGTGGATCGCTGTAGAATCCAGCAATCAACGGCATATTCTTGCACGAGGTTTTGCAGTGCGATTTCGGGTGAGCGGCTAAAAACACTTGGGCGGCAGACGACCTGAAATTCAGCTTCGTGCCGGTGCAAATCGGATTCGATGAGGGAGGTGGCGCGAAAATCATAACCGGGTAGTTCCAACCTCGGCTCCGGGCACAGGTAGGCGATCGCAGCGCGACGGGTAGGAGCCGGCGTGCGACCGATGGACATCCGGATGCGTCGTCGCCGGCCTGGCGTGACTTCCAAAATACCCTCGTCCTCCATGCGGCGGAGGGCGGCCCGTAGCGTTAGGCGACTGATGCCGAGCTTTTCGGAAAGTCCTCGTTCACCCGGGAGGTAGTCATGCCATAGTCCCTCTTGCACGCCTTGGACCAAGGCTTTGTAGGCTTCTTGCGTGAGCGAGTTGCGATTCAGGGTATACATGACGGGACCGGTAGGGAAAGTAGACCACCAAACAGTGAAGTGCGGCGGACAGGAATCAGCAAATGTCAATTTGTGCGATCGACGGGAAGACCCTCGATGCGACCTCGGCGTAATTAATTATTCCGCCTGCCTCGATTTGGGGGAAGCAAAGTAGGGGCGGATTACCCAGAAAGCGATTGGTAGAAATCGAGCACCCGCTGGCAGGCCCCTTTTAGCATCAGAGAGTCCGCACCGTGGACGAGCAGCTTGGCGCCCAGATCGCGCATATAGCGGGCGTGTTCCTCGTCGAAGACTAGCGTGCCGAAAATTTTGCCGGCCCGGTGGGCGGCCTCAGCGGTGGTTTTGGCGGCAGCAAGGACACTGGGATGGCGCACCTGACCCGGGAGACCGGTCAGATTGGAATAATCACCTGGACCAAAAAACAGGCAATCGACGCCGGGAACGGCGGCAATTTCATCCACGGTTGCGAGGGCGCGAGGTGATTCAATTTGGGCCGCGATCCATGTAGTGGCGTTGGCTTGAGCGACGTAGTCACCCGCCGGATATTGACCGTAATTGGCATCGGCGCTACCACCGTCAAACCCCCGTTCGCCCTCGGGATAGAATTTGGCCCAGCGCACGACCTCCCGGGCCTCGTCGGCGGATTCACAGCGCGGATATAGTATGCCATGGGCGCCGGCTTCGAGCAGGCGGCCCATACGCATGTATTCCCAGCGGGCGGGTCGAGCCATAATGTCGACGTCCCCCAGTCGGGCGGCGCGGCTGAGATGGGCGAAGGTTTCCACGCTCTTGTCGCTGTGTTCGAGGTCGATCCACAAAAAATCAAACCCCAGAGAGGAAAGGATCTCCGTGTGAACCGGATCGATGGATTTAACCAGAATACCCACAGCAAGTTGGTCGTTAGCCCAACGCTGCCTAACGCGGCTAGTTGGAACGGGGAGAGGAGAGGAAGTGGGATGTGAGGACATGTAGAGCAGTTGAAACGCGATCAGAAAGATCTGAATTCAAACACTCAAACGTGAAGAACTGGTATAGTTTAAGTACCAAGCGGTTGTCCACGAGAGGAAATTCTTTCGGTGAGATTACGGACTGTAAATTTGTGACGGAAATGAAGGTTCGGAGAAAAGGGAGGTCTCGAAATTTCAAGCGGCTAGGGCCACACACGAGTTTGATCTGCGGCAAGGGGATGGGGTAACAATCTAAACCCATTACCTAAACGCTGGAAGACGAAGCCACAGAGACAAAGGCTGAACCACTCGACCGTATCGCCTATCATTTGAATTCGCCGGATCTGACTTTTGTCGATGAACAGTGGTTCAGAGCATGGTCCAGCAGAACGGAGTTGGCGGGTGCAGCATTGGGACTCAAACTTTCCGAATGACCAACTTTAAGCGCATTTTCCTCCTCGCTTCCATCAGTTTGACCCTCGTGGGGATTAGCGGAGCGGAACCGTGGTCGCGCCGTGCGACGCTGTTCGAATCAGGCGATCATGACTTCTTTACTTTTCGCATCGCATCGATGGTAGCCTCAAAGGACGGGACCTTGTTGGCGTTCGCTGCCGCGCGGAAAGGCAAGGGTGGGGATTGGGATCCCATCAACATAGTACTGCGGCGCAGTACGGACGGCGGGCTCACGTGGACGCCCATGCAAATCGTGGTGGCGAACGGTGATGCGTCCTGCGACAACGCGATGCCCATCACGGATTATCGCACCGGCGAGGTCCATCTGCTTTATCAGATTAACTACGACCGAGTATTCAGCATAAAATCGTCCGACAGTGGGCAGACGTGGAACGACCCCGTCGAATTAACCGCGGTACTGACCGCCTTCAGGTCGCGTTATCCTTGGGTGGTGGTGGCACCAGGGCCGGGACACGGTATCCAAATGACGAATGGTCGTCTGGTGGTGCCGTTTTGGATGTCGGACGGCTCCGGAGGAGATGGGCCCAAAGCGAACCGCAGTCACCGTCCCTCCATTGTCGTTTCCGTCTACAGCGACGACCATGGTCGCACTTGGCAGATGGGCGATGTGGCGATCCCCGACAACGAGGTTTCGGTGATTCCGAACGAGACCGCCGTGGTGCAATTGGCCGATGGCCGGGTCATGTTCAACTCGCGCAATGAATCGATCAATTATCGAAGGTTGATCACGACCAGTCCCGATGGTGCGACGAACTGGTCGGAGCCGTATTTTCACGATGCGTTTTTTGAGCCGATTTGTTTTGGCAGCATGGTGCGCTATTCGATCCAACCGCTGCAGTCGAAGAACCGCATTCTTTTTTGCAATCCCGACAGTCGGCACGATCCGTGGGTCGCGGGTCGTCCCTCCACGCCGCGCTCCGCGCCCAACCGGCATCGCACCAATCTCACGCTTCGCATGAGTTATGATGAAGGCCATACGTGGCCTGTTGCCAAAGTACTCGATCCGGGAATCGCCGGCTACTCCGATCTGGCGGTGACGCCGAACGGTATGATTCACGTGCTCTATGAGGGCGGGTCTATCAACGGCTGGGATAACAACCACTTCAAGAATCAGGCGATGAGTGTGCTGTCGTTCAACTTGGAATGGCTGACGGATGGAGCGGATCAGTTGTCTCCTCAGGATCAACCACTTAACCAACTGGTATCCGAGTAGTGGGCCTTTACATCAGGGCGTGACAGCAGCCGAGATTGACGATGATCGGTCCATACCGAGGCCAACCTGATAATCCGACCCAGATAGAGTTGGTTACGGGGAGTTGCAGACGCCAAAGGATTCGGTGTAGCGACAGGCAGGAAGCCAGGGATCACTCCTTTGCCATGGTCCAAAGTTCATACCAGTATTCGGAAATTGCACGGGGAGGATGAGCTCAAATTGTTGGATTGAAATCGGCACTCCCTTTTCCCGCCCAATTATTATGTCCATCGACCACGCAACCCTGCTCCAGCTAAAACGTTGGAACACTCCAACCATCTTCAACGGATGGGAACAAATCACCTCGGCCGACATCAGCCGGGATGGGTTTAATCGCGAACCGGTCACTGACTTCATGCCGGAAATGGGTCCCATGGTGGGCCGGGCGGTGACGGTGCGTTTTGAGCCTTCGAATAAAAAACACGTGGCGGCGAATCCCTCGGCTTGGAGCGACTACCGTCGCTACGTTGCCAGCGTGCCGGGTCCGAAAATTGTGTGCGTGCAGGACATGGACAAGCCGCTGATGGCGGGCGCGTTTTGGGGCGAAGTGAACAGCAACATCCACCGGGCCTTGGGTTGTGTCGGCACGATCACCGATGGCGGAATTCGCGATCTCGATGAGATGCGTAACGCCGGGTTCAAGGCCCTCGCGCGCGGACTGTGTGTAAGCCATGGCTACAGTGTGCCGGTGGCGTGGGGTGAGTCCGTGGAGGTGTTTGGCCGCACGATTAATCCGGGCCAGCTCATCCACGCGGACAAGCACGGATTCTTGGCGATCCCGGCCGAGGACGAAGATCGCTTGCTGGAAGCGTCGGTGTTCATGGACCAGAATGAATGCAACACGATGATTCCGGCCGCGCGCGGGGGGGCAGGGATGTCACTCGAAGCTATCAGAGCTAATATTGATGCAGCGGGAAGCGCGTTTGGCGTGGCGGCCAAAGCGAAATTTAATCGGAAAGGCGAGTGGTGAGGCGGATTGTAGTATTGGATGGCTACACTCTTAATCCCGGAGACCTGAGTTGGACCGAACTGGAGAAACTGGGAAGTTTGACGGTCTATGATCGCAGCTCGCCGACTGAGGTCGCAGTTCGAATTCGCGACGCCGAGATTGTCTTCACCAACAAGGTGGTTCTGCCCCCCGAAACCATCTCGAGAGCGGACAGGCTACAGTTCGTCGGCGTACTCGCGGCGGGGTTCAACGTGGTGGATGTAGAGGCCGCGAAGGATCGGGGTATTCCAGTCTGCAATGTGCCGGACTATGGCCCAGAGTCGGTGGCGCAGATGGCGTTCGCGCACCTTTTAAATTTTACGCAACGAGTGGCCGATCACGCCGCTTCGGTCCGGGCCGGCGACTGGGTGGCGTCACCGGATTTCTGTTACTGGCAACATCCTCTATGCGAATTGCATGGAACGACGATCGGCATTGTGGGCTTGGGCACGATTGGTCGGGCTACGGCGCGGATCGCTCATGGTTTTGGGATGAAGGTGATTGCCACGACTCGCGACGCCAGTCGGGTGCCGCCGACCGGGGTGAGCTGGCGCGACCTTGATGAACTCTTGGCCGAAGCAGACGTAGTGAGTCTGCATTGTCCGCTGACTCCGGAGACCAAGGGGATCATCAACGCCGCGCGGTTGGCTCGGATGAAACCCACGGCCTTTCTGATCAACACCGGTCGGGGGCCGTTGCTGGATGAAGCCGCGCTGGCGGATGCATTGGATCGACGGGTGATTGCCGGAGCGGGATTAGATGTGCTCTCGACCGAACCCCCAGACGCCAACAATTCTCTGCTGGCCGCGCGCAATTGTGTGATCACGCCACACATTGCGTGGGCGACTCAAGCCGCGCGCCAACGTCTCATGTCAATCGCCGTGAATAATCTCCGCCAATTTTTGGCGGGCACACCGGCCAACTGCGTCAATTTATGATTTACGAAACTGAAACCACCGTGGCCTTAAACCCTGTCGTGCAAGGATCTGCCCTGGTTCAACAAGCGTTGGCTTGGGCCCGTGGCCCGGGTCTCGCGCACGCACTGGGGCGCGTCGATATTTGGGGCGACGACATGTATGTGATGGTGCAGCAACGGAAACCTCTGTCGCGAGCCCAACGGGATGATCCGGAAGCGCATCGGACGTATGTGGATCTTCAATACTGCGTGGCCGGCGGCGAATTCATCGACTGGTATCCGATCGCGGAATTGAAGTCGCGATGCCATTACGATGCCCAAAGGGACGTACAGTTGTTTTATCGGCCGGACACCGTCGCGCCGGTTCCGCTGCCGATGCGGCCGGGTTGTTTTGCGCTGCTTTTTCCGGGCGACGCCCACGTCCCGGTCGTCGCTGACGGCAAACACGAGGAGTGTCGGATGATTGTATTCAAAATTAGACTATCGGCGTTGCTCGCGGAACAGACCTAAAATCCGTTGCTGATCACCGAATGGGCCTAGGTAAGTCATAGTAACTTCAAGTTTTAAGATGACGACCCGAGGCTTTTGACTTTGAGTGCGAATGCACCGAGTGAAGCAGAAGATCCAGCCCCGAGGAAGCGGAGCACCGGGTTGGTCAGACAATCGGGAAATCAACCACTCGGTTGTTTGCCGAGGCGATTCCTGCGCCACATTTTATCGCGGCGATCTCCAGGCGGAGATGCTTTTGAAAAAGCGAAATATCCGCACTGTGAATGATCAGGTTGGCACCTAACTCTTGAAACCGGATCGCATCTTCCGGCGTGCCCCAAAAATGGATTCCGGCCCCCACGCCAGCCGCTCGAGCTTTTTTAAAGATGGTTCCACACGCGTCTAGAAACTCCGTCGAGTCATAGCATTCAGGTGAGCCCAGACTGCAGGAGAGGTCGTGGGGACCGATCTGGAGGGCGTCGATGCCGGGCTCGGCAAGGATGGTATCGAGGGCCTCAATCGCAGGCAGGCTTTCGATGTTGATGAAGAGTAGACTCTCCTCGGCATTTTTTTTCAACAAGCCACCGAGTGCCGGTTCGGGCGGTTCACCTGCGAGCAGGCGTCCGAGTTTGCACCCTTTCACTGGTCGCATCTTCACGGCACCTCGCAGGGCGCGAACCTCGGCGGGGGACTCGACATACGGTGCGACGATGCCGGCGGCCCCACCGTCCAAGGCCATGGTTGCCAAGTAGGGATCGGGCGAGGGAATCCGCACGATGGGCGGAAGGCCAAGCGCCCGGTAGGTCTGGCACATCCATGACAACTGGGCGCGGTCGATGGCGATGTGCTCTGTGTCGATGAACACGAAATCCAGTCCACAGCTCGCCACGACCTCGGGCCAGCGCGGCGAGGGGGAAACGATCAAGGTGCCGAATACGGGGGAGCCGGCGGTCAGAGCTTCGCGAAGTTGGGTGGGATTCACGGCCCGACGGGGATCCGAAACTTTCCGAATTTGATGTGCGTGCGAGTCCGGTCCTTCGTGCCGCTGTCCCAAACCGCGCGGAAATCCCCCGGGGCGATCTCGATCAATGTGGGATACGAATTCTTGATGCCGGCGTGGTAGAATGTGTGCTCCGGCCCCCAGTCGCCGCCGGGAGGCTTGATCTTGTAGCGTAGCGAAGTGCGTCCGGTCGGGGCGGGGTCGGCGGGGCCGTCGCTATAAATGTAAATGTGGCTGCCAAAAGCGGTCTGGGCGTAGAAGGCCTTGGACTTTGCGTTCCAAAGCTCGGGCTCCTGGACGGCCGGGCTCCAGGTGCGGCCATTGTCCTTTGAAATGCTGGAGAAGGCGCGCGGTGGATCCGTCATCAATCGTTCGTTCGCGTAATCAGCAGTGCGCATGACCATTTTGAGTTCCCCAGGTGCGTCGCCATCGGTGATGTTTCCCTCGTGCAGGAACACCTTCGGACCCGACTCCGGCTGGGGAACATGCGACTCGAGTTTCCACTCCATAAGTGTGGTGCTGGAGAGGACGAACTGGGAGCGGTCCCCCATTGGATCGTTGCGGCGGGAATTCCGGTGCGCAGGGAACAGGTAGCGCGGTGCGCCGTTCTCCATCACGCGGTGGATGCCGGCGACCACGATGAGCGGACCTGTGTAGCTCATGGCCATCTCGACGGGAATCCAGGAGAGGCCCCCGTCGGCGCTGTAGGCGCCGACGAGTTGGGCGTCCTCGCTATGCCGGTAGTTCATCGGGCAGCGCATGCCAAATGCCCACATGACATCCTGTTCCGGTGCCTTGTAGAGGATGGCGTTGGCGTAGGCGAACTGGATCGTGCCCTGCCGTTGGTTGTGGTCGAAGACATAGACAGGATCGCTCCATGTGGCGCCGTCGTCGCGCGACACGCTCGCCATGATGTCGCCCATGTCGCCTTTGCCGGGAATCTTAACGCCGAAGGCCGCGACGAGATGCTTGTCGCTCCATTGGGCGACATAAGGTTCCCAGAGCTCGGAGGACCTCGGGTGACTTGACATGTGGCGGATAGTGACGACGTCCGTGACGTCGCCTTGGTATTCGGGGGTTGCGGCCCGAGTTCCAAAGCTGGGAGCGAGGAGTGCGATGAGCACGGTGAGACGGGAAATGTGCATGGGGGATCGGGGTTGTTGACGGAAAGAGGGTGGAATGAAAACCGGCGGCGGGTTGAATGTTACCGACCGCCGGGGTAAAAGAGTAAGCCAGAATCAGAACTTCACGCCGAGCACGAGTTGCCAATCGCGGCCGGGATCGACCGTGAAGCGATGGTTTTGGGCGACGAAGTAGATGTCCTGATTGTCGAACACGTTGTTAACCTTGATTGAAGCATTGTAGTCGTGCTCGCCGATCTTGAAGCGATAGGCGGCAATGGCGTCGACTTTCCAGTAGCTGGGCAGGGGCCCCCAGTCAGGCTCGCCGCGAGTATTGGTCGTTTGCAGCGGGCGTTCTCCCGTAAAGGCTGTTCCCAGACTCAGGCTGAGGCCCTTGAGGCTGCCTTGGTCAAACATGTAGCGATTGAACATCGTGAAGCGGTGCTTGGGTTGCAGGAATTGTGGCACGCCGGTGAGGTCGTTACGAGCGTCGGTGTTGGAGTAGCCCCCCAACACGTACCACTGATCCGTGACGCGGGCGTTCAGGTTGACCTCCAAGCCCGTGCTGCGCTGGCCGTTGAGCTGGATCTTGAAACCTTCGCGGCCCGGGGCCGGATCGTTGAACTGCACGCCGTCCTGCAGGATGTCGAAGTAGGTGATCAGGGCATTGATGCGGCCGTCGTTGAGGTTGAAACGAAGGCCGACCTCCTTTTGGTTGCCCGTGACAGGATCCAAGGCCGAACCGTCGGGCTGGGTCGAGAACTGCGGCAAGAACGTGTTGTTCGCGTTCACGTACAGCGAGGCCACCTTCGACTCGGTGAGGTGCCAGACGGCGCCGATGCTCTGGGTGGTCTGGTTGTCCTTAACCGTCGTGGTAGGTGCGCTGGGGCGATCAATCGTTGCGGGGAAGGTGCCGGAACGGAATCCGATCGTGTTGCGTTCGAATGACTGGTACCGCATGCCAGCCATCACGAATATCCGTTCGTTGGCGAAGGAGAACACGTCATTGACGTAGACCGCCTCCTGCGACGAATGCGTGTAGTTGTGGTTGTTGAGGAACAACCCGGGGCGACCGCTGATCGGCACGGGCGGCTCGAGGCTGCGATTGACCAGATTCAGCGGCAGCATGTTGTTAACATTGAAGCCTGCGAGGGTCGGATCGGCGAGAAACTGCGCGTAGGTGAGATTCGGGAAATAGTTGAAGAGATTGCCGATCCTATTGTTCGCCAGCACGCCGTTTCCGGTCAGGGCTGCACCAGTCAGGCCGCCGTAGTTGCCGGGAGACCGATAATCGTAGTTGTCATCGTAGGATTCGTCCCAGGCATGGCCGAAGAGGAGTCGGTGTTTGATCGGCCCGGTCTCCACGTTCCAGACTAGTTCATTACGGGTGTGGTAGTTATGGGTGTCGCGCGGCAGATAGCGCCAGCGGCGAGGCATCAGGGCGGTATCCTGTAGGATGGTGATGCTTGCGGACTCGGCGAAGGTCTCTTTGTTGTCCTGGACTTTGGATTCAAACTGAAACTGTGACCTGAACTGCAGATTCGAGCTGAAGGAGTGTCGGAGATCGACTGACGCCACGTGGCGCTTGTTGTCGCGATAGTCCTCAGGACTGACCCAGGCGACATCTCGGGGAATCTTGCGAAACACGCCGTCGCCAGTGGTAACGCCTTGGGGATTACCGTCGTGGACCGGAGTTTCCCAAGAGGCCTGCTTTTTGTGGTGCTGGTAGAAGTATTCGAAGTTGATCTGCGTATCTTTGGTTAAGTTCAGTAGGAGCGAAGGCGCGATACTCTGCTCTTCGCGGATCTGGCCGAACCAAGTCTCTCCGTCGTCATACGCACCGTTTAGGCGGAACATGAGCTTGTCGCCACCCATGGCGGAAAGAGGCTGGTTGTAGTCGAACTCACTGCGAAAGCCACCGTCGCTAAAGATGGTACGGAAGTTAAAGAACGGGTTCGGGCGGGGGCGCTTGGTGATGCGATTGTACACGCCGCCGATGCCGCCGGCGCCGTAGAGCACCGCGGCGGGGCCGCGGATGACTTCAACGCGCTCGATATTGGCAAGAGGTTGCGAGCCGAACCCACTGGTCTGCTCGAATCCGTTCAGGAAATTACTGCTGACGCTGGTGAATCCGCGGGAGATGAATCCGTCGTTCTCGGTGGTCTTTACGGCAGACGATTCGTAGGCGAGTAGGTCCGAGGTGGTAGTGGCGACTAGGTCCTCGATGAACTCTTGGTTGTACACCGTCACGTTCATGGGAATGTTTTCCAACGGAGTGTTTACCCGGGTGACCTCCGCAGCGTTGTTGGACTGATAACCGATGTCTTCAGAAGTAGAAACCTCGAAGGCGGACATTTGCACGGCGTCGTTCTCGGCGTTATTCTCGGTGGAGACGGCTTGAGCCCAAAGCTGGGTGCTTCCGAGCAGGCTGCACAGGGCAAGCAATTCAAGTCGGTGGTGAATTAGTGGTTTCATGGGGGCAGGTTTATTTTGGTTTGAGTTTGGGTATGGGTTTGCGACGGAATCCGTCAGGATGTCGCGGTGACCGAGGCATTCGAAAGCTGCTCTTTGGACGACCGCGATTATCATCGTCTGGTATTGAGTCTATACCATCGATGCTCGTTTCAAACCGGTTTTGGCGTGGGTTTCCCGTAGACCTGCGCGGGGGGCTTCGAAACGGATGATTTCAGGCGAGTCTGCGGAGCTGAGGTTGTAACCTTCGCCCGACGCCTTTTTCGAATGCGGTCTCACGGATAGCAGAACATTTCGAAATTGGCCCAATTTCGCCCATCCTCAGACCTAGAAGGGAATGTATTGCCGCTTTACTCCCTTCTAATCGAGACGTCCGCGATGAGAAAATTAGGCCCTTAAATCAAGCGGGGTACTAGCGTGGGCCGGCTAACTAAGATGATCGCACGGCTATAAACATTGGCGACGACTGTGATCTGCATGGCGCAGGGTCAATTTTGCTGAGGGCTGGTTGGCCGATAGTAAAATCGCCGGAATAACACCACGTGATTTGCATCCCGGTCGAAAGGTTTGTGGGGGATTACCTAGCCGATGGAATTTCAGTCTTCGAAGCCAATAACACCCATGGCCACTGCGAATCGGATAAGCGGGAAATCGGCGATTTTGAAAGACGAAGATGTCCTGTTTTCAGTTTCTTATTTGACCTTAAGAACGGGGTTTAGATGCGGTCGTCGATCGTTGGCGGTCGAAAATCAAGCCTTGGACTTTCCCGTCACGGCGCCGGGGTCTCAAGTTAGGAGCACCGTTCAACTGCGGTTGGCTCCGCAGATTAAAATGCAAAGTTTGGCGGGGGGGGCGGTAGTCGGACGGGTCAAGTTTAACCGAGGCATGAGTGAGCTATCACTGTCTTCAGGTCATTCTTGGGGCCACCGTGTTTCTGGCGGACCTAAACCTTTCGCAGTATCCTTTTTACGGTTACACCCTAGGCCTATAAAGTCGGCGCAACGTTTCTGGTAAGCAACTGGTCTCAACGGTGGACCACCATATTTATATTTATGGGCTGCATCCATTTGCTAGCTTCGTCCGTTTTCCGAAGAATTCTGTAATCCCGAGGCCAGTGGACTCGTGCCATCGATCACCCAAATTCAAATTAGACTGCTACCCCAGATCAAACGCTTTACGACCATGCTCTCTACTTTCACTTTCAAGCCTTCGGTATGGTTCTTTCACCTAGGTGGATTTAGCAGCATCGCGGCGGTTGGCGCCACGATCGATGCTCCCAATCTGCCCCTAGTCGATCTGTCGAGCGATTCAGCCCGCCATGTAGTCATTGCTCCGGGCACTGATGCGGTTTACCAAGGGCATCCGACGACTCTGTTGATGCCGGATGGACGGACGATGTTCGCGGTCTGGAGCATAGGACATGGGGGTCCGAGTGGCCCGATGGCTCGAAGTGATGATGGGGGCCTGACTTGGTTAAGACTGGATAATGACTTACCGAAGTCATTTCGGGATCATTTCAACTGCCCGAGCATTTATCGTCTGGTTGATTCTGAAGATAAGGAGAGACTTTGGGTATTTAGTGCAAAAACCCTTGAAACCTCGGTTGAAGCTCACGCTGGACGCATGCCTGCTCGCACCTGGATGCCACGTATCATGAGTGAGGATGGTGGGGCAACTTGGCGGGAAATGAAGCCGTTAGGGTTTCCTTGCGTCATGACTTTCAGCAGCATCGTTCGCTTAAAAGACGGTCGTTACCTCGGCCTCTACCACAAGGGGCCAGACGGCCAGGACCGCAGTCCCTTAGAGGTAATGCAGACCATCTCCGCCGACGGTGGCCTTACTTGGTCGGAGCCGCAGGTAGTTGCAGCCGTCCCCGGTCGTGATCCCTGCGAACCGTTTGTCTTTCGATCCCCTTCGGGCGATGAACTTTGCGTTCTCATGCGGGATAACAAGCATCAGGGGCGTAGTCTTATGATGTTCAGTCGTGACGAGGGACGGACGTGGACCTATCCCACCGATACTCCGTGGGGCTTGACGGGTGACCGCCATATGGGAGTTTTCAATGCGGACGGACGTCTTGTTATCGCCTTTCGTGATCAGGCCCAGAATAGCCTGACCCGAGGTCATTTTGTGGCCTGGGTCGGAAGTTACGATGACATTCGCAATCAGCGATCTGGTCAATATCGGGTCAAGTTATTGCACAGCTTCGCGGGGGGCGACTGCGGTTATCCAGGAATGGAATTGCTGCCGGACGGCACGATCATCGCCACCACCTATATAAAATACCGGCCCGGAACAGCCAAGAATTCCGTGGTGAGTGTCCGATTCAAATTGAGTGAAACCGATGCATTGGTGCCGACCGCACTCGCCCGTCGCTGATTTGGAAGGACTAATGCTGTGCCTTTTGTTCGAATTTTGTCGACCGGGTACGGGGAGCGTCTTCCTCTGCGGTGTCGGTTGGACCAATCGGTTTTTGCTGTTGGTATGGCAGGCGTTGGCGGTCTGGTTTGAGAGGTCGTCCCTGCGGCCCAACGTAGTTGTTTATCCGACCGGTGGGCCTCCGGATTTTTTCATCTTGAAACCATTAACACTTCGATGGACCTGATTGACGGTGGTATCGGGGGGGCCTAACGATGCATAGCATTGGTGCCAAAACGCCCGACACGAAAAGGGGCCATACCTTTGCCGGTCCGTTTCATGCCACCGTATGCTGGATCGACCGAATTTTTAGTAGGAGAGAGGTTTATCGACAATGCGACCACTGACCGCCGCTGAATTGAAAGGAAATTGGGCCACCTTGTTGCTGCCCTTGCAGGATGACGATAGCATCGACTTCGGTCTACTGGCGGAGGAGCTGGAACATTTCGTTGTCGCTCGGGTAGACGGGGTCTACTCGAACGGTAGTGCGGGCGAATTCCACGCTCAGAACGAGGATGAATTCGATCGAATTTCGGACTTAGTAGCGGGGATCTGCCTGCGGGCCGAAATGCCGTTTCAAATCGGAGTTAGTCACAGTCATGCGCCGGCGGCGCTCGCGCGCCTGCGTCGGGCCAAGGCACTGTCGCCTTCCGGCTTTCAGGTGATCTTGCCGGACTGGTTTCCACCCAGTTTGCCTGAGGTGATCGATTTCCTGATGCTTATGGCGTCTGAGGCGGCGCCCATCCCTCTCATTGTTTACAATCCACCGCACGCGAAACGGCGCCTGACGCCGGCGGAGTGGGGAATCGTCGCCAGCGCGGTGCCGGGCGTCGTGGGTATGAAGGTGCCGGGAGGCGATGATGCGTGGTATCAGGCTATGCAAGCGGTAATGACGGATTTATCGGTCTTCGTTCCGGGCCATTTACTTGCCTCTGGACTCGCGAGGGGGGCCCGTGGGGCCTACTCCAACGTCGCCTGCCTCAATCCCCGCGGGGCCCAGCGTTGGTATGATCTTTGTGTAGCCGATCCTGCGGCCGGCGCGGCTTTTGGGCTACGTATCGCCGCGTTCTGGGCGGAGTATGTCGCGCCCCTAATCACTAGGCACGGTATTTCCAATATGGCGGCGGACAAAGCTGCGGCCGTGGCGGGGGGATGGCTGCCGGGTCTCTCGCCGCACCTACGTTGGCCATACCGCAGCGCCACGCTCGAGATCATCGTGCCCATCGCCAGCGCCGCGCGGGCCCTGCTGCCGGAACTGTTTGCGGTCGGGCCAACCCCGCGCGCCAAGTCCTGAGTTCAACCCCAATTAAGTCATCAATCATGCCCCTTCGATTTACCCCTTGCACCGGCCTTCTCTTCGCCGCCTTGGTCACCGGATCGGCGATGGGCCAACCCACGCCCGGACCCTTCACCCGAAAGGCCGTGATGGCGTCATCGGGTCCCGACTCCCCGCGCAATGATTGTGCCACGATTACCGAACTGACTGACGGCACGCTTTACGGGGTGTGGCATAAATACCGCCCCAATCCGGCCGCCGGCAGTGACTTTGGTCGAGCCGATATTGCAGCTAAGTTATCCCGCGATGGCGGTGTGACTTGGACCGACGAGCGCCGTATCATCAATATGGCCGACGGAGACTTGAACATCCAGGCCCCCGCGATCATTCGTTTACCCAACGGGGAACTCCTCTTGACCGCCCTACGCGCTCATGCGCCGGACTCGTCCAGTATGGCTGTTTTCCGTTCCCCTGACGACGGGGTCACTTGGCAGGCCGAAGGCAACGTCTGGACCCGCCACGAAGGCCAGTGGCTGCAGGGGGGCACCCCAAGTATCGTACGGCTGGCGGACGGCCGGCTGGTTCTGCCGTTCCACGGCGGAGACGGCCATCAGGGCAAGCAACACAACGTCGCGGGCTGCTTCGTCAGTGATGACGACGGTCATACTTGGCGCCAGACGGCGGCAGTTATCGATTTGCCCATGCGTGGTGCCATGGAGGCCTCCGTCGCCGAACTTGGGGACGGTAGACTGTTGATGTCCCTGCGCAGTCAACTCGGCACCGTAATGCTCTGCGAGAGTCGTGACCGAGCCGAATCTTGGTCGCTGCCCTGGAGCAGCGGACTGACGGCCCCTGAGTCGGCCACATGTCTGCGCCGTATCCCTGGCACCAACCTGCTGCTGTTGCTTTGGAACGGGATCGAATTCTACGAGCCCATGCATCACCACTATGGTCAAAGGACCCCACTGAGTCTCGCTGTTTCCGACGACGATGGTCGCACGTGGCACCGTCTGGGCGACATCGAGGATGAGCCCGACGCGGAATTTACTAATCTAAACTGCATGTTCACGCGGCAGGGAGATGCGTTGATCACTTACTGGGCGACCACTCCGGCCTTCAACCGCAAGCCATCCGGCAAATCCACGGCGGCCATCGCGGTGGTTGATGCTGGGTATTGGACGGCCGTCAGACAGGCGTTCCGCTGAGCGACCGAGCCCGGCGGGTTTAGCCCACCGCCGCGATGGCACCCGCGCCGACAACTCCGGCACCCATCACAGGGCGGGCTCCGGTCTGCGGGCTTAGCAATAGAATTCCATCGAGTCCGCCCGTCAGCCCTCGACTTATTTACTGAGGTGGTCGCATGCCGAGCGCCGGGCCTTGACAAATCTAAGTTCGATTGCGCGCTGCACAATCTGGCTAACGCCGAGATCGCCGGACAGGTTCGCAGAAGGATTGTGGTCACCGCTATTGAACCAGCTCAGCGTGTTCGGGCGGCCACGGCGAATGATGTGGAAGAAGAAGGACCAGATGCGACATATCGGAGATGGTTCCGATGGATCATTCCCGTCCACCCGATGGAAATGCACCCCTCGTCAGCCAGCCATGTGGCCTTCAAACGGTTCTCTGCCTCCGTCGCCGCGACGAGAGGAGAGTTGCCATCATTTTCCTGTGGTGAGGGCCAATTCAACCCCGAGATTAGCCCCGGTCGGAAAGAATTCCTCGGGCTAGGTCTTTCCCCAGTCAAGCGAGCGCATGAGGTGAATCGCCTTACCGGAACGACGGGCGTTGGGGTGGACCAATTTTTCTGACGCCATTGCCGTAGGGGGCGATGCTTTTGTAATAGAAAATGGGTGCAGCTCAGTACCGTCCGCGAGTGCGGTGATGGGCAAATAAAGCTGAGGGAAAGGGGGTCATCGGGCATCTCCGATCGGTTTGGCATCAGTATCGGGTAGCCATCGGGACATTGTATCCATGATTTTGCGACTGCCGGGAGCGTTGGCGATATTTTGCCATTCGTTGGGGTCATTTTCCGTATCGTAGAGTTCTTCGGCGCCGCCGGCGTAGCGGATGTACCGATAGCGGTCGGAGCGGATGGCATGGTTGCCCTGCTCGTAGGTCATGAGGGCGGGGGACCAGGCGACGCTGGGATTTTCCAACAGTGGTTTGAGACTGGTTCCCTCCAAATGCTGGGGAGCGGGCAGACCACAGAGCTCGACCAGCGTGGGATAGAGGTCGATCAGGCTGACCGGGCGCGTACTGATCTGGCCAGGCCTAAACCCCGGAGCTACGATGATGTAGGGAATGTGGTTAGTCTTATCGTAGAGGGCAAATTTTTCCCAATGCTGCTTCTCTCCGAGATGATAGCCGTGATCCGCCCACAGCACGATGATGGTTTGGGCCTCTTGGCCACTGCGGTCGAGGGCGTCGAGCAATCGTCCTACTTGGTGGTCAGCAAAAGTTGCACTGGCTTGGTAGCCCTGGAGGGCTTTCTTGTAGGTAAGCGGATCACGTTTCGATTCGTGTTCCATGGTGCTCAGCCAGCGATAGTTGGGGCGCTGCATGAACGCGGTTGCCTCGGCGGGAATATCATTAAAATCGTCAACTTGAACCGTGGGCATGGCAAGGGTATCCAGTGGATACATATCGAGATACTCCTGTGGTACGTAGAAGGGCATGTGGGGTCGGAAGATGCCGGTGGCGATGAAGAAAGGGCCGGGGCTATTTTTGATTTTGTCGATGGCCCATTCCACGGTGCGATTATCAATGTGGTCCCGAGAGTCTTCAGGCCATACACCCCAATCGAAGTTGCGACTGATCTCATTGCCGGGCTCTCCGTTGCGACCGATCCAATGAGTGTAGCCGTTAAGGTTTTCCTCGGGCATAGGCATATCAGGTGTTACACTGGGAAATTTTAATGCTTCATCAAAGGCCTCGTAAGCGTGAAAGGCAGGACCGTGGTGATGGAAAATCTTGCCGGAAGCATAGGTGCGGTAGCCGTGATCCTTAAACCACTGAGGCAGGATGGGGACATCCTTTAGGGCGGTTCGCCAGTCACTCGCATTGCCGTAGACGCCGTTGCTGGAAGGCCGGGTCCCACTGAGCACGGAGGCGCGCGAGGGATTGCAGGCCGGTGAGTTGCAATAGCCTCGTGAAAAGAAAGTGCCGCGAGTGGCGAGTCGCTGCAAATTGGGAGTCTGAATCGGATTGGCCGGATTGAACAAGGTCGTCCAATCGTTCATGTCATCGATGGCGATAAACAAAACATTGGGGCGTTGGTGGCGGTCGGCGGACGCGGCGTGAGTAATCGACACGGTGAGCAACATCGCGAAGATTAGCCGGAGCGATGGGCTGAATAGTTGGGCAAACATAAGATCAGTGGGTCAGGCGCACGGGGAATCCGCCTTGCGGTTGATAGCTTGGGTTAGGAGCGGGGAGCCGAGCACCGGCGGTATGCAAGTAATCGATAAGCGACTGTTGCAGATCTTGCAGCACGTCGGGGTAACTGGTGCTCAAATCAACGTGCTCTCCGGGATCATCGCCGATGCGGAAGAGCTGGGCGGAGTGATCCTCGGGTGCGTAGATCAGTTTCCAGGTCCCCCGGCGAATCGCCGAATGCGGTCGAACAATGGTGGTAACGGGGTGATAGAAAGGGAAATGCCAGTAGAGATTTCGATCGGCGGGGAAGTTGCTGTCATCGCCACGGAACAGGCTGACGAGACTGAGCCCATCGAGTGACCGTTCGAGTGGCAGCGGCGCAGACGCCACCGAGGCAAAAGTGGGAAAAATATCCACCCCTTGCACGGGAACAGTGGACTCGGATCCAGCGGCAACTTGGTTGGGCCAACGTACGATCATGGGGACGCGAACGCCGCCTTCGTAGAGTTCCCATTTTCCGCCGCGCAGCGCGTTTCGGTACTGATAAACAGGAGAACTGCCGTTGTCGGAGAGAAAGACCACCAGCGTGTTTTTGCGCAAATCGAGGTCGTCCACTGCCTTCAGTAATTGACCGATGTAGTGGTCCATTTGCTCGACGACGGCGCCATACATGGCCCGATCACCGGCCGCTCCCTGGGCCTCGGGCTTTGCGGCATATTTTTTATACAGCCACTCGCATCGGGTGTGAACGGGTTCGTGAGGGTAGAAACTGGAGTAGAACAGAAAGAAAGGCCGGTCGCGGTTGGCCTGCAGGAATGCAATGGATTTTTCGGTCATCGCGTCGGCGGGAAATTCGCCCGGTGCAAAGTCGCCAAATTTGCGGTCACGATAGCCATAAGCGTGAGCTCCAAAATCACCGTCAGCATCTTGAAACCCTTGTTGCGTCGGCCCGTGAGTCGGGCTCCATCCGAGATAGGTCTTATAATGTTCGTTGAGATGCCATTTGCCGAACAGGCCCGTTCGGTAGCCCTGAGCTGCTAGCGTTTCCGCAATGGTAATTTCATCGAGGGGCAAATCGAGGGGGTACTGGGGTTGGATTAGCTGGGTATTTTGGAGCACGGGCTGGTCGCCCTGCTTTTTTACCACAAACTCGAGATGGGTGCGGGCGGGAGTCCGACCGGTCAGAATACTGGCGCGAGATGCGGAGCAGATAGGAGCGGGGGCATAGGCGTTTGTGAAACGCATGCCTTCTTGGGCTAGTTGATCGAGATGGGGAGTTTCAAAGAAGGGATCGCCGTAGCATTCCAAGTCGGACCAGCCGAGGTCATCGACCAAGATGAGGATGATGTTGGGCGGAGGATTTTCGGCGGTGGCGCTCGCAGCCCAAACCAGAGAGCCGCTGATGAAGCAGAACAGACATCGGCCAAAAAAATATCGAGGGGAGGGGATCAATGGAGGAACTCCCCCTTGGTTGGAAATTTCCCAAGATCCGACTCTGGGATACGAAGATAGAGCACGCGTTCCCAGCGGTGCGGGCAGAAGATATTGATGACCCCGTGGTCGACGAAGGCGTCGAGGTAGGAGGTGTTGTAGTCTCGCCAGATATTGTCGAAGAAGGGGGCGAGTGCAGTGGCGAAGACGAACCTAGGCTCGCTCCAGCTGCGGCCTCCATCGACCGAAGTCGCGAACCAAATTTCGGAGCGGTCATGATGTTGCGCCCGATTGCCAGCGAGGTCGGCGGACTGGATTTTGCTACGGTTGTGATGGAATGCGATGAGAGTCTTGCCGTCGGAGAGTTTGAAGAGCATGGGCGGAGCGTCGGGATGGACTAGCGGAGTGGGAGCGGGGTAGCTCCAAGTTTTGCCGTCGTCCTTGCTCCAGGCACCCCAGAGATTACCGGCGGCGGTGCGGGTCATCAGGAGCACCTCGCCATTACCGAGGTTGATCGGGCGGCCCTCGTCCATGCGGTTGAAACCCGAGGCATACCAACCGCCGTGACGCGCGTGAGGGAGCAGTTCCCAGTTTGCGCCCTGATCTTCACTGCGGAGCAGGTATTGCCGGGTCATGAGGGGTTTGTAGGTCCAATCTGCTTCGTGTGAACCCAGCAGCCAAGTGCCGGTATCCGTCTCTGTCATACGCATCACGGACATGCCGCGGAATTGCGGATCGTTGGTCGGACGAATTACACGAACTTCAGACCAGTGGTAGCCGTCGTCATCTGAATATCGGTAGCCGATCGGTGCGTTTTCGGATAAACCCGGGGTTTGCGGTTCATACAGTCCCCAGATCGGTTGGGTGCCAAATGCGTAGATCCGACTGGATCCGCGGGGAATAAAAGGGATGAAACCATGTTGGTTGTAGTCGAGGTCGAAAGCAACCGTCGGTCCGGTCCACGTCTTGCCTTGATCTCGCGAGCGATATGCCAGCATGTCGTTCACTTTGCCTTCTCCGCGATGACCGGCCCCGCCGTAGTGACCGCCATCGGGAAACATGACCAAGTAGTCGCCCTTAGGCGTAACGGTGCCGCGGACCTCATAAAGTCCGCGTTTTGGATCGCGAGCGCGGTGAATGATTTGCGCATCGATCAGCCCGGCGGAAACAATGCCGAATTCCGGCCGCGTGACGAGCGGAGCCGGAGGGCGGGCGGTGTTGATCTCCGCGTCCTGGATGGTGATGGTTTCGAGCAGGGTGTTGGGGGTAGTCTCGCCCGAAAACGGTGCGGCGGCCCATCCAGATAGTGGGAGTAGTAGGGCGAGTAATCTTGGCAGATTTTTTTTCATGTTATTAAAAATTGGACGATGGAATTAGTGAACAGGAAGAATCACTAGTTGGCGTGATCGACGATCAGTGTCGGGAGTTGGGGTGAATCGTCAGGTTCAGGTCAGTGGTTTTTTGAGAAGGCAGGACGCGACTCAGCGCGTATCCCGTCACGACGCAGGTGAACAAACCAATTGCGGTGTGGAGCACCACGCTGATGGACGAATGGGATTGAACCAAAGCAACGGCCAGGGTGCCCAACACGGCTCCGGCCACGGCACCTTTGCCGTTGGCTCGAACGGTGAACATGCCGAGGATGAATAGTCCCCCCATCGGGCCGCCCAACAGACCGAGCACGCGCATGAAGGTATCCCAGATGCTCTTGACGTCAGCCGAGGCGAGTAGGAGTGCGAAAACGGTGCCTAGAATGCCAGCAAGGAGGGTAGCACTCTGCGCGCAGCGGAAGTAACCTCTTTCGGTGCCGATCAAATTGAAGCGCCGCACGAAGTCGGTGGTGAACGCCGTGGCGATGCTATTCATGCTGGTGGACACGGTGGACTGGGCGGCGGCGAACACCCCAGCGATGACTAATCCCGCGAGGCCCACGGGGAGCTCGGCTGCGATGAATTGAGGAAACACCGAGTCATTTTGCAGGGTGGGGTCGAGCTCCCCGGGAAAGGCTTTGTAGAACACGTAGAGTCCCGTCCCGAGGCCGAAGAAGAGGAGCGAGGCAAAGAACGATAATGCGGCGTTGGTCCAGATCGATTGCGCAGCCTTTTTGGTCGAAGATACAGACATGTAGCGCTGTACGATACCTTGGTCGGACGAGTAGGGTACAAGTTGTTGCGCGATGCCGCCCAGCACGATCACCCAGAGGGCGGTACTGGTGAAGCTGCCGGCGCTCCAGTCCCAATTGATGAGGTGAAATTTCTGGTCCGCCATACCGACTGTCACGAACTCACCCCAACCTCCGGCCAGATTTAAAATAATCAAAATGAAGCTGAGTAATGCACCACCCAACAGCACGAAAGTCTGCAATGTATCGGTCCAGATCACGGCCTCAACTCCTCCGAGCGTGCAGTAAATTAAACTCATGACGCCCATGAGTAAGATACAAGCTTCTACCGAAAGCGGCGTAACCGTGGTGAGCGCCAAGGCGGGCAGGAACATGACAATAGCCATCCGACCGATTTGGAAGAGGATGTAGAATGCACTAGCGAAGAGCCGGGCGGCTAGGTTGAAACGCAATTCAAGGTACTCGTAGGCACTGGTGGCATTAATCGAACGGAAGAAAGGCAGGATGAAAGCGATGATAAACGGGGCCAACGCAATGATACTCATATTGATCAGGAAGTAGACCCAATCGGTGGCGTACACCTTCGCCGGCACGGACATGAAAGTGAGCGAACTCAGCATCGTGGCGAAAATGCTGCAGCCCGCTGCCCACCACGGGATGCGTTGCCCCCCACGAAAGTAGTCTTCGGTGGACTTGTTTCGAAACGAGAAAAACACTCCGATGCCGATCAAACTCAGTAGATAAATCACGATGACCATGTAGTCGGCGGTCGCAAAAGACGCACTGGTTTGCACCGACGTGATGCGCCAGATGTCCGGCGTGCGGGTGCGGGGGCGCACCTCACCCGACGCGATAATGTAGTCGTCACCCCACTTGGTGGGCTGGGTAGTGACGTGATTTTGGGGGATGGATCCGGCTTTAAACCATGTATTGGTAATCGTGTTGTAGGCCCACGTGGTCTTGGGGAAACCGGGGTGGTCGTCCTTGAGGTTGTCCGCGATGTGGAAAAGGGAGCCATCGGCTCCGCCCACCACGAATAAGTGACTTTGGCCGATGGCAAACCCTTCGCCGGCCATCACACTGGCTGGCATATCAGCGATGCGTCGCCAGGCGGTGACGTCACCGGATTTATGATACGCAGTGGGACTGAAGGCGTAGCCGTCAGTCAAAAACTCCAGTTTCCCGTCAGCCCCGACCCGGCGTCCACTGAGCACGAACAGTCGATCCTCGGCGCCATCATGTTGAGAAATCACTAAGTTGAGCCCACGCGTTGGGCCGGGCCAGCTGGGCAGAATTTCCCAAGCGGGAGTGGTGGCGGTAAGATCGAGGCGCCACAGGTTGTTGAGGGCGGAGGAGAGTTCGTTGGTTACCGTGCCGCCGGCGACGTAGACGTGGGTTCCCATGACGGCGGCGGCAGTGAAAGCACAGGGCTGAGGCAACGGGGGTAAGCTCTGCTGGCTGACCGTTTGGTTAGCGGGATCCCACGTGAGGAGAAAGACATCCGCGTAAGTTTGCTCGGCGTCGTTGCCGCCGAGGCAAAGCACGCCCCGAGGCGTGGAAACGGATGCGCCGTAACCAATCGGGCGGGGTAGGCGTCCGCCATCGTGCCAAGTGTAGTTGTCGCCGTCGCGAGTCAGCACCCAGATGTTGTCATGCCATTGTTTCGCCGCGGTCCAAACCGGGCGGGCGAAGTTGGCCCCGCCAGCGACGATCAAAGCATCTTGGTGAACGCCGACAAAGGGACCTGCGACCCCCAGGGCTTCGGTTTGGTCGCCGACCGGAGGTAACTCGGCGATGCGGGTCCATTCCAGCGCACCAGGAGGAGACGAGGGGGCGTTCGTCGCATTTTCGGCACCGAGGCTCGCGGTTAGAGTAAGCAAGCCCCCGAGGAAGCGAAAAAATTTGGGGTGAATCTTTATCATGGAAAGGAGTAGATGGGATTGCTACTTAATCAGAGTGCCAACACAGCCCGACGGCGGTCCTGAATTGGCGGACAATTTGGCCGGGTCCAGCAGCCAGCAGCAGAAACTTTTGATTGATTCTGTTTCATTGGGGCAGCGCGAAGGACTTGGTCCAGGTCTGGGGATCCCGGGGGCCCCAGATGAGTTGGTTGCGCTCGTCGAAGTTGGGGTTGGGTTGGGGAATGGCTGCGTCAACTGAGGCCAGCCAGGCGAACAGCTTTTGTTTGAGGGTCGCCGTGGTTTCGGGCTGTTGCTCGGAGAGATCGAATCTTTCGCCGAGGTCTTCGTTCAGGTTGTAAAGTTCCTTTCGTTCGTCTTCGTAAAAATAGATCAGCTTGTAGTCGCCTGCGATGATCGCGGAAGACGGGGTAGAGTGGTGGTAGCGTGGATAATGCCAGTAGAGGGCTTCGCGCTGAAGCTGGCCGCGGCCTTCCAACACTGGGAGGAAAGAAACTCCGTCAAGACTCGTTGGGGGGTAGGATGCACCGGCGATATCACAGAACGTCGGCAGAAGGTCGTAGCAGGCGATGCGCTCGTGGCTCAGCGCTCCTGGCGTAATATGTTTGGGCCAGCGCACGATGAAGGGCACGCGGATGCCTCCTTCGTAGAGGGAGCCTTTTTCATTGCGCAAGGGCCAATTGTGCGTGACGGGTCCGTCCCAACCGCCCGGAACGTAACCGCGCTCGTTTTCCACCCCTCCGTTGTCCGATGCGACGATTACCACGGTGTTATCGGCGAGGCCGAGTTGTTCGATTACGTTCAGCATCACGCCCACCGATTCGTCGAATACTTCGACCATGGCGGCATAAATGGGATGGATGACGGTTTGATTGAGCGCGAACCGACGCTGGTATTTCTCGATCAGATTGGCCCGGGCTTCGAGAGAAGTGTGGACCTGCACGGCACTGAGGATGCAGAAGAAAGGTTGATCCTGATGTGCTTCGATGAACCGCACGGATTGGCGGACGAACATCCCCATGTTTTTCTCGGGATTGGCTTTCTCGAAGGCGCGAACGGCTGCGGAATAAGGGCCAGTGGGAAGTTCGGTGGGGATGGCCATGTAGCCTTGTTCTTGGCGGGTGTGGCCGCTGCCCCACTTACCTACGTGGAAAGATGCGTATCCTCGGACTGCCAACGCCTCGGCGATGGTGATTTCATTCAAAGGCAGTTGCCAATGTTGGCGGGGAGTCAGGAGCTTGGCGTAGGGACGGTTGTGGGGGTTAGGGTGTTGGATCTTGAGGGTCGCCGGATTCTTGCCGGAATGGATGCTCACTCGTGTGGGGGTGCAAACCGGCATGGCATAAGCGTCAGTGAAGCGCATGCCTTGCGTCGCCAGTCCGTCGATGTGTGGAGTGTCGATGAGGTGATTGCCGTAGCAGCCGAGGTCGCTCCAGCCCATGTCGTCGGCCAAGATCAAAAGGATATTGGGTGGGTTGGCGGCAGCGGTGGCCTGAGCCGGCGTCTGATACAGCGGCCATGACGCAGCCAACCCAAGGGCAGCGAGTCGGAGCAACATGGAGGACAGTTTCATGAAAATGGAGGCAGTGTTTGGGGCGGCGCGCAGATGGTTCGATCAATTCCTTGTGATAGGTCGACTTTAACACTGAAGGACCAAGATGCTCCAATCTTGAATCTTTGGTCCGCTTACCGAACCAGTGATTTCGGTCGGAATTTGGTTGTTCCCTAGTCGTAACACGAACGCTGATTGCAAATGTCAGCCTCACCGGATGGGTTTTAGGGTCTCGTGCTGTTCGTAGGGTATGCCGGATTGATTTCCTTTCCAGAGTGGAAGGCCTTGGGATGTTCGCGCTTAAGAGTGCCCGCGATTTCCTCCGGCGACCAGCCTCGCTTCAACTGCGCGTGCACGGCATCACGCAAGGGCGGGGTCTGGTGGATCGTACAATGGCTGTGGGTAGCGAAAACTCATCGCGACTGGAATTCGTTGATCTGCACGGTAGTTGGATCAGCCTTGGTTTACGATGATCGGGGTGATTTTTACCGTAATACAGGGCCTATTGGGAGCGTTTCGACCACGTCGTGATCTGCTGCTTGAGAATTTGGCATTACCTCATCAACTCACGGTGCTGAGTCGAAACGCCAAGAAACCCAGATTTGGTAATCCGGATCGGCTGCTCTGGATTTTCCTGAGAATAATTTGGTCTCGTTGGAAATGAGCATTAGTGATTCTTCAGCCTCAGACGGTGGTGAGCTGGCACCGGACAGGATTTCGCTTATTTTGGCGGTGGAAATCAAGGAAGGAGGGGAGGCCCTCTATCGATCGTGAACTGATCGAACTCATTCGTCGAATGTGGAAAGCCAACCCGACGTGGGGCAGTCCACGGATCCGTGCTGAATTGGCCAAACTGGGGTTGACCGTGTCCGATTCAACCGTCCGAAAGTACCGGCCACGTTTTCGAAGACCTCCTTCGCAGACTTGGAGATCATTCCTCCATAGTCATGCGAAAGGAATTGTTGCGATCGATTTCCGCACCGTGCCGACCGCTACATTTCGAATCCTCTACGTCTTCATAGTGTTGGCTCACGACCGCCGTAGAGTTGTGCACTTCTCAGTCACTGAGTCACCGACGGCAGTCTGGACCGGGCAAGAGATGGTGAACGCATTTCCGTATGAAACAGCACCCCGATTTCTACTTCGAGATCGTGACGGAATTTACGGTAAAGAATTTCAACGCCGGGTCGCGAGTTTAGGTATGGAAGAGAAGCTCATCGCTCCGCGGTCGCCTTGGCAAAATCCGTATGTGGAACGGTTGATTGGCACCCTGAGACGGGAATGTCTGGATCATGTGATTGTAATGAATGAACCGCATTTGCGTCGGGTGATCCGGGATTACCTCGAATATTACCACCATGATCGAACTCATCGATCATTGGATCAGGACTGCCCGATTTCGAGATCGGTCGAGGCTGTTGAGCAGGGCAAGATTTGCGAGTTTCCCAAGGTCGGTGGATTGCATCACCGTTACCAGCGTCAGGCAGCCTGACAGCCGAGCTACAAGTCAGCCTCGTGCTAAGTTCGTTCGTTTTAGCAAACGAAGCCGAACCCTCATGCCGTTTAAGATGAGTGGATGATATTCCACGGCGACCGGTGACCTACGGATTGCAGTCGCAGGGCGACATTCATGGGATTCTGACGAGTTGAGCGCGGCGATCGGTAAGATTTTGAGTTCCCTCTGACCGATTTGGTGCCGTTATGAGTTTTCGCTACCCACAGGCAGTCCACGGATCCGCGCTGAATTAGCCAAACTGGGGTTGACGGTGTCCGATTCGACCGTCCGAAAGTACCGACCTCGTTTTCGAGGACCTCCTTCGCAGTCTTGGAGATCATTCCTGCGTAATCACGCGAAAGGCATCGTAGCGATCGATTTTCTCACGGTGCCGACAGCCACGTTTCGAATCCTCCACGTAGAGCTTGTCCCATTTACCCCGATTTTCAGGAAGATACCTGGAATCGGATTTTTTCAGGTTAATATTTCCCGCCGAAAGGCGGTTTCCTTTGCGTTTAATGCAAATTGATAGCATGTGTGAATTGTCTTGGCCAGTCGCGGGCGAAGTGCGCACATGGCGATGTCTCCGGTTCCCGGTTTGTTCGTATTGGTTTCCTGATTGAGGCGTGATTTCACGCGGCTTGCGCCAGCGGTGGTTGGTCTGCGAGCAGTCGGGCGATCAGCCATAGGTTGTGACCGAGGATGCTCCAGGCCACCGCCCGATAACGATTCGTGAAGCCTTTGTTTCGTAAACGTTTGCCTTGACGTTGCTTGAGAATCGCGATGCGGGCCTCTGTCGAAGCCCGACGATGTTGGAGTGCCACGAACTGCGGTTCCTGCATACGCCGTTTCAGTTCCTGCGGATCGCGGGGGCAGGTGGCGTCGTAAATGTCGGCTTTAGCCAAACTGGCGCGCAAATGCTTAGTCGAAAAGCCCCGGTCGGTGCTCGCCGCTTGGATTGCGGTGCTCAGGTCGAACTGATTCTGGCGCTCGAGACTCTCTTTGAACTGACGCCATTCGGCGGGTGCCATTTCTCGGTAAAACTGCCAATCGGTGATCAGTCCTGTCACGTTCTCACTGATCATCAATGTGTTGCCAAACTCAACTTCACCCGACGCCTTGCCCCGGACGATGGTCTGCACGTCGGGTTCGTAGACGCTGAGGATCTTTTCGGCGTTGGGCACCGGGCGCTCGCCGATGATGCGTTCGTGGGCCTGCTTGATCGCGCTGGGTACTTGGCAGAGCATAGCATCGATGCGCGCGATGATCCGCTTGGCCTGGCGTTCACTGAAGTGAGTCTGCGCATAATCGGCGGCGAGGCGGTCGCGGTGGCGGCGAGCATGTTAACCAATGGTGCGCAGCAGGCGTTTCATCTGCCGGAGCACCCCTTTGCGGTTCTGCTTCGCACGGCGTCGGCGCCGGGCGTGGGTCATCGCGATGCACAAGCGATTCATTTGCCTGGCAAAGACTTGCGGCTCGTCCGGCATCCGGCACCGCAGGCCCGCCTCGCGAATCAGTTTCACTGCCCCCAGCAAGGTGCGGCTCACGTCGCGAAAGAGCACCCAGTCGACCGGAAAATGGACGTTGGCCTCTAGGCAGGTCGAGTCCACTAAGCACGTTTCCATCGGCTGCGCCTCGGCTAGTCCCAGTTCGCTCGCCCGGTCCGGCTCTCCGCACATCTCGATGAACACTTGGCCCATCCAACGCACCTGCTCGGCGGTGTAGAACTTCGAGGCGCGCTCCAACACGCTCTTGGAAACCCCTTTGATACCGTCGATCCGCCGCGCTGCGCAAAAGTCTGCCAGCAGGTCACTGGAGGCGATCATCCGGGAAAAGTTCCGGTAACTCATGACTCCGTGCATCATACGCAATACCTCCACCCACAGGGCTTTGAGCGCAAATTGCAGGTGTCGCGGCAACTGCGACATGTCTTTGCCCCGCCAGTTGGCTCGCGCAAAGTCCAGCGCCATCGATTCCAAATGACTGTTTCGTAACAAGTTGTCCACCGCTTCGAGCTGATCGCGAAACGCGGCATAATCTTTGTTCGGTCCGACCGGCGTAAGGTCTGGACGCAGCCACGTTTGCAGGGCAATTTCCGGGGCGACGGCTTCGGTAGTATTGTTCACACCAAATTATAGACGCCGTTATTGCGCCGAAACCAGGAAAACCTCCCGGTTTCGTCCCCTTTATTTTTAGGCTAGCTCATCATTGTCAATGACTTGCACTCGTGGGACACGCTCTAGATAAGTAATGCGCGTTCCGATGTATTAATGCTTGCTACGCCTTCAGGAATGAATTCCACTGAAAGTTACCCCCTAAGAAGCCAACCTACATTTGTGGACTGTTGGTGAAAGATTTTTTATCCCACTTTGGGAATATCCCCAAAATAGCTATACGATATTTGCCTAAATCCTGGCTGCACTGAATATGAATAATAGATCTATGTACATCCGCATGGCGTTTGCTATTTTGGCATCATTTATTATTGTCCCATCTGCCGATTGCCAGTCGTCAAGCTCATCTACTGGCGAGATATCTAACTCTATACGAAAAGCTAACGAGCCTCCTCGGGGTATGTCGGATAGTGCTCGAGAAAATTGGGCTCCTCTGGGGTTACCTCGGTTGAGGCATTCAGTACCATTAGGGCAGGCTGTACCTCTGGGTAGCAATAGCTATTTTATTGATCCATTAGAAAGAAATGAAGCTGGTCATGAGCGGCAAAACTTAGTCGAGCGAGATGGGATTCGGATTTTGGAGATCGGGGAGGGATATCAATGGGTACGCCCTCTGCTTTGGAGCAATCCAACAAGTTTCATATCGGTGCAAATATACGCCACACTCGGGACGAGATTTAGAATAGGAGGGCAATCATTCAAATTTGATACAGGCCCTTTGGAAAACGGAGGAACCTTATATTTTAAGAATCCAGAAGTAGAAGGCTGGATGTCGTCGGGAGTACATATAAGGATGGAAGAATTCGAGGGTAGGCGGTATGCGGCCCTGCCAATAATTACGGTCCGATACTCACCGATAGAGTCGAAGTGGGATGCATTTTTTGGCGCGACCCGGAAGGTATCTAGTATGCCAATTCATGGTGAGTTGGGCATGCCCAATACTATCGAAATAGAAGGTGGCCGTGGGGGGGCTTGGGTTTCGGGGCTTGTCCAATCTATTGAGAATCCGTTATTCGAAGACGCGGATAAGAATGGTGTAGCTGATGAAATGCTGAGTGACAAGAGCTACCTGTCGAAAACCGCTCGCTTAAAGGCGACGCCAGTGCTTTTATATGAACGGCTCAAGCCGGATCGAATAAAGGAATACGAGAAAGCCCTCTCCCATTGATAAAAATCTCCGTTAAATAGAAAATGAAAAACCGTATATGGGTATACTTATATTTTGCGCTTGCAGGCGTGTCTGGCATGTCTACGAAGTTGGCAGGCGTGCAGCTAGGCTTGGTTTCAGACTCTGGCAAATGGGTTGTTGCTGAAGCGGGTGGTGGCGGATTGCTCTACGCCAATCGCACTAGCCAGGGCCCGTGGGAGACGGTTTATGTTCGGGATTTCGATAGAGGATGGTTACTAAACGGCGACGAAATAGCTCTCCAAACAGATGGCGGATATTATATTTGTGCCGAGAGCGGAGGCGGGCAGGAGTTAATTGCGAACCGTGTTTCTCCTGGGCCTTGGGAACGTTTTAGAATATACAACACGACAGGTCATGATCCGATAACAACTGGTGATAGCATATATATTAAGGCATCGAATAATCAGTATTGGGTTGCTGAGTACGGAGGGAATGATGTAGTTAATGCGAACCGAAGTACCGTAGGGCCTTGGGAAAAGTTTAGCGTCAAGGTTAATAAAAATAGCGTAAATCTTGTATCTGCCTACATCGATGTGAATGGGGATGGAATTAGCGATGAGGTATTTGCAGCTGGAACGTTTCGTAATAGCGTCAGGATAGATAGTTGGACGACTGAATGTTATGATTATTGGTATTACCCAGTTGAGCTGGCCTTTTCCTTTTGGGATTATGGTTGGGGTGGATTCTGGCCATTTACACCGGATTTCTCTTGGATTTGGCTCCCTGATCTATTTTGGCTCTATGATAGTAGTTATGCGGTTTGTGATACCTATGTTGAAAGTGTTACCGAGTTTACTACGGAGGCAGATTCCACCTATCGTATCTATAAGGATTCTACAGGCAGCACAAATTACAACCCCGCGAATTGGGAACTTGTAGTCGAGGGGGTATTTGGGGAGGGGTTGCAGTCCATTTATGGAGGACTGGAAGATGCAAGTTCTACATACTCGACGCAGTACTTTATTGTAAAACTGGGGGATACTGGCGTTGGAAATTTATACGATGGGGCGGATGCGTATATCAGAACCTATACTGGACCGGATCCGGTAGCTTCACTATTGTCTTCCTATTCGCTTTCATGGGATGAGAACGAAGATCCTATTGGCGGTCAGGGCACGCCTGACGCTGCTTGGGGATCGATTAAAACAAGACTTGAGCAGCTGATGGGGAGTCTTACGCTAGACGAAGTAGAGTTTATTAAAATGCAAGGTTGTTTGGGTATTTTTCGTCGCCTAATGGGGCGGGAAATAACTATTTTTGGCAGTACTCGGATGGAATATCCAAGTGCGCTTACTCGGCCCGAGCTGGATGACCGATGGGAGGTGACGGGCTACGCACATTATAGCGATGCGGATGCCCATGTTTGTCCGAATGGGAAAAGAAAGGTAATTTGTGCGGTTATGGGCAATTGGACGAACGGAGCACCTCCAAGTAATTCGGTTACAGTTGATCTTGAGGATATTACCCCAACAAATTGGGTAACTCAAATGCCTCCACCAAATGAAAATACCTGGGTCTACCTAAGTCATGGTTTAGGTGATGTAGCTGGTAAGCATGTCCCCCAGACGCTGCACGTTCTTGCAGGAGATCCAGTTAATGCTGAGGATTTCCCTGACTTTCCGATGATATTCTTGGTTGTTTGTGTAGACGAATAATTTTATAGGTCTTCACGGAATACTGAGGGTAAGTTTCGCGGAATATTTCGTAACTAACTAACAGATATCAACTAAGGAGAAATCTGAGTAGAGGCAGTATATTCGCCCTAACTTGTAGCGTATCTAACATATTATCAGCTTCGATTTTACCCACACCAAAACGGGAAGTCCAAATTTTATGCGAAAAATATTGTATCATTTGGTTGTATTATTGTTGGCACTCCCTTTCTATTTGGCAGCAGATGATATATCCCCTGAAGAGGCAGGGGGTGAGCAGGTGGTTCCGGTAAAGGATTTACTCTCAAATAAAGCTAGATTGTTAGGAATACTTGGCAAAGAGCTGGGCCAGCTCTGTGTCGTACAATGTAGTGTGGTGGAAAAAAGCAGACCACGTCTTGGTGCGCCGATTATTTATCAATTGAAGATAAGTGCTATTGATGGAAACGAAGTGGATATTGCCGTAGCCTTCGACTTCGTCGTCGAAACGATTGTGGGTGTAAAAGTTCGAAATAATGAACCCCAGTTCAAGGACATGATTAGGGATATGAAAAAGTCTGGTGGTGGTTTGAAATATGATGACGACCGGGACGTATTATACTCTCTTCCTGTGGTGCCTGCTACTGAGCTGGAAGAACTTGAGGAAAACTATGTGGGGAGTGTTCACGAATTGGTCGTTATTGAAAGTGGGGAGTTTGTAGGATACCCTAAAGGATTACCGAAAGATGTTTTTGTGAACGATGTGTCGTTACCGGATTTTGTTTATCATCCTTTTTTAGTTGTTTTAGCCGAGAGATGACTCGGGGGGCGTTAGTATTTCAACTGGATGGTATGCGTAAGAATGAATCCAAGGCCAACCATACAACGGTGTCCGGGAAAATAGTCAGAGGTAGGAATTGAGCCGTTGCTCAAAGACGAAGAAAACCTCCTCTCGCGGAACTTTATAGCGAAGTATATTGCGAACGGCGCGGATGAACTGGCAGGTCAGAGGAAAGGCGTGAGCGTGGACCGTTCAATTGTAGCGCTGAGTGCCGGTTGACAGGGACTTACGGAATTTAGAGGATTACGTCTTGAAACCGCAAGTCTTATTGATGTTGGTCGGAATATCCGGTTGGATGAACCGAAAGCAGCAGGAAGTAATCGAGTATCTACAGGCTGAAAATCAGGTGCTGAAAGAAGAACTGACTAAAAGCGGTCGGAAGCTGAGACTGAACGATGCGCAAAGACGGAGGCTGGCACAAAAGGGCAAAGTTTTGGGGCTCGAGGGGACTCGAAAATACGCCAGTCTGTACGCCGGAAACCATCCTAAGATGGCATCGACGATTGGTCGCTTGGAAATTCACCGCGAAGCGAAAGATCGATACCGACCGTCCGGAAAGACGGCTCTTGATCACAGAATTGTGCGTAAAATTTGCCGAAGAAAACCCAGGCTGGGGTTACGAGCGGATTCAGGGCGCGTTGGCCAACCTTGGCTATCATGTGAGTAAAACCACAGTGGGAAATATTCTTCGACGTGCAGGTCTATGTCCATCGCCGGATAGAACCGGAAAGAGCAGTTGGCGGCAGTTTCTACGCGCTCACCTCGCGACGACCTGTGTGGCCGACTTTCTAACGACGGAAGTGTGGACGATGGGCGGACTGGTGCGTTACCGTGTGTTCTTCGTCATAAATTTAGCGAAACGGGAAGTGTAAATCGCCCAAATTAGTTGCCAAACGAATGGCCAAGTGATGGCGCAAGTTGCCCACAATCTGACGGACGCCGAAGACGGGTTCCTCCGAGGAATCGACTATTTTGTCTGTGATCGAGACGCGCTGTTCACGCGGGAGTTTAGAGGGACGTTGAAAGAAGCGGGAGTCACAGTTGTCCAGTGCCGGCCGCAAACCCCTAAACAGAACGCCTTTGCCGAGAGATTTGTGAAAAGCCTGAAAACCGAGTGCTTGGACAAACTGATATTCTTTGGGGAAGAGTCGCTGAGAATAGCGGTGGGGGAGTATGTGAAACACTACCACCATGAGCGAAACCATCAATCGTTGGATAATTTGATTCCGTTTCCGCAAACCCCAAGAAGAGAAAGAGAATGCGGGCTCGTCGCAAAAAGTGAACGGCTTGGTGGGCTTTTGAACTACTATTACCGGGAGCCCGAAGAGTCTTTGACCGGAAAGGAGCCGTCCGCAGTTTAAAAATAGGTCTAAATACCCACGAGATAAATCACCCAAAAAGTTCGAAGAGCGTCCGATGCGGGGGGCCGTTCTCGGGGAGGCCGCAGAAGGGGTCAATCCTTACTGTTTGCACTAATTAAATTATGGTAATCCACGGGGATCAGGCTTTGTCGCTTGTGGTTTTAAGAATTCTTAAGAATCCGGACCGCTTCACCCGCAGGCCTCCCCGGATAATGACATCAACTTCCCTCGCACGAGCGCACCGTTTACCCTAGATCCTGAACCAGTGGGCTTCGCCATGTGGAGGTGTTTCGCCCCAGATTCTAAGCCTTTTACGATGTTGCTGTATGTCGCCCCGCGAGTTTGCCTACGGCTTCTTTCAGACCCAGCCTCGCGACGGAACCGACGGGGTCAATCCTTACTGTTTGATATAATCCCACTTCGTCTTCTTCAGCTTGCACGGCCCCAATTCAATAAATGTCAAACAGTAAGGATCGACCCTTTTTGCTGCCTCCGGATTGGCCGGGGCCTGAAGGTGTCGGCGAACGGGGGCCAAGGCATGCTGTTATAGCCCGAAAACGTGCTGAGCGATACATAGGCCCCGCCAGAAATGCCGAGTTGTCCTGCGACATTCCCTTATTGGGCCAGGCGAGCGGGAGATGCCGACTCGATCATGGATCCTTTTTTAACCCATTTGACTCTTCCAGTAGCGGGTTGATAGTTGAGGCCTGTCGATCCTAGCAACATGACCTTACAAAAATCACTTATATTATTGGTTCTGCTTATCCTTGGAGTCCATGGCCTCAAAGGAACGGCATCTACAGAAATGAAACCTCAGGGAGGGCTTACATCTGCCGATTCGGAGCCGGAAACATTGCAAATCTCCTTCCTGCATCCGCAAGAATTACAAATAGAGGAGGGAGATACTCTCATTCTCGAAGCACAGATAAATGGAGGAGTTGGCAGTATCGCTTATCGTTGGGAGACTCCAGCCGGACCAATCAACGCATCATCGCCGAAGTTGGTTTTTCCTCTAGCCACCTCCTACGATCAAGGAACTTACACTTTAACCGTCTCGGATGCTGAGGCGAGTAGTTCTTTGTCCGTTGTGGTTTCCGTAGCTTCCCGGCCACCAGACGCTCCACTAAATTCTACTGCTATTGTCCCGAATGGAGACACAGTGTACCTGCGAGTTGGGCACCTGCCTGCGCCCGACCGAAGTTGGTCTTGGTTTCTTAACGGACGTCCACTTCCAGATGGAAATCTCGGGATTTTTGCTGTTCCCAACGTGTCATTTGATAAAGTCGGGACTTACGAGCTAGTTCAGTTTAATCCGAACGAGACTATCTACTCCGCTAAACTCGTTATCGCCGAATCGAAATTGACAAATATGTCTGTCCGAAACGCTCTGGATACGATAAACGAGTCTACCACTTTGGGGTTCGTCACGATTGGGCAGCCCAATGGTTACGAGCCAGCTTCCACCCTACTGCTCAGAAGCATCGGACCGACTCTGGTTGATTACGGAGTTTCGTCTGCTCACCCCGACCCAATTTTGAGTGTATATGGGATACCTCGCTCGGGCCTTTCACCTGTCTTATTGGCCTCTAACGACGATTGGGCAAAGCCTGTAAATTCGAACGATGCGGGAAATGCTGATACCCAATTCATGCGGGAGCTTGGAGCATTTGAATTGAGCGATGACTCCAAGGACGCGGCATTGACCCTTTTCCAAAACGAAGGGTCTATTACCACGATGGTCGGTAGCAACAACCAGAGAGCTGGTATTGTGCTAAACGAAATTTTTATTTCAGAGTCTTCTCCAATAACGTTAACCAACGCGTCAGTTCTTTCCGAGACTGGCGCGGATGAGGAAACCCTTATTGTAGGCTTTGTCGTCACTGGAGAGTGGCCGCTTCGGTTGCTTATTCGGGGGATAGGCCCTAGTTTGACTTCACATGGCGTCGAGATACCCGTAAGTAACCCGAAACTCAAACTTTTCGACGCAGAACGAGCCTTATTGCTCAATAATGATAATTGGGGTCAGGCATCAAACTCAGAAGAAATTCAGATGGAATCGGCAAGAGTCGGGGCCTTTCCGATAAACCCTGATAGCAATGATGCAGTTATTCTGGAAACTCTTTCTCCCGGATTGTATACAATTCACTTGGAGGCAATAGGCGAAACCTCGGGAACGGGGCTGATAGAGATATACACGGTGAGATAAATTTCCTTCGTATTCCAACTGACTTGCCCAATAATAAGTTTTATACTGTAGATATCGACTAGCCTTCTTCCGTCGAGTTCTTACGAAGGACCACTTGGGAGGCGCACTCAGCCCGTTCATGATCAATAGTCGGGCCGCCTCGCGTTTGAACGCGGCGGTATATCTTTGTCTCTTCACTTCGGGTTTCTCTTTCTATGAGATTCCCGTGTCCGTTTTCCTCAAGCCCGATCACTTCGTAAAAATCATCCGCATTGCCAACTAAAGCAATTTTCCTTCAGGCTACGCAAAAGATTGGCTTAGATCAGAGACGTTGGGTAGTCGTTGATTCCAAGCTAGTCTCTCGTTTGGATCTCGAGAAATCAACGCACCTTGGAACCGGGTATGATCCGAAACGGACCTAAGGGGTCAAACGCTTAATACCAACATCACTCTCGGTTTACCAACAAACTCACATGGTTTCGGTGCCCCATCGACAATCGCTCTGCGATCCACGGATTTCCGACCGTCGTCTCCCGCCGCAGTCTCTTGGCAATCGCCACCTTCCACGGTAGGCCGCAGAAGGGGTCAATCCTTACTGTTTGCACTAATTAAATTATGGTAATCCACGGGGATCAGGCTTTG
>Ga0222654_1000302_pt1 | contig 36903 bp, 60 predicted proteins | sample AntAcemetagen421_FD_179805 | JGI IMG/M metagenome (GOLD analysis project Ga0222654, IMG submission 179805) | Saline water microbial communities from Ace Lake, Antarctica - #421 | ecosystem: Environmental > Aquatic > Non-marine Saline and Alkaline > Saline | place: Antarctica: Ace Lake...
TAATTGGGATTATATTTTTACAAAGAACGAATATCTACTGGAATTATTAAAATGAGTGAACGATTAGAAAAAATAGCAGCAGGAGCATGTGAAGACTGTCGCATAGAAATAAGCACAGACGGCATTGAAGTAGACAGCAGTACAGGAAACTTATACCTAGAGGCAGGAATTTTAATGACAGTAATAGCAGTTTTATACATTGGCAAGAAACTAGTGGACAAATACATAAAATGAATAAATTAATGGCATTAGCAGTTATATGTATAATGACAACAGGATGTTCGGCAATTGCAGTTGTAGACGTAGCTGCTTCAACAGTAATATATGCAGGTAAAACAGTTGTAAACACTGTGGACTTAATAACTCCTGATATAATCAACCACGACGATGACTAAAGCAAGATAAATATTACTAAGTTAACTTAGATTAAGAGGAGAAAGTAACAATGACTATATTATATGATAACACTGCTAGTTTAAGTACTATGACAGCAGAGGAAGTAACTGAAGTAGTAGCCTTAAACTACAAAAGCATTTGGCAAAAGAGCGGAATTAATCCTAAATGGGGGCTGGAAGAACTAGTACAAGATTATGCTAAATGGTATGTACCAAGAAGTACTAATCGTATAATCACAGCACGAGATTCTGAAGCAGCCAATACAATGGTAGGTGCTATAATTTTGATGAGTACAAAGGAATCTCGGGCAGTTACAGACGAGCCAAAATTAGCAGCTTGGTTTGTGGATAATGATGTAGATATAGAGAAATGTTGTATCCTGCATGTTTTTGTTGATTTAGATTATCAAGGTACTGGAATCGCCACACAATTATTTACTGATATAGAAACATTGGCTGTGTCGTTAGGATTCGAAGATTTGATTCTATACGGTGTATTTCCGCGAACATTGGTAGAATGGGGCCGTGATACTAAGTATGTAGGAAGATGGTCCGCAATTGTTGATCCAGACGGAGTAACTATTGATCCGATCCCAAGTGATGCAATGCTACATGCAGTTCGGATACGATTAGTATAAATTGAAGTCTACACATAAGCTAACTGATGAGCAAAAAGAAGAAGATCGTAGGACTATCCGAAGGTCCTGGATTTATTAACTATGTTAATACTTACAAGTCGCCCAGTCAAGGAAAAAACATAAGTTGGTTGTTTTACGAAGGCGAAGAAAATATTAAAAACATATTACAAAATATACCACAGGAAAATATAATTTACTATGAATGACAGAATGAAGAATTTTTATATGGACATTGCAGAAGAATGTGCTAAAATGTCAAGAGCTGTACGACTGCAAGTAGGTTGTGTAATTGTTAACGACGACAATATTTTATCGTTTTCCTGGAATGGAACTCCGACAGGATGGGATAACTGTTGTGAAGATACAATTCATCACCATGAGCTTGGAACATGTACTACAGTAACTAAAGCTGAAGTGTTACATGCTGAAACTAATGCTATTGCAAAATTAGCTAAAAGTAGTGAAAGTGGATTGGGCGCAGCAATGTTTGTTACACATGCTCCGTGTATAGACTGTGCTAAACTAGTCTATCAAAGCGGAATAGACACTGTATACTACAAAAATGATTATCGTAGCACACAGGGCCTAGAGTTTTTAACTAAGTCAAACGTTGACGTAATTAAAGTTTAATCATCGCCATAAACTGCTAATACTGCTTTAACAGCGGCATGGCGTTCGATATCTCCTTTATCAAATTGGACTACAGACAAACACGATTGATCACTATGTTCTAACAGTCTTGTAAAGTCAATTAGTCCGTTATCTTTTAGTCTATCTGCTTGATTTAGATCGCCTGTTACAGCCATCATACTTTCTTCGCCTAAACGAGTAAGCAGCATTTTCATCTGGTTTGGTGTTGCGTTTTGCATTTCGTCTGCTAATATAAACGAACGCTTGAACGTTCTGCCACGCATATAAGCTAATGGTGAAATTTCAATAATACCCTCTTGAATCATACCAGTGATCTCAGCAGCATTAAAATATTCTTTTAACACATCAAATATAGGTCTTGTCCATGGCGCCATCTTTTCTTCTAGCGTACCTGGTAAAAATCCTAGATCTTCATCAACTGAAACAGCCGGGCGAGTAACAATAATCTTGTCAACTGCACCTTCTTTAAACAATTTAACTGCAACTTGTACCGCCAACAGAGTCTTACCCGTACCAGCTGGTCCGATACCAAAAACAATGTTTTTAGATTCGTCTAATAGCTTTAATACGTATGTTTCTTGATTTCTGTTTCTTGGAAGTATGTTAACCTGTTTGTTAGGCTTTTGGAATGGTTTAATATCAACTACGTTATCGTAGCCACGTTTTGAATTGCGCTTTTCAGCGGGTTTTCTCTTAGCACCCATTAAGTGTCCTCCTTGGTGGGATATGTATGCAAGGACTTATTTTTCCAGTACGGAAAAACTCTTCCCTACACATTTACTTATCATCAAGATATCAGAATAAAAATATATGTTAACTCTTAAAGTGCGATAAATAAGTATAGTAGAGAATGGATTAAATTATGCATGATGTTTTAGATATTATTAAAAATGTAGAATCAATATATGATTCTAATACTTCCTTTAATGTGTTAAAGGACTTTGAAAGAGTGCTGGACGAATTAGACATCTATGTTTACAAAAACTGGAAAGACGGTGAACTTGCTATAGGTCCGAACATTGAAAGACACTGGGTTACATGTAGCTTTATGTGGAATGCTGAAAATATGCCAGATCCCATGGGCGGAAAGCGCCTGTTAGATTACGACTGTAAAGTAACGTTTAAAAAGAGCCACGTAATTGAGCCACGTAAAATTGAAAAGCCTGATGACATTCGTCCTGGTACTAAGAAAGGCAAACTAGATCGCAAGCCTATATGGGTTGTAGAGATACAGATGCCAAAGAAGTTAATTGCAGACATTTATACCGGTTATGTAGAGGCAGCATTTATTGATCCAACGCAAGCACCTAATATACCACAAAATGCGGACGCAGAGCCTGCAGAAGATGCAGCGGCTGCATTGCCGGCAGAAGCAGCACCAGAAGAGGCAGCAGTATAATGACACTACAACAATACGATTTAAGAGATTTAGTTGACAACATTCTAGAGATAGATGGCTACAAAAGCAAAATGGGCGCAGACAAAGATATTGTCACTGTTGCATTTGCTACTAAAACTAAGGAAAGTGCCGACGACTTAGCAAGCTTTATTGAACGTGGATATACATTTGTACTAGATGCAGATGCTACAAGCGGTGAGCAAGCAGATGGTACATATAAAGTATTTGTTGAAATGCAGAGAGACGACGAAATTGGTGAGCAAATTATGGAGCTTGCTGGCGGTGTTGAAAACCTGACAGGAATGGCCGATGTTAAGTTTCGATACTACAAAGAATTCCGTAGCAAACCTTTAACACTAGAAGAATTAAGCGCAGCAGTTCCAACTGATCCAGACTTGTATGGAGTCGACAGCGAAATACTTAGCGACATGTCAGAGTCAATGGATAACTACACCAACTTCTTTAACAAGAGTATGGTCGAAAATATAACTATGTGGGGAGACATGCTTACTATTAAAAAAGTATGGGCAGACCCAGTTGCATTTACATTTAAAGCTTTTGGACCGACACAACCAACACTAGATAGCATTACTGAATCATTTAATTTTAATGATTTCTCCGAAATTATATTCCTTTCTAAGTACATTGGGGATTATAATATTACTAAGTATGGTAACAAGTTAACGTTCGAGAATAACGGACATACACTTGTCCTAGAACGAATCATATTATAAAGGATAGACATATATGTTAACAGCTACACAATTTGCAGATTTATTTCCGAATTGCAAAGATCCCGAAGGATGGGTAAACGCTATGAATGAAGTGTTCCCAAAATACGAAATTAATACTCCAGAGCGTATTGCAGCATTTATTGCACAGTGTGGTCACGAGTCAGGAGGATGGAGAACATTCTCAGAAAACTTAAATTATTCAGCTAAAGCACTTGATGCTATTTTTGGCAAGTACTTTAAAAGAGCAGGAAGAGATGCACAAGCATATCACAGACAGCCAGAGAAGATCGCTAACGTAGTATATGCCGGACGTATGTCTAATGGCGATACAGACAGTGGTGATGGTTGGAAGTACCGAGGACGTGGTCCTATTCAGTTAACTGGTAAAGCAAACTACACTGCATTTAGTGCAGACATGGATGTAGACGCAGTTGACAATCCAGATAATGTTTCAGAAGATAAAGAAATGGCACTGATGAGTGCAATTTGGTACTGGAATAAAAACAGCCTTAATAAGTATGCAGACAGTGGCGACATTAAGACAATGACTAAGCGCATTAACGGCGGATACATTGGTTTAGAAGATCGTATTCATCACTGGGAAATGGCACTTACTGCAATGGGTGCAAGCTATGAACATAGTGATTCAACCGTTGACGAAGATGATCACGCTGACGCAGAAAACTATGGTGTACTACGTAAAGGTATGCGTGGCGAAGGCGTTAAAGCAATGCAAGAAGCACTTGGTATTGGTGCAGATGGTATCTTTGGTGCTGGAACTGAACGCAAGCTTAAAGAATGGCAAACAGCTAACGGCTTAGGCGCAGATGGTATTGCAGGACCTGCGACACTAGGCGAACTACTAGGATAAGTTTATGAAACTGGCAGGATTACTTTTAATTGTTATAATGACCATAAGTGGTATGGGGTATTGGTATTATACTGATACACAAAATACCATTGCGGTATTAACAGCTAACAATGCAAAATTAGAAATGGCAGTTGCAACAAACGAAACTACAATAAAAACAATGGTAGCAGACTATGCAGCAGCAAGTGCTGAACTTAAAAAAGTCAACGCCGAATTTGCTGCCATTCGTACACAAAACAATAGATTAGCAAGCAAACTTGCTGATTTTGATTTAGGACTATTAGCAGCAGCTAAACCAGAAAGCATACAAAGGGCAATAAATAGAGGATCTGCTAATGCTAGTAGATGCTTTGAATTACTATCAGGGGCAACACTAACAGATACTGAAAAGGAAGCGGAAAATGGTGAGAAATTTAACAAGGAATGTCCTTGGCTTTATGATCGTTATAAGTCTAGCGGCATGCTCGACAACACCCCAGCAAATACAAGTAACGAGTAAACCTATTGACAAACCTGAACTGGTTTTACCTAATGTTGACCAAGTTAACATGCGTAAAGTCGAATGGGTTATTATTAATAAAGATAATATTGATGATCAGATAGCTAAACTAACTGCGGGCGGTGCACCATTAGCAGTATTTGGACTCACTGCACAAGGGTATGAAAACTTAGGGTTAAACTTTAGTGACATTCGTGCGCTAGTACAACAGCAACAGCAAATTATAGTAGCATACGACAACTATTATAAAGCAAGTGTTCAAGCATTAGATGAAGCAGAAGCACAACGGTTGCAAGAAGAAGTTGCTGACACAGTAACTAAATCACAAGGTTCCAAATGGAACCCATTCGATTAATACGAGACTAAATTATGGATCGAAGTGATTAATAAATACAGACGTAGGGTGTATTACTGGACTGAGAAGAATGATCTAACACAGTTGGAACATTGCGAAAAGCGTGGTAGAACTAATTATCATTTAGATCACAAGTATAGTATTATGGAAGGCTTTAACAACGATGTGCCACCTAAAGTAATAGGACACATTGCTAATTTAGAATTTTTACCGCATGAGGTAAATGAATCAAAAGGAACTAAGTGTTCCGTAACATTGGAGAAATTATATGGCTTACAGTGAAGCCGTTTTAGACCATTACGAAAACCCTCGTAATGTTGGTAAGTGGGAAATAGCTGATAACATTGGTACTGGAATGGTAGGAGCTCCTGCCTGTGGTGATGTAATGAGATTGCAGATTAAAGTTGATGAAAATGGCATTATAGAAGATGCTAAATTTAAAACATATGGATGCGGTAGTGCTATTGCAAGTAGTAGCTTACTCACCGAATGGGTTAAAGGTATGTCGTTAGGCGAAGCAGGTAAAATTAAAAATACCGAGCTTGCACATGAGCTTGCATTGCCTCCAGTAAAGATTCACTGTAGTGTACTAGCTGAAGATGCTATTAAAGCTGCGGTTCTAGACTATCAAGGCAAAAATCCTGAAAAAGCAAAAACCGGCAATTATTACGAGATCAAATAATATTCCTGCTACGATAAATAGTTAGTGGAGGACACAAATGGATCTTATAGATAGGTTGTTAAGTGATACTTTGTGGATTTACACAAGTATAGCAGGAGCATTATTAGGCGCCGCTTTTTTAGCGTGGTTTAAAGGAACAAGGGCAGGACTTTGGTGTTATGCAAAGTTTGATATGTTTTTAGATTGGCTCGTTGAGCGTTGGGGCTTAACATGGTTTGTTCAGCCTACAGATGCTTGGCGCAAAAAATACCCGCACGTAACTAAAAAAATAGATGAGCTGGAAGCTCGAATAGCTGAATTAGAGGGAAAATAATATGGCTGAAGAAAAGAAAGACGACAAGAAAAATGTGACAATGGATGCTGAAGTAGCAACCAAAATAGACACTAACGGAGACGGGCACATCTCTGCAGAAGAAATGCAAATGGATCTTGAATTTAAGCGCAAGCGTTTAGAAGACGAAGACCTAATGCGTGACGCACAACGTAATATGGCATGGTTTGCACTATTTGGCATGCTACTATACCCATTTGCTGTTGTAATTGCAATACTTGCAGGACTAAACGAAGCAGGAAAAATACTAGGATCTATGGCTCCTACGTACTTTGTATCTGTTGCTGCTATTGTCGCTGCGTTCTATGCCAAAGAAGCAATCAACAAAAAGTAAATCACTACTAACAACGTGTAATAGTCCATGCGATAAGTAATTGTATGGACTATTACTCTATTCTAGGTGTTACTCGTAACGCTTCCCCACAAGATATTAAGAAAGCATACAAGAAAGCAAGTATGATACACCATCCTGACAGGGGAGGTAACCAAGACGAGTTTGTTAAGGTTCAGCAAGCGTATGAAGTTTTGAGTAATAGTGACAAACGTAATGCATATGATCATCCGCAGCAAGCAAATCCATTTGGCGGACAGCAACAAGGTCAAAACCCGTTTGCAGGGACACCTTTTGAACATCATTTTCAACACGGGTTTGGTCAACAGCAACAAAGACAGACTCCTCGCAATAGAGATATTAATGTCCAAGCTGATATAGAGTTAGCAGAGGTATTAACTGGTAAAAATTTAATAATCCAGTATCAACTGCAAACAGGAAAAATGGAAACAGTCACAGTTGATGTGCCTGCAGGAGCAAAACATGGCGATACGATACAATATGAAGGCTTGGGCGATAATGGACACCCAAGATACCCTAGGGGTAATTTATTAGTACGGATAAAAGTTAAAAAGACAAAGCACTGGGAACGAGATTCAGATAATTTAATTACAAAAAAAGACGTAAATGTATTTGACTTATTACTAGGTTGTGTTATACTAGTTACAACACTAGAAAACAAGAAGTTAGAATTAAAAGTACCACAAGGCACAAACCCAGGCCAAACATTTAATATCCCAGGATATGGTTTGCCAAATATGCAAACAGGCAAAAGAGGTAATATGTATATAACTATCGGTATAGATATACCTAAAATAACTGATAAAGATGTGTTAGACAAAATACAACAATTAAAGATTGAAATTAATAAAGGACGTTAAACTACTATGGTAGAACCAAGCAAAGAATTACAACTTGTTTTTGATAAATCAATCAAAGATGCACAAAAGTTGCAGCATGAGTATATAACTCTAGAACATTTGCTATATGCAATGTTCTGTGAGGAAAATTTCGTTAATGTTACTACAATGTATGGCGCCGATGTTGATTATATTAAAGCTAATCTTGAGCATCATCTTAAGACACAATGCGGCGATATTACAATTGAAGCAACAAAATTTAAACCTAAGAAAACTGCAACTGTAGAACGTGTCCTTAACCGTTCATTCACACAAGTATTGTTTGCTGGACGGCAGCATATTGAGTTAACCGATGTACTTCTTTCTATGCTATCTGAGAAGAAAAGCATATGCGCATACTACTTAGAAAAAGGCGGATGCGAGAAAATAAAGTTTTCTGAATTTTTAAATAACGAGTACGAAGAAGACGAAAGCGAAGACGACGAAATGAGCGGAGAAGCTCGCAAGGCACTACGAGCATTTACAACTAATCTTAATGACCAAGTTAAGCGCGGCAAAGTCGATCCTATTATCGGGCGTGGCGAAGAGCTCGAAAGTCTTGCACTAGCATTAGGACGTCGTTCTAAAAACAACGTCCTAATGGTGGGTGATCCAGGCGTAGGTAAAACTGCTATTGCAGAAGGTCTTGCATACAATATCGAGCAAGGCACTGTGCCAGAGTTCCTTAAAGAGTATAAAGTATACAACTTAGACATCGGCGCTATGCTTGCTGGCAGTAAGTATCGCGGAGACTTTGAAGAACGCTTTAAATTAGTACTACAAGCACTACAAAAGCAAGGCAAAACTATTATGTTTGTTGACGAAGCACACATGATGAGTGGCGCTGGAGCAGGTGGCGGCAATAGTTCAAATGATCTTGCTAATATGCTGAAGCCTGCACTAAGTAAAGGTGACTTGAAAGTTGTTGCTTCGACTACATGGGAAGAGTATCGCAAGTACTTTGAAAAAGATCGTGCATTGATGCGTCGATTCCAGCGTGTTGTAGTAGGTGAGCCTAGTAAAGAAACAACTACAGAAATTCTCGAAGGTATTAAGAAGTATTACGAAGAATATCACGGTACTACTATTACAGAAGGCGCTATAGCAGCAGCAGTAAAACTTAGTGTAAAGTATCAGAGTGATAAGAAGCTTCCTGACAAAGCTATTGACTTAATTGATGTTGCGTGTTCACGCTTTAAAGTTAATAATGATACTTCGGAAGAAAAGATTGTTACTGAAGAAGGTATTCAATTCGAACTTGCTAAGATGCTAGACTTGCCTACGGATCAAGTTGCAGAACGTGAATCAGCTAATCTTGCTAATCTTGAAGAGAATATTAAGAAAGTTGTTTACGGACAAGATACTGCAATTGAACAAATTGTAGATAAGATACTTGTTAGTCAAGCAGGGCTTAAAGCAGACGATAAGCTAGTAGGTGCGTTTGTGTTTATGGGTCCAACAGGCACAGGTAAAACTGAAACAGCCAAAGCACTTGCTAGTCAACTTGGTGTAAAACTTGTACGTATTGATATGAGTGAATACATGGAGAAGCACAGTGTAAGTAAGCTAATTGGTTCACCTCCAGGCTATGTAGGACACGAAGAGAACGCAGGTATCTTAATTACTAAGCTACAAGAGTCACCTAACTGTGTATTACTGTTGGATGAGATCGAAAAAGCACACCCAGATGTTGCACAAATCTTGTTGCAAGTAATGGATAATGGTAAGCTAACTGGTAGCAACGGCAAGGAAGCAGATGCTCGAAACTGTGTACTAATTCTTACTACTAACTTAGGTGCTAAGGATGCTGAGAAGAATACTATTGGCTTTGGTAAGGATAGTGATCATGTGTACGAAGATAAAGCACTTAAAAAGTACTTTAGTCCAGAGTTCCGCAATCGTTTAGATGGTGTAATTACATTTGCAAGTCTTGGTAAGCCTGTTATGATGAAGATTGTTGGTAAGTTCCTTGTTGAACTTAAAGACATGGTCAAAGACAAGCACATTGACATTACTGTTAGTGACGAAGCACTTGATCATTTAGTTGATGAAGGCTTTGATCCTAAGATGGGTGCAAGACCACTACAGCGTGTTATTGATAGAGACATTAAGCGTCCGTTATCAAAGCAAATCTTGTTCGGTGATCTAAAGAATGGCGGTAAAGTTACTGTTGACTTTAGAGACGGAGAACTAGTACTAGATTGTGTCAAAGAGCTCCAAGTTGAAACTGCTTGAGTCGCGCAAACTGTTCTTTTCGGAATACCTTTATAAATTGGTATTCCGGAATGAACTTAACTCCATTTTTAGATCTGACTTACAAAAGAAAGAAAAGTTAAGTTACGCAAGGAGAGAGCTTGATCGCCTTGCTGAAGATTATCGAAACAACTTTCCTTTATTTAAAAGAGCATGGAGGACTGATATTCCTATTGCAAATAACGATTACTTTGATGCAATGACACTTTATTCTGCACTAAAAAATTCTAATGAGTACAAACTAAGAATAGATCCGTATTCGACAATTACGCTATTTTCCAATAATAGAGAATTCCTTTTAACTCTTGGCAACAAACTTAACACAACGGCTGTTAAATTCTGGGAACCTAATGTTGCATATATAGAACTTCTTAAAAGTAAAACTAAAATTCAAATTGTTGACGAAGTGCCAAAATTACCATTAAAAGTTTGGTTTAACAGCACACGGGTTAATAAGGATTTTGCAAATTGGCTACGTGCTAACGATGATAAATGTAAAATAGGCAAAATTGCTCTAGAAAGTTTAGAAAGTTATGGATATTTAAATGGTCTATACATTTATTTAAGAGATGAAAAGGTATTGAGCCTTGTAACAATACTAGCTGGCGCAAGTATTAGGTCAGTAGATAAATTAGTATACAGCGGCGATATTGATAAATATTAGTATGGCAGCTAACAGTGAAATAATTTTATCAACTAATACACACCCAGGGGATAGTACAGTTACGACTGTCACTGGAACAAATTTTAAAGGTGACGGTTACTACGGACGTAGTGACGGATTGCACAGCGTACAGTACACCTACAGTGGACTAACAGGTACAATAACTATACAAGGCACCCTTGCAGTTACTCCTGTAGAAGCAGACTGGTTTGATGTACATACATATGCAGCAACAGAAGAAACAGCAAGTAAAATTGCAAGTTTTACTGGCAATTATGTATGGGTTAGAGCCAAAGTAGTTTATACTGACGGCACAGTTAGCTCAGTAACACTAAATCATTAAGGTAGACAACATGGAACACTTTGTAAGAGTAATAATGGAAAAGCAAGAGTCAGCATCACAGCTAGACGAATCAATCTTTCCAGGTACTGAGCTATATGAAACAGCGCAAGGAGCTACTGTATATCAAATACCACTTTCTCGTCAATTAAGCGAACAGGAATCAGACGAGTATGCAGACCGTCTTGCTAATCTTATGTTTGAACAAGGCTACGAAGACTTCGATATCGAAGTTAGTTCAGATGCAGAAGAAATTGACGAAGAAACATATGACGATGATGACGAGTTTTATGCACAATACGGTGAAATGTGGTACAACGATGACGACATCATGGACGAAGCAGAATATCAAGGACGCACAGTTAAACTAGGCAAGCCTATGCAAGGTGATGTTAAGAAGTTTAAGGTGTATGTTAAAGATCCTAAGACAGGTAATACTAAAAAAGTAAACTTTGGACACGGTGGAAGCAGTGTTAAAGGTAAAGCTATGAAGATTAAAAAGAATAACCCAGGCGCACGAAAGAGTTTTAGAGCAAGACACAATTGTGATAATCCAGGACCGCGTACTGGCGCGAGATATTGGAGTTGTAGGGCTTGGTAATGCATTATACTATCTATAAAATAACTAATCATAGTAGAACAACTAAGCACGTATAAGAAAATGGAAGTGGTAATATGAGAATAGATGAATTTGCAGCGCCAACTAACGACAGTTTGCCATTTGATGTAGCAGATGATGTTGCTATCTTCATGCGTAACGATCCTATGTTTTATCGTAAGCAGTTATTTCCTGCTATTATGAATATGAAAGATCGGCACGATGCAGGTGACGAGTGTGTTGCTGAAGATTGTTTAGGCGAAGTATGCGGTAATGCAATGGAAACATATTGTAAAAGGTTTCAGCTTGGCAAACCAGAAAATGTTTTTAGAGATGAAGACAAAGGTCTAATAATTAATAAAATCTTCGGCGAAGAAATGAAAATGATTAAAGACGGAGCATATTAATGTTTATTAGAGACTTATATGAAGCTCCGGCAAAACGTATTGTAGCAGTCATGCCTGGTGGATTTCATCCGTTTCATCCTGGGCATAAAAGTCTTTATGATTGGGCGGTAAAAACATTCGGACAAGGCAATGTTTATGTTGCTGCAACTAACGATACCGCAGCTAGACCTTTTCCATTTGATGTAAAGAAGAAACTAGCAGGCATGGCAGGTGTTCCCGAAAGCAATTTCATACAAGTCAAGTCACCTTTTAATGCTATGAGCTACCAAGATATTGTAGATGATACTACTGCACTTGTATTTGTACGCAGTCAAAAAGACAAAGCTGAACATCCTAAGCCAGATCAAACTAAGAAGAATGGCGAGCCAGGATATTTAAGAACATACACAGGCAAAGATTTAAACTCATCTGATGAAATGGGATACATGGCATATGGTCCTACTATTAACTTTGACTTTAGTGGCATGCAAATCAAGAGTGCAAGTGAATTACGTGCAACTTGGCCCAATATGAGTGATGAAGACAAACATAAAGCTGCTGCTCTTATGTACGGTAATGGACACGATGAAGCAGTACAGTTACTCGACAAAGCCCTTGGCGGTTCTGATGCACCAGTCGAAGAAGATGGCACTGACGGAGTTACCGGGCAAACTGTAAGGGCCATGGCAAGATTAAAAGCTCGTTATCCACACGCAGACTCGGATTTAGAATTAATGTTGGCAGCAATTACTGATAACAAAAATTTAATTAAAGCAACTGATTTTGATAATGACGAAGAGGCAGATGACCTTGCTGCTCGTTTAGACAAAATAGAAAAAACAGTAAAAAATATGAAAAGTAAAAAAGAGTCAGTTAAAGAATCTGATGTTGTAGTAGATAAAGTTTCACTTGTTCCTTATATTAAAAATTTAATTATGGACTACTTAGACAAAGAACAAGATGTTGAAAAACTATCCAAACTATTAAAAATGATGGTAGGTAGAGAAATTAAAACACGTGGCGGCAAGCGTTATACTATCACACGCGAAGATATCTCTCTAGCTTTACGAAAAAATGGATGAACTAGAGCGCATAAAGCAACTTGCAGGTGTAAACGAATTTAAAGGTTACACAGAGTACACTCTAGAAAACATTAGTGACGCTGCTGCAAGCAATGTCAAACAAATGAAATCAAAAAACATCAAGCCCGGCGATAAAGAATGGTTCGAACTATGGTTTGGCCTTCCAAAAATGACAGGTGAGAATGTGCCTAAAGGATTTAGAGGACGTAAGTAATGGGTTTAAGAAATTGGTGGAAAAGAGTTACACGGGAAGAGTATCAACTTATTATCACTGTTCCTGATGAAGTTACTACACACAAAGATGGTATAAGGACCGAAAAGTTTAGAGAAAGACAATACGCAGCTAAGAAAATAATTAAAGCTTCGCCTAAACTGTTTGTATTCAACGACTTAAAAGATCGCAGACATGAAATTAAGTTTTTAAAGCCTGTAGATTTTCATATAATAAAGATTTGGTAACATGAAAATATCTGAAATAACAGAAGGCGTTGGCCGCATCACTAAACAGAACCAAACACACGATGTTGGTCCTGATGAAGTTACAAAGCAAGCTGCTAAGTTTGGCAATAAAGTAGACAAAGACGGACGTCCGCCTACGCTAAGTAAAAAAGTAAAAGGTTCTAGTACTAACGTAATGTTTAACTTAGGGATGACTGAAAACTTTGCTGATGGTAAGAAGCCAGGGCGTAAAGGTTTAGCCAAGCGCAGTGGGGTAAATACTAAAGCAAGTGTAAGTAGTTTACGTAAAACTGCAAAGAATAGCAGTGGTGAAAAACAACGCATGGCACATTGGATGGCTAATATGAAAGCAGGGAAAGCGAAAAAGAAATAATGTTTAGTAAGAAATGTAAACAACACCTGCGAGATCAAAATGAAACAGGTTTAGAACATATGTTCCACGCTATTAAGGTAGCAATAAAGTTACAGATACTTATACCGGCGCTGTTAATACACGCTGTGGTACCGGGGCTCTTTACTGATAGAGGCACAACTGTAATTAAAGATATACTGAAGGATAGAAAAGTAAAATGAAAATTAATGAAATATTAAAAGAAGGTGATGTAATACCTTTTAAAAACCCACATTCAAATTTAGACAAAGATGCTCTTGATGCTTGGAATAAAGAACGAAATCAAAAAATGGGACAAGATATGATAAGACTTGCTCCAGAAGTAGTTGAGTATTATAAAGAACTAATAGACCAAAGCAAAGACTCAGAAACAGCAATAGATATAATAGCCTATGATTTTGATATTGACGAGTACGATGTCAAGCGAATGTTACAAGCAGCTGGCACTTTAATTCCTGAAGCTGAAACTGATAAAGATAAGAATAAGCGTCATCGTATGGATTTAGACGATATTGAAAGAGAGATTCGCAAATCAAAAAGTGGCATAGACAAAGACACAGAAGCCCATATTAATAAAAAGCGCAAAGAGCTTGCTTTAAATAAAGCTAAAATGGGCGAAACAACAGAAATGACATCTGCTAGTGTTGCAACTAGTATGGGCGGCGGCAATGGATTTGTCAACGGTGGCATTGGCAGTGAACCTATCAGCCGTGTTACAAAGCCTAAAAAGAAATCCAAAGCAAAGAAGAAAGCATAAATACTACATAATACGTATTGGAGTCACTCACATGAGAGAAAAAGAATTAAGCGAAGAGCATTCGCCAAGTGTTGTAAAGCAAGCCTTAGCTATTGCTAGTAAAATGGGTGGCAACATGACAGGCGCAACGGCAGCTATTGAAAAGCTGAGCCCAGGGTTATCTAAGCATAAACAAGTTGCAGCAGTTTTAAAAAGAGCAAACGAACAAGTTAAAGAAGGTTTAGGCGATGAAGCACATCTAGCTGAACAAGACCATGAAGTACAAATGGCTCGTGCTGAACTTTACAAACTAGCAAAGTATGCTATCAAACTACACGAAATGCTCAAAGGCGTAAGTGAAAGAGACGGCTTAGAAGGCTGGGTACAATCTAAAATTACTAAATCAGCAGATATGATTGGTAGTGTTTATCATCACCTAGAGTATCAAGAAAGTCCAATGGGTGAAGTTACAGAAGCAAAAGATAAAACCTGTTCAGACAAGTGCTGTGGCGCTGATACATTAGCAGAAGATTGCACATGTCCTCCAACTTGTAAGCATTGTAACTGTAATGCAGTATCTGAAACCTACAAAGAATCACTCCAGGCAAAGTTAAAAACTAAACTAGGAAAATAATATTATGTATAAACCAGTAAACGCAGAAGATATATTTGGTGCAGTAGACGGTAATCGTGAAAAGACTGTAATGCAGTCAAATACTATAGCGGCGCCACTAGTAAATTCTCAAACAGAACCTGAAAAGCCCCGAGCACAAATGACTGATGCAGAAGCTATCAGATCAATGGGTGACAGACTTTCAAAGATTTGGGAAGACTAATATGGATTTTGCAGCACTACAACAAAAACTATTTGACTTAGATCCAAGTGATCGAGCAGAAGACTTACGTAGACTAACCGAGTCTGTTGGCAGTGTGCCGCAAGAAAGTGTGCAAACTGAAGAAAACTTCCTGCAGGAAAGTGTAGAAGTACAACAAGGTACTATGCCTGTTGAAGGCGATTACAGTCTAAATGATTTTGCTGCACTGGCAGGAGTTAGATTACCTGATGTGCCGTTGAACGAATCACAAAAAACTGTTAATGAATTGGATGTCGGTGGTGCTTTTAAGCGAGGATGGGACAACCATAATAATTTAGGCGCAGTTGGTGTTGAGAATCCGTTAAAAAGCTTGGGCAAATCAAAACCTAAAGATAAAACTAACGTAGTTGCAAAAAAGCCTTCACAAGCTACATTAAGTACTTTCCTTAAGAAGCATACTGCACAATTGCACAAGATTGCAGCAGATCCTAGAAAATCGAAAAAGTTTGATGATTTTATGGCAAGGATGGCAGAAGATGTACAAGAAGCTCCTAAGCTAAAAATGCCAAAGACTAGAAATCCTGTTGCATCACATGCACAATCGAGTGGTTCTGGTGTACATACAGATCAAAACAAGAAGAAGCAGCCTATGCGTAAAGATAAGCACAAGAAGCAGCTTGATTTTGCAACAGAATCAATTAAAGAAATGCTTTACCGCAAGCTAAACGCTAAAAAGTAACCCTACACAAATAAATCAAATAAAGTCAAGTTTTTACTTGACTTTTTTCACGATGTGCGCTATAATATACTTAACAACATAACTCAACAGGAGAGAACATATGAGCGATCGTACCTACGGTGCAGAAGAAAAGGCAAAACTTGAGCGTCTAGTCCAAGAAGGCGTAACAGTAATGCAAGAGATTGAAGACTTGCAGGGTGGTCTCAAAGACACTGTAAAAGCAGTAGCAGAAGAACTTGACATTAAGGCTTCTTTAATTAACAAAGCAATTAAAATTGGACTAAAACGTGATTGGGATAAGCATGCAGATGCATATGACGATCTTGAAACCCTAGTTGCAACAGTAGGTATTGACAAATAGTGATTAATAAAATTACAGAGTTTTTTAAGAACAGTTACAAGACTAGTCCTGTAGCGTTCTACTGTGAAATGGTAGAAGCAGTGCTGCTAATTAGTGCTAGTGCTGTTCTAACATTTACTATCTTAGATCCTGCTACACGCATCTTTGTACCAATGTATCTAGTAGGTAGTATACTGGGTATTATCAGCGCTGTAAAGCGCCGTGCAGCGTTTGTAATCGTGCTGTGTACTTGGTTTACTATGATGAATTTAATATCATTTATACAATTGTTTATTTTAAACTAACTAAGTATTTTAGAGTCGCTCACTTTAAGAGCAGGTAAAAGGTATGCAGGCCACAATCTGTAAGGAGAATGAATGAGTTACGTAGACGCGATTACCCCCAAACAGAAATTACATTATAATGTTTTTTTATTACAGATTCTCTGTCTAAGGTCTTTTGATACAACTCGCCGAATGTTTTGTTTAGTACGGTATTTACATCGTCTGAATTATATTTTTCAGGATTTCCGTGCCAAAATGAACCATAATACTCGTAAACAGTATTTGATTCGGGATCAAACCCGTCAACAAGATAAGTGTTGTTTTCTATGATTATTTTCTCCTGTCTTAACGGAATATTTAATAAATCTAACCATTCTGTTTCTTTTTTGGAAATATTACCGGGCTTAAGATTTTCTAAACGTAGTTCATACCAGCATGTCGGACAGCCGCCGTTTTTACTAAAGTGCTGTTGGGCAGACTTTAACTTAAATTCTCCGTGGACAGAGCATGATAAAGTTACAGGTTGTTTTGTTCCTTTAAAGCTGCTTAATAACTTATATTTTTCTTTATATAGAGATTTACTTCTGTTTATAAAGTCTTCCTTAGTTAGAGGAAAATTATGAGAGCACTTAGGACACCCTTGTTTTTGATTTTTATGATCGCAAGGTCTTTGAAAAAAACTGCCGTGAAATGGACAAATTATTTCAACTTTTGTAAGTTGACTATTATATTCAACTTTAGTATAATCATATTTGTCGTTGTGAATCTTATTAGATTCACAAATCCAATTGTTTTTTCTATGATTTACAGAATTAGAAAATCTTTTTCTTTGAGCAATAGATTGTTTATTAGACATTTAATTATTCCTGTACGTAGCATCTACGTATGTATTTATCAAAATTATCACAAAAGGAAACCCCACTATGTATGTTGACGCACTGTTCGACCGAGACGCCGATATTATTCGGGCAGTTGAACGCAAAGACGGGAAGAGAACTTTCCGCGAATACCCTGTAAAATATACATTTTATTATAAAGACCAAAAGGGCAAGTACAAAAGTGTGTACGGTGATCCGCTGAGTCGTATTGTGTGCAAAAGCACAAAAGACTTCCGCAAAGAAGTAGCCATTAACAGAGACAAAGAACTGTTTGAGAGTGATATTAATCCTATCTTTCAGTGTTTAAGTGAAAACTATCTTAACCAAGATGCACCTAAACTAAACATTGCGTTTTTCGACATCGAAACTGACTTTGATCCAGAGAAAGGCTTTGCTGATCCTAGTGATCCGTTTATGCCTATTACAAGTATCTCGGTATACTTGCAGTGGTTAGACACAATGGTGTGTATTGCTGTTCCTCCTAAGACACTTACTATGGAGCAAGCACGTAAAGAACTAGAAGGCATTGACAATGTAATGTTGTTTGAGAAAGAAGGCGACATGATCGATACTTTCTTAACACTAATTGAAGACAGTGACGTACTTAGTGGTTGGAACAGTGAAGGATATGATATTCCATATACTGTAAACAGGACTGCAAGGGTATTAAGCAAAGATGACACACGTAGATTCTGCTTGTGGGGACAACTTCCTAAGAAGCGTATGTACGAAAAGTTTGGCAAAGAAAGTGAAACGTTTGACTTAGTCGGGCGTGTACACTTAGATAGTTTGAACTTATACCGTAAGTACACTTATGAAGAACGTCACACATATCGACTAGATGCTATTGGTGAAATTGAAGTAGGTGAAAATAAGACGCAGTACGAAGGTACACTTGACGCACTTTACAACAACGACTTCCGCAAGTTTATTCAATATAACATTCAGGATACTGCACTACTTGACAAGTTGGATAAGAAGCTCCGCTTTATTGATCTAAGCAACGAACTAGCACACAGCAACACAGTGCTTCTACAAACTACAATGGGTGCTGTAGCTGTTACAGAGCAAGCTATCGTTAACGAAGCATGGCACAGAGGCTTACAAGTACCTAATCGTAAAAAGCGCGATGAGGAAGCTACACAAGCTGCTGGTGCATACGTTGCGTATCCTAAAAAAGGCTTGCACAAGTGGATATGTTCAATGGATTTGAATTCGCTATATCCTAGTGTGATTCGTGCATTAAATATGGCTCCTGAAACTGTTATAGGACAGATACGTCCGGATATTAGTGACGCTCGAGTACATGAAGACATGTTCTTAAAGAAGAAAAGCTTTGCTGGTAGCTGGGAAGGACGCTTTGCTACAGAAGAATACGAAGCAGTTATGGACCAGAGCAAGGCTATTGCGCTTACAATTGACTGGGAAGATGGACGCAGTGATGTACTAAGTGGTGCAGAGATTTATCAATTAGTATTTGACAGCAATCAACCTTGGATGCTTAGTGCTAATGGTACTATCTTTACTACAGAGTTTGAAGGTGTTATTCCAGGTATTCTAAAGCGTTGGTACAGTGAACGTAAAGAATTGCAGGCGCATCTTAAGAAAGCTAAAGACGCAGGCAATGCTGTTGAAACTGAGTATTGGGATAAGCGACAGTTGGTTAAGAAGATTAACTTGAACAGTTTGTATGGTGCTATTCTTAATCCAGGATGTAGATTCTTTGACAAGCGTATTGGACAGAGTACTACACTTACAGGACGCACAATTGTTAAGCACATGAGTGCAGAAGCAAACAAAGTTATTACAGGTGTATACGATCACGTAGGTGATGCTGTTATCTATGGTGATAGCGTTACCGGTGATTCGATGATTAACACATCAAATGGCATGATTGCAATTGAAGATTTGTTTGATGCAGTTGAGGATAAAGTATTACATCCTAGTGGAAAGGAATATGCAATGTTTAACGACTCGGACATTACAACACTTGGATTCCATGCATTAAATGATAAAATTACTATTTCTAAAATGAACTATGTTATGCGTCATAAAACTTCTAAGCAATTATACAAGGTAACAATGGAAGACGGAACGTCGGTTACAGTAACAGAAGATCACAGTTTAATGATAGACCGAGATGGGTTCTTACTGGAAATAAAGGCAACAGATTTACAAGAAAATGATTTAGTTATTACTCTTGCTAAGTAGGGTTTTTTGACTATGATGTTAAATAAGTATAGCAAGCATACAACGATAGGAGTATCACCATAGTCATGCCAAAATGTATAGAGTGCGGCACAGTCGCAAAAAGATTACAGTGGACACATTTTTTTTATAAATGTACTGGAAAGTTTAAGAACGGTAAAGAATACAAAATCGCATATCCCCATGCTAAACTAGTAGACGATGAGGTTGCTAAGTCAACAGCCTGCACACTAGTTAATATGCAAAAGAAATACGGAACAGTGCAGGGTCAAGCTGCATGGGATGATTATAAAAGAAAACAAGCGTATTCTAATACGCTGCAATACAAACAAGAGAAACATGGATGGATCGAAGCCGACTTTGATGAATATAATAAATCAAGAGCTGTTACATTAAAAAACTTAATAGAACGGCACGGTGAAGTGACAGGTGCTATTAAATGGCAATCATATTGCGATAGACAGGCATACACAAACACAAAAGAATATTTCATAGAAAAGTTTGGTACTACAACTGGTACAGACATGTACAATGAAGTGTGTAGAATAAAGTCACACTCACTAGATGTAGTAATGGAAAGAAACAACTGTGATGAAGCAGTAGCACTAGATATAATTGCTAATTATAAACAGTCAGAAAAATATTCAAGTAATTTAGAAAAGCAGTTTGCTGATGAAATAATGTCTGCACTGGAAGAAGAATTGCGCTATTATTACAAAACGAAACAATATTGCATTTGGGCAAATGACAAGCCAAACTTTTATGACATTGTACACAATGACAAAGCAATAGAATTTAATGGCGACTACTGGCATTGCAATCCTAACAAATACGCTGAAAACTGGTATCATCCACAATCTGAGTTATTAGCAAGACACGTATGGGAAAAAGATGCAAAGAAGATTCAAGCATTAAAAGATAAGCGTAACATAGACACACTAATCATATGGGAGTCAGAGTATTTGGCTGATCCTAAAACAATAATTCAAAGGTGCATAACATGGCTGAAGTAATAAGACAACGAGTAGCAAGCGTAGAAAAGATACCAAACACAGGCGACCAGTACGTATATGATATAAGCATTGCCGAAGACGATCCGTTTTTCTTTGCAAATGGACATTTGGTTCATAACACAGATTCGGTCTACTTTAGTGCTTGGCCTACTTTACAAAATGATATCGAATCAGGTAAGATCGAATGGGATACTGATAAAGCAATTACATTGTATGATCAGATATGTGGCGCAGTTGATGGTACGTTTACTGAGATGATGGCAAAGTCGCATCATTGTCCAAAGAGTCGTGCAACTGTTATTGCAGCAGGACGCGAGATTGTTGCACAGTCGGGCTTGTATATTACTAAGAAGCGTTATGCAGCATTAGTAGTTGACAACGAAGGCTTTAGAACAGACATTGACGGTAAAGTTGGTAAAGTAAAAGCAATGGGCTTAGACTTACGTAGGTCGGATACACCTGTGTTTATGCAGGAGTTTCTAAGCGAGCTATTACTTATGGTACTTACTGATAAGCCGCGTACTGATGTACTTGAGCGTATTACAGAGTTCCGTCAACAGTTCCATGAGCGCCCGGGTTGGGAGAAAGGTTCACCTAAACGTGCAAACAAAGTTGGACACTATCGCCGCTTAGAAGAGAAGCAAGGTAAAGCTAACATGCCCGGACACGTTCGAGCAAGTATTAACTGGAATACACTACGTCGAATGAACGGCGACAAGTATTCTGAAGAAGTTGTAGACGGTATGAAAGTTATTGTTTGCAAACTAAAACCTAATCCATTAGGCTATACAAGCGTAGCGTATCCGACAGATCAAATGCGTTTGCCGGAATGGTTCAAAGAACTTCCGTTTGATGATGCAGCGATGGCGGAAACTATTATTGATAATAAGTTAGACAACTTAATTGGTGTGCTTAACTATCCATTAGAGGATACTAAGCGTCATAACACATTTACTAGTTTGTTTGACTTTGGAGAGTAAAATGAAGATTAAACTAGAGATAGAAATTGATACGGAGAACGAACAGGACCTAAATACTATTGAAGAGCTTATGGAAAAGCTTAGAGAGTTAAAGGAGTTAATGTATGAATGATATTATTTGGGATATAGGCGGTGAAGTTGTTAAGTCTGATAGTCGGTATGTTGTTACAGATAATACCGAACTTAACAATCTTGTAGTAAGTAGTACAAAGTTAAATGCTAAGAAAACTACTACAGGACATCGACATAGATGGCAACGATTATCCATTAAAACTAGCAAACTACAGCGGTATAAACCATCATGTAGAAGGATGGCAACACACATGGGAGAGGCTACGTGAATATACTACTAACAGGACATAGAGGCTTTATAGGCTCTAGTCTATTAAGAGCACTTAAACTTAATCATACTGTTACAGGTATTGATTTAGTGGAAGGAAATGACTTACTAACTTGTGACTTTCCAAATAAAGACTTTGACTTAATTATACACTTAGCAGGACGGTCGGGTGTAAGAGAAAGCATTAAGGATCCAGCAGCATACTGGATGAATAACATCGAAGCAAGCAGGCGCTTGTTTGAGCGTTATCAAAACACACGTATACTGTACGCGAGCAGTTCGAGTGCTTACGAGCCCGATTTGAACCCTTACGCAGCGTCTAAGTATGTGCTAGAAGAACTTGCAGAACGTTATCCTAATACACTAGGAATGAGATTTCATACAGTATGGTCTCATACTCCGCGTAAAGGTATGTTCTTTGATAAACTATTTAACGGTGAACTAGAATATGTTACTAGACACTACAGAGATTTTGTACACTTACTTGATGTGATTGATGCTATTAATATTTTAATAGAATGTGATTACGTTAAAGGTGTACTTGATATTGGATCTGGAGTTCCTGTAAAGATCCAGGATTTAGCAACTGATGTTCCAGTACGTCTAAATACCCCGGGAGAGCGTTTTTATACTTGTGCTAACTTAGAAAAAATGAAAGCACTTGGGTACGAACCTAAATACTCAGTAAAGAAAGACTTGACAAAGGCCAAAAAAGGCGTTATAATAAACTTATTCAATGGAGAAACAGTATGAAAGATATCTTACAAGACGTAGTAGCACACACACATGCACTAGGTTTCCTACCACTAGTCAAAGTCACATCGGAAGATGGTACTACTAGTGTTAATTCAATGGCAGAGGATAGGAGTGTTATCTTATCTGCAACTACCCACACACCAGTTACTGAGTTTGTTGGCACATTTGGTATGCCTAACTTAGACAAACTTGCATTGCATTTGAAAAATCCCGAGTATCAGAAAGATGCTAAGATTGATGTAATTACAGCAGAACGTAATGGCGAAACTATGCCAACGCATATTCACTTTGAAAACAACGCAGGTGACTTTGAAAATGATTATCGCTTTATGAACAAAGCAATTATCGAAGAGAAGTTAAAAAATGTTACATTTAAAGGTGCTGCATGGGCTGTAGAATTTAAGCCAAGTGTTGCTAGTATCGGACGTATGAAGTTAATGAGTGCGGCACATACCGAAGAGCCTACATTTAATGTTACTACCAAAGCAACTGCTGGTGTAAGTGACTTAGTGTTTAGCTTCGGCGATGCAAGTACACACGCAGGCGAGTTTGTATTCCAAAATGCAGTAGCAGGTACATTGCAGCATACTTGGAGTTGGCCCGTAGCAGCAGTACAAGCTGTTTTGAATCTGAGCGGTGATATTACTATGAGCATTAGCGATCAAGGTGCAATGAAGATTGCAGTTGATTCAGGTATGGCAACATACGATTATATTCTACCAGCGCAGAGCAAGTAATATGGATGGACCGGCGGAGAGCATGAATACAGACTTAACAGCAACACAAAAAGATTATGCCTTGTTTTTACCAGCAACATCTGGTTTTTACTCCGCATTTATCGGGTATCAAAGAAAACGATTCCCGTACATCGAACCATCCAGATTGCCTACAAACTTTACAAATGATGTAGAAAGTATTAATTACTTAGATCCTACAAGCCCACTGTTATATTACAAGTGGTGCTTGTACTCTGCAGGACATGCTAATCTCGACTTGAACAAACAAGATGACCGAGAAGAAATGTTTAGAACTCGTCCACGTGATGGCAAAAGTTTTGTACTAGGCGATTCAGGCGGTTTCCAGATTGGTAAAGGCAAGTGGCCCGGCGATTGGAAAGATCCGAATTGTCCTGCTGCAATGAAAAAGCGTAAGCAAGTTTTAACTTGGATGGATGCTTTAATGGATTATGGAATGTGTTTAGATATTCCAGCATGGGTTGCTCGTAGTCCAGAAGGTCAAAAAGCTACAGGAATTAGCACATACGAAGAAGCATGTCGAGCTACAGAAATTAATAATGATTATTTTATTAACAATCGTAATGGCAACTGCAAATTCTTAAATGTGCTACAAGGCGAGAATCATACTGACGCAGACGATTGGTATGATCGTATGAAGAAGTATTGCGACCCTGCCATATATCCAGACAATCATTTTAATGGTTGGGGAATGGGCGGACAAAACATGTGTGATGTCCACTTAGTTCTAAAACGTCTAGTTGCATTGCGCTTTGACGGATTATTGGAAGAAGGCTTACATGACTGGATGCACTTCTTAGGTACTAGTAAATTAGAGTGGGCATTAGTGTTAACTGACATTCAACGTGCTGTACGCAAGTATCATAATCCTAAGTTTACTGTTAGCTTTGATTGTGCTAGTCCTTTCCTTGCAACTGCAAATGGTCAAGTTTATACTGAGACTGAAATCGAAGATCGTGGCAAATGGTCTTATCGAATGGCAGCAGCAATGGATGACAAAAAGTATTCGCAAGATACTAGATTATTTAAGGATGCAGTAGTACAAGATGGTATTCACAAAAACTTTGCTACTAGTCCTGTAATGGAACATACTACTGTAAAAGATGTTTGCATTTATGCACCAGGTGATCTAAACAGGATCGGTAAGGAAGGCAAAACTTCCTGGGATAGCTTTAGCTATGCAATCTTAATGGCACATAATGTATGGATGCATTTAAACTCTGTGCAAGAAGCAAATCGTCAATACGATGCAGGCAAAGTTCCTTCAATGTTAGTAAATGAAAAGCATGAGCAACTATTTGTTGGCGATGTTATTGATGCTGTTTTTGCTGCTACTACTAGAGAAGAAGCAAACAAGATAGTCGAAGACAATAGTAGGTTATGGATGCAGATTCCTGGCACACGCGGTGCAGTAGGTAAGAAGTCTGTGAACTCTAGTACACACTTTAATGCATTGTTTGATATAGAAGAGCCTGAAGAAGTCGAAGATCAAGAAACTTTAGATGAAACTAAATTAGAGGAACTCCAGGATGAGCAACTATGATGAAGTCGAAGATAAACTCCGCGCACACTACGACGAATTAAAGCGTAAGCACAGAGAGCTTGACGAAGAGATAGAATCGTTGTATAATAATGCATACGTAACTGAGGAGGTTCGTAGAATGAAAACTATGAAACTTTATTTAAAAGACGAAATGCATCGAATTAATAGTTATCTAATACAAAAAGGACTGGAATAATGGTAAAAGTAATATCACTTAATAGTGCAATAATCCCCGGAACAGTTATTCCGATGACGCAAGATCATGGCAACATCGGAAGGTGGATCGAAGACGATCTTGAAGATAAAGGTTACAAAGTTAATCGAGGAAAAGGTATAGATCTTCCCAAGTATGGACTTGAAATAAAAAGTCGGTTGCGGAGTAGTACAAGTGGTCATACAGTAGGCGCAATGCTGTCAGCTGACATTATAAATACTCCTTGGGAATATAGCAATATTAGAGATAAGATCCAACGGCAATACCGTGTTGAATATGACGAGAACATTCTTACTGGTGACAACGTAGTCACTGAAGCAAAAGTTTATGATTTTACATGTAACGAAATACAATCTAAACTTAAAGCAGCATGGGAGTACGGTCAGGCAGTACTTGACAATTATGCTCTAGTAGAGCATGAGCATAAGCCTAAATATATTCGAGGTGATGATCACTGGAGCTATTTTGAAAAACAAGAACGCGGACAATATCAGTATCGTATTACACCAGGTGCAATGGAACATATAAAAAAAGTTTCAACTAATACAAACAACCGACTTTTTGAGTTTGGAGCGTAAGATGAAACGTGATTACAACACAGGCGAAGCAAACGACATCATCTTTTTTACAGGTGTAGAAGTTGAAAAAACTCCTGCATTTGGAATGAAGACGTTGTTTGTTACAGGCGTACAACCTTGTGATGTTATACAAAAGCATTATGACCAAGAACAGTGCGGACACATCTTCTTTGGTGCCAATCACAGTTTTAATCCCGGTACAAACTTTCCAGAAGATGCGGATCAATGGACGCCTTGGGAGAATATGATCAAGGCATTCTTAACAGCAGGTAAAATTTGTAGTTTAGATATTCCTATTACACTTGCAGAAGCATTTTTAGAATCAGGACTAATTGAATATGATAACTTATATGTAACCGACGAAGTTCGTAGAATGAAAACTATGAAACTTTATCTAAAAGACGAAATGCATCGTATTAATGCATACTTAGTACAAAAAGGTTTAGAATGAAAAGTCTTATAATAGGAATGGGCATTGGTGAGCTTTATAAAAGCGTCTTAACACAATTAGACGCTGAAGTTATAACTGTTGATACTAACCCAGATAAGAACGCAGACTTTTCAAGAGTAGAAGATGCTTTAGTGGCGCATGGCTTTTTCGATACTGTAAACATATGCACACCTAATTTTACTCATGCACAACTTACACAACAGGTTGCGCCATATAGTAAAATTGTATTTGTAGAAAAGCCAGGATTTAAGAACTCTAAAGAATGGATAGACATATTAAGTCAATATCCTGACACACGTATTATGATGGTAAAGAATAATATGTGGAGAGATAACATCGGTGAAATGCAAACTCTCGCAGCGCAATCAAATAGCATTGATATTAAGTGGATTAGAAAGAATTGTATTCCGCATCCTGGCAGTTGGTTTACTACTAAAGAACTCGCATACGGTGGAGTTAGCAGAGACCTAGTGCCTCACTTATTAAGCCTTTACATTGCGTTAAATCCGTATTGGTATAGCACATCTGCTACTAAGAAAACTAGCGAACAGCAATGGACTTTGCAGAACATCGATAGTACAGATTACGGCACTATTAACTACAACGGAACATACGATGTAGACGATAAAGTTGAAATGTCGTTTGGTGAAAGGTGGCGGGTGCATGCAAACTGGAGAGACTTGACAACAGAAGAAAGTTGTGTTACTATTAATGATACTACAATAGAACTAGGATGGTGTCCTGAAGAAGCATATCATAATATGATAAAGGATGCGATTGATAACGTGGACAATGATAATTTTTGGCAGCAACAAGTAAGACAAGATATTTGGATTCACAAACAGATCGAGGCACTATGAAAGTTAAATTATTATATACAGACGGCAAAGGTAGCTTCGAGGAAATCGAATGGTCTAAGCCTGCACACAAGTCTGATGAGATAGAAGTTAAAGCACTAATGACAGGTGTATGCCGCAGTGATATAGAAATGATGGTAGGCAACTTTGGTCCACTTCCTAAAGAAATGCAAGGCCACGAAGGTCTAGGAGAAGTTACACAAGTTGGCGAGTTGATTAAAAATGTTAAGGTTGGCGACATTGTAGCTACCCGAGGTGAGCCTGCTTATGCAGACTACTACAACTGTAGACACAATGAATTTGTAGTTGTTCCTAGTGCAGATCCAAAATATATACTGGAGCCTGTTGCGTGTGGTATTAATGTAGTAATGCAACCGTTGGATGCTATTAAAACTAGAGTCGGTCCTAATAAAAGGTGTTTAATTTTAGGAAGTGGATTTTTAGCGTGGATTGCTTATAACAGTCTTGAAAGATTTGGGCTTACGTTTGAAACAGTTGATGTTGTTGGCAGTTATAACAAACACCTGTGGGGAGACACGCTAAAACAGTCGTATAGCGGCGCTTACGATGTTGTTATTGATCTGAGTAGTAGAACTAATATATTGGATGATGTAGCGTTTAATAACGAAGCATTGCTAATACTAGGAGTGCAAAAACAATTAACATCAGACTTTGGTAACTTACTTTGGAAGGCTTGCACTATTGTATTTCCTAGTCCGCGAGCAGATTGCTTTATTAAGTCAATGGAACTTGCAGAGAGTATGATTACTAACAATCAAGTAGATATCGATGACTTTTGGACTAAAGGTTATTCAAGAACTACAGAATGGCAACAAGCTTTTGAAGATGGCTTAAACAGACCCGACAACTACAGCAGAGGCTATATAAAATGGGATTAAATACCGACGAAAGACAAAATGTAATATACTTTATCGGAACAGAAGTTGAACATACTGCAATGTATGGTGAACAAACTCTGTTTGTTGTAGGTATACAGCCTGCGGATGAAATTAAGAAACGTGCTGATGAGCATGGCATTAAACACTTATACTTCGGGACTAGTCAGAGCTTTACTCCTGGATTAAACTTTCCAGAAGATTCCGACGACTGGAAAGCGTGGGATGATATGATTCTCCCATTACTAAAAGAAGGTTATTGGTGTACACTTGATTTTGGTGTTGAATATAGTCACGGTGTGTTAGAATCAGGATACGACGAGTATAACACATTTATTAGTATGATTAGTGTCAAACTTCCATATATTAAACAGTTTAATTATAATGCGACTCTTAAATTAGATGACAACACATGGGGTGACACAAATAGCGGGATATGGTGCCACAGTGTTCATAATTTAATGGATCGTAAAGTTTATACTGATTGGAAAGATTATGGACTTGACAAAGTCATTGATTAGTGTTATAGTATTAACATGCAAGAACGTTATCATAATTATATTTCCCGAAAACTGAAAGAAGAAAGAACTATGACAGAAGCAAGCAGAAGTGTCTGGGTAACCTTTCGTAAAGAATACGACGGCAAGAAAGTGCAGGACACAGGTATGACGCATCAAGAGTTTCTTCGTTATATGGAAGATGGTTATCGTGAAGGCGACGAACACGATACAGGTAAGAAGCTACGAGCATTCCTTGCAGGTTTAGGATTATAAGAGTCAGTTTTAGAATAATAAGGGTAAGTTTTGCTAAATAAACATATGTATTATGTTTATTGCTATAAAGACCCAGAAACAATGGAACCGTTTTATATAGGTAAAGGTAAGTGGGACAACAAAAGGCATTTGGATCATCTCCGTGCTGTAAAGAATGGTCGTTCTACAGATAATCATATGAAGGATATGAAAATCAAAAGTATACTTGACAACGGTTTAATACCTGCTATTGAAATCATACAGAAAGATATGGACGAAGAATCTGCTTACACTTTAGAAGAAACACTTATTGCAAAGTATGGTAGGCGTATTGACGAGTCTGGAATACTTATGAATATACTCACAGACTGTCGTCCTCCTTCGCATAAAGGCAAAACGAAATCAAAAGAACACAGACAGCGTCTATCTGAAGCACATACAGGTAAAGTGTTAAGCGAAGAAACTAAACGAAAGATTATTCAGACAAAGATTGAACGATATGGTTCTGTAAAATCTGGTATGGAAGGTAAGCATCATAGTGAAGCAACTAAACTAAAGATTTCTAAAGCAAAGCAGGGTAAAACACAAGATCCTGTATCTAATCAAAAACGTTCAGATGCTCTAAAAGGTATTGCACAAGATACTGTAACTTGCCCGCACTGTGGTAAAACAGGTGGCAATAGTCCTATGAAAAGATGGCATTTTGACAACTGTTCAAAAAAAACACTTGACAACACTAACTAAAGAAAGTATAATAATACTATGACACAACACGAATCGTATCATAATTATATGGGACGCAGAATGAAGGAAGAAGACGCAAAAATGGCAACAGAAAACGCAATGAATAAAGCAGATCGTAGTATCTGGGTCACGTTCTCTAAAGAGGGGGTGCATATGTATCCGGGTGCAGACACAGACCCGAAATTAGCAACAGGCGAGTGGGACGATGTATCATTCCTCGGCATTCCTCATCGTCATATTTTCCACTTTAAAGTTCGCATCGAAGTGTTTCACAACGATCGCGACATAGAATTCATTCAGTTTAAACGCTGGATGGAACGGTTGTACGCACAGGATGTAATACAACTGAATCACAAGTCATGTGAGATGATTGCAGATGACTTGTACGAAGAAATTTCCGCAAAGTACCCCTGCCGCTTTGTAGAGATAGATGTCGCTGAAGATGGCGAAAACGGCTGTTCAATATATTACCCCAAGTCATAACAAGAGGATTTACATTATGACAATTGCTAATCCAGCAGTAAATAAGGTGTTCAACGATCTCGATCAGTATCGTGATTATTGTCGCTTTGAAGGCAAAGTGTTTGATGAAAGAGCACTTTATAAGAAGGAAGATCCTAATTGGATTGCCTATCAAAAGTACCAAGGTTGGGTACGAGCAAAAGCTCGCAACGGCGGCAAAGACTTTGTTCAACGGGAGCGCAAGCCTCGTTTTAACAACAACACTAAAGGATAACAACTATGACTATTTTCATTGTAGATATCGAAGCAGTAGACACTCGTTACACTAAACAGTGGAAGGAGTATCTCCCTAAACAACTGCAACATGCTATTGATGAAAATGTTGTGGTCATTAGTGGTGGGGAGACTCCTCAGGCAACTACGCCTGGGGCGTTCCTCAACTTTGGCGGTACTAATGTATACAAGAGTAAACAACTAGAAACTATCGGCGAAATGTTTTGTAACGGACAAGTTAAAGACGGCGACTACTTTTTATACACTGATGCATGGAACCCTACAGTTATACAACTTAAATATATGGCAGAACTACTAGGCGTCGATATTCGTATCGGCGGCTTGTGGCATGCTGGCAGTTATGATCCGCAAGACTTCTTAGGAAGACTTATTGGTGATAAACCTTGGGTGCGCAGTGCAGAACATAGTATGTTTAGCTGCTACGATCATAATTTTTATGCAAGTGAATTCCACATAGATTTGTTTGCTAAAGGAGTTCTAGAATGGACCGAAGATGACGATGATGTACGAGAAACTGAAACAATTAAGCGGGTCGGATGGCCTATGGAATATTTGCACAACAGTTTGCAGCAATACAAAGGTATGCAAAAACGTGATTTAATTTTGTTTCCGCATAGAGTTGCGCCTGAGAAGCAAGTTGATATTTTTAGAGACCTTGCAGAGCGATTGCCACAATACGAGTTTGTTGTTTGTCAAGACTACGAACTTAGTAAAAACGAGTATCATAACTTGTTAGGCGAAGCTAAGATGGTGTTTAGTGCTAACTTACAAGAAACACTTGGCATTAGTTGGTACGAAGGAGCATTAGTTGATGCAATTCCTATGGTGCCTGATAGACTAAGCTATAGTGAAATGGCATTACCTGAGTTTTTATATCCTAGTGAATGGACTGAGAACTATGACGCATACTTGTATCATAGAGACAAAGTAGTTGCACAAATTGTAAATTATATGGATAACTATACCGATTTACAAGTGTCCTTAGAGAAGCAACGTATAAAACTAAACAAAGAATTCTTTAGCGGAGCAGCATTGTATGACACAATCAAACAAAGCGATTGACACTATTACACTTGATTTAAGCGATTATCCTGACGAGGCTTTTATTACTGACACAGGGTCCGATTATACTTTTAATGTATCAACTAATACTAACAGTAGTGTTATTGTTATTAGTACTCCTAATTTAGATAGTATTACTACTATAAGTGGTATAACTGGTTATACTATTTCTTCAGATGATCAGATTAGTTTTGATTGGGACAACATTAAAATTGTGCCTACATTATGGAAAGAAGCATTACCTGATATATACACTGTTAATAACATGTGTGAGGAATACCCTGCACTTGCTAAGGCATACGAAAACTTTCAAACTATATACAAATTAGTAGAACAAGATTACAAAGGCAAGAAAGAAGATAACACATGAGCATGAATCACGACGCAAAGCCTAAAGACGATGAACTGGAACGAATGAAAGCAGAGTTTTTAGCTAAGGGCGGAGAAGTTACTAAAGGTAAAACTAAAGCTATGGCTTCAGAACTTGGTATTAGTAACAACACTTGGAATAATAAATTAACTAAAGCAGAGAAAGACTCAAAGGCGGGAAAATGATTAAGAAACATTATTATAGCTGGACCGACATTGAACGTATGTGCGTAAGCATTGTTAACCAAATGTATGCTGATAACTGGCGTCCTGATTACATTGTAGGTCTTACACGCGGGGGTAATGTGCCTGCTACTATTATTAGTAATATGACTGGCATACGTTGCGAAGCACTTAAAGTAAGCTTGCGTGATGATGACAGTGAAAGCGAAAGTAATCTTTGGATGGCTGAAGATGCATTTGGTTACGAAAGTGAACCACGTGCTACAGCAGGTCCTTTACGCAAGAATATCCTTATTGTAGATGATATCAACGATACTGGTGCTACTTTCAATTGGATCAAAGAAGACTGGCCTAAAAGTTGTTTGCCAATGGATAAAAGTTGGGGAACAGTTTGGGACCAGAATGTTCGTTTTGCTACACTAACGGAAAACTTAGCAAGCGACTTTAGTGACGTACGATATACTTGTCACGAAATTAACAAAGCAGAAGAAGATGTGTGGTTAGTTTACCCTTGGGAAAATGTAGCTGAATACAAATAATAACAATAAGGAAAAGGAAATGAACTTGAGAGAACAATTAGTCAAAGCAGCACGTATGCATGCCGAAGGTGAGCTCGAAAGAGCAAAGACTAATATCATGGTGTATATGAACAATGCAACTGGTATTGGCGAGCATAGTGACATTGTAGAAGCCATTCAAGAAGAACTTGACAAGATGGCTCATGCAACTGATCGTATTGATATGTTAGAAAAATATTTTAATACTTGACAAAACCTAAATAGAGTAGTATACTTGTATTATGAGTATACTACTTACATGACATCCTCGTCTATAACTCGGAGAAATAAATGAGCAAAATAGTACAAATCAAAGCCCGGCTTGAAGAAGCAAACATTCGCCATTGGGCTGGTGACAATATCAGTGAAGTATTAGAGACTGGTGACAAAGAAGAATTAATCAACGAAGCATCTATTGCATTTGAAGGTGTATTAGACGCACTATTAATTGATAGGTTTAACGATCCTAATAGTAAAGGCACAGCAAAGCGTCTTGCTAAAATGTACTACAATGAAATTATGGCAGGACGATACGACCCTGCACCGGCGGCAACAGCATTTCCTAATGATAGCGATGATCGCTATGCAGGCATGCTAGTAGTACGTAGCGAACTTAAAAGCATGTGTTCGCATCATCACCAGCCAGTAGCAGGCGTTGCATACATTGGTATTATTGCAGCAGATAAACTTATTGGACTGTCTAAGTACACACGTATTGCACAGTGGTGTGCTAGACGCGGTACACTACAAGAAGAACTTGCAAATGACATTGCTCGTGAAATACAGTCGGCGACTGATGCAGAACACTTAGGTGTTTATATACAAGCAACACACGGTTGTTGTGAGAACAGAGGCATTATGGCAACTAGCAGTTTAACACAAACAACTGTACTACGTGGTGCATTTAAAGATGACATGGGCACAAAGAAAGAGTTTTTCGATAACATTAAACTGCAACAGGAGTTTGCACGATGACAGAATCTCCAGTATTTGAAAAAGGCTATCCATCGCATGAAGCAGTAAACAGAAAGTCAAGTATGAAACTAAGATATTCAGAAGCGTTTTACAGCGTACAAGGCGAAGGTAAGTTTGTAGGAGTGCCTAGTGTATTCCTACGTACCTTCGGTTGTAACTTTCGTTGCATGAACTTTGGACTTGGTAAAGATGAACCTAGTCGTGCAGAAAAACAAGCAGATGGTCAAAGATACAATCAAGAAGTAAAAGACTTACTTGATGATGGTATTATTGCAAGGACCGAAAAGTTTACAGACTTGCCTATTATTCATACAGGTTGTGATACGTATGCAAGTATCTATCCTGAATTTAAAAACTTTAACAAACTTGCAGAAGTTGAAGAAGTTGTTGAACATTTGTTATCCCTTACTCCAGAAGGCAAGTGGACAATGGATAACGGACAAGACATCCACTTAATTATGACAGGTGGCGAGCCGTTGTTGGCGTGGCAACGATTGTATGTCGAACTATTTGAGCATCCACGTATGCAGGATCTAAAAAATGTCACATTTGAAACAAACACTACACAAGTATTACATAATGACTTATACCACTATCTCAACGATAGCAATAGAATTACAGTCACATGGAGTTGTTCGCCTAAACTATCCGTTAGCGGAGAATCTTGGGAAGATGCTATTAAGCCTAACGTTGCTCTTAATTACTCCACTGTTGATGGTAGCGACATGTATCTTAAATTTGTCGTTGCTGATCGTTCAGATATTGATGAAGCTGGTAGAGCTGTGCAAGCATACCGTGGCGCAGGCGTTGAGTGTCCAGTATATTGTATGCCGCTTGGGGGACGTTCGGAAGAGTATGTCCTTAACGTTAAAGAAGTGGCAGAAGTCTGCATGGAAAAGGGATGGCGCTTCACCCCAAGGCTACACATCAGTTTATTCGGAAATGCATGGGGTACGTGAATCATACAAAAACGAACAACACGAAAAGGCTATGAAGGCACAAGCTAAGAAGCCTATGGACCCAGATGAGATGAGACAAAAAGGACTAATATGAACCACATTTTTACAAGCGAATCAGTAAGTGACGGACACCCAGATAAGGTAGCAGATCAAATATCTGATGCGCTTGTTGATGCTGGATTAGCCGCAGGCGATACAACAACACGAGTAGCAGTTGAAACACTAGTAACTACCAACATGGTTACACTAGCAGGCGAAGTTAAGAACTTTAATGTAACTAGAGATCAAGTAGAACAAATTGTTCGAAACAAAGTTAAAGAAATTGGCTACGATCAGAATGGATTTTCTTGGCACAAGTTAAAGTTATATAATGAAATACATGAACAAAGTGCAGACATTGCACTAGGTACAGACGACTTTGGTGCAGGTGATCAAGGGCTTATGTTTGGTTATGCTTGCAATCATACACATAGTATGATGCCTGCGCCTATTCATTACAGCCACAAGATACTAGAAAATTTAAAAACAAAGCGTGGCAATGTATTAGGTCCTGATGCTAAGAGTCAAGTAAGTGTTGAGTACAACGGTGCAAGACGTGAAGGTGTTATCAAACGCATTGATCAAATTGTTATAAGTACTCAGCACTCAGAAGGCTGTATAGAAGAAGCAAGACATTTGTGTAAACTAGCTGCAATGGAAGAACTTGGAGATTTAATTGATGAAAATACTGTGTGGCATCTCAACCCTACTGGCAATTTTGTTATTGGTGGGCCCGATGGTGATACCGGAGTTACAGGTCGTAAAATTATTGTTGATACTTACGGCGGTTTTGCTCCTCATGGCGGCGGCGCCTTTAGTGGTAAAGATCCTACAAAAGTAGATCGTAGTGCTGCATACATGGCAAGATGGTTAGCAAAGAATGTAGTAGCAGACGAAATGGCAGATTGGTGTAATATACAACTAAGCTATGCCATTGGTATTAAGCAGCCTACAAGCATTTACGTTGATTCAAACGGACACAATCGCAGTATCGAAAGATTTATACGTGACGAAATTGACCTAAGTCCAAAAGGAATCATTGACAGATTTGATTTATTCAACTATAATAGTTATAGCAACAATTGTACTTACGGACACTTTGGTGACAAAGACGTACCGTGGGAAAAAATAGGATGGTAATATGAAAAACTTTATTAAGAAATTAACAGGACAAGACAAAGTAGAAGCAAAGTTAGCTGAAGATGTTGCACAAGTAGAAGCTGAAAAGATGGAACTTCTTAAACAACGTGATCCTAAAGACTATCACACACGCAAAAAAGAGCCTTGGGTAAATGTTATCGATGTTAAAGTTAACGAAGAGAATGTGCGTAACGGATTCTTTGAACTTGACTGGAACAAATACTTTATCGCACAACTTGTCGAAGCAGGATATGGTGTTGATAACGATCCTGAAGAAGAGATTGTAGATAGATGGTTCCGTGACATTGTATATAACATGCTAGAAGAAGAAGGCGGAGACACAACTCGTGCCGCAGGACACATTAATGTTGTTCCTATTTCTAAAGGAAGAAGTGAAGTTTCATGAAGCTTATAACCATTAAAAGTATGCACCCTACTAATGAGTTTGCACCTTCGTGGAATATTCCAATGCACTTATCTCAGTGGGAAGATTATCAAAGTATTGACACACATTTTCATGGAACAGAGCATCGCTGTTATTTAAGTGGCAATATGCATTTAGATGAGTATCCAACAACAACAAATTATTACATACCGTATGATCATACTCTTATACATAAGTTTCCAAATACAGCTGGAGGATTAACAATGTTCCCAACGTACATGCCACACGGAGTAGATACATATACTGGAGAAGATGCCAGAGTCAGCATTGCGTTTGATTTGCATACGCAGATACCTCAACAACTTGTATCGATTCCATTTATGAATGATGAAATCTTTAATAGGTTGACATCTTCTTCTTAATGTGTTATAATATATTTAAATTAACACAATAAAAGGCAATACAATGGCAACTTATGTACTAGTAGACACAGCTAATACTTTCTTCCGCGCTCGGCATGTAGTACGTGGCGATATTGACACGAAGGTAGGCATGGCACTACATATCACACTTAACAGTATTAAAAAGGCTTGGAAAGACTTTAACGCAGATCATGTTGTGTTCTGCTTAGAAGGTCGTAG